>Ga0157369_10006720_pt1 | contig 13273 bp, 14 predicted proteins | sample C25metaG_FD_113461 | JGI IMG/M metagenome (GOLD analysis project Ga0157369, IMG submission 113461) | Corn rhizosphere microbial communities from Kellogg Biological Station, Michigan, USA - C2-5 metaG | ecosystem: Host-associated > Plants > Roots > Rhizosphere > Soil | place: USA: Michigan...
CGGGCGGATCCTTCGACACGGTGCGCGCGCTGCTCGAGCGCGGCGACGTGGTGATGCTGGCCTTCGACATGCCCGGCAGCATGAGGATGCGTTTCCTGGGCAAGGACGTCGCGCTTGCCTCAGGCGCCGCGGTGGCCGCGCGGGAGACAGACTCGCTGGTGCTGCCCGTTCGGCGCCGCCGGCGCGGGCTTGCGCTGGAGGTTCAGTTCGCGCCGGCGTTCGACCCGCGCCAGTTCGCCGGCGTGGAGGCGCTCCAGCAGGCGCTGCTCGCTCATCACGAGCGCTGGATCCTCGAGCGCCCGGCAGCGCTGGAGAACCCGTCACGTCCGGGCGCTTGGCACGGCACGGCGCGAGCCGACAGCTGGGAACGCCCGCCGCGCTAGAGCGCCAGCGAGAACGGCTGCTCGAGCAGCTGCCGCACCCGGCCCAGGAACTCCGCGCCGTCGGCCCCGTACAGGATCCGGTGGTCGCAGATCAGCGTGACGCCCATCATGTCCCGCGCCACGATTCGCCCGGCGTCGTCCACCACGGGCTTCTTCTTGAGCGCGCCCACCGCGAGGATCGCGGCCTGCGGCGGGTTGATGATCGCGGTGAAGTTCTCGATCCCGTACATACCGAGGTTGGACACGGTGAACGTGCCGCCTGAGAGCTCCGGCGGCGTGATGTTCCCGTCGCGCACCTTGGTGATCAGGGCGCGCGCGTCGGCCGCGATGGCGCCGAGCGACTTCTGGTCGGCGTCGAAGATCGTCGGCACGATGAGCGTGTCCTGCGCGGCCACCGCCACGCCCACGTTCACGCGTGAGTACAGCTCCCACTGGCCGTCGCGGTAGGCGCCGTTCACGCGAGGGAATTCGGTGAGCGCCTTTGCCGCCGCCTTCACCACCATGTCGTTGAACGAGGGCGCCGGATCCGCGACCTCCTTGAGCCGCGCGCGGAGCTCGACGCAGCCCGTCATGTCGATCTCCATGTTGAGCTGGAACTCGGGGGCCGTGGCCTTGGACTCCGCCATCCGCCGGCTGACCGTCCGTTGCAACCGCGTGAGCTCCTGGACGGAGACCTGGCCCTTGGCGCCGTCAGCCGACGCGGTGTCGGGCGCAGGGGGTCGGGTGTCGGGCGCCTTCTCTTCGGCCGGACGCTCCTTCACCGCGGTACCGCCGCCCTCGGCGGCAGCCTCAATGTCCGCCTTCACGATCCGCCCACCCGGGCCGGTGCCGGAAATACCAGCCAGCTCGAGTCCCATCTCCCGAGCCATCCGACGGGCGACGGGCGACGCTTTGACGCGACCGTTACCGCCGCCGTCGGAGGTGGCAGGTGGCTGGTCCCGGGTGGCAGGGGCCTCTTCCTTTTCTGGCTGCTGTTCTTCGGGCTCGGGCTCGGGTTCAGGCTCCTCTGTGGCCTGTGGCCTGTCGCCTGTGGCCTCCTCCCCCGCAGCCCCGATCCGAGCAATGGCCTGGCCGATGGGGAGTGTCTCGCCCTCTTGAGCCAGGACCTCTATGAGGACTCCGTCGGTGTCCGCCTCATAGGTCATGTTCGCCTTGTCCGTCTCGATCTCGACGAGCGGCTCGCCGCGCTTCACTTCGCCGCCTACGTCCACGAGCCACTTCAGAACGGTCCCTTCCTCCATCGAGTCCGAGAGGCGGGGCATCATCACATCGGTCGCCATAGTCAGTGGTCCTATAGATCCTTGAAGAGGGCCAGGCAGGCCTGAATCACGTGCTCCTCGTGGGGGAACGCGGCCTGCTCGAGCGGTTTGGAATAGGGCATTGGAACATCCGCGCCTGTCACCCGGGCGACGGGCGCGTCAAGGTAGTCGAAGGCCTGCTCCTGAATCAAGGCCGCGAGGTTGGCGCCCACGCCGCCGTGTGGCCAGCCCTCCTCGACGATCACGGCGCGGTTGGTCTTCTTCACCGAGTCGAGGATCGTGTCGAGGTCGAGCGGGCGGAGCGTGCGCGGGTCGATCACCTCCGCTTCCAGCTCGTGCTCGTGCGCGAGCTGCTCGGCCGCGCGCTCGGCGGTGATCGCCATGCGCGAGATGCCCACGATCGTCACGTCGCTGCCCTCGCGCCGCACGGCGGCCTCGCCGAAGCGCATCGGCCCGCCGTTCTCCGGCACCTCCCCGCGCTGGCCGTAGAGGTACTCGTGCTCGATGAAGATCACGGGGTTGTCGTCCTGGATCGCCGCCTTCAGGAGTCCCTTGGCGTCGGCCGGCGTGGACGGCGCCGCCACGAGCAGGCCGGGCACGTGCAGGAATATGGCCTCGAGGCAGTGCGAGTGGGTCGGGCCGAGCTGGTGCCCCGCCCCCTGAGGCATGCGGATCACCAGCGGCACCCTGGCCTGGCCGCCGAACATGTAGTGGATCGCGGCCGCATGGTTCACGATCTGGTCGAGCGCGAGCAGCGAGAAGTTGATCGTCATCAGCTCGACGACGGGCCGCAGGCCTGACATCGCCCCGCCCACGCCAACGCCGACGATCGTGTTCTCGGAGATGGGCGTGTCGCGCACGCGCTTGTCGCCGAATTCCTCGAGGAGCCCCTGCGTGACCTTGAAGGCGCCCTGGAAGACGCCGATGTCCTCACCCATGATGAAGACGCGCTCGTCCGCCTCCATCTCCTCGCGAAGCGCTTGGTTGAGCGCCTCGCGATAACGCATTACGGGCACGAGGTCAGTCGCCTCCGCCTTCTTGGTCCCGTGCGGGGCCGGAGGTCTCGGCCTGCCCGCCGCCCTGACTCTGGCGCTGGCGGCGCTTGCGCTCCTGGGCTTCCCCCACGCCCGCGTACGCGGCACCGGCCTCGGCCAGCTCGTGCGGGATGCGGCCGGCCTCGCGCTCCTCCTCGCCGCGGTGCGGCTCCGGCGAGCGCTCGTCCACCGACCACCAGCCCTGCGGCTTCACCTGACTGCCGAGCACGTACAGGTCGTCGTAGAGCGAGTCGAGGTCGGGGAACGGCGAGTTGTCCGCGAACTGCACCGACTCGTCAACGGTCGCCATCGCCTGCGCGTCCATCTCCTCGATGTCCTTGTCCTCGAACACGCCTTCCTCGACGAGCCGCTTTGAGAAGCTCGCGATCGGGTCGCGCCGCCGCCACTCCTCCACCTCGTCCTTGGTGCGGTACTCCTCGGGGTCGGCCATCGAGTGGCCGCGGAAGCGATAGGTCACCGCCTCGAGCAGCTGCGGCTGGCGGTCCTCGCGAGCCTTGCGCAGCACCTCGGTGGTGGCCGCGTGCACGTCGAGCACGTCCATGCCGTCGCACTGCGAGCCGGGCACGCCGTAGCCCTCGGCCTTCTTCGAAAGATCGGTCACCGCGGAGTGGCGCTCGAGCGCGGTCCCCATGCCGAACTGGTTGTTGATCACCATGAACACCACCGGCAGCTTCCACAGCGCGGCCATGTTCATCGACTCGCCGAAGGTGCCCTGGTTGGTGGCGCCGTCGCCGAACATGCAGACCACGGCGTCGTCGGTGCCGTTGTAGTCGCACTGGAGCGCGACGCCGGTGGCGAGCGGCAGGTTGCCGCCCACGATTCCGTAGCCGCCGAGGAAGCGCCGCTCGAAGTCGAACAGGTGCATCGAACCGCCGCGGCCCTTCGAGCAGCCGTCCACCCGGCCGAACAGCTCGGCCATCACCGCGTTCGGGGGCGTGCCGCGCGCGATCGCCTGGCCGTGCTCGCGATAGGTCGACAGCAGGTAGTCGCCGTCGCGCATCGCCTGCGTCGAGCCGACGATGGTCGCCTCCTCGCCGATGCACAGATGCAGGAAGCCGCCGATCTTGGCCTTGGCGTACATCTCGCCCGCGCGCTCCTCGAAGCGGCGGATCAACATCATCTTCGCCAGGACTGCCTTACAGGTTTCCTTGTCCGGCAGGGAGTGCTGCTTGCGCGCGCCATCGGCCGCGCCGTTACCGGCGCTCTTCTGCGTGGTTGCAGCAGCGTCGCGGGCCATCGAGGGGTTGACGTTAGCGAATAGCCTCGGCCGCCTCTTCGACGCGGTCGTCGCCCCAGAACACCTGGTCCGCGACCGCGATCGAGGGGACACCCGTTACGCCACGCGCGATGGCCTGGTCGGTTGCTTCTCGGAGCTTGTCCTTCACGGACTTCATCTCGATGCCGGTGAGTACCGCGCGCGGATGGAGTTCACACGCCGCGGCGGCCAGCAGCACGTTGTCCACGTCGCTCAGGTCGCGCCCGCCGGCGAACGCCTGCCGGAAGGCGGCGAGCGCGAACGCCACCGTGCGGCCGGTGGTCTGCGCGAAGGTGGCGGCGCGCATCGCGGCGAGCATGTTGCCCGGCCACGGGTCCGGCCAGCGGATCTCGGGTAGCCCGTATTCCCGTGCCCGCCGCTCAACCTCGGCCATCCCCGCTTCGCGCTCGTCGGTCTGCGACCAGGAGCCGTGGCCGCGCGCCTGGAAGATCGCGCCGAGCAGCACCGGCTGCCACACCGGCACCTCGGGCAGCACGCTGTTCACGCGCTCGGCCGCCAGGTACGAGTACGGCGAGCCGAGGTCGAAGTAGAAGACCGGTCTGGTGTCGGGCATATTGCAGAGTGTGACCGGGGAGGTCGTGAGCGCGTCGTTCGCCCGCCTGCGCAGCGCCTGGTGGCCGATCGTGCAGGCGGCGGTGGCGTCCGGCCTGGCCTGGTGGCTCACTCACGACGTGCTCGGTCACCCGCAGCCGTTCTTCGCGCCGATCGCGGCGGCCATCTCGCTGAGCGCGGTGGTGGGCCGGCGCTGGCGCAACGCCGTGCAGATGATGTTCGGCGTCACGCTCGGCATCGCCATCGCCGAGGGCGTTGTGGTGATCACCGGGATCGGGGTGCTTCCACTCACCCTGTGCGTGCTGATCGCGATGGCCGCGGGCGTGCTGTTCAGCCCGATGCCGATGTTCGTGAACCAGTCGGCGGCGTCGGCCATCCTGGTGGTCGCGCTGCGCTCGAGCGGCATCGCCGGCGAACGCCTAATCGACGCCTGGATCGGCGGCGGCTGCGCGCTGGCCATCAGCATGCTGCTGTTCCCCCCGCATCCGCTGCCGCTGCTCGCCCGTTCGATTCGGGGCGCGCTGCAGGGAGTGGCCGACGCGCTGCACAGCGCTGCCGAGGCGCTCTCTCGCCGCCAGGTAGGCGACGCGGACACCACGCTCGCCATCACGCAGTCCGTGCACGACCGGCTGGCCGCTCTCACCCAGGCGCGTGCCGCCGCGCGCGACGTGGTGCAGCTCGCGCCTCTGCGGCGCCGCTACCGGCCGGACATCGAGCGCGCGGACATGCGCGCCGCGCACGTGGGGCTGCTCGCCAACACGGCGCTCACGCTGATTCGCTTGAGCGCCGCGGTGCTCGACTCGGGCGAGGAGCCGCCGCCACATCTCGCGCCGTCGCTGGAGGAGCTGGCGGACGCCACGGGCACGCTCGCGCGCGGGGCCACGACGTCGGAGCGCGAGCGAGTGCGGCGCGTGGTGCGCAACCTGGCTGAGCAGCCCGCCAGCTCATACGGCCCGCCCGCGATCGCCGCCGCCGAGCTGCAGCTGCACGCCGCCGCGTTCGACCTGCTGCGCGTGATGCGCGATCAGGACGAGGACGCCGCCTGGCGCCACGGCCTGCGGATGCGCAGCGCCGTCAGTGCTAGCCGGCCGGCCGAGGCTGCCAGGACAGCCCGCCGTGCGGCGGCGAAATCCGGTGCCGGTGTCCTCCGGAAGCGCTGATCGTGAACACGCCGTTATGCCTGCCGCGCCCGCCAGTCGCCTCATAGGCCACGCGCTTGCCGTCGGGTGAGAACACGGGGCTCGCCTCCACGCGGTCGTCGCGCGTCAGCCGCCTGTGCGCACCGCCGTGGATGCTCACTGTGTAGAGGTCCGTGCCATTGGTCTTGTGTGGCGTGCGGATGCCGGTGGCCACGTAGAGCACACGCTTGCTGTTCGGCGAGAACGAGGGCGCGATCGCCGCGTCGTGGCAGGTTCCGTTCGGCCCTGTCCTGGGCTCCGCCACCGGGTGATCCACGCTGCCGTCCGGCTGCATGAGCCGCACGCCGGAGCAGCCGGTGTCGGCGGGAATGGACACGTAGGCGATCCAGTTGCCGTCGGGCGACCACTGCGGGCTCGAGCCCGGCCCCAGCCGCTGGAGCTGGGTCCCGTCCACGTTCGCCACGTAGATCGAGGGGCCGTCGAACAGGCCGTCGCCGTTCACCGTGAATACGAGTCGCCTACCGTTTGGCGAGAAGGCCGGGTCGGAGATCGGCTCCTGCGTGGACATCGTCGCGCGCAGCGTGCCGGTCGAGCTGACGAACGACACGAGACCGTCGCTCCGTGCGTAAACGAGCAGGCCGCCGGTGGCCGACCAGTCGGGATCCGCGGCGCCGGCGCCGTCGTGGGTGAGCTGGCGCCGGGCAGAGCCGTCGGTGCGCATGCTGAAGACCTGGCCGTTCGCCATGAAGGCGATCCGGCCGTTGTGGCCGCGGAAGGTGCCCGCCTGAGCCGTGGCCGCGAACACAAGGGCGACCGCCGAGGCGATCGCGAAGACAACGCATCTGCCCATCCCAGCGTGACCAATTACCCAGAGCGCGGGATCGTGAATCTGGGAGGGTCGGCCTGTGTGGAGAAGGACCTCCCTCGCAGTCCCGCTCCTGGCGCTCATGTGCTGGGTGGCTCCGGCCACCGCGGCGCCGGTCGACTCGCATTCCGCGCACCTCGGACTGCGCGCCTACCGGGCGTACCTCAGCTCGCTCGTGTCCCGCCTGCACGTGGTGAAGAGCCATGACGCCGCCCTGGTGAGGAGCGTCCGCGCGAACTGTCTCCACGTTCTCACCCCGGTCACCACGTCCGGCGATGCGCACAAGCGCGCCGCCGAGCAGTTCGGCAACGAGGTGGCGGCCGATCTCCTGATCGCCTCGTTCGCGGCCTACCGGGCCCCGCTCGCCACGCTCACTCAGCGGATCGAGCGACTGCAGTGGTCGCGGCAGGAGACCGGGCGGCGGATCGCCGCGGCGCTCGAGGCTCAGCGCCAGGTCTTCGACCTCGCGCCGAGCGACCTGTGCGCGGATGCAAACGCCTTCGCCGCGAGCGGTGGCAAATCGGTCTCGCCGGCAACCGCGGCATTCGTCAAGAACTTCAATCAGGTCACGAGCGGCGACGACATCAGGACGGTTGTCCGCACCCTCAAGCACTACCGCCCGGCGAGTGATCGCAAGTTCCAGAAGCAGCTCGACCGGATCCAGCTACACGCCGACGACCGGCTTCTCGCGGTGCTGGTCAACCCGGTGTTCGACCTGCTCGACGCGCTGGGCTTCGGCTAGCGCGAGGCGATCCGCTTCGGCTTGCCGCCCCTGGCCGGGACCTTCCACAGCGCGTCGGCCGTGGAGTAGACGATCGAGCGGCCATCCGCCGAGAACACGGGCGAGCTCTTGGCACGCGAGTCACGCACCACGCGGTGCAGCCTGCCGCCGTGCAGGCTGACCGTGTAGATGGCCTTGCCGTCGCCCGACACGAACACCACGCGCTTCCCGCTCGGCGCGAATGCGGGATCGGCACCGGAGCGAACGACGGGGGCGTTGCCGCTGCCGTCGGAATGCATGCGCCAGATGCCTGCCACGCCGCCGCTGCGCGCCGGGTTCGACGTGTAGACGATCCAGTCCGCCCGCGGCGACCAGTCCGGCTGGCTGCCCGGCCCGATGCGCGTGTAGTTCGAGCCGTCCGCCTGTGTCACGTACAGAGACGCGTCCTCCACGTTGCCGTTCTCGCCGTAGTCGACGCCGGTGAACGCAAGCCGCGTCGCGTCAGGCGACCAGGACGGGTCGATCGCGCTCGCCTCGACGGTCACGAAGCGCTCGCCCGAACCATCTGCATTGGCGATCGCGATCCGCTGACCGCCCACGTCATAGGCCACCAAACGCCCATCGGGCGACCAGTCGGGATGAGCAGCCCCACCAGCGTCGTGAGTGAGCTGCCGAGGATGCCCACCCACCGTGAAGATCTGGCTGGGACTACCGGCGGAGTAAGCGACCTGACCAGCAGCAGCCGGAGCAGCAAGCACCAGCGAGAGAACAACCGAGATGAGCCCTGCGCGTCCCACACAGAACGCGTACCCCCGGCCCAATGAGCCCAGCGTGACCTACGTCACTGGGAACTGGGAACTGGGAACTGGCAACTCACGGCGTCAGCCGTGAATAAGCCACCCGTCAGCAGCCCGCGCAGCTTCCATGACAGCTTCAGAGAACGTCGGATGAGCGTGAACAGAGCGCGCCACTTCCGGATACCCACCCTCGAGATCGTGCGCCACCACGAGCTCCTGCAGCATGTCCGCGGCCTTCACGCCCACGATGTGCGCGCCGAGCAGCTCGCCGTACTTCTTGTCGCCGACGATCTTGATCTGCCCGCCGCGGTCGCCGTACACGGTCCCGGCGCCGACGGCGCCCATCGGGATCTTGCCGATCACCACGTCGTGGCCCGCCTCCTTGGCCTGCTTCTCGGTCAGGCCGAAGCTCGCCACCTGCGGGTAGCAGAAGGTCGCGCGCGGGATGTAGTCGTAGTCGATCGGGTGCGTCTCCATGCCGGCCGCGTCCTCGACCGCGATCACGCCCTCGTCAGAAGCCTTGTGCGCCAGCGCCGGGCCAACCGGCACGAGGTCGCCGATCGCGTACACGCCCTTCAGCGAGGTGCGCATCGCGCCGTCCACCTCCACCTGGCCGGTCTTGTCGTTGACCTTGATGCCGGCCTCCTCGAGACCTAGTCCCTCCACGTCAGGGCCGCGCCCGGCGGCGATGCATAGGTAGTCGAACTTCTTGGTCTCGCCGCCGAAGGTCAGCTCCACGCCGTCCTTCTTCGCCTCGGCGCCCTCGATGTTCGCGCCGGTCACGATCTCGATGTTCTGCTTGGCGAGCTCGCGCCCCGCGGCCTTGGACATCTCCTCGTCCTCGAGCGGCAGGATCTGCGGCAGCGCCTCGAGCAGGGTGACCTGCGTGCCGAGCCGCCCGAACGCCGATCCCACCTCCACGCCGGATGCGCCGCAGCCGATCACCGCGAGCGTCCCCGGCAGCTCGTTCAGCGCCCAGGTGGTCTCGGTGCCGAGCACGCGGTCTCCGAAGCTCAGGCCCAGCAGCGTCTTCGGCACCGATCCGGTGGCGAGCACGACCGTGTTCGCCTCGATCTCGGTGCCGTCGAACTGGCCGCCGATCTTCACGTTGCCGTCGTCGGTCACCGAGCCGTGGCCCTCGATCACGTCGACCTTGTTCTTGTTCAGCAGCATGCCGACGCCGCCGGTGAGCGTCTTCACGACCTTGTCGCGGTGCGCGCCCGCGCCCTTCATGTCCACCGAGGCGTCCTTCACGTTGATCCCGAAGTTCTTGCCGTGGCCAACCTCGGTCCACACCTCGGCAACGCGCAGCATCGCCTTGGCCGGGATGCACGCGTAGTTGAGGCAGCGGCCGCCGATCTTGTCCTTCTCCACCACGGCGGTCTTCATGCCGAGCTGGGCGGCCCGGATGGCGGTCACGTAGCCACCGGGACCCGACCCGATGACGATGCAGTCGTACTTGGACTCAGGCATAACGGCAGGGGAGGCTATCCAACGAGCTCAGGCTGGAGCCTTTCGCGCAGCTCCTCGGGCAGCGGGCGGGCCTCGCCCCCGGCGTAGTCGTAGCCCACGAGCACGCCGTAGCCCTCCGCCAGCACGCGGCCGTCGGACTCGGACTTCATGCAGAACTCGAGCCGCAGGCTGGAGCGGGCCATCTCGGTCGGCCACACGTACGTGCGCACCTCCTCGCTGAAGTGCGCGGGCGAGCGGTACGCGATGTGGCACTCCGCGAAGATGAAGCCGAACTGCTGGCGGCTGCCGGGGTGGTGCTCGGGCACGACGCCCATCAGGTAGTCGATGCGCGCGGTCTCGAAGAAGCGCAGGTACTCGACGTTGTTCATGTGCTGCATGGCATCGAGATCGCCGAAGCGCACGCGCTGCACCATCGAGAACGCGGTCGCCGGGGGGCCGCCGTTCGACTGATAGCGATCGCTCACGGTTCCGGCTGCTCCGGTATCTGCATGCGCGCCATGACGCGGACGAGCTTCCAGAAGAGGACGCCCGCCGCAAGGATGATCCCCACGAGGATCACAACGGTCAGTGCGGTGGAGGCCTTCAGGAGCAGCACCGCCAGGATCACGATCAGGATCGCGAGGACCGCCTCCATTCCGAGCACCGCCCAGTAGCGCCCGCGCCACATGCCATAGGCCAGCGAACCCATCAGCAGCGCCTGGAAGGCCACGGTGGCGAGCAGCGGGCGGTCGCCGTCCACCTTGGCGCCGGCCGCCCAGGCGATCACGTTGCCCGCCGCGAGCGCACCGGCCACCACGGCCGACACGGTCAGCCAGAACGGGCGCTCATCGAGCGTGATGGGCTCGAGCGAGGCGCGCACCGCCTCGTTCTTGGCCTCGGTGCGCTCCCGGCGCGTGAGCGGCTGGCTTCCCGCGCGGTGCTTGCGCTTGCGCGGCGCGTCAGTGGACATGAGCCTCCAGCCGCGCAAGCGCGGCGGCTGCCGCGCGAGGGTCGTCGGCGTCGCGGATCGCGCGCACCACGGCGATGCGCGAGGCGCCCGCCTCCACCACGCCGGGCGCGTTGCCCGCGTCGATGCCACCGATCGCGAACCAGGGCTTCGCCGCCGCGTGCTCGGCCGCGTAGCGCACCAGCTCTAGACCGACGGGCGTACGACCCGCCTTGGTGGGCGTCGCGTACACCGGTCCTACGCCCAGGTAGTCCGCCACCGACGCAAGTCCCGCTTCCAGCTGTTCCGGCGAGTGGGTCGAGATCCCGATGATCAGGTCGGCTCCCACGGTCGCGCGCACGCTCTCGAGCAGCTCGTCGTCCTGGCCCACGTGCACGCCATCCGCGCCGCATGCGAGCGCGAGGTCGGCGCGGTCGTTCACGATCAGAAGCGCTCCGTGCTCGTCGCACAGATCGCGCAGCCGGCGCGCCGTGGCGACGATCGCCTCATCCGGTGCCGCCTTCTCTCGCAGCTGCACTATGTCCACGCCTCCCGCCAGTGCCTCCGGCACCACCCGCTCGGCGGGCTCCGCGTCGATCACGAGATACAGCCTCGCTGCCCGCAGCCGTGCGCGTCGCTCCTCGAAAACTGCCATGGCGGCAGATGCTAGGGGCCTACTTGTGCTTCTTGCGCTTCGGCTTCGGCGGGGTGCGCGGGTAGAGCGCTCCGGCGCGCGGGCGCTTGAATGCCTTGGCCACGTTGCTCGTCTCGAATCCGTACACGAGCCGGAACTTGCGCGACGCCGCGCGCGACACGCGGAAGTTCCGATCGAAGTAGCCCTGGCCGTTGAGCGTGACCGTCGCGAGCGTGGAGTAGCGGCTGCCGATCGCGCTCTGCAGGATCGCCGTGCCGCCGTTCGCGATCCTCACGCCGCCGAACACCTCGACCCTCGAGCGCGACACGAGGCGCACGAACAGCGGTGTCTGGAATGCCTGGTACACGAACTTCTTCGGCCGGTTCGACGACGAGTCGATGCCCGACTGGAAACCGTGGAAGCGTCCCAGCCCACGGCCCGCGGTGGAGTCATCTGAGAGCGGGTACTGCGCGTAGCTCTTCACGCGCCGGTCCTGGTAGGCGAGCCACTCGCTTTCGCTCATGAAGCGCGGCACGAGCGCGAGCGGCGACGCGAACGGATCCGGCGGGTCTGTCTGGAAGCCGAACTCCGTGATCCAGATCGGCATCTTGTGATCCACGAAGCGGCGCGAGAGCTTCTTCAGCGTCCGGTCGAGCCGCGTGAGATCGTTGATGGTGGCGTCGTCCTTCAGCGGCGTAAGCGCCTCGGGACCATCGGCCAACGTGTACGGGTGGTACGCGATCCCCGTGCCGGGCAGCGGCCGGTAGTTGGTGCAGCCGCGCGCCGCCGCCGCCGCGCCGCGATAGGCCCTGTACCTGTCGTTCACGCACGCCAGCTCGCGCAGGAACTTGAGCGGCGACACCCGCGCCGGGTAGGTCTTGCCGCTGCGCGCGAACGGCAGCAGGTCGCCCATCAGGATCTCGTCCTTCTCGTGGCCGCTCGCGACCAGCCCGTCGTGCGCGGCGAGGAACAGCCCGCGGTACACCTCCGGCGACACCGGGCGCTTTGACTTCGTGTACTGCGGCTGGAGCCAGCCCGACAGGTTGGGCTCGTTCCAGATCGCCCAGATGTCCACGCGGGGGAGCACGCCGCTGTCGTCGGCGGTCCAGGCGGAGGGCGCGGGGCGGGTGAAGTGCTTGGACGCCGGGATCGGTTGCGGGCAGGGATCGCCGGGCGGCGTGGGCGTCTGGCAGGGTGGCGGGCCGGGCGGCGGCGGCGGTGGCGGTGGCGCCGCGCTCGCCGACGGGTTGTAGGTGCCCGAGTAGCGAGTGCCGATCGCCTTGAGCAGGCGGCCGAACTCCACGGCGCTCGGCCGGTACGAGCCCGCCGGCTCCTTGGTGCTGGCCACGGCCCAGTCCGGCGCGCGGCCGCCCACCAGGAACATCACGCGCAGGCCGCGGGCCCTGGCCCCGCGCACCAGGCTGTCGTACGCCGCCCAGTTCACGGCCGCGTACTGCGCCGGGTCGTCGCCCACGAACCCGGACGGCTTGTGTGACCCACTCGGCGCCAGCGAGCGCCAGTTCACCGTGGCTTTGACCACATCGGCGCCAAGTGACTTGATCTCGTCGAGCGCCTGCGACTGCGCGGCCGGCCCTTCGTGCAACAGGCGGCTCTCGTCCTGCACGATCGACAGCTGAGTGGGGCTGGCGTGTGCAGGGGCGGCCAGCGCCAGGGCGGCGGCGAGAACGACGAGGGCCAGTCGACAGGAGGGCGAGGGCAAGTCCCTTCGATCTTAGGTCAGCAGTCAGCGGTCTGTGGACTGTGGTCGGTGGACGGTGGACCAGGATTTGCAGGCCTCTTATGCGGGTACCCCCTATGCCGTGACCATCGGCACGTCCATATTGCTGATCGCGGTCGGCGCGATCCTGCGCTACGCGGTCAACGTCCACAGCTCGACGATCAACATCAACACTGTTGGCCTGATTCTCATGATCGCGGGGATCCTGGGCTTGATCCTGTCGCTGCTCTACACCGCCTTCTGGGCGGACCGCACGGCCCGGCGGCGCGACGTTTACGTCGACGAGCCGCCCACGCGCCGCTACTAGTCGCCACCGGCGGAGTAGGATTCCCGGAGTTACGGGAGCTCGGGCGGACCGGGCTGAGAGGGCGGCTAGGTCGCTGCCGACCGTTGAACCTGATCCGGGTAATTCCGGCGTAGGGATTGCCGGCGCGACCTCCGAAGGAAGGAGCGACG
>Ga0157369_10006721_pt1 | contig 13270 bp, 11 predicted proteins | sample C25metaG_FD_113461 | JGI IMG/M metagenome (GOLD analysis project Ga0157369, IMG submission 113461) | Corn rhizosphere microbial communities from Kellogg Biological Station, Michigan, USA - C2-5 metaG | ecosystem: Host-associated > Plants > Roots > Rhizosphere > Soil | place: USA: Michigan...
CCTGCTGCTGCTGTCACACTCACGGTGCCACTCCATTCACACTCAAGCCGGTCGTCTCGGGGAGCCCGAGCGCGATGTTCGCCGATTGGATCGCCGCGCCGGCGGTCCCCTTCACGAGGTTGTCGACGGCGGTCACGACGACGACCCGTCCCACCGTCTCGTCGACGGCGAGTCCGATCAACGCGGTGTTGGCGCCGAGGACGTCGGCCGTCCGTGGGAACGAGCCCTCCGGCAGCACCTGGACGAACGGTTCGTCGGCGTAGGCCGTCTCCCAGGCTTCGCGGACGGCTGCCGCCGTGGTGCCCGGGACGATGCGTGCCGTCGAGGTGGCCAGGATGCCGCGCGACATCGGGACGATGACCGGGGTGAACGAGATGGAGGCGCGACCGGCACCGGCCGCCCGGAGGCTCTGCGTGATCTCGGGGATGTGCCGGTGGGTACCGCCGACGGCGTAGGGGTTGGCCGTGCCGAGCACCTCGCTCGCGAGCAGGTTGACCTTCAGGCTCTTCCCCGCACCGGACGGCCCGACGGCGAGCACGGAGACGAGGTCGAGCGGCTCGATCACCCCCGCGGCGATGCCGGGCGCGAGGGACAGGGCGACCGTGCTGGCGTTGCATCCGGGAGCGGCGATCCGCTTGGCGCCGACGAGAGCGTCACGCCCCCGACCGGTGGACGTCTGGAGCTCCGGCACGCCGTAGGCCCAGGCGCCGAAGTAGTCGCCGCCGTAGAACGCGTCCCAGTCGGCTTCGTCGACGAGTCGGTGGTCGGCTCCGCAGTCGACGACGAGGGTCTCCGCTGGAAGCGATGCCGTGACCTCACCCGACTTGCCGTGCGGCAGGGCGAGGAAGACGACGTCGTGTCCCGCCAGCACCTCCGGCGTCGTCGCCTCGAGGACGAGGTGCCGGAGCGAGCGGAGGTGTGGCTGGTGGTCGACGAGCGGTTGACCGGCGTTCGCGTGCGCGGTCACCGTCCTGACGTCGAAGTCGGGGTGGTCGGCGAGCAGCCGAAGCAGCTCGCCTCCTGCGTAGCCGGATGCTCCGGCCACCGCTACAGAGAAGGACATGGCTCTACCTTATTGAGTGGACGCTCGAGGGGCGGAGGCGGCGACTCCTGGACGACGGCACGATCACCTGGACCGTGCGAGCACCGGGGTCGCCTATCGTCGCTCTGCGGTAGCGCGTGCGGACACGGGACGGCGGAGGGCGCTGAGCGTGATCGCCCGCGAAGAACCCTGTGCCTGGAAACGTGCCATGTCGAGAGCGTACTACGACGACGAGGATGCCGACGAATCCGCGCCCGGCGCAGCCCGCTCCGCGATGAGCGCCGCCTGCACCCGCGACCGCGCGTCGAGCTTCACGAGGATCCGGGACACGTGCGTCCGGGCCGTCGCCTCCGACAGCCCGAGCACGGCCGCGATCCCCGCGTTGCTCAGGCCCTCGCGCAGTCGCTCGAGGACCTCACGCTCCCGCGGTGTCAGCGTGGCCAGACCGGGGTGCTCCGGAGCCGGTGCCGGCACGACCGGAGGTCTGGCCGCGGCGAGACGTTCGATTACTCGGCGGGTCACCTCCGGCGCGAGCACCGCCTCGCCCGCGTGCACTCGTCGGATCGCATCGACGAGGCCGGCAGCGGAGACCGTCTTCACCAGGAAGGCGTTCGCCCCGGCCGCCAGCGCCTCGTCGACGTACCGGTCGAGCGCGAAGGTCGTGAGCATGATGATGCTCGGCGGTGGGGTGGCCGCGGCGAGGATGGCCGGGATCGCGTCGATCCCGGAGGCACGCGGCATCTGGACGTCGAGCAGCACGACGTCCGGTCGGTGTCGCACGGCTTGCGCGACGACGGCCTCCCCGTCCGCCGCCTCGGCGATGACCTGGATGTCGTCCGGCTCGTCGAGCAGCGCCCCCAGACCCGCTCTGACGGCCGCGTGGTCGTCCGCGATGAGGACCGTGATGGTCATGACGCCCCTCCTGCGGTGACGACCGCGGGGGTGGCCGGCGACGCCAGGGTCGGCACGGTGAGCGCCGTCCGCCAGTCGGGACCGTCCGGCCCCGCGGCGAGGTCGCCTCCGACCAGGCGTGCCCGCTCGGCCAGGCCGACGAGGCCGACCCCACCGGACCCGGCGAGCACCGAAGACACGGTCGCCGTCGGCAGCGGGTTGCTGAGCGTGACCGACAGGGCACCGGGCGGGAGCGAGACCTCGACCCGCACGGAGGCACCCGGAGCGTGCTTCGCGGTGTTCGTCAGGCCTTCGACGAGCGTGCGGAGGCCGACGATCGAGGTCTGCGCGGGGACCTCGGCGAGCGCCGCGTCGTCCGGCGCCCGCACCTCCACCTCCAGTCCGTTGGCACGGGCGACCTCGACCGCGCGGCGCACCGACTCGGCCGTGAGTCGGTCTGGTGCCTGGGCCAGGTCGTCGGTCGACTGGTCACCACGGAGCACGTCGATCATCGTGCGCATGTCGGCGAGCGCGTCGAGACTGCTGGTCCGGACGAGTGCCAGGCTGCGCCGCAGCGCCACCGGGTCGGTGCCGTCGCGTCGTTCCAGTGCCGCCGCCGACTGCATCGCGATCGCCGAGAGGTGACCGGCGATGACGTCGTGCAGCTCCCGGCTGAGCTCGAGCCGTTCACGGGTCACGGCGTCCTGCCGGAGCGCAGCCGCTGCCTGGGCGATCGTGTCCGCGCGCTCGCGCTGGCGTTCGGCCTCGAGGCGGGGGTACCGGACCATCCTGCCGTACCAGATCGAACTCGCCAGGATGACCGGGACGATGATGAGCGAGCCGAGGACCACTCCGCGACCGAGCCGGGCGATGGCCTCGACGTCGTCGGTGAACCAGATCACCGCGAAGACACCGACCGACACGACGGCGAGCGCGGTGCAGGCGAACGCGGCGACGTCGATGACCCGGGACCGCGAGTAGAGCGCCGCCGCGTAGGCGAGGTCGGACACGACGATGAGCATCCCGAGGCCGCTGCCTCCGGTGGTGAGCGCCTCGGCGAGGGCGATCAGGATGCCGACGGCCAGCGTGGTCAACGGGCGTCGGCGGCGGAGCAGGTGCACCGCCAGGATGGCCGTGAGGAAGACGAGCGTCAGGAGGAGCGGCGGTTCCGACACGGTCGTCCCCCAGGGGACATGGATCCCGAGGAGGGCGAACAGGAGTCCCATGGCTGCGCACACCGTGGTGATGACCGGCTCGCGGTGTCGATCCACCCATGCGCGCGGTCCTTCGAGAGCAGCCATGCCTCCATCACATCAGCTCGAGCCGCGCGGCGCGAGCGTCGGAGGGACGAACCCGCCTACGCAGTTCCGCTGACCCCGTCGCCGGAGGATCAGCAGCACGGTCGATGTGGCACGGCATCATCCCGCGACACCATCGGAACATGGACAGCTTCACTGAACTCTTCGGCACGAGCCCGCTCATCTGGGCCATCCTCGGCGCGGAGGCCGCGTTCTGGATCCTCCTCTTCGGCGGGCTCGCGGTCCGCTACCTCCTCCGGCGGCGGCGGCTCAGCGCGATCATGTTGATCGGTGTACCGATCGTGGACCTCGTCCTCCTCGTCCTGACCGCGATCGACCTCGCGTCCGGCGAGGAGCCGAACGTCACGCACCTCCTCGCGACCATCTACCTGGGCTTCACGGTGGCGTTCGGGCACACGCTCATCACGAAGGCGGACGTCTGGTTCGCACACCGGTTCGCGGGCGGTCCAGCACCCCGGCCGAAGCCGAAGTCCGGTCCCGCGTACGTCCGTGCCGCCTGGTCGGAGTGGCGTCGGGTGGTCCTCGCCGTCGTGATCGCGATCACCGGGCTCCTCGCGATGCAGGCCATGATCGGCTGGAGGGTCCCCGCGTCCTTCGCCCTCGCGAACGAGGACGTCATCTGGGGCATGATCATCAAGCTCGTCGCGATCACGGCCATCTGCTTCGCCGCAGGCCCGGTCTACGCCGCCGTCTTCCGGAGCTCCGCGCCCGCGCCTGACACCACGGAGCGGGTTTCGAATGCAGCGGAGTCATCTCAGGGGCGCCCCTAACGGCGTTCTATCTCATATCTGAGATAGAGTGACGACATGGAAGACACGGCAACGTTTGAACGAACGGACCCTGCGGCACCGCTCCGGCAGGTCGGAGCACTCATCCGCGGCGCCCGACAGGGACGCAAACTCACCCAGGCCCAGCTGGCGGAACGCGTCGGCACGAGCCAGAGCGCGATCAACCGGATCGAGCAGGGTAGTCAGAACATCAGCATCGACCTCCTGAGCCGGATCAGCACCGCGCTCGAGAGCGAGATCGTCAGTTTCGGCGAACAGAAGAAGAACTCGCACCTCCGCGTCCAGGGCGGCCGACAGCTGCACGGGACGATCGCGGTGCGTTCGAGCAAGAACGCCTCGGTCGCGCTCCTGTGCGCCGCACTCATGAACCGCGGCCGCACCACGCTGCACGGCATCGCCCGGATCGTCGAGGTCGACCGCATCATCGACGTCCTGCGCAGCCTGGGCGTCTCGGTGGTCTGGTCGCCCGACGGCCAGGACGTCGAGATCCACGTCCCGGACGACCTCTCGCTCGAGAGCATCGACGAGGACGCCGGTCGCCGGACCCGTAGTGTGCTGATGTTCCTCGGTCCGCTGCTCGGCCGCTACGACACCTTCGCCCTCCCCTACGCCGGTGGTTGCGACCTCGGGACCCGCACCGTCGAACCGCACCTCATCGCGCTCCGGCCGTTCGGCCTGTCCATCGAGGCGACCGCCGGCTGGTACCAGGCCACCGTCGCCCCCGACGTGCCCGAGGAGCTGAGCGTCGTGCTCACCGAGCGGGGCGACACCGTGACCGAGAACGCCATCATGGCCGCCGCGGTGCGCGACGGCGTGACGATCATCCGCAACGCCAGCCCGAACTACATGGTGCAGGACCTGTGCTTCTACCTGGAGCTCCTCGGCATCACCATCGAGGGCATCGGGAGCACGACGCTCCGGATCACCGGTCGCAGCGTCATCAACGAGGACGTGGACTACTGGCCGAGTGAGGACCCGGTGGAGGCGATGAGTCTGCTCACCGCGGGGATCGTCACCGACTCGGAGATCACCGTCACTCGCGTGCCGATCGAGTTCATGGAGATCGAGCTCGCGACGCTCGGCGAGATGGGACTGCGCTACACCCGCTCCCCCGAGTACGCGGCGGCGAACGGTCGGACCCGACTCGTCGACGTCACCGTGCACCCTTCGAAGCTGCACGCCCCGATCGACAAGATCCACCCCATGCCGTTCCCGGGGCTGAACATCGACAACCTCCCGTTCTTCGCGGTCATCGCGGCCTGCGCCGAGGGCGACACGCTCATCCACGACTGGGTGTACGAGGGCAGGGCGATCCACCTCACCGATCTGACGCGGCTCGGCGCCAACGTCCGTCTGCGCGACCCGCACCGCATCGACGTCTCCGGGCCGACACACTGGTCCGGCGCCGAGGTGAGCTGCCCTCCCGCGCTGCGACCGGCCGTCGTCATCCTGCTCGCCATGCTCGCCGCGAAGGGTACGAGCGTGCTCCGCAACGTCGACATCATCGCTCGCGGGTACGAGCAGCTGCAGGAGCGGCTCATCACCCTGGGTGCGTCGATCGAGACCTTCCGCGACTGAGTCCCTCCCGCCAGACGGACGCGGCCCCGCAGATCGTCGATCCGCGGGGCCGCTGTCGTCCGGTACGACCGGCTCAGTCCCGGATGCTCGCGCCGAAACGCTCGGCCGCCACTGCCGCGCCGGCGAGCTTCGCGTCGCTCGCCTCCGCCGCGGTGAGCGTGCGGTCCGGCGCCCGGAACCGCAGGGCGAAGGTCAGGCTCTTGCCGCCCTCGGGGACACCCGAGCCGCGGTAGTCGTCGACGAGGCGGATGTGCTCGAGCAGCGGACCGGCGCCGACGCGGACGGCGTCGAGGACCTCACCCGCTGCGACCGTCGCGGGGACGAGCAGCGAGAGGTCCTGCGTCGCCGCAGGCAGGGTGCCGATGCCGACGGCCTCGGGCAGTGCGTCGCCGAGCGCGATGATGCGATCCAGGTCGAGTTCCGCGACCGCCACGACGCGCGGCAGGTTCGCCTCTTCGGCGACGGCCGGGTGCACCTCCCCCGCATACCCCACCAGGACGTCGCCGACATGCAAGGTCGCGGTCCGTCCGGGGTGCAGTGCCTGGTGGCTGCCCTGCGAGACGGTGATGTCGACGCCGGTCGCCACCGCGACGGCCTGGACTGCCTCGAGCGCGTCGGCGATACCGGCCGCGACCGCGGGCTGGCCCGGCTGCTTCGGGACGGCGTTGCCGACCGCGAGGAAGCCGAGATGACGCGGTTGAGCCGGGACGCCCGCCTCGAGCTCCTCGAGCTGGGCCTCGCTCGGACGGACCGCCGCCTGCGGGAGTTCGGCCTGGCCGAACGCACCGTGACGGGACGGGCGGAACACCGCGCCGACCTCGAAGATCGAGAGGTCGGTCAGACCACGCGAGACGTTCCGGTGGGCCACCGCGAGGAGACCGGGCAGGATCGACGCGCGGAGGAAGGGGGCCTTCGCGTCGAGCGGGTTCGCGAGCTTCACGGCCGGGAACTCACCTGGTTGCGGTGCGCCGAACCGCGCGTTCTCCTCGGCGGAGACGAACGGGTAGGCCAACACCTCGGTGGCGCCGCCGTAGGCGAGCGCATCGGAGACCCCGCGGCGCAGCCGCTGCGAACGCGAGAGCCCGCGTCCCGGAGGCGCGACGGGGAGCACCGACGGGATGCGGTCGTATCCGAGGATCCGCGCCACCTCCTCGGCGAGGTCCTCCTTGCCGGTGATGTCGTGGCGCCAGCTCGGCGGCGTCACGAGCAGGCCGCCATCGGTCGCCTCGACGGCCGCGCCGATCTCGGCGAGCGCGGATCGTGTCTCGTCCGCTCCGAACGTGACGCCGATGAGACCGTTGATGTAGTCGTCGGGGAGCAGGATCGGCTCGCGATCCGACGCCGTGGTGACGGTGGAGCCGAGGTCGTCCGTCCGGCCACCGGCCAGGTCGACGAGCAACTGCGCGACGCGACCGGCGGCCGCAACGGCGATCTGTGGATCGACACCGCGCTCGAACCGCTTGGACGCCTCGCTCGGCAGCTTGTGGCGACGTGCGCTCCGCGCGATGGACACCTGGTCGAAGTTCGCGGCCTCGATGAGGACGTTGCGCGTGGCATCGGTGATCTCGGTGTCGAGGCCACCCATCACGCCGGCGAGCCCGATCGGGCCCGAGTCGTCGGTGATCAGCAGGTCCTCGTCGTGGAGCTTCCGCTCCTGGCCGTCGAGCGTGACGAAGGTCTCGCCGGACCGCGCGCGCCGCACGACGATGCCGCCCGTGAGCTTGTCGAGGTCGTACCCGTGGATCGGCTGCCCGAGCTCGAGCATGACGTAGTTCGTGATGTCCACGACGAGCGACAGCGAGCGGATGCCCGCGAGCTTCAACCGGGCCACCATCCACGGCGGGGTGGGCTTCGTCGGGTCGACGTCACGCACGACGCGGGTGACGAAGACGCTCGACCCGACGCGACCGCGGATCGGCGCTGCATCCTCGATCGTGACGGGGAAGCCGTCGAGTGGCCCGGTGAACGCCTCGGGGACGCTCCCGGCCGGGTCGCGGAAGACCGCACCGGTCGCGTGGGAGTACTCGCGTGCGACCCCTCGGATCGAGAACGCGTAGCCGCGATCGGGCGTCACGTTGAGCTCGACCGCAGCGTCGTCGAGACCGAGCAGGCTGATCGCGTCGGTGCCGACAGGCGCCTCGACCCCGATCGTCGAGAGGCGCAGGATCCCGTCGTGGTCCTCACCGAGACCGAGTTCGCGAGCCGAGGCGATCATGCCGTCGGACACGTGGCCGTAGGTCTTGCGAGCGGCGATCGGGAACGGACCGGGCAGCACGGCGCCGGGCAGCGTGACGACCACCTGGTCGCCGACGAAGAAGTTGCCGGCACCGCACACGATGCCGCGCACGGCCCCCTCGGCGTCACCCTCGGCGACGCGGACCTGGCACCAGCGGATGGTCTTGCCGTTGGACTGCGGCTCCTCGACGAACTCGAGGACCTCGCCGACCACGATGGGACCCGTCAGCTCGAAGCGGTGGACGTCCTCCTCCTCGAGTCCGACGCGCACGAGCGCGGCATGGACGTCCTCAGGGGTGGTCCCCGGGGCGAGTTCGACGAACTCCCCGAGCCAGCTCAATGGAACACGCACGACTACACCACCATCCCGAACTGCTGGGAGAAGCGGACGTCGCCCTCCACCATCTCTCGCATGTCCTGCACGCCGTCGCGCAGCATCAGGCCGCGCTCGACACCCATCCCGAAGGCGAAGCCCGAGTAGACCTCGGGGTCGATACCGGCGGACCGGAGCACGTTCGGGTTGATCATGCCGCACCCGCCCCACTCGATCCAACGCGGTCCGTCCTTGAAGGTCGGGTGCCAGAAGTCGAGCTCGGCGCTCGGCTCTGTGAAGGGGAAGTAGCTGGGACGCAGGCGGACCTTCGCGTCGTCGCCGAAGACGCTCTTCACGAAGTGGTCGAGCGTTCCGCGCAGGTGCGCCATCGTCAGGCCCTTGTCGACGGCGAGACCCTCGAACTGCATGAAGACGGGCGTGTGCGTCGCGTCGAGCTCGTCGGTGCGGTACACGCGCCCGGGGGCGAGCACGTACACGGGGAGCTCGCGCTCGAGCAGCGAGCGCACCTGGACCGGCGAGGTGTGCGTCCGCAGGACGAGGTGCGACTCCAACGGCTCGACGAAGAAGGTGTCCTGCATCGCACGGGCCGGGTGGTCGGCGTCGAAGTTCAGGGCGTCGAAGTTGAACCACTCGCTCTCGACCTCGGGGCCCTCGGCGATCTCCCACCCCATGCCGACGAAGATGTCGGACACGCGGTCCTGGAGCAGCGTGAGCGGGTGCCGGGCACCGGGCACGCGACGCAGCGGAACGGCGGTGACGTCGATCGCCTCGGCGGCGAGGCGTGCCTCCGTCTCGGCGGCGACGATCTCGCCCTCGCGCTCGCTCAACGCCTTCGAGACGCGCCCGCGAGCCTGACCGACCAGCTTGCCGAGCGCGGCCTTCTGGTCGTTCGGCACGCTGCGGAGCGATCCGTTGAGGGCGGCGAGCGGTGACGCTTCGCCGGCGTGGGCTGATCGGACCGCTTTCAGGGCGGCCGAGTCGGTGGCTGCGGCGATCGCTTCGAGAGCGGCGTCGACCGCGGCGTTCACCGCTGGTTCGGAGATTGGGGATGCGTCGGACACGAGAGCCAAGTCTACCCAGGCGGTCGGCCCGCATGGGCGACCGTCCTCGCCCCGACGGCGAGCCGGTCGACCGGTCACCGTCGGGACGACGTCAGATGCTCGCGCCGGACGACTGGTTCCCCGCCTGGATGCCGAGGATCTTCGTCGTCGTGTCCTCGGTCACGGCCTGTTCCTTCGGCGTCCGCGGCGACCGTCGGGTGCGCACCTCGACGATCTTCGCGACGCCCGAGAGGATCAGGCAGAGCACGATGTAGATCGAACCCATCACGATGATCGAGGGGATGATCGGGCTGCCGTAGAGCGCCTGCGACCCGAACTGCTTCGCGAGGTAGAGGAGCTCCTGATAGGTGATCAGGAAGCCGAGCGCCGTGTCCTTGAGCGCGACGACGAGCTGGGCGATGATCACCGGCAGCATCGCGCGGATCGCCTGCGGGAACAGGATGAGGCGCAGGACCGCGGACTTGCGCAGGCCGATGGCGTAGGCGGCCTCGCCCTGTCCCTTCGGCAGCGACTCGATGCCCGCTCGGAAGATCTCGGAGAACACCGCGCCGTTGTACAGCGTCAGCGCGATGGCGACGGCGACGAACGGCGTCACGAAGGTGAAGCCGAGGGGCGGCAGCCCGTAGTACATGAGCATCATCAGGATGAGGACCGGGACCGCCCGGAAGAACTCGATGAAGATCGTGAAGGGGACGTTGATGACCTTGTGGTCGGACAGTCGGCCGATCGCCAGCACCAGTCCGAGGACGACGCTGCAGACGGCGGCGACCGCGAACGCGGACAGGGTCGCGCCCGTCGCCTGGAGGATCTGCTCCCAGACGCGCGGGAAGGTGAAGAGCTTCCACTTCGAGGCGGTGAACTGTCCGGTCTCGATGAAGCGGAAGACGACGAAGGCGAGGATGCCGGCGACGACGAGCACCGTCGCCGCACCGATCCAGCGATAGCGGACGATGGCCTTCGGGCCGGGGGTGTCGAACAGGACGGAGCTCATCGCGCGATCCTCCACTTCTTCTCGAAGGCCCGTTGGGCGAGGGACAGGAGCGACACGAGGGCCACGAAGATGAGGGCCACCCACAGCAGTCCGATGAGGAGCGGCTCGCCGCGCTCGGACAGGTTCGCGCGGATCGCGCCCGCTTCGGCGACGGAGAAGCCGGCGGCGACCGTCGTGTTCTTGAGCAGGGCGATCAGCACGCTGAACAGCGGTGGCAGGACGGCACGGAACGCCTGCGGCAGGATGACGAGCGTCATGGTCTGTCCGAACGGCAGCCCGATCGCGCGTGCGGCCTCGGCCTGCCCGATCGGCACCGTGTTGACGCCGGACCGCAGGACCTCCGCGACGTAGGTGGCGGTGTAGAGGCTCAGTCCGATGATCGCGAGCGTCGTGTAGCTCACTTCGGGGAGCCCGAGCTTCGGGTAGCCGAACGCGAAGAAGAAGAGGATGAGGGTCAGCGGGGTGTTGCGCACCGTGTTGACGTACACGGTGCCGAAGAGGCGCATCGCCGGGACCGGCGAGACCCGCATGGCACCGACGATGGTGCCGAGGACGAGCGCGAAGAACCCCGACACCACGAAGAGCAGCAGGGTGTTGCGGAAGCCCGTGACGAAGAGGTCGAGGTTGTCGAGCAGGACGTTCATGTCGCGCACGCCTTTCGGGAGGGGGACGCCCGTGGCGGGCGCCTGGGCGGAGTCGACGGGACAGCTCCCCCGGACGGCCGCTGGTCGGCGGCCGCCCGGGGCGCTGCTTAGTAGTCGTCGACCGCCGGCTGGGTCACCTTGGTGCCGGAGGCGCCGAGGGTGGCGTCGTAGATCTTGGTCCAGGTGTCGCCGCCATCGGTGAACATCGTGTTGATGAAGTGGCGGAGGGCGTCGTCACCCTTCGGCAGACCGATGCCGTACAGCTCGGTGCTGAACGGCTCGCCCACGACCTTGAGCTCGTCGGGGAACTGCGCCGCATACCCGATCAGGATCGCCTGGTCGGTCGTGACCGCGTCGACCTTGCCGTCGTTCAGGGCCTCGACACACTGCGAGTAGGTGTCGAACTCCTCCGTCTTGGTGTCGGGGAAGTTGTCCTTGATGTTCTGGATGGGCGTGGAGCCCGTCGCCGAACACACGGTCTTGCCGGCGAGGTCGTCCTCGCCCTTGATGTCGTCGTTGTCCGCGGCGACGAGCAGGCCCTGGCCGGTCTCGAAGTACGGTCCGGCGAAGTCGATCTGCTCCTTGCGCTTGTCGGTGATCGAGTAGGTGCCGACGTAGTAGTCGATGTCACCGTTCACGATGGCAGACTCGCGGTTGGCGCTCGGGATCGCCTTGAACTCGATCTTGTCGGCGTCGAAGCCGAGCGACGCGGCGATCCAGGTGGCCATCTCGACGTCGAAGCCGGAACGCTCGCCGGTGGCGGCGTCGAGGTAACCGAGACCGGGCTGGTCCTCCTTGACGCCGATGCGGACCTTGTCGGCCTTCACCATCGCGTCGTACGTGGGGCTGCCCTCGAGCTGGACGTCGGTGGCGACCTCGAAGAGTGCGCCGCCGTCGGACGCGCCGTCGGTCGATCCGGTGCCGGCGTCGCCGCCGCTGCACCCGCTGAGCGCGAGCGCTGCTGCAGCGACTCCCGCGGTGATGAACATGAGCCTCTTGCGCATGTTGTCCTTCCTTCCTTGGTGCCCGGGACGGGCCGATCGGTTGGTCAGTTCCGGGTCGCCGCGCGGGTCGCGCGATCCGGAGTCGGATGGGTCAGTGGGTGAGGAGCTTCGACAGGAAGTCCTTCGCCCGCTCGGACTGCGGGTTCGTGAAGAACGACTCGGGGTCGGTGTCCTCGAGGATCTCGCCATCGGCCATGAAGACGACGCGATCGGCGGCCTTCCTGGCGAAGCCCATCTCGTGGGTGACGACGATCATGGTCATGCCCTCACCGGCGAGCTGCACCATGACGTCGAGGACCTCGTTGATCATCTCGGGGTCGAGGGCCGAGGTCGGTTCGTCGAACAGCATGACCTTCGGCTTCATCGCGAGGGCGCGGGCGATCGCCACACGCTGCTGCTGCCCGCCGGACAACTGTGCCGGCAGCTTGTCGGCCTGCACGCCGATGCCGACGCGCTCGAGCAGCACCTTCGCCGCATCGTCGGCGTCGCGCTTCTTCTGCTTGCGCACCTTGATCGGGCCGAGGGTGACGTTCTCGCGGATCGTCTTGTGCGCGAACAGGTTGAACGACTGGAACACCATGCCGACGTCGGCACGCAGCTCGGCGAGCTGCTTGCCCTCCTCCGGCAGCTTCTTGCCGTCGATCCGGATCTCCCCCGAGCTGATCGTCTCGAGCCGGTTGATCGTCCGGCAGAGGGTCGACTTGCCGGACCCGGACGGTCCGATCACGACGACGACCTCGCCCTTGTTGACGGTGAGGTTGATGTCCTTCAGGGCGTGGAACTCGCCGTAGTGCTTCTCGACGTTCTCCATGACGACGAGGGGCTCGCCGCGCCCTGCCTGGATCGGGTTGCTCGTGGTCTCGTATACGCCGGCGGCACCATGCGAGGCTGCTGCATCGGGTTCCGTCGGGCCGGAGTTCGGGGACACTGTTGGCTCCATGTAACCCAAACTAGGTGACCGTGTGTTTCGTGCGCATGACGGAAGCGCTACGGTTACCGTTTCGTAACCTCGACGGTCGACGCCTCAGACGCTCAGGCGTGCTGCGCGAACGCGCTCTCGAAGACGCACACCGACGCCGCGGTGGCCAGGTTCATGCTCTCGGCACGGCCGTAGATCGGTACCGTAACCGCACGGTCGACGAGCTCGAGGTGCTCGTCGGTGAGTCCCCTGGCCTCGTTGCCGAACACCCATGCCGTCGGCTTCGCGAGCACGCCTTCCGACCGGGCCACGAGGAGGTCCTCGCCCTTGATGTCGGCCGCGAGCGTCTGCAGTCCCGCCGCACGGGCCCGTTCCAGCACGGCGGGCAGCTCGACACCGACCGCGACGGGCAGGTGGAAGAGCGAGCCGGTCGTGGAGCGCACGACCTTCGGGTTGTAGAGGTC
>Ga0157369_10006722_pt1 | contig 13270 bp, 10 predicted proteins | sample C25metaG_FD_113461 | JGI IMG/M metagenome (GOLD analysis project Ga0157369, IMG submission 113461) | Corn rhizosphere microbial communities from Kellogg Biological Station, Michigan, USA - C2-5 metaG | ecosystem: Host-associated > Plants > Roots > Rhizosphere > Soil | place: USA: Michigan...
GTACCTATCCCAGAAAGTTGTGGCGATGAGTGAGGGGCAGAGTGTTGCTGCCGTTGCGGGCGCGTTCAAGGTAGAGGGTGAGTTCGAGAGCGCAGCACGCTACGGCAGCGGGCACATCCACGATACATATAGCGTGCGATTTGAAGATAGTGGACGCCCGATGGCGCACATCATTCTTCAGCACATCAATACCAGGATCTTCAAAAACCCTATAGCGATGATGGAAAACATCAGGCGCGTGACGACACACCTGCGTTTGCGCCTCGATGATGTGGAAGATGCGGATCGGCGCGTGCTGCAACTGGTACCCACGCGAGAGGACAGGGCGTGGCATGTGGATGACGAAGAGCAGTACTGGAGAGCGTACCGGTTCATCGAAGGTGCGAAGTCGTTCGACGAGGTGAACTCGGAGCGGCAGGCGTTTGAAGCGGCAAAGGCCTTCGGTGGATTCCAGCGGATGCTTGCGGATTTACCCGGAGGACGGTTGGCGGAGACAATCCCCCATTTTCACGACACACCGAAACGGTTTACCGATTTTGAATGGGCCCTGGACGCCGACGCTGCAGGCAGGGCAGAGCACACGCGGGATGAGATTGCATTTGCCATGGAACGGAGGACGACTGCAAGTGCCCTGGTAGAGTCAGGCCTTCCGGAGCGCGTTACGCACAACGACACAAAGCTGAACAACGTATTGCTCGACGAGGTGACGGGCCAGGGAATCTGCGTGATCGATCTGGACACGGTCATGCCGGGACTCGCGGCATACGATTTTGGCGACATGGTGCGGACAATGACCTGTCCGGCGGCTGAGGACGAGCAGGATCTCTCGCGTGTGGAGCTTGATTTTCGATTATTTGAGTCTGTGCTGCGCGGGTACCTTCAAGGCGCGGAGAATTTTCTGACGGCAAATGAACGGGAGTCGTTGATCACGGGCGCCCGGGTGATTGTGTTCGAGCAGGGAGTGCGGTTCCTGGCGGACTATCTTGCTGGCGACACCTATTACAAGGTGAGCAGGCCGGGGCAGAACCTCGATCGGTGTCGGACGCAGTTCAAGCTGTTGGAGTCAATCGAGCGGCAAGAAAAAGCGATGCGGCGGCTGCTTTCGCAAATCTGAACGCTAACCCTCAACCTGCTTGGCTTCTCAATGTTTGTTTTTCGCCCCAAATGGCATCCGTGGTTGTCCAATCCAGAACACGTTGCTGCGGCGTGCGAGAAATCCCGGGGCGCGCTCTTGCAGTCGATCCTGCGCCTCCTGGAAGGGCCCCACATAGCGCATCGCATCCGGCAGGCCGCGATAGATTCGACGGAGCCATCGGTGTGCGTGCCGAGCCGACGCCTGTTCCTCCGGCCCGAACTCTAGCGCGAACGCCTCACGAAAACGCTCCGGCAACCACTCCGCAGTCAGTGCCTGGTACCAGCGCGGAATGTGAATCCATGATCCCGCTCCGGTCATGAGTCGCTGCCCCATGTATCGCGCCCGTTCGCTCACCCCGAGCGCCTCCGACGCGAACATCTCTGCAACGTAAGCTTCGAATCCGCTCCAGTTTTTCGGCAGCGCAGTCACCGGCAGACCGAATAGCCCCGCCATCACCTTCGACTCCGCGTAGTAGCGTTCGCGTTCATCGCTGCTCAGCGGCGGCAATACACATTCGTAGGCAATCACTGCGCTCTCAATCAGCGTCGCGTAAACCCAGAGAAGCGCGGGCACCTGCAGTGCCTCGTAGCGAGACCCTTTTGCGTATCCAGCCACTGACTCCGGTACTTCGCCCGTGATTCTCGTATGCAACTCATAAAGGGATCGTGCTGCATGGAAAGCCTGGTCAGCCGTCCCGAAGATCATCGTGAATACGACACGAAAGGTGTTGTGAAATCGCGCAATGGGTTTGGCGAGTAGAGAAGAATGCTGGTCGAGTGCCGCAGCCACCCACGGATGCGCAAGCTGCAACAGCGCCGCCCGACCCGCTCCCAGAAACAATGCTGACTCGCAGTTGATCCGCCAGCTTACCGACTCTGCACCAAAGATGCCTTCCACTGGCCGTCGCACCTGCGCGGACACAGCGGCGATGTGCGCCTCAAGATAGGCTCTCGTTGCTTCCGTCGCACTGAGCACTCTATGTGGCTGTTCCATTCGATGATTTCCGGTCCCGGCTCCGCCTAACGCGGCTGCGCAAAGTCTCCGATGCTTGTCGTGTCGATCTGAAGAAGGTTGATCATTCCAGGACGGCTCCGATAAGGTCAAATGCGGAGCTCCGTTCTTGAAAGTCTATCTAATTGACGGTACCTACGAGCTGTTCCGCCACTACTTCGCCATGCCCAAGGCTCGCGATGCGAACGGCCGTGAGGTGGGCGCTGTTCGCGGTGTGCTCGCATCCATGCTTGCCTTGATGCGCGATGGAGTGACCCACATCGCTGTCGCCACCGACCACGTCATTGAGTCCTTCCGCAACAACCTGTGGCATGGATATAAGACTGGCGAAGGTGTCGAGCCGGACCTTCTATCGCAATTTCCGATCCTCGAGGAAGTGCTGACGGCGGCCGGAATCGTCGTCTGGCCCATGATCGAGTATGAAGCAGACGACGCCCTTGCTTCAGCCGCAGCGATCGCCGCAAAGGATCGCCGCGTCGAGCAGGTGGTCATCTGCACCCCAGATAAAGATCTCGCCCAATGCGTCCGAGAAGCTCGAATTGTTCAGCTGATCCGCCGCACGGGTGTCATCCTCGACGAAGCTGCGATCATCGCAAAGTTCGGCGTACCTCCGGCCAGCATTCCGGATTACCTGGCGCTGGTGGGAGACGCGGCCGATGGATATCCCGGTCTCCCCGGCTGGGGAGCCAAGTCAACCGCCACTGTGCTCGCCAGGTACGCTCACATCGAGTCCGTCCCCACTTCCTGTGGCGACTGGCATCTGAACGTCGCAAATGCCGCAACCCTCGCCGACACTCTTGTCAGCCAGCGCAAGCAGGCCCTCCTGTTTCGAACGCTCGCCACGCTCAAAGCCGATATTCCGCTCTTCAAGAAAGTCGACGAACTTCACTGGACCAGCCCAACTCCCGCATTTGACGCCATCGGACGCCTCCTCGACCAGGCTGTGATCGAAAAGAAGCCGTCGAGATCAGGGACCAGCCGCACGCGCAAGAGCCGATAGGCGGCTTCACTCCACGGTCCGGAAGCTCTCCAGTTGATTCAAGCCGCGGATCGGTATATGGTGTGGCCGTTCTCTTTGTGAGTGGTCACAAGCCTCATTGGCTATGCGACGCGCATTTTGTGTGCAGTTGATGGCATTCGTGCTGATTGCAGTTTTCTCCCTTCCAGCTCTTGCGCAGACTTCCGCTGCTCCGGTGATTAGCAGGATTGATCCGCCGAACTGGTGGGTGGCGCTGCCGGATCCAATGCTGCTTGTATATGGCCAGAATCTCGGAGACGCGCGATTTACGGTGGTCGGACGCGGAGTGCGGATCGAGAAGACACAGGCTTCAGCGAACGGGCACTATGCGTTTGTAACGCTATCTGAAAAGAGTGCTCCTGTGCAGCGGTTGCGAGTGAGAGCTTCGAACGCGGCGGGGTCATCTGAAGCCAATTTTGAATTGAAAGCTCGCGACCCGGAGGCCGGGAGGCACCAGGGATTCAGCGCGGCCGATGTGATGTACCTGATCATGACTGATCGTTTTGCCGATGGCGATGCTGCGAATAACCAGCCGGGATATGATCCGGGCGCGGCGCGTGGATGGCACGGCGGCGATCTGCGCGGAGTGGATGCCCACTTGGATTACCTGAAAGAACTCGGCGCCACCACGCTGTGGCTGACCCCGATCCTTTCGAATGGGAAAGAGCCGGATTCGTATCACGGGTACGCGGCCGCGGATCTGTATGCGGTGGACTCGCACTTCGGAACCCTGAATGATTACCTCAACCTCGTGCGAGATCTGCATGCGCGGAAGATGAAAATCGTCTTCGACATCGTTCCGAACCATATTGGGCTCGAGAGTCCATGGGTGCACGATCCACCCTCACCGGATTGGCTGCACGGCAGTGTGGAACAGCACAGGCAGACTCGCTACAACATCGAGGAGCTCGCTGACCCGCACGCGACGGCTGCGGATTCGTGGGACATTACGCATGGCTGGTTCGTCGATGCGATGCCGGATCTGAACCAGGAGAACCCGCTGGTTTCGAAATACCTGATCGAGAATGCGATGTGGTGGATCGAGACAGCGGGTCTGGATGGGTTTCGGATCGATACCTTTCCGTATGTCGGGCGCGCGTTCTGGAGCGAGTTTCACCGCCAACTCAAGGCCGTCTATCCAAAGCTGACGACCGTGGGCGAAATCTTTAATGGTGATCCGACGTTGACCTCGTTTTTTGCGGGAGGCGTTGTCCACGATGGCATCGACACGGGATTGTATACGCCGTTTGATTTTCCAACCTTTTACGGCATACGGGATGTACTGGTCCATGACAAGCCGATGACAGCGCTGAAAGCTGTGCTGGGCGCGGATCATCTGTATCCGCATCCGGAACGGCTGGTGACGTTCTTCGGGAATCACGACACAAAGCGCTTCATGTCAGAGCAGGGTGCTACTGCGGATCGACTCAAGCTGGCGTTCGTTCTGCTGGCGACCATGCGCGGGATGCCGGAGATTTATTCGGGCGACGAGATCGCAATGGTGGGTGGGGACGATCCCGATAACCGGAGGGATTTCCCAGGCGGTTTCAAGCCGAGCAGCCATGACGCATTTACGGCTGCGGGACGAACCAGCGATGAGCAGGAGATGTTTACGTGGGCTGCGGGGCTCTTTCGTTTGCGGGCGCTGCATGAGGCCTTCGCGTCGGGCGATCAGCAGGATGTAATGGCGGACGCGACGGCCATCGCATATCTGCGCAGTAAGAACCTGAAAGACGGATGCAGCGCGAATGGGCCCGAACGGATTCTCGTTGTGGTGAGCAAAGATCCAGCGGCGAGGAGTCTGGAAATACCGACAGCCAAGACAGGGCTGTCGAATTGCACAGTGTTCAAGCCGTTATTTCCGGCCTCGGCTGGTCAGGTGAACCCGCAGGAAGGAAAGGTGCTGGTTCCCGTCGCTAAAAACGGCGCGGCAATCTATTCGGTGCAATAACGGTCGCTACTGCCACTCAGAAGCATTCACCGGCTCGCAGCGGCTTCAGCTCCGCACCGAACCAAAGCCAGCTGGTACGAACTTCCTGAAAACACCTTGCAAGTATTCGAACCTTGTTCGTTCCTGGATTAAGAGCCCGGAAAGCTGCGGTCTGCCCGGCTCAATCCTGGAGGATGAACGATGCGTCTCGCACCGAAAGCCTTGCGTCTCGCCTGTATCTTGATCACCCCGGCCGTCGGTCTTTTCGCGGGAGAAACCGCCGAAGCCCCCACCCCTCTGCCCAAAACGGTAGCCGTAGCGGCCTTCAAGAATGGTCTGGCCTTCGTCCTGCGTCAGGGCGAGATCCCGCTATCCGGCGGTAGCGGCCGCATCGCGCCGATCCCCAACGCCACACTCGGAACCCTGTGGCTTGCCCCCGCCAACCCGGAAGCAAAGATTGACGAGATCGTCGCCTATCGGTACACCATCCCTGGCCAGCGCCCCATTCCTTCTATCGGCGAGGTCCTCCGTGCGAACGCCGGCAAAACCGTAACCATCAACTACCAGATGAAGGAGTACACCGGCGAAGTCGTCGGCCTCAAAGACGCGAGCCCCGAGCAGACCTCCGCGTCAATCACACCCGCTGACGCCCGCAATCAGCAACGGGAAGATTACCTCCTTCTGCGTATAGACAAGCACCTCATGGCATTCCCAATCGGTGGAATCTCGATGGCCAGCCTGCCCGAGAATGCGGTTCTGCACGAAACGGTGGAGCGGCAAAGCCAGGCGCTGCGCCTGAAAGTGAAGGGCGCATCGAGCCAAGAAAAGCTGTCCATGGGCTACCTCGAACACGGTCTTGGCTGGACGCCTTCCTACCTGATCTCTCTGACCGACGACACCAACGCCCAGATCACCATGCAGGCCGTAGTCACCAATGACGCTGAAGACGTTCAGAACGCGGAGTTCTTCTTCGTAGTCGGCGTGCCAAACTTCGCCTACGCAAACACCCTCTCGCCCATGAGCCTTCAGCAGTCCCTCGTCGATTTCATGAGAGATGCGGAACGGGACGATAGCCGAAAGAAAAGCTTCTCCAATGCGATCAGCGGCCAGGTTGCGATGTTCGACAAGGACGAGGCAATGAGCAGTCCGATTTCGCTGACAGGTGGTGTTGATGAGATGGCCAGCGCGCCAGAAGAGGACCTGTTCCTTTACGGCCGCTCAGACGTGACACTGGCCAGGGGAGAGCGCGCCAGCTACAACGTGTTCTCAGGAAACGTGGCCTATGAACATCTCTACAACTGGGAGGTGGAGGATCAGCCGCGCGTCGATGCATACGGCAACGTCATCAATCCCAACCAGAACGTACAGGATGGCGCGAAGTCAGACAATATCTGGCACTCCATCCGTCTGAAGAACTCAACGAAATTTCCATGGACGAGCGCGCCGGCTCTTGTCGTCTCAGGGGACAAACCGGTATCGCAGGACACCCTGACCTATACGCCGAAATCTGCCAACTCTACTCTCAGGATTACGGTCGCCACCGACATTCGGGCCAGCCACGAAGAGCGGGAAGTAGCGCGCCAGCAGGAACTCAACCATCGCCGCAATTACAACTACGATCTGGTAACCGTCGAAGGCAAACTGAAAGTGAAGAATTACAAGACAAAGCAGGTTCACCTGGCGATCGGGAAAACGCTGCGCGGGAAGACAGAATTCCAATCGGACGAGGGCAAGACCGTTCAACTCGGAGAGGGAATCGAGAGTGATAATCCGAAATCCCGCATAACCTGGGAGGTGACATTGAAGCCGGGAGAAGAGCGGGTGGTTACCTACCGGTACAGAATCTGGGTGCGGTCGTAATCGACACCACATCACTCTCGATACAGTCTCGGTCCTCGAAACAGCAGCCAGATCGCACCAGCCAATCGAACCTATCCCGTACCGGGCGCGAGGTCGAGCAAAATTCCGATGTGCTCAGTCCGCCGCCGAGCGTCCAATCGCGATATCGATGCGCCGCTGAATTTCAGTTTCCGGCTCGTCATTGCCGCGTACGTACACCTGCGTGATCGCCTGGACGGGGCGTTGCTCCACAGTTTGTTCGGGCGCTGAAACAGGGCAGCTCACTTCCACCTGAGGCGTCGGGCGCTCGATCTCAACTGGAGGTGCAGGGCGGCTGATTTCCACGACCGCTGACGAGGAGGTCGTGTCAGAGTTTTCCTGGAGATATTCGTCCGGATAAACCAGAGGCTCCAGTGCCATTGCGGCCGCTTCGACCAAAACCCTCCGGCTCTTCAGCCGTTCAAATTCTTCGAAGATCTGAACGCGCTGGGCAACGGCAGCATTGAATGCGATTCGATACGTTTCGTCCTGCATGATCTGGCCCATGAGACTTGCTCCTTACTCTCACATGCACAAGAGTAGTTCACGGTCTCACCCGCCTCTATCCCACGAGAGTGCAGCAGCTTAGAGACTTTTTGGTCACGCTGGCCGAGATTTTCTTCTCAAGCCGGAGGCGCTACGCTTCCGCGCCTGCAAATATGTGATCCGGCTCACAGGTAGCACCAATGGGTTAGTCGCTTTCAAAGGCCCATACCAGAAATCAAAGCCCATTGCACTGATCACCTATGATCGAATCGGGAGTTCTAAAGGGACATGAGACTCGGATTGGGACAGTGGGTGCAGATCGCGACTGCGGCATTGCTGTTGTGCATAGCCAACGCAGGAGCGCAGCAGCCCCAGTTGCCCCCAGTTGAACCGCCAAAGCCTATGCCCGGCTCCCAGGCCGGCGGCCCCACCATCCGCGTAACCACGAATGAAGTGCTGGTTCCCACGCTCGTTGAAAAGCCGCATGGTGGCGGCATCGTATACGGGTTGAAGCAGTCAGACTTTGTCGTAGAAGACAACGGCGTTCCCCAGAAGATTCACGTTCAGGAAGAGTTGGACACAGCGCCCATTGCGCTGGTAATTGCCTTGGAGGAAGGAAGGTCGGGCTGGCTTGAGTTTAAGAAGTTAGGCAAGATGGGACCGCTGCTCGACATGTTTCTTTCCGATCCGCGGAGCCAGGCGGCACTGGTGGGCTTCAGTTCGAAACCGCGGTTGATCCATGACTACACGCACTCCGAAGAAGAGCTCTCCGAGAGCCTGCAGCAGCTCGAGCCTGGCGATGGTGGAGCGGCCATCCTCGACACCATCAGCTACGGCGTCGATCTGCTCGAAGATCAGCCGAAGCAATATCGACGGGTTCTGCTCCTCATCAGCGAACAGCGCGACCACGGAAGCAAGCACACCAAGCCGGCGCAACTTGTAGCCAAGATCGGGCGTTCCGATGTGCTGGTTGTCAGCGTTTCGTATTCGCCCTCCAAGGCGGAATTCGCACACGACATCAAGGACTCAGGCGAGGACCGCATGATGAGCATGGTTTCCACGCTCGTGATGGCGGTGCAGGCCTTCAAGAAAAACGTCGCCAAGCAGATTGCGATCATGAGCGGCGGAGAGTACATGACGTTTGTCGGCGATCACCGCTTCGAAGAGCGCGTTATGGATGCGGCCAAAGAAGTTCGCAACCGCTATCTGATTACGTTCAGCCCGACCGATCCGACGCCCGGACTACATACCATCCGCGTGCACACAGTGGAGGATTACGGCGCCAGGATCATTGCGCGAGCGAACTACTGGCGCGCCGAAGACTGACGCATTCTCAGCTCCCTGGCTCCTGTTGCGTACACGTTCTGCATCAATTCTCACTCACCGCGCGCCGCGCTTATCATAGCTGCCGTGCAGAAATTCGGAATCTGAGGAGAAATGATGAGAGGGAATTCAGAATTGTGTTCGAGCGTCGCGAGCGTGCTTGCCGCGGCGTGCGTCGTCATCGGGGCGTGTAGTGCGTATTCGCAGGGCTCGCAGAACGAAGTGAAGAACCCTCCCCAGCAGCCGGCGCCCACTTTCAGGATGCCGCCACCGACTCCGAATGACACGCTTGTCTCGCCCGAAGTTTCGGCCGACCGGCATGTCACCTTCAGGCTCTACGCACCCGATGCAACGACCGTGAAAGTGCAATCGGAAGGCCCCGAAGCGACCCCCGGCGCGACCACGAAAGACGTAACGGCGGGTTATGCGGGTGTGCCGTTGACCAAGGGAGCAGATGGCGTCTGGACGGCGCAAATTGGCCCAATTCAGCCGGGTGTCTATCGCTACACCTTCGTGGTGGATGGCGTCTCGACGACGGATCCGCGCAATCCTGATTCAAGCGAATCATTGACCCAGGTGAAGAGCATGTACGAAGTGCCGGGCGCGGATTGGATGGAATACACCAGGGACGTTCCGCACGGCGCCATGGCGAGCATCATGTATTTTTCCAATGCGACAAACGGGATGAGATGCATGCATGTCTACACTCCGCCCGGATACGAAAAGGGAAATACGAATCTTCCCGTCCTGTACCTGCTGCATGGAGGTGGAGATTCCGATGACTCGTGGCCCACAGTGGGGCGGGCGGGAGCGATCCTGGACAATCTCATCGCAGCGCAAAAGGCTGTGCCGATGATCGTCGTCATGCCGGCCGGACATGTGTCTCGAACCTTCCGGCTCACCAGTCCCAACGCCATGGGGCACGACCAGTTCAATGAGGACCTGACCGGCACAGTGGTTCCATACATCGAGGCGCATTATCGGACGATCGCGGATCGTGATCATCGCGCGATTGCGGGCTTATCGATGGGCGGTCTCCAGGTGCTCACCATCTCTTTGACGCGCTCGGATCTGTTTGCCTATTCAGGCATTTTCAGTTCGGGATGGTTTCCAACAGCGCTTCAGAATGAGGAGCAGACGACCATAGCCGGATATCGGGCCTCAGGCAAGCCGTTCAAGCTTTTCTGGATGGGCGTGGGGAAACAGGACATCGCATTTGCAAACTCACACGCATCCGAAACGCTGATCGAGAAGGCCGGCATCAAGCCGGTATTCCACGAGAGCGAAGGATTTCACGCGTGGAACAATTGGAGGGATTACCTGAAGATTTTTGCGCCACAGTTATTCAAGTAGTTCGCCGAAGCTGCCGAAAACGCGCGCGCAGCCCGTCCTCACTTTGCTGGAGCGGGGAGCCTGATGGTTTCCTTGATCCCTTGTCCCTCGAGGATGGTGTAGATGGCGTCTGCGGGCACATCTTTCAGTTCTTCCACCTCCCCGCTCGGCCAGCGAACCTGAACGCGCGTCATCACCGTTGCATCGGCTAACCCGAAGTGGATGCGCCGGTCGTTGCTGGAGAGATAGCTGCCCCCGGCCCGCACCTCGTCGATGCGCTTGATCGTTCCTGACGGAGAAGCCGTGCTCACCGTTACGCGCGCGCCGATACCGGCCTTGTTGCTTTTAGTCCCGATCAGGCGAAAGAGGACGCGGTGATTCGGTGACTTTGTCACGTTGAGAAAGAGTGAGGGCGGGGCACCGACATTGTAAGTCACCACATCGATATTGCCGTCATTGTCCACGTCGCCGAAAGCGGTGCCGCGGCGCGATTGCATGGGGCCATCGTTCAGGCCGGAGCTCTCAGACACATCGCTGTACTTTCCATTTCCATTACTGCGGAAAAGCAGCAGAGGCTCGACGTAGCGGGGATCTGTGGCAATCGCATCGATCAGCGGGGTAAAGTTGCCATCAGCGACGAGAAAGTCGTTCCAGCCATCATTGTCGAAGTCCGCAAATCCGCAGCCCCAGCGCGTGATGTTGCGATCGACGTGGGCGAGACCGGCGAGGTAAGTGTCGTCCACAAACCCCACCGACGGATCGTAGTGATACAGGCTGAGGGGTTGGTGTGCGTAGCGCGTAATCAACACACCGAGAGTGCCGTCGTGCGAGATGTCCCCGAAATCGGCTGCCATGTTGCCGAGGTACTGGCCCTGCTCTCCGACCGCCACGGCCGATGAGACGCCAAGGTCTTCAAACGTACCATCGCGTTTATTGTGGAACACATAATTTGGGCTCATGTCATTGGTCACGAAGAGGTCGGGCCATCCGTCGTTGTCATAGTCGGCCCAGACCACGCCCATGCCAAGGCGATGATCGGGGTTGCCGACGCCCGCTCTTGCGGCTACTTCTTCAAACGTTCCGTCACCACGGTTGCGATAGAGCAGGTCGGGATAGCCATCGTGCGCCACGGGTTGTTCAATGTCAATGCCTCTGTAGCCGAAACCCTTTTGGCCCGGCCCGGGCAGGTGTTGCAGGTCGGTGTATACGTACCGGGAGACGAACAGATCGAGCCGGCCGTCACCATCGTAGTCGGCCCAGGCAGCGCCGACGCTGAATCCGCCGCCGGCAACATGGGCCTGCTCCGTCACGTCCTGGAATTTGCATCCTCCAAGGTTGCGATAGAGAACATTGTGTCCGTAACCAGTGACGTAGATGTCAGAGAGGCCATGATTATCGAAGTCGCCGATGGCGAGGCCCATGCCCCAGCCCTTGATTGTGAGGCCGGATTTCATGGTGACATCGGAGAAGTGCAGCGGAGAATCCTGACGGTACAGCGTCACCATGAGGTCGCCACCTTTTTGAAAACGGTCGACGCTCGAGTCGTTCACAGTGACAATGTCGAGTTTGCCGTCGTTATCGCAATCGAATAATGCAATGCCGCCGCCCATCATTTCGACCAGATACTTCTTCTGAAGAGGCGACGGAGGCGCAGTGGTGAGACCGGCTTCGCGAGAGATGTTGCGAAACCGAATCGGCGGCGCGCCCTGCGGTTTCTGCGAGAAGGTAGGAATCGCGATTCCAAGAAGAACCGAGAGTGTGATGCTGATGCGAGCGCCGTTTGTGATTGTGAACCGTTTCATTCCCAGGTAAGAGGCTAGCCTGCTCGCATGGTATCGCAGGTCGCTCCGTTGATTCGAGCCTGGGGATTCGCTCGCAAAACGAGTGGGTTCAAGATCATCTCGTTTCGCTGCTGATGCGATTGCGGACAAACCCGTAGAAGAGAATTCCGAAACAGAAGACGGTCATCCCCGTAATGAATCCATCGGTCATGAAATGCTGCAAGCCATGCACTCCGTTCGGCAGTCCCGGCACAGCCGCGCGCACCAGGCCCGCAACCACGGCAACCAGAAACGTACATGCAACAACAATGCGATCCCGATGCGAGATGCGCCTATCCTTCTGTACATGGACGGCTGGGGTTTCCCGATACCAGTGGACAAACCATAGCAGGATAATTAGAAGACCCGCGGCGGAACTGATGTACTGAAACACTTCCGACCACTCGCGTGGGCCGAAAACTGACACATCGACTTTTGTTCTTAGAAAGTCCCAGTGCTGGCCAACCCAGTAATCCGAGTGAGTAAAAAAGTCCCACAGAATATGCGTGATAGATCCCACCAGGATCGATACGCACACGAGGATGAAAGTCGACACAGAGTCAATTGAAAATCGTGGACCTGACCGAAGACGTTCGCGCAGGTGTGCGGGCAGGCAGGCGGTGAGGGGCTCTCTCACATAGCGGTGAAACAGAAACAGCAAAATCAGAGCAGAAGGAATATCGAAGAGGAACAACCCCGCAAATGTATGGCCGAAATGCCCGTGGGGCCGCAGCCACAGAAAGTATTCAAAATCCGGCGCAAAACAACCAAAAACCACCGCGGACATGATCAGCCGGGTCCGGCGAAAAGGCAGTGCGGCTGCCGCATGGGAGAGGGTAAAGGGCATTATCAATATTATGAAGGTGTTCAGGGCAGGAGCGTAAACAGCGGCATTTAATTCAGGGGAAAGAGGCCCCGCGTTTCGTGCTGCAAGTCGTTCATGATAATCTCTATTGAGACACTTGAGAGTGGACTGAGAACGCAAGAGGAGTAACCCACGCCGTGCTGGCGACTGCAAAGAAAACCTCATTAATTGAACGCTTCCGCACCCACGAGACGGACACCGGTTCCCCCGAAGTCCAGATCGCTATTCTGAGTGAGCGGATTTGCGAGCTTACGGAGCACTTCAAAACACACAAGAAGGAGCACGCTTCTCGCCGTGGACTGTTGATGCTCGTGAGCAAGCGCCGCCGCCTGCTGGACTACCTGAAGACCCATGATTCCGATCGCTATCGCGACGTGATCACCAAGCTGGGTATCCGCAAGTAGATCAGAAAGCAAACGTTGAACCGGAAGCGTCCAGACCGGAACCTGGTCATGGCCCCGCCACATTTTCA
>Ga0157369_10006728_pt1 | contig 13267 bp, 11 predicted proteins | sample C25metaG_FD_113461 | JGI IMG/M metagenome (GOLD analysis project Ga0157369, IMG submission 113461) | Corn rhizosphere microbial communities from Kellogg Biological Station, Michigan, USA - C2-5 metaG | ecosystem: Host-associated > Plants > Roots > Rhizosphere > Soil | place: USA: Michigan...
AGAGCCATCGGTCTGCGTCGGGGCGATGTGATCGCAATACAGCTTCCAACGCAGCGCGAGACCGCGCTTCTGTATCTGGCTGCACTTGAGATCGGGGCGGTGCTGGTGCCGATCGTACACATCTACGGTCCCGCCGAAGTCGGCTTCATTCTTCGACAATCGCGCGCCCGGTTTCTTTGCGTACCCGACTTCTGGTCGGGCACCGACTACCTGGAGCGTGTCGCGGCGCTGGGCGACACGCCCGACCTAGAGCGCGTTATCGTCGTTGGCGATCGGGCACCGGCGAACGGCATCACATTTGGCGCGCTGCAAAGACTCGCCGCGACAACACATGAACAACGCCCTGCTGACCCGCCAACGCCGGAAGACATCTGCCTGCTGCTGTACACGTCAGGCACGACAGCTTCGCCCAAAGGCGTGCAGCATTCTCATCGCACCGTAGGCGCAGAGTGGCAGATTCCGTTCATCGACGGCCCAGGGCCGTATCTGACGCCCTTCCCTGCTGGCCATATTGCTGGCTTCAATTTCCTGTTGCGTCCATTCATTACAGGCACCGAGATGGTGTTCATGGACCGATGGGACGCTTCGCTTGCCGCGCGGCTGGTCGAGGCGTATCGCGTGCGCCTTTCCGGTGGTACGCCGTTCCATCTCCAGGGGCTCCTCGAAGCCGCCCGCCGCGACGGGCGCAGCCTCGCGTCCATCGCGTCTTACGGTCTGGGTGGCACGGGCGTCACGCCGGAGCACGTCGCCATGGCCGATCGAGCCGGATTTGCGGGAACCCGCGCGTACGGACTGACCGAGCATTCGACAGTGAGCGTGGGCTGGGCCGATTCCTCTTTTGACCTCCGGGCCTGCACGGACGGCCGCATTCAACCCGGATCGCAGGTGCGCGTTGTCGACGAGTTTGACAGCGACCTCCCTGCCGGACACGACGGTGAGATTCTGATCAAGGGACCGGAGCTGTTCGTCGGCTACACCGACCCGGCGCTAAATGCGACCGCATTCACTCAGGACGGATGGTTCAGGACCGGCGATATCGGCCGTCTCGACGAAAACGGCTGCCTGACGATCACGGACCGAAAGAAGGACATCGTTATTCGCGGAGGAGAAAATATCTCGTCGCTTGAAGTGGAGCGGGTTCTTGCCACTCACCCGGCCGTGCGCGATGTCGCCGTCGTGGCGCTGCCAGACGCGCGATATGGCGAAAGAGTGTGTGCGGTCGTAGTCTTGCACGAACATACCTCACTGGACCTGAGCGCAGTCCAGACCCATTTTGCCGCCGCAGGAGTGGCGAAACAGAAAACCCCCGAGAATCTTTGCATCGTGGCGGAGCTGCCGCGCACGCCTTCGGGAAAGGTGCGTAAAGGCGACCTGCGCAAGCAGCTTTCCGCGTAGAAGCAAATCAGTTGGTGCTTATCGAGCCGGGCCGTCCTGACGCGACTCGAAAAACCGGTCTCGCTGCCTTGACACCTCATCCGACGAAACGAGGCGATTGTAGATCGCGCGCGCTGCGGCCATGCCGGCATCGAAATCGGCCGACTCGGCTGCGGCGGCGATGGCATTCAGACACTCGCTCGCTATTGCGTCGCTACACGCGAGGCGCGAGCGCGCCTCAGCGACAATGGAAACCGGATCGCTATCGGGCAATGGCAGCCGGCGAATCAACGGCAACGATGTGCTCCCTATCTTTTCTCGTGCTAGTTCTATCGCATGGCGCAATAGGTAATGCACATCGCCCTCGACGATCCCGTCAAATAACGCGGTTCCCAGGAACGTTCTTGCGTGCACGATCTGAGCACCAAGGATGAATTCGATCGACTTTGCAAGGCCTAGCACCCGCGGCAAACGCTGCGTGCCGGACAAAGGGATCACACCGAGCTTGCACTCCGGCAGACCGATCTGCGCACTGGCCACGACCAGACGGTAGTGGCACACCAGCGCGGTTTCCAGGCCACCACCAATGGCAAACCCGTGGATAGCGGCAACAACCGGCTTGTCGCTCGCCTCGATCACCGGATGTACATGCAGCGACAGCGCTGGCGCAGCTGTCGCTGCGGGCGTGCCGAATTCGCGGATGTCACCTCCCGCGGAGAAGCCGCGTCCACTGCCGTTGAGCACGATCGCGCGAACTCGCTCATCGCGCCGCGCCGCTTCGAACGCGGCGACGAGCCCGCGACGGACCCCCAGCCCCAGACCGTTGACCGGCGGATGGCACATCGTGACGATAGCGACTTCGTCTTCTGCCCGATATTCGACGTCGGCGAAACGCTGCGGCTTGCAATGCGTCATCTGATATCCGCTGTGACGTTTGACGATGGCGGCAAGATGCGGCTAACGGTTGTTTGCAAGCCAGCTCGGCATATCTGCCGGCCAAGGATCGGCATACACCGCGTGCACACCCATCGCGGTCGTGTAGGCCAGATTCAGTACGTTGCAAAACGCAATGAAAGCCAGCACCCGAAGCGCCGTGCGAACCGCTGGATGCCATTCGACCCGATCGACACCTCGCTCGATCGCCGTGTATCCGTTTTTGTCGACACTCAGAAGAAGGAAGGCCGAAGCAACGAAAGCAGACGGAAACAGCAGGAACTCATAGACCGGAAATTGATAGTAGTGACCGCCCCAGAAGGAAACGCTCTGGAATGCACCCGGCCACGCGTCGAATCCCATGAAGCGGCTCGCCGCGATGTCGAGCAACCCCATTGTCATCCAGATGGCGGCGAAGCCCGCCAGTGCGAGTCTTACATTGCCCGCGCTGGGCCAACGCTTGCGGACCGCACGCATCGCCCACAACGCCACCACGGCAGTGCCCGTGAACGTGTAGAAGTAACTTGGCGCGTCGATCAGGATCGGTTCAGCAATCCGGGTATGCGGCGACTGCCAGAATGGAATGAAACGACACCAACAGCCGAAGTTCAGCGCATAGGCGTTGTAGGTGAACATTGGACGAAGAAAGTCCAGCCATGGATCGAGCCAATATGCCGAGAGCCAGCCGATCATCATCAAACGCACCGCGTCGATGCGGCGACTTTTGACGATTCCGTAGACGTACCAGATCAACACGGGAATCAATATCAGCACGCTGACCCACTGGTAATGGTCGATCGTCGCCTTCACGGATTCCGGAATCGGATCCGCGCCCAAATCGACGGGGCGGAAATCCTCTGAACGAATCCACGCTACGTAGGCCCGAATTTGTGCGAAAGCGAAAAGCGCACCGAGCGCTGCCCACGCATACACCCTATGCCAGGTCGTGCTGCGTCGAGCGACGATTTCCGACATACTTTGCCTCCCTTACCATGTCGTCGTTCACATTTTTGAATATTGGTCAGAAAAAATGTACCCTGCTAAGGCAGCTACGTCAAGCTCGATACGCGATGGGGCATCGGCAACGGAACACCTGGCCGTGCCGCTCAACGCCTAGCAGCTTATCCACCCATGAGGTCATGAATCTGGTGATCGAGCGCGGCCATCGCAAACCGGGGCGCAACTGCGCAGTTGTTGACTTCCGCCTGCCATTCCACCGGGTTCACCAGCCAGAAGAACAGCCCATAGACGATATGGCGCCGGTACGCATCTAGCGCGCTTTCGAATGAGGGTGGGTTGGCGACGCCATGAAAAGCAAGCCGCTCGAGATAGTGTTCGAGCAACGCACGCTCCCATCTCGGCCGATCCGCGATGTCTAGTGCCGATATCAGGAAATATGTGACATCATGAGCCCACGGTCCACGTCGATACGACTGCCAATCAAGAAAGCCGGGCGTGCCGTCGCGATCGAAATAGAGGTTTCCGAGATGTACATCGCCGTGTAGAAACGTCATCGGCCCGAGCCGGTCGAAAGCGCGCAGATTGCGAAGCGCCTGCTCCATCCAGTCACGATCATGAAACCGTTTAGGCACGGCGGCCCCGCGCGGCAACTGTGTGTAGCTGGCGAAGACGTCGGGTTTCAACTGGCCCCAGTGATACGTGCCGGACTCGCCATCGGGGAGCGGGTCCTGCGACGCGAGCCAGGCCAGTTCGCCGCCGCTTTCGAGCGCAGGTGATTGCCAGAACTGCGCATGCCACCTCGCTTGCGCGTCCAGATTTGCCGCCGCCTGTGCAAATGTCAGCGGCCTCTGCACGCGACAGAACTCCACTTCCCGTGAACGTAGATCCTCGAGGATCACAATCGACTGTCCGCTTCGACTATCGCTCTCGGCATAGAAGCAGGCTGGGACATTCACATGCAGGCACGGGTGGACTTCCTTGAAGAACCTCGCCTCGTATTCGTATATGTAGGCGTTTAGATTCCGATACTCGGGAACAAATCCGCCCTTGACGATCAGAGACTCCGGCAAGCCAAGCTCGCGCCCTCTGGCGTTGTAAGCAAGATGCACCCTGACTTTGGTAGCCGTGCCGTACATCACATCGTCTACGGTCAGCGACTCGACCGCTACACCCTCACGGCTGCGCGCGAGCGCCGCGGTCAGCCACGAGGGGGTGATTTCCTCGACCTGTAATGGAAGCCTGCCGGTATCTGGCTGTCGTCCGTGAGGTTCCATCGGAACCGGGCTTTTTTCTGCAACATCCATCTTGTCGCGCTCCTTTGAATTTCACCTGCATTCGTGCCGGCACCACCGTGTGCCTCGCCGACCTTCCCCACGCGAATGTTGCGCGGCACATTCGAACGCTCGCAACGAGGGAAATCCCGGCTCGCATTTTGTTGTAATTTTAGAACGCCGTGCATATTTTTGCGCGAGTGTTTCTATTACGTCAGTGAACTCGGCGCCGGGTGCTTCATGCCTGCCGTTCGCGCAAAGCGCGAGATTAATGAAAAACTCTCACTCTAATTGTTCCCTACGGTAACCATTGCACGCTGGATGTTGTCGCTAGAATTCGTAAAAGGGACGATAGACAGCCCAACAGGAGACGACTCAATGACCACGCCCGTGCTTGAACGGCTATTCGGCATCAGCGGAAAAATCGCTGTCGTGACCGACAAGGGACGCAATTCCAGCATCGATATTGCCCCTGTGCTGGCAGAGGCCGGCGCACGGGTCGTAGTCGCGGATCACAGCGCGGGGCATATGCAACCGGTCGTCGACAAGATCCTTTCGGCGGGCGGCGAAGCAATCGCCATCGAGGCGGACGTGGAACGTGAAGCCTCCGTGATTGCCTTATTCGATCAGGTCAGGGCCGTTTGGGGCAGCCCAGATATCGTGGTCAATTGCGCGGCGATGACCAATAACGGGCCGCTTACGGAGTTCTCCGAAGCCGCCTGGGACGAAGTCATGGCGATCGACCTGAAGTCTGTGTTCTTTTGCATGCGAGAAGCGATCAAGCACATGCTTGCCGCAAACCGGGGTGGACGCATCGTGAACGTGACCACGATGGGGGCCACACATGCCGTACTTAATGGCAATGGCGCCTATGGCGCCGCGCGCGCCGGCGTAATGGGGTTAGTGCGGTCCGCAGCGCTGGACTACGCCCGTGACCGGATTCTCGTCAACTGCGTGCTTCCCGGTGCAGTGCCCGGCAAGGTTCAGTTTCATCCGGATATGCAGGCTCGCCTGAAGACACGACAGCTCACGGGACCCGGGACGGATGCGGAGCGACGTCTGCCGCTTGGATGGGGTGATCCCGCCGATATCGCCGCCGCGGTGCTGTACCTCGTCGGGCCATCAGGCCGCTATATGACAGGCCAATCGATTACGCTCGACGGCGGATTTCTGGTTAGCTGAAGGTGTTCGTACCCAATCACCGACACTATTTGCTGACTTGGAACCACAACGACTGAAACGAACCGGACCGGGCGATATTCATCGACTACTCAAAGCGGAGCATTGCATGTTTAATGAAATCCAGATCGGCACGCACCTCGCACAAATCTTCAGACTGACGGGCAAGACTGCCGTTGTTACGGGCTCTGCACAAGGCCTCGGGCGCGTGACCGCGCGGTTGCTCGCCGGCGCCGGCGCCAATGTTGTGATCGCCGACCTGAATCCGGATGCCGCATCCGCAACAGCGTCGGATATCGAAGACAAAGGCGGCGTTGCAATGGCATGCAACGTCGACGTGGCCAACGAAGCATCCGTCAAAGCACTATTCGCAGCCGTCGACGCAAAGTTCGGCGGTGTAGACATTCTGATCAACAACGCGGCGCACCGTTCGAAGGCCGAATTCTTTGAAATGTCGGTCGAGCAATGGGACCAGATGCAGGACGTCACGCTGCGGGGCACGTTCCTGTGTTGCCGCGAGACTATCGCGCGCATGAAGGCAAAGGGAGACGGTGGCTCGATAGTAAATATCTCCTCCGTTGGTGCGCTTCGACCCACGCTGTGGGGAGTCAACGCGCATTACGACGCCGCGAAGGCCGGTGTGGACAGCCTCACGCGATCACTGGCCAGCGAGTTCGCGGCCGACGGAATCCGCGTCAATTCGATCCTTCCAGGCGGTATGGACAGCGAGGGCGGCAAGAAAATCAGCGCGACCTTCAAGATCCGGGGGCCGATCGCAGGCGCGGGCCGCGTTCCAATGGGACGAATGGCGGCCCCAATCGAGGTTGCCCAGAGCGTGTTCTTTCTCGCAAGTCCTGCCGCTAGCTATGTGACCGGTCAGATCATCGCTGCGGACGGAGGCTTTACGGTCAGCTAGGCGGAAGCCCCTACAGGGTTCGCCCGACCGTAAGACCTTAGGACACGGCGTTCAGGACCATCAAAGCCATCCGACTTTGATGCGTTTCTCGCACGGAAACGGAAGTCCGCGACGTAAATTCCTTTGTACGCACTCTCGGGATCAACGGCGGTGCGAGATGTCGAACACTACCTGCGGGATCGTCGATCGAGCCACCGAAGCCCATGTCATGTCCGTTGTCGGGCAGCGGCGCTATTCAACGCCGCTGCTCCTTACTTACAGTGAAAGTCTAGTGACGTCGACTGTTACGGTTGGAGAATCGGGGTTTCGACTCCAGCAACACCGAAAGTAGCATCGGCCATCTGAGAGAACTTGATTGTGTTGTTTCCGCTGTTCAGATTTGCAAATACGCCCAGGCGTGCCACAGACTGACCATCCGCGCTGCTCGACGGGAAGGTTTGCGTTGACGCGACCGCGCCGTTCACACTCACACTGCCCGCTTTTGCCAGGGCGCTACCCGAGACATACTCGATCGGGATCAGGTAGGTGCCGGCAGCCGGTACAGAAATAGTCATCGTCAGTGTGCCGGTGTCGAGTCCAGTCACATCACCACTACCGCAGGAAGCACAGTTGCTCTTCTTGCCTTCTGCCACAATGCCAGCATTGGCCGGATTCGATGGCGTACGCAGGTATGTCGGGGGAGTCGCAAAACCCGGCGGAGATGTTGCAGACAAGGGCTCGCCAGCGAACATCGCGGTCTGCTGATTGCCTGGCCCATACTGGAACGTGGCAACGCTCTGACGCAGTGTCGAATAGGGTACGAGTGTGCCTTTTGAGTCATGACGCTGCCCGCTCCACCAGATTTGTCCTGCAGCGGGAATCGCGTCCGAGACCAGATAGTTAGACAGTCCCTCGAACTAGAACGGAATGGTATAGCTCGCGTCGTGCCAGACCGTGAGTTGGCCGCCGAGGGGCTGTTCCGCGGCGCTGGCACCAAGTGTCGTCAGGTTCCCGAACCAGTCCCAGCCTTCGGGAAGGCTCTTGCCAAGCGTAAACTCGGTATAGAGATTGACGGGAGGATGACTGATTCCCAGCCCCGCGTCGTTTGCGTAGAAGCTGTCACCGGCAAAACCACCCGATTCTTCGTAGCCGCCAGGAATTCCAAATGCGGTCGCAATGACGGAGCCGAAATTTGGTGTCACATAGAATGACGAACTTGCATTGACCCACTTGCTGCCTGCCGACTGCCTGCCGGCAGCCACGGCAGCGGGCCGTACCGTCACTCCCAGTAGCGGCTACCCTGCTAGCCGCCGCGCCATCGGCAGAAATCCGGCCGACGGCCTGCGTCTGGTCTCAGGCGCCGTTCACGGCATCCTTGAACGCCTTGCCCGCCGTGAACTTGACGGTCTTCGCGGCGGGGATCTGGATTTCGGCGCCGGTCGACGGATTGCGGCCGACCCGCGCGGCGCGTGCGCCCGTCGAAAACGATCCAAAGCCGATCAGCTGCACGGTGTCACCTTTCGTGAGGGCCGCGGTGACCGTGCCGATAAACGCATCGATCGCCTCGCCGGCAGCCGCCTTGCTTGCACCGGTCTTAGCGGTGACTGCATCCACCAGTTCCTGCTTGTTCATTGTGACTTCCTCATTGTGGTTGAAATCTCGTCACCCTACCCGATCGGCGCGCCTTCACACAATCGGCACGCAGCGGCATGTGATCCGCGACAGGCCGTCGTCCTGTCGTGCCGGGCACGCTCCGGAAGCAGCCGGCTGCGGAATCCGGCCCGTGCACCGGTCGAGGACGCTGACCGCGAAACGCAAACGCCCGGGTTCTGCGCCGGAGATCCTGTATTTCCCGAGGGTCGACCGCCACAGATCGCCGGGGACGTCTCTGCATTTTCAACGTCTTCTAATACGCGTGGCCGCGCGCTTCGCGGCTGTGGTCACAAATCCAGTCCCGCGTCCCTCAGGTGACGCGCGCCGCGTCATCACGCCAGGTCCCATGGGCGACGTCGCTCGTTCCTGCCACGGTCAACGTCCGCAAATGAAGGGGTACATAGCTCTGACTATCTACCCCGCTCGCTTCACTGCTACGGTGACAACGGCTGCGCGTCGTTCATTCCGCCGCGTTCTGGTCGTTTCAATCCTGATAAGTCGAATTAGCTGCGTTGCGTTTAATGATCCGGCGGGCCGCCGACCGCTCCGGACGCGCAAAGTCGAAAATATCGCGTCCCCTTGCAACCATGTACATCGGCGACAACGCCGGTTGCCTCCGAAGGCAGATTGAGGCAGAACTCCAGACGGACAAAGCCTCTGGATTATCTGGTCAATCGTGGCCGGTACATTGCAGACCATCTGCGACGGGACGTGAACGATGAAATCTTCCGGCGCCGACCGCAAGCTGTGCTGGTAGGTGACTTGATAGTCCATGCTATGGGTGTTCAGCCCTCTTCTGCTCGTGCCCTGCGTTCTGGCCAACTTCTGCGCCATATCACTGGCGATCCCGTAGGACGAATGCCGGCCGGCTAATCGTTGGCGAGGCAGCGTGGCTTTGAATGCGCAGTGGCCAGTCGAGGCGATTCATTTCCTTTCGGTCGTCCAATGCGCGCAAACGAAGGTTCGGAAACTGAAATTATCCGACCCTTCACATTTCCCCCTCATTCAAAAATCCGGGCTCGTCACGGTTTGCTCATGCCATGAGCCACCAAGGCACGATTATCAAATAATCCTCAGGTTGCGAATTGGACCAATCGACGGGGACCGTTCGAGAATCAGTTTTGTGATGAACTCGAGCAACAAGGCCCGAGGCCCGGGCGCGACCGCAACCGCAACCGCAACCGCAACCGCAACCGGGCCGTCGCGGTCGATGTGTGCAAGCTGGTTCATTTTCTTCTCTCAGTTTGATGATTCATCGGTCAATATCTGGCCCACTGTCGGGTGCATCGGGATCAGCAGGCGATGCCGCATCCTGGTCTGGATTGGACGGATCTTCCGGAGTGGGTGGCGGCGGATGGCGCACGGCGTCGCGCAGCTCGTCGCGCTCCCATGCGTCGCGCTCACGCTGCGCTGCCCGACGTTCCAGCGCCTCGGCATCGAGCTCCGCAAGCCGGACCTGCCGGATACTCTCCAGGTGCGGCTGATCGAACACGATGCGCATGCGAGTGTCGGCTGCTACGCGCGCGGCGGCTGCTTGGAACGCCTCGGGTCCGGACAGCGAGAGCGTCGAGCCGAACTTCTGCTGCGCGAAATGCAGCGCAATCTCGATCGCCTCGCGCTCGCTATCCCACAGGCGCAATGTGCGGCCCTCGTCGACGAGGAACGCCACGCCGTCCTTCCGGTAGTCGACCTCGCCGCCGGCCCGCACCTCGTACGTGATCGCCGGGCCCGCGTAGATGATCTCGTTGCGGTCGTGGGCTGCAGGTGGCTTCACCGCATGAGACGGCGCACTGAATATGACCGCGCGTTCGTCGTCTGCACGTTTCGTCCGCAGGCGGATCTGCTGCATCCGGCGCAACTCACGCAGCGCCCGTTCGTCGCCTTTCTGAGCGCGCTCCTGCAGGAAGTCACGATACTGCTCGGTCAACGGCCGGCTTGCGGCGCCCTTCAGCGCATCCCGCTCTTTCGCAATCTGCACACGCAGCGCGGCCTCTGCCTCAAGGCGCGCAACACGTGCTGCAGACAGCTGCTCGCGGCGCTGCGCGCCTGACAGGTCGATGCGGTCGACAAGCGCGCTGCGGGCACTGTAGAACTCCGATTTGACCGCCTTTCGCCGCTCACTCTCACGATCGGCCTGCGCATCCCACGCGCGACGTAGCTCGTTTCGGTATGCCGATCGCCATTGCTGGAACTCGCCCCATAGGTCCCGTTCAGGCGTACGCCTCGGTGCATGCTCCGGATCACGTCCTGTCTGTGCACGATAGGTCTCGCGCAGCAGCTGCGCAGCCTCCTCCCAAGACAGGTTCATCTCTTTGGTGAGGAAGTCAGACACATTCAGATTGCGCGAGCCGGAATGGATTCTGTCACCGCCATCCGCGCCTTTACCGATCGCATACTTTTCGACGATCAGTCCGTGCGTATGCGCGAGCACGGCCAGCAACCGGCCCGCGTCTAGCGTCGCACGAATCTCTGTGAACTCATCCCGCTCCTGGGCACGTCGCGCCGTGCGAGCCTCGGACAGGTCACGCGCAAACTGGTCGCGAACGGTATCGGCTGCCCGGCCCGTCGACGCGCGCGCACGTGCATTGAAATCGGCCGACGCTGCGTCCGTCGTCGGCGGCGTATCAGTTGGCCGGATCTCCGCTTGCGCATCGAACGGCAGCGATTCGATCGCATCGAACGATTGCACATCCGCGAGGCTGCGGATTTCCTCACGCGGTCCGAACCCTGCAGGCAGGCGGCGGCCGCTCAGACCAAAAGGCTCGCGTGAGCCGAACGGGCCTCCGGCCCGCATGAACTTCCCGGCACCGGTACGCGCAAGACGCGTCCGCACTGCCTCGTCTGCCTGGTCCCACGCGACAAACATACGATCGACCATCACTTTCCATTCGGGCTCGCCAGCGGAGCTGTCAACAGCATCGGGCTCGTCCAACCATTGCCAGCGATCCTCACTGTCGTCGTAACTTCCGCCGGGTTCGAAGTCGCGGTCGGCACCTTCGCGCCATCGCGACTGCGGCAGCAAGGTGTCTAGCTGTTCTCTTCCCGCTCGCTCGCGATCGCCAGACCATCGCAATGCGTCAATTCGTTCGGCTTGCTGGTTTCCCAGCTCCAGTAGTGCATCAGGCGGCAGAAGCACTTGACGTCGCGCGGCGTCGCCATCCATACCGCGGCCGGGCATGCCATGCACACGGTGGGCGGATTGGGACGGCGCGCCGGATCGATCGAAGCGAGCGTCAAAGTCGTGATCCGCTCCGGCTCGCCATCGCCCCGTGATTTCGCGGTGCGCGCGTTCGAGCTCGTTCCACCATTGCTGCGACTGCCCTGCCCTTTCCGGCTCCCTCCCGGCGCCGCGCTCTCGCGCCCGCCCTCCTGCTCCGGCGGCTCCCAGCCGGCTCCAATCTCGCCAGTGTCCGGATCGATCGTGGCGCCGTTGTGTTCGCTCTCGTGTGCGCTCATTGAGCCCTCCTGTTGCATCGTAGTACCGCTGTTCGCGGTGTTCGAGAATGCGTCGCTGCTCCGGCGGCGACGCGGCCTGATACGTCTTGTAAAAACTGCTGCCGCTGTTCAGATACTTGATCTCTCGCGCGCGCGTGTTGTGCCACACGTCCAGAGCATCGAGATAGCTCTGCGGCGTGTCGCGCGGTACACCGGGCTCGACATACCGCGCATGCACATTTGATTCGAGCGCGTCACGCTTGGCCGTAGCATCGAGCTCGATGAACTCGCGCGAGAACACAAATTCCTTCAGGTTGACACCCTTCGGCGCGCCGGCCGGCTTGATGTTCTCGTACTCCGACTCCCTGCCGGCGTTGCGTGTACGCGTCTCGCCGTACTCCGTAAGCAAGGCCCTGAAGTCGTCATACCGCGTGACATCGCGCGTCATTACCGCCTCAAGGATCGAGGCCTTCAGTTCGCGGTTCGCGCCCTCGAAAACATCGCCTTTATACCGGCTGATCATCTCGGACGCGTCCGTGAACTGCACACGCCGGTTGTCTTTCGGACTCGCAAGCCCGTACTTCGCGTTGATGTGCTCCTGAAAAGCCTCGAGATAGCGCTCGTTATGGTCGACCTTCCCGAACGGATCGAGCCGTCGGCCCGTCACAAGATTCACTTCCGGAATCACCACATGCACGTGCACCTTGCGTTCGACGGGTTCGCCCGTCTTGCGGTCCGCATAGCTTTTGATCCTCGGCACGTGCGCTTCGGCGTAGAAGTTATATTCGTCCCGACGGTATGCGGCGAACGCGAACGCCTCGAACTCCCGAACAATCTCACCTAACAGCTCGCGGTCCACCTCGTCTTCCTTGAATGACAGCGTGACGTTCAGGTAGCGTTCGGCGTCTGTGTCGATCGACTGGATGATGTCGTTCGTCAGATCGAGATCGCCGGCGAGGATCACGCGCTCGTCCATCTCGTCGCGTTCCATTTCGCGACCCTGCTTCTGGCCCTTCTCCAGATATGCCTTGATCCCGTCGTGATAGCCGCGTACGCGTATCAGCATCGCCCTACCCTCGCGCCCCGGGCTCGGCGAGCCAGCGCTCAGCCCCTTCGATGCGCAAAAGCAGCGTGCTGTGCACGATCGACGGCAACAGATGGCCAGCGGCATCGACGGACGCCCGGGCGCTGTCGCAGTCTGACTGCGTCAGCGTACGCGCACCGTCATGGTCGCGATGGAAGTGCAGCTTCGTCTCCAGCTCGATGACCGTCATGATGGCGGCCTGCTTTTGATCCATTCCCATCGATATCAGTCGACCTTGTTCAGGGTTGCCTTGAGGTACTGCCCGATGAGCTGCAATTGCGTGAGCAGTTGCTCGTAGGTCGCCTCCGAAAGCTTCCCGCGAACGTGCTCCGAGTTCGCGCGGTGGGCAATCTGGTTCAGGTTGTTGCTGGTCTTGTTGAAGATGTACAGCAACCGCTTGCGGTCTCCGCTCGCCACCGGGCGCGCAATCACCTGCGTACGGTTGGTCAGCACCGCCTGCCGGAAAAACTCAGATTGCGTCAT
>Ga0157369_10006729_pt1 | contig 13266 bp, 11 predicted proteins | sample C25metaG_FD_113461 | JGI IMG/M metagenome (GOLD analysis project Ga0157369, IMG submission 113461) | Corn rhizosphere microbial communities from Kellogg Biological Station, Michigan, USA - C2-5 metaG | ecosystem: Host-associated > Plants > Roots > Rhizosphere > Soil | place: USA: Michigan...
GCAGTGGCGGCACTTGCCGCCCTGGATCATCCAGCTGAACAGCGGGATGTTCTCGTACCAGGCCAGCTTGTGCTTGCAGTGCGGGCAGTGCGAAGGCTCCACCACGATGCCCGGCGGGGGCGGCTCGTAGAAGTCCGGCTCCTCCAGCACCTCGCGCGCATCGCGCTTCCACTGCCATTCCAGCCGCTTGGGCAGGCGCAGGATGACGACGTTCAGGAAGCTGCCCAGAAGCAGCCCCAGGCCGGCCGCGGCGGGATAGCCGAGGCCGGGATGCTGGTCGAGAAATGCCATGTATGTTTAGACCACGGAAGCAAGTTTGAAGATTGGGAGGTACATGCCAATGACAAGACCACCAACAATGACGCCGATAAAAACCATGATCATCGGTTCAAGCAGGCTGCTCAAGGCGTCAACGGCGTTGTTGACTTCTTGCTCATAGTACTCCGCCACTTTGAACAGCATGGCATCCAGGGCGCCGGCCTCTTCGCCGATGCCGGTCATCTGGATGACCATGTGAGGGAAGAGGTTCTGCTGCTTCATCGCCATGTTTACGGGATAGCCCACAGAGACGTCATCGCGCATGCGCAAAACGGCATGCTCATAGACCGTATTGCCAGTAGCGCCGGCAACGATGCCCAGCGCTTCTACCAGTGGTACGCCGGCCTTGAAGGTCACAGCAGTAGTGCGCGCGAAGCGGGCAATCGAGCTGTTGTGCATGATCTGGCCGATTACTGGCACCTTCAGGATCAGGCGGTCCATGCCATGCTGCATACTTGGAGAGCGTCTATAGGCCATGGTGAAGCCAACAATGCTGCCAGCGACAACAATTCCGATCAGCCACCACCAAGAGACCATGAAGCGCGATGCTCCTACGATCATCTGGGTAAAAGCTGGCAAATCGGCGCCAAATCCTCTGAAAACATCTTCAAACTGGGGAACAACCCAGATTAGAAGGATCGAACTAACCAGCAATGCAACGAAGATAACCATCGCAGGATAGAACAGCGCCTTCTTGATCTTCCCCTTCAGGGCTTCGATGTTTTCCTTGTAGTTAGCAACGGTGTCCAGCACCGTCTCCAACACACCAGCGCCTTCACCCGCCCTGACGAGGTTGCGGTAGAGCTCGTCGAACTGCACCGGGTGCCGGCTGATGGCCTCATAGAGGGAGGAGCCACCCTCTATGTCCGTCCTGACGCTGTCCACCATCTTTTTCATGCGTGGATTTTTGTGACCGTTGGCGATGATATCCAAGGCACCCACGATGGGGACGCCAGATTTCATCATGGTGGCCATCTGGCGACTGAAGAACGCAATGTCTTTAGGGGTGATCGCCTTGCCAGCTGCGCCGAACAGCGGTTTGGGTTTCACCTTGACTTGGCCTGGATTGATCCCTTGCCGGCGCAGTTCTGCTCTTAGCAGGTTGGCATTTTTGGCCAACTGCTCACCCTTCATCTTCACGCCGCGCTTGTCGGTCCCCTCCCAGACAAACGGCTGCAGCTCCGTGGTGCTGCGTGCCACAGGTTCATTCTTGATTGCACTACGACTGACAGACATGTTGGCTCCCCAAGACCCGCCATCCCCAGACGGGCATCTAGTGGCTGATGGTAGCCGGTTCACGCCACTCTGGGCAGTTGGAGAGTGGGCCGAAATGCAATTTCGTGCCGGCCGCCGACCAAAGGTGACGTACTGCGTCACATTGCCGCGTTCATCGCAGTTTCGAATAGGGGGGGGTTCCCATCGGCGAAATTGCTGCCATCATGGCCACGGGGAAATCCAGGGGGAGGCGTGCCGGGGTTGGCACGCTACCTGCGTTGATCCACCCGCAGGGCACAGGATCCGCTCAACCGGCCCATTGGTCGGCTAGGTTCTGCGCGCTGATCAAACCACCACTATCTTGGGGATGTACCAAATGAAGAACCAGAAGGGCTTCACCCTTATCGAACTGATGATCGTCGTTGCGATCATCGCCATCTTGGCCGCCATTGCGCTGCCGGCGTACCAGGACTATGTCGCGCGTTCACAGGTCTCCGAAGCGATGACCTTGAGCTCGGGCGCGAAGACCGCTGTGACCGAGTACTACGCTGACAAGGGGGCTTTCCCGACCACCAACGCTGGCGCAGGCCTCGCCGGCGCATCGTCGATCAACGGCAAGTACGTAACCAGCGTGACCGTTGGCACCGGTGGTGCAATCACCGCAATGATGAAGGGCTCCGGTTCGGTGAGCTCCAAGGTCGCCGGTAAGACCTTTGTGCTGACTCCTGCTGATGCTGGCGGCTCGATCACCTGGGACTGCAAGAGCTCCGGTACCATCGACGCCAAGTACCGTCCGTCGTCCTGCCGCTAATCGCGCAGATGGCATAGCGGTATCGGGGAAGGGCCGCTCTCTGCGGCCCTTCCCTTTTGGGACATGGGGAGTGCTATTCGATGCGAAGCATGCCTGCTCAGCGACTGCTGCTATTGGCGGGTCTCGCCCTGCTGGCGCTGGTTGGGCTAGTCATCTATTGGAATGGCTTGAATGGGGGCTTCATCTTTGATGACTTTCCCAATCTGGTTGACGATCCAGATTGGCGCCTGACATCGCTGGACGGTGCGTCCGTTGCGCAGGTGATGGGAAGCGGCGTCACCGGCGATGTGGGGCGGCCATTGGCGCTGCTCAGCTTCGGCCTCAACTATTACTTCACCGGTTTGGCGGCTTGGCCGATGAAGGCAACAGGTTTGGCCCTGCACCTCCTGAACTCGGCATTGGTTTTCGCGTTGGCCTCTGCGCTGATTGGGCGCGTACTTCGCATTTCGGCGGCACAGGCGCGTCTGATGGCCTTTGCGGTCGCCACTGTATGGATGGTTCATCCATTGCAGGTGTCGACTGTTCTTTACATCGTGCAGCGTATGGAGATGGGAGGCGCGACAGGTATCCTGATCGCACTTCTTTGCTATCTGAAAGCGCGCAGCAGCATTCCTTGGTCCCGGGCGGCGTTTTTATGGTGGTGCAGCACCGCGCTTGGGGCAGTCATTGGATTGGCCTTCAAAGAGACCGCAATACTCATCCCGGCTTACACACTGCTGCTTGAGGTGTTCGTCCTCAAGTTCCGAAATCCCGACGGGGCACGTGCTCGTGCATTGTTACTCATGTATGCCTTGGCGGGGCTGCGCTGCAGTACTGTACTTTACGGTAATCCTGCCTGGCGCCTTGGCGCCAGAGCGCTATTCCGCACGTGATTTCAGTATGGCAGGGAGGTTGTATTCGCAGCCGGCAATTCTGTTGACCTACATTCAGCAGATCATGCTCCCCTGGCCGGAGTCACTAAAATTCTATTATGACAATGCGGAAGTCCCGCCTTCCTGGCGGTCATCTGCTTTCATTGTGCCGATGCTGGCCTTGGTCACGCTGTCAGGTGTGGTGTGGGGGCTGCGCAAGAATTGGCCATTGGCGGCCCTTGGCATCGGATGGTTTTTTGTCAGTCACTTGCTGACTAGTAATGTCGTGCCACTGGAGCTGGCTTTCGAGCATCGCAACTACCTGGCAATCGTGGGTATTGCTCTTGCTCTGGTGCAGCCGCTGGCGGCGCTCATGGGGAGGTGGACCATTGAAGCATGCCGTACAGTCGTGGTGGTCCTGCTTTTGTTCGTTGCTGCGATGGGGTGGGTCCAAGTGCAGACGTGGGCAGATCCGATGCGGCTAGCCCTCACTCTGTCCAACCGTAACCCTGATTCGCCGCGAGCCGGTTATGAGCTTGGGCGAGCGCTGCTGGCATCCTCACCTGCCGACCCAGCCTCCCCTGCCTGGGCTCTGGCTGAGAAGGAGTTCGCGCATGCGGCCTCCTTAACCGGCAGCTCGCCGCTTCCCGAGCAGGCGCTAATCATTCTCAGCTCGCGTCAGGGGCGTGCGCAGTTGCCGGAGATATGGGCCTCGCTTGAACGAAAAATATCAAAGCGAGCATTGGGGCCGCAGGAAGCCGGGGCGCTGGAAGCGATCGTCGCGTGCCGGGTTGAGGGGGGGTGCAGGCCAGCGAAGGAGCAGGTGTTGTTTACCCTGTTGTCGAGCGCAACTGCGGAGAATCCTCGTTCATCCAGGGTCCGGGTGATCTTTTCCAATTATGCCTTCAACGTAATGAAGGACCCGCCACTGGCGATGAAGCTCATTCGTGAGGCAGTTCAGATTTCTCCGGGGGACCTCGGGTGCCGGCTATGGCTGCTCAGGATGGGGTTGGCATCGAATTTGCTTGAGTACGATGAGGCTAGACAAGGATTGGGGATCTTGCGGGCTGTCAATCATCGCAAAATATACGACCGGGATATCGCGAGCCTGGAACATTGGCTGGCGGCGATGCAGCAAAAAACGGGGGAGTAATAGATGCAGCAGCGTGGTTTTTCCTTGATCGAACTCATGATCGTGGTTGCGATCATTGCAATCCTGGCGGCTGTCGCACTGCCGGCGTACCAGGACTATGTCGCGCGAGGCCAGGTGGCTGAAGGGCTTTCACTATCAACCGGGGCAAAGGAGGCAATCGCTACCTATTATTCCGACCACGGGCAATTTCCTGCTGGTAACCACGTCGCGGGAATGGCCTCGCCGGCGTCGGTCTCTGGAAAATTCGTCCGATCGGTGACGGTCGACAACACTGGTTCGATTTCGGTGGCCTTCGCATCTTCAGCCAGCGCCAAGATCGCCGGGCAAACACTGATTCTGACGGCGACCGACGCGAATGGTTCGGTGAACTGGTCCTGTGGCGGCCTGGACGCCAAGTATGTCCCTACATCCTGCCGCTAGACAGTAGCTCCCGCTGATCCAACTCCGGGTCCGGGTCCGTAGTTCAACGCCCAATTGAACGAATTGCTTCTGCCAGAAGGGCTTCCATCTGAATGGCTCGTTCTTCCCAGTCGAACGCGCTCAGACCGTCATTCGAAAGCGGCGTTCGAAGCTGAAGCTCGATCGCCTCAACGAGGTCATTGACGTTGCCGGGAGCATATGTGCGCAGTGCATCTCTGCCGATCAAACTCGTATCGCCTACGTCCGCGGCTACGATTGGCACACCACAAGCAATCGATTCGGCCAGTTTCAGTGGGTAGCAAAAGCGTCCAAAAGCGGATTCACGATTGCAGACGATCGATACATCGAGTGAATTGATCAGCAAGGGGACCCGCTCCCAGTCGATGACACCAAGGTCGATGATCCTCGGATGTGGGTAGCGTTGAACGGTGGCATCCCTGGGACCGGCAATGACGAGCTGGATATCTGAGTGGCGCTCCGCAAGTGCGTGGAATGCCCGGAAAAGGTCCTCAATGCCCCGGCTTTGATCGAGGGCGCCGGCGCAGCCAACCAGACGAGCTTCCGCAGGCAAGCCAAGCATCTCCCTGCATGTGCGGCTGTTGATCGGATGAAACAGATCCCGACGCACCCCGTTCCCGATGACATGAACCGGCGCATGCGTTGAAAGAGTGGTTCTCATCTCGTCAGCCAAAGCATGTGTTACCGCGCTGATTGCCGTTGAGCCAGCACATGCGCGACGGAATGCGGCACGCAGGCCGGGGATCCGGGTGAGTCCGAATGATTCGTAGTTGTCGTAGAGATCCACAACATGGGGGGTTTGGATATGCTTCGCCAATCCTCCGCCGAGCACTGTGCATGGAGCATCAGAGCTTGTCAGTAGTACATCGACGCGGTGTTGCTGGTGAAGTCGCCTGATGGCACGCTTCAGCTGCATGGCCTTGAGCGAAAGAGCATTGATGGAGCTCCATCGAACCCCCGCCGGAGATAGGAAATTTCCGGCAAATCGATGCCGGTAGCTCAGCGCAATTCCACTGACGATATGCCCGCGACGTGCAAGTGCTTCCGGGATCTCCCAGAGTCGCCCATAACGGTCGTCGATGAGATCACGTCCGGTGTACTGCCGCTTGCAGAGCATAAGAACGTGCATGGACGGACCTGTATGGAAAATCAAACGGGTAGTGCATCATCATGGGCCAGTTGAAGGTGAGAAGTCACCTACGAGGTGGGTTATGGGATTTGCAACAGCGCTGAGACGGATGGGTAATCAGCTCCGCTTTGGGGAGCGACCGGGTTGGGTGCAGAGCACTCTGCGTCGCCTGTTCCGTCACGCCCAAGGGCGGCAGACCATACGCGACTTCGATGGCCGGTTCATGATGACCCTGGATCTGGCCGAACATATGCAGCGTCGTATGTTCTGGATGGATTACTACAACCTTCGCTTGGTCTCCCTCCTCGACCGCCTCCTTGAGCCGGGCATGATCGTGGTCGATGTGGGGGCAAACATTGGGGAGATCAGCCTGGTCTGTGCGAATCGTTTGGGCAGCACGGGCCGGGTCGTCGCATTGGAGCCAATTTCCAGAATTGCTGACGAACTGCGGTTGAACGTAAGCCGTAATGGGCTGCAGGGCGTAGTGCAGATCCATCAGCAAGGTCTGGCGGGACAGGCTGGCCGGCAGGCGATCTATGCATCCTGCGGGCAGCACGATTTGAATGAAGTCAATCATGGACTTGGGAGCCTGCATGGAACCGACGGCGTCGACCAATGCATTGAAATGGTCGACATCACCACACTGGACGAACTTGCTCAGCGTGTCGGCCTGTCACGGTTGGACCTATTGAAGGTCGACATCGAAGGCGGTGAGCTGCCCTGCCTGCAAGGTGGGATTGAAACCCTACGGCGCTTTCTGCCGGTGATTGCGGTAGAAGTGCAGGAGCATTCCAGCCTGGCGGCGGGATACCAAAGTCGAGAGATCCTAGAACTGTTGTCGCCATTGGGCTATCGATTCTATCGCCTGGAGTCGATGGGACGCTTGGTTCGGATCGACGTCGAGGATCTGCGTGATTATCAGGATGTGATTTGCATCGCAGGATCGGTTCGAGCCTGGGAGGTTGCATGATCTGGCTGCTTGCCAGTCGCTGGGAAGCGGGTGGCCTAGAGCGCGTGCAACTGAATCTGTCGCGCCGCTTCATCAAGCTGGGGCATGCGGTCCGTATCATTGCAGGTCGTGACCTCGGTGGGCCCGGAGGCGGTCGCGAGGTTGAATTCATTGCTCGTCGTGGCGCCTGGCAGCTACTTCTGAGACTCCCGTGGCGCATTCGACGCGAGCGGCCGCAGGTTGTGGTCACGACCTCCAATGACATTGCGGTATGGGTCACATTCTGGCGTCGTCTCCTCTATCCTTCCACGGCAATCGTTGTGGCCCAGCATCTTTCCCTGTCAGGACCAAGACGGCGGGCGCGCGGATTCACCAGGTTCAAGCTGGAGTTGATTCGTGGGGCGATGCGCGCGATGGTGCCGCGGTCTCAGGGACTGGTTGCTGTTTCTGGGGCCTTGGCGGCTGATATGGCGGATGAGCTCGGGCTCCCTCTTGCCGGAATACGGGTGATCCACAATCCGTTGATCCGTACGGACAAGGTGTCGGTAAATCTCGCATCGCAGGCGTGGCCGTTCCCGGACGACGGTGTCCCGGTTTTTGTCTACGCGGGGCGCCTTTCATCGGAGAAGCGCTTGGATCTTCTTTGGGACGCATTTCAGCAGGTGCGAGTCACCCATCGAGCTCGCTTGCTCGTACTGGGGCAGGGGCAGGAAGGCGTGCGTGTGGCACGATGGATTGAGGGGAGCAGTTTTCAGATCGACTGCGCGCTGCCAGGACGAGTGGAGGATGTGCTGCCCTGGTTGATTCGAAGCACAGCGCTGGTGTTGCCGTCAGACTACGAGGGGTTTGGCAACGTGCTGGTCGAGGCCATGAGTTGCGGAGTGCAGGTGATTGCTACCGATTGTCCGCACGGCCCTTCGGAAGTTCTGGGGGGAGGTCAGTTCGGTCAGCTGGTGCCTGTGGGAGATGCCTCTGCATTGGCCGCGGCCATGCGGAATGTACTGGATGGAAGGCTGCGGGTGGAGGCTGAAACTCTCCGTGAACGCAGCAGGGCATTTTCCGTCGACGTAGCGTGCGAGGCGTATCTCGAGGTTTTCAGCTCGGCAAGTGCGCGACTTCACGACCAGGACTGAAAATCACCGTCAGCCACGCGGCCGCTGCCATCAGTGTTTCGGCGATGATGATCATCCAAACCGCTCCCAACAGGCCGTGCGTAGGAATCCGCGCGGCGGCGATCATCGCCATGATCACTAGCCCGAGAGCCTCGATGACGAATCGGTGCATTTTCATGCCGCGTCCAATCAGGACATTGCAGGCGATCTGTCGCAGGCTGTAACCGATAACGAACAGGCCCATCCATTGCAGGCCCGCGGTGGCGGCGGAAAATTCCATGCCGAGTAGAGAGGGCAGGGTGCCGGCGGCACACCACAGCACGACGCCTCCCAGCGTGCCATACCCTGTCGCGGCCAGAATCATTGAAATGATCAAGCGGCGATATTGGGGAGTCATTCGTTGCGCCCGGAACAAGCGTGGCATTGCCGACATGACCATTGCATCGAGTGGCATCGCAATCACTGCCGCGATGCGATAACACGCGGCGTACAAGCCGGCAATCTCGCTTCCACCTGCATGCAGGACAAAGGACTTGTCCAGCGTGGTTACCGCAACAGCAGAGCTCCATGCGGCGGCGTGCCCCGTGCCATGCAGCAAGTCGCTGCTCCCGATCTGCATGCTCGCTGGGCCGGGATGCAATATGCCCCGTACCAGTATCAGGGCCAGCACCGCGCTGCATGCCGAAGAGGCCAGATGCAACGTCAGATAGACCGTCAGATCGTGGTCGACCGGCAGAAGGCCGAAGGTGCATATCGCAGCAAGCCTCGAGGCTGCGTTCAATGCGGGAAGGGCAGCTGCCCAACCCATGCGATCATGGGCCGAGAAGGCAAATGCCGCATTGGTAATGATCGGGAATGAGATGATCTCCGAAAGCGCGATCAGGCAGAGTGCGGGCCATGACAGCAGGCCCGCGGTCAAAAGCAGAAAGGTCAAGGAAAGCGGTACTGCACTCAGCACGCATAGCAATAGACTTTGCTTCCAATAGCGAGGGAACTGCGTTTGGTCTGCAGTGCTGTATTGATACATCAGCATGCCGCCACCGAGCCCAACCAGGCCGGCAAGCGCTGACGCGGTGCCAATCGTGCCGGAGAACAGGCCGTAGTTGTTTGCTCCCAATACGCGGGCGCCGAGGATGACCCACGCGGCCAGGCATGACATCCGCACGCCCTGCCAGAACATCACCAAAATTGAGGTTCTGGCCAGGTTGCCAAGGCGCGGCAGCCTAGCGGACACCGGGCGTCTCCATGATGGCTCTCAGTTGCTTCGCATAGTCTGCAGCGACCCGTGCATGGTCGAAGCGGGCTACCAGCGCGGGCCGTTGCGTTTGCGCCCACGCTTGCGCCTGCTCCGGTGCGTCGAGCAACTCGATCAGAACTTTCGCCAGCGCATCCGCGGATCGCTGCTTGGCCAGGTATCGGGGTGGACCACTTGGGAATGCGTCACGCACCGCAGGCACGTCTGTGATGACGACGGGGCATCCGCAACCCAGCGCTTCCACGGTAACCAATCCGAGCCCTTCCTGATCCCCATCTCGGGCTTCGATGAAAGGGGCCACTAGCGTTGTTGCGCGTTGGTAGTAGGCCGGCAGCGCACTCTGTGACACAGGGCCCATGAAGCGGACGTGCTGTTGCAGGCCCAATGCTGCCACTTGAGATTCCCTTGCAGGGAGTTCTGGCCCATGTCCGATGATGGTGAGCGTGACCCGGGGATGGCGAGCCAGGACCGTTGGCAAGGCATCAATCAGGTACGCCAAGCCCTTCTTCTCGACCAGCCGCCCGACGAAAAGCAGTTCGTCACGCGCGCGTTCCAGTGGGAAGGGGACGAAGCGGTTCTGAAGATCCACGCCCATTGGTGAAACTGACAAGGGCAGGTCCGCCGCGAGGGCGCGCAAGGGCGCCACCATCGCTTGACTGACGACACTGGCCGCTTGGGCCCGAGCGAGGGCAAAGCGCTTCATGGCCTGGAACAGTGGCGCGCGCAGTGAAAAGAGATCGCCACCGTGGGAGGTCATCAACATCGGAGGGCGGAGCCGTTTCGGCAACAGCGCACTGGCAAGACCTTGAGGAATGATCCAATGGACATGCAGGACCCGATGGCGATGACGCTGCAACTCGCGCCGCATGGCCCACCATTGGGCCAGAAGAAAGGTGGGTACCAGCGCCAACGTCCATGGGCGGCGGCGGAGGTTGGAAGTGATGCCTCCACCATTGACCAGCTGTTCCATTGCCTCGGGCGCGTAACGATAGCGAATGATCTGGACTCCATCCAGTCGCTCGCGGGTGACCGCGCCCGGGGCATGGGGGCATAGCACCGTGACTTCGAAGTCACTGGTTAGGCGTTGGCTCAAAGTGTGTACGAACCCAGGTTCGGGATCGCCAGCCCAGCGCGGATAGGTGGATGCAACAACCAGCAATCTCGGAAGGGCTGCAGCCTGCGTATCAGCCTCTGTCACGGCTGTGAGTCCTTCCGCGTTGCCAAGTAGGTCAGACCCGTGATCTGCTCCGACACCAATCCGATCAGGAAGATGATCACCGATGCGCTGAACAGCAACGTGCTCATGTTGGTGAAGCGGTGCATGGTCGCGAACGTGTATCCGTAGTAGCCCAGGCCCAGCATGAAGAACGCCAGTGCTACCGGGGCGAACAGCTTCAGCGGGGAATACAGGGTGGCGATCTTGAAGATGATCAGCAGGAAGCGGATGCCGTCCTTGATCGGTCGGATATGGCTGCCGTTGCCCACACGTTTCGCGACGGGTATCGGCACATAGGCAACAGGATAGGCGCTTCGGAAGAAAGCCATGGTGCTGGTTGTCGGGTAGCTGAACCCATTGGGCAGCAGGTGCAGGAACTCACGGAAACGTCCTGCGCGTACCGCACGGAAGCCTGAGGTGAGGTCCATTACCTTGAAGCCGGTCATGTGGCTGGCCAGCCAGTTGTAGAAGCGATTGGCCAATCCGCGATGAACGTTGGCTTGGCCGCTGCTGTCGCGTGCACCAACGACCATGTCGTAGCCCTCAGCCAGCTTGTCCAGCAAAGCACGGATGTGGGCCGGATCATGTTGGCCATCCGCATCCATGAACACCAGGATGTCTCCGCTCGCGGCGCGTGCGCCACGCTTGATCGATGCGCCATTACCCATTGAGTAGGGGCTGGAAAGGACCAGAGCGCCCTGTTCGCGGGCAATAATTGCCGTGGCATCGGATGAACCGTCATCGACGACGATGATCTCCGCATGCGGGTAGTGCTGACGAAGCGCCGGCAGCGTGCGAAGAAGGCCTTCGGCTTCATTCTTGGCCGGCAGGATGATGCTGAGCTGATTCAAGGTGTGTCCCCATTTTCCCCAGCGCAATGTTACTCCGCTGCGATGTATGAATGGGGCAGGAAATGCACGGACGCGGAGGGGGAGAGGATTCGCAGGACTGACTTGGGTACGAGCGCCGACGGGTTTCAAACATGTGATCTGATGGGATGTTGTACGGCCCTTGACGGGGCTATCATCCCCGGGGGAGTCAGGATCGTGCCTGCCGGGCTGGCAACGCCGGGCAAGGCAGCGTTGCTCATGGATTGGCGATGCCGCTGGCCGATGCTTGCGGCAGGTTCTGCTGCCCCGTGTGGTGCCCTTGGAGGGCGCACCGCGCTGCCAGACTCATGAGCCAAGGATTTCTATGAACGCCGTTACCACCGCCAATCTCGTCGGCATCACCGGCCTGGCCCGCCGCCTGGTCCAGGATGGCGCGCTGGACGAAGCCGCTGCCCGTGATGCCATGGCCAAGGCCACCGCTGCGCGCCAGCCGCTACCGACCTGGTTCGCCCAGAACAAGGTTGTCGGCGCTGCCCAGCTCGCGGCCGCAAACTCACTCGAGTTCGGCATGCCGCTGTTCGACGTGTCCACGTTCGACAGCAGCCAGAACGCGATGAGCGTGGTCAGCGAGGAGCTGCTGCGCAAGCACAACGTGCTGCCGCTGTTCAAACGCGGCGGCAAGCTGTTCGTCGGCACCAGCAACCCCACCCACTCGCTGGACGAGATCAAGTTCCACACCAATCTGGTGGTTGAACCGATCCTGGTGGACGAGGACCAGATCCGCCGCACGTTGGAGCAGTGGCATGCCAGCCACGACACGATGGGCGATGCGCTGGGTGGCGACGATGACGGCATGGCCAACCTCGATGTTGGCGGTGGCGACGACGACATGGCCAGCACCGACAGCGGTATCGACGCCAAGGGCGACGACACCCCGGTGGTCAAGTTCGTGAATAAGGTGTTGGTCGACGCGATCCGCAAGGGCGCGTCGGACATCCACTTCGAGCCCTACGAAGACGACTATCGCGTGCGTCTGCGCATCGACGGCCTGCTGAAGATGGTCGCGCGCGCGCCGAACAAGCTCAACCAGCGCATTGCCGCGCGCTTGAAGGTGATGGCGCAGCTGGATATCGCCGAAAAGCGCGTACCGCAGGACGGGCGCATCAAGCTCAACCTGTCCAAGACCCGGCAGATCGACTTCCGCGTCAGCACGCTGCCTACGCTGTTCGGTGAGAAGGTGGTGCTGCGTATCCTCGATGGCAGCGCGGCCAAGCTGGGCATCGACAAGCTGGGTTACGAGCCGGACCAGCAGAAGCTGTTCCTGGAAGCAATCCACAAGCCGTACGGCATGGTGCTGGTGACCGGTCCGACGGGTTCGGGCAAGACGGTTTCGCTGTACACCGCGCTGGGCATCCTCAACGACGAGACCCGCAACATTTCCACCGCCGAAGATCCGGTGGAAATCCGCCTGCCGGGCGTCAACCAGGTGCAGCAGAACAACAAGCGCGGCATGACTTTCGCCGCGGCGCTGCGTTCGTTCCTGCGACAGGATCCGGACATCATCATGGTCGGCGAAATTCGCGATCTGGAAACGGCAGAAATCGCGATCAAGGCCGCACAGACCGGTCACATGGTGCTGTCCACGCTGCATACCAACGACGCGCCGCAGACCATCGCGCGCCTGATGAACATGGGCATCGCGCCGTACAACATCACCAGTTCGGTGACGTTGGTGATCGCCCAGCGCCTGGCGCGCCGCCTGTGTTCGAACTGCAAGCGCCCGGCCAATCTGCCGGAGCATGCGCTGCTGGCCGAAGGCTTCACCCAGGCGCAGCTGGATGCGGGCATCGAACTGTATGAGGCAGTGGGCTGCGACGAATGCACCGAGGGCTACAAGGGCCGTACCGGCCTCTACCAGGTGATGCCGATGACCGACGAGATCGCGACCATCGTGCTGGCGGGCGGCAACGCGCTGCAGATTGCCGAGGC
>Ga0157369_10006730_pt1 | contig 13265 bp, 12 predicted proteins | sample C25metaG_FD_113461 | JGI IMG/M metagenome (GOLD analysis project Ga0157369, IMG submission 113461) | Corn rhizosphere microbial communities from Kellogg Biological Station, Michigan, USA - C2-5 metaG | ecosystem: Host-associated > Plants > Roots > Rhizosphere > Soil | place: USA: Michigan...
AATGAAAGAACTGTCTTTCGAAGATGGTTATATCATCCAGTATAACGAGGGTATTGCGGTAAACGACAATACACCAATGACTTTAAGTTTTGTGGTATCGGCCCGTAAGCTAAAGCTGGGCAACGCAGAACACGAAAACGATTGGCCTAAAGCTTAGTCATCACTAAACATATAGTAATTAAAAGCACCCCATTTTTTTGGGGCGCTTTTAATCTGTTATATTTTCATCACCCTACATCTACCTATCTATCATCCTAAATTAACATCTTTTTAGCATTGTGATACATCACATCAAGCTATACCATAAATTATGCTCATCTATGTCTAACCACCTCAAACATATTGCAGTAAAAAACGATTACTATTCTGGTAAAATGTTTGATTCGGCATCTACACAATATTTATCTGAACAGGCAGCTTACGAAAAAAAGTGGAATCATTTTTAAGATGTCCACATATATTGCCAAGCCTCTGGCCCGAGGTAATTTTGTGAACAAGATTAAATCAATATGGAAAAGAAACTCATTGCAGAGATCAATATAGAAGGAAAAGAAATTACACATTTTGCTTCCTTCGTCCTTCAACAGGCTTTTAACGAACATCACTATTTTGAACTGCGCTTTAACCACGACCAGATGGGGGCGCCAGGACTGATCAGCTTAGATGATAGCCGCGATTTTGTAGGTAAAACCTTAACGGCCTCTTTTGGCCATTCGGCAGAAGGTATGCAGAATTTTGTAGGCCTGGTTTCTAAAGTTGAACTATCACAAAGTCATGGTTACCATGGTGTTTTAATTGTAAGCGGTTATAGCCCAACTATTTTAATTGATCGTGGACCTGATTTGGGCTCATATTTAGATAAAGACCTGAATGAGATCGTGAAATTGGCAACTAAAGATACGCCTGCCAATGATTTAAAAGTGGTGGCCAATGCCACAAGAAATACATCAATCGATTATATTATCCAATATCGTGAAAGTGATTTTGCTTTTTTGAACCGCCTTTCGGCCGAATATCACGAGTGGCTTTTTTACGATGGCAAACAGCTTAATTTTGGAAAACCCAATACCCAAAAGGACATATCGCTGTTTTATGGCCGAGATGTTCAGGAAATGCAGTATGCAATGGAAATTGCACCCATAAAAAATAAACGGTTTTCCTATAATCCCAAGCAGAACGAAATGCTGCTGAGCGAGAGTACAGGTAAAGTAGATGGCACACCCGACCTATCTCATGCTGTAAAAGCTTCTAACCTTACTTTTAGTAAAACCTTCAACCAGCCTTCATTAATCAGGGTAGATAATAACAACGACATTAAAAACCTGGTAGAAAATGAAGAGAAAGCTAATACAAGTGAACTTTTAAAAGTAACAGCCAGGGGCGATAATGCAGGTTTAAGCATTGGCAGTATTGCCGAAATTACGATGAGCATCCGTAAAGAACTTGCTTTTACATCTGAAAGTCTGGGTAAATTTCTTATTACCAGTATTACACATCATATCGACGAAAACGGCAAATACCACAATACCTTTGAAGGAAAAGTATCCACAACCGAACGTTTACTGGTAAAGAACTTCGAAAAACCACAACCAGATATGCAACTGGCAGATGTGATTGATAATAACGATCCACAAGGCCAGGGGCGTATTAAGGTTAAATTTAAGTGGGAATGTTTAACCAACGACGTTACAGAATGGTTGCGTGTAGTTACGCCAAGTGCGGGTGTTGGTGATAGGGGTAATAACCGTGGATATTTCGCCATACCAGAAATCGATGATCAGGTGATGATTGCGTTTGAAGAGGGGAATATCGCTCGCCCTGTAGTAATGGGAAGTGTTTACCACAGCTCCAGTGTAGATAGTAGCCCATTGATTAAAAACCACCTTAAAAGTATCATTACCAGAAGCGGTCACCTTGTTGAATTTGACGATGATGCAGGCACACAGGGCATAAAAATTACCGATATCCATAATAATATTATCCATATCGATACCAAAGGCAATAATATTACCATTACCGCTTTGGAGAACATGACGCTAAACTGTAAGAACATGCAGATTAATGTGGAGGAAAATATGGATGTGAGCGTGGGCAAAGATCAATCTTCTTCTATTGGTAATAACCAAACCACTTCAGTAAATAAGGATATAAATACCACAGCTGGAAACAATTATTCACTGAGCGCAACCGGAGATATTCAGGAAAGTTCAGATAAAAGGTCGGAATTTGTAACTAAGGATTTTGTGAGGCAATCAGAAACATCTAACGAACTTGCAAGTGAGATTTCGATGTTTAGCCAAAAAGAAAATATGAGCCTGCAAAGTGGTAAAACTGTAGAAATTAACAGCGCAGAGAAATCAAAATTATTCTAGTTATGGCAATTACAAAACAATCAAACAATATGAAAATCAAGGTTCGCTCTGATTATAGTATGGTTGTGGGGCAAAAATCCGTAAAAATGGCCGATAAGCTAAATGTTGAAGCGATGTACAATAATTTGGTTTTGGCAAGTAACAAACAGGTTGTTGGCGAAGGAAATAAATAGGCTATGGCAAATGTTCAATTCAAAAGTTATACGCCAACATTACTAGAAATCGAACCCAAGTGTTTGGTACATTTTCGTCCGCACGGCAATTACAATGGCGAGTTTGGCTTCGATTGGGTTAGGCTCGGCGATTCGGGGAGTAAAGGTGATGTGTGGTATAAAAACATTACCGGCTATTATGATACGCCAAAATTGGCAAATGGCGACTACGATTATTGCAACCCTAAATTTGTACAAAGTACAAAGGAGTATGATAATATGGTTTTCGGTGAGTACAGGCGTTTTTCTGTTCCCTGGAAAACAACTAATAAAGATGCTCCATATATTTATCCTATTCCCTATATGACATTGCTTCCCGAATATTCGGCCAAGCTAAAATTAATTGTAGAAGTAGAGGAGGAACCAGAGAAATTCGAATTTAAGTATAATGAAGAATATTTTGAAGTTGCGGTAGATAAGGGTTTGCCGGTAACAAAGGGGGTTTCTAAAATAGACAGTGCAATAACCGTAAAGTGTAAGGCTTATTTTGAAAGGGATGAATTTATTGAGGTTTATGCTGTGAAGGGCAGTGAACAATATCTGGTAGGCCAGCTTATTGTAAAACGGAACCATACCAAATTCCATCACTTTGTTAAAATCTGTTTTGTAAACGTAATTATGGGCAAAAACAAATCAAATATGAACCTGGCGAATGAAAAAGCAGCTTTAAGGAAATATTTGAGGCAGGCCTACATCAAAGCGGAGATTAAAAGTGAAACCATTGTACTCTCGGGCGAAAAGGAAATCCGTGCTGCACTTGATAACTATAGCAGCGATCCTAAAGAATCTGTATTTTACATTTTGGAGAAAAACCTTTACCAGCAAAGGCAAAAAAACTATCTCGCATCCAAATACAATACCTATCGGAAGGTATACCTTACCCCAATGATTATTGAAAGTAATGCATGTGGCAGTAAGGGCTATCTACTGGGCCGTTCGCAAGATATTCCAAGCAAAAAGGGATTGGAAAGACCAAGCGTGATCATTGCTGATATAGTTAAAACAAATAAAAAACTGAAAACTTCACCAAGCACTGATGAGGCCACTGTTGCTCATGAAATTTTTCATAGCATGGGGCTTCAGCACACTTTTGTTAATGGCAGCAAATATGTTTTCAAAGAATATGAAACCGATAACATTATGGATTATTACAGCAAAAAAACGGCAATTAAATCCAAGCAGTTATACAAATGGCAATGGGAACAATTATGGGCACTACTATAAAATTTGTTAAAATAAATGCACTGCTTGGCCTCTTGGTTTTATTGTTTTCGTGCCAGCAAACCAAGACAGAAAAGGTAGTAGCAAAAAACACAGCATCAGATAAAATAATTAAAACAGTACAACAGGATAAAGCGGCACAAATGAGGAAGTTTGATATTGATAATTTCGAAAAGCAGATGATCGCAAATCCTCTTTATGATGGAAAGACACTTGAGGATGGATCATATGCACAGGAATATTATATTCCAAAACCCAATGCTGATACAGAGCCCTTTAACCGAAACGCTGCTCAGCTTTTTGTAGAAAAGATTCGCCGTAAAGATGGGTTTGAAGAACTGATTACTTATTACAGTAGTGGAAATATTAAAGAATATAATGAATTTTTTTCGATTGAGCTCGAAGTGGGTATCTGGAAGTATTATGATGAGCGGGGCAACGTGACTAAAACCATCAATAAAGACTCGGATTACAAATTTACGTTGAACGACGTGATCGTATATGGTAAAAAAAATGGTGTCGATTTCCACGATGACGGCGATTTACAGCGGGGTTTTAGCAGTCGGTTTAAAAAGAATGTATGGACCATAAGTTGGATTGAAGACGTGCCATCAGCCGATAGTATCGAGCATTTTTGCATACTTGATGGCGATAGCGGGGCGGTATTGGAACGGCAGAAACGGGCTGCGCCAATACGCAAAGTGGGTTAGGTAGTTAATAGGAATTAGCTGATTTTGATTTCAGAGGCAAACCAATGGATATTTCAAATAAAACAGTACACTATTCAGGTATAAACGCCCTTCGTTTAGAATGGCCTGCCGAACTATCTGTAAAATATGGTGTTTTAATCACTTTTAATGAGGGCGAAGAAGATAGCAACGAAGTGAAATACGAAGTGCGTATTACCAGGTTAAAGCCAGGTAAAGATGGGGAACCTTTATTTCAAATCGAACGGATCAGTGATGTTTTTGTAAATGAGATCTTGCCCGATCTGGTAGCCGATCGTTTGGCCTATGCCGCCGGAAAAGTGTTTTATCCTTTGGTAATTACTGTTGATCAAAATGGTGGTTTTCAAAGCATTTATAATCACCAGGAGATATTAAAAAGATGGCAATCTGTTAAAAATAAGGTGCTTGATAATTTTGAAGGGGGCCTTGTAGAAGAGTATTTAGAGCGGATGGAAAAACAGTTAGCCAATGCTGATAGTATAAACCTGGCATTTTTAAATAACGATTGGTTTATCCACACTTTTTTTAAACCACTCTATAAAGAGTATGGGCAGCACCGTACCGCCGAATCGGTATATAAATTTCCGATAGCAAAGAGTTTTAATGTGGAAGGTTATATAACCGAAGAAAAATTAAGCGGACAAACCAATAGTTTTGGTGTTATAGAATTATTGCATAATGGCACTATTAAACCTTTGGAAGATGATTTATATATCGCAAATAGAGCTACAGGCGATTATGAAGGGTATTACCTTTTACATCCTAAATACAAAAGGATCATATCAGTAGTTTCTGATTTTAATTATGGTGCACCGCTTATGTCAAAAGTTAAGGTGAAAATTACGGTTATCCCCAAAAGCGGAGAAGAATTTGATCAGGATTTTCAGCTAGATACCAATGTTAAAGGTTTGCCAGTAACAGAAATGATAGTAATTGACGGGCAGACATCGAGAAAAGGATTTTGGGACCGTTTATTAAATAAGTAACACATGGCAGAGAAACATATTGTAGTTCAGGGGGCACAATGCATGTGCAAATTTGGATCTGCGCCCGATAAATTAAAGGTGCTTACGCATACTAAAGAGTACGCCAATGATAAAGATGGAAGCAAGAAGTTAATCGCAACAACTGTAGATATTGGAACAACATTCGAAAAGAACATGTTTGGCTCCTGCTCAAAAATGTACAATAAACCTTGTAATGCGGTGGTAACCAAATGGTCGGGCTTTTATGAGGATACGATTCTCACCAACGGAGGCAAGATTTTGCTTGAAGATAGCAAGGCTACCTGTCCGATAGGTGGCACTGATTGCATCGAAATTGTTCAGCATGGACAAAAAGCAGAGGCTTCGAAACAGAATTTCGATAACGCAAATAAAAATGTACAATCACAACTCAACCCCATGTCAGAATCTTTAGATGAATCTGCTAACAATTTTGAAGGTGTTGACGTAAGTGTTAAAGCATAAAGTATGGCAAAGGGAATAAAGAAAATTGTATGGAGCGGCGAAGGTAAGGTGTACAACGCTACTAAAGGATCAATACCTGGTCAGTTAGTGGTTGTAGCTCCTGATCAGTATGTTTGGTTTAAGATAGGAGAATGGCAACCCGGCACTGCAGAGCAAGATAAAAAGAAGGATGTAAAATGGGCTGTTTTTAATGACAAAGGAATTATTGATCTTCAGAAAACAATACCCAGTAGTTTTAAATATGGTTACAGAATCCCCAAAAAACTGTGCGGCCCCTATTATGGTATATTGAAGCAACATGGAGTGGAAATTTTGATAGTAAATCAGGCTTAAAGATCAGGGGTGAATCACCAGCAAAAATAATCGCAAGTAGATGGACTCAAAATGAAGGTGGGGCCGATGTACGCAAAACCTATCAGTTCTCTTACGGCGAATTAATTTGGTTAAGACTTTTTACTGAGGGTTTAAACGGCTATAATAATGTAGAAGTGCGGGTGTTCAGAAAACTCAGGGCCGCATTGGGCTTGTGGCCAAAAGATGATGAGGTAACCCGTAAAATTTATAGGGTAAATGTAATCAATGGAGAAATTAACCTGAAGATTCCCAATACCTATTCCTGGTACCAATCTATGAATGATAGATCGGAAGTTGAGGAGTTTTACGTTCGGGTAGTACATCCTGTAACGGGCCAGTACATTGAAGATGATCTTGGAAAAGGCGATACTGCCCATGCCCGTTTTTTAAGGATAAAAGATAAGGTGAAATCGCAGGTGGTTGAGGTGCCACAAAATAGAACGCCGGTTACCATTTACCAGCCCGATAAAAATGCAGCAAGGTTTGAGTTGTGTAGGTTCGAACAGATTAATGTAATCGAAACAGGAGGTAAACCCGTCCTTATTTTTGATAACGGAAAGGGTGTTAAAAATATTCGGGATAAGCGGGAAAAAACGTTAATATCTATCGTTTTTAAATTCGACAGTACTGAGCTTTTGCCAGAAAGCCTTAAACAGCTCAATAATATTTTGCAGTTTTTGCTTGAACATCGATACAGCACTATCCAACTCGATGGTTTTGCCTGTGTAATCGGTAAACAGAATCACAATAATATATTATCAGAAAACAGGGCAAAAACGGTTAGGGAATTTTTTATTAAAGGGAAACTGGATCCCAACCGAATTAAGGCAGCCGGGCATGGAGAAGTGAATCCTACGGATGACAAAATGGGGCGAGATAATATTAAATATAAAAATGAATATGAATATACGAGTAATAGGCGGGTAGATATCACATTTGAATATTACGGGCATAATGCAGAAACAATAATTTATCAGACGATATTGGGTAGTACGCCAAAAAATATTTTAATACAACCAGTCAATTTCGATACCAAAGCCTGTTTTGATCGTAAAAAACATAAGAAAACAATTACCTTGTATAATCTTAACGAGAAAAAAGCACAGGAAGAAGGAAAGATTACAATCCCTGCTGTATCTGCTATAGGTAAGAACGATCTTATGCCTATACAATATCTATGGCCGATGAATAAAGCTACTTTAACATCCTTTTACAGCTCTGCTAACGAATATCTGGTTCATATTCATTCTTGTAGATATTTTTCGGTAGAAAATAACCCTACGGTAAATGTTCAAGTTTATCCTGATATTAAATGGACTTTGACTTTTTTTATCAATCTTACAAATGACCTTAGTGTAAAATGGCAAAACCAACCTGCCGCAAAGCATAAAGAGTTGCAGCGTAAATCCGGTAAGATAGGAGCTGAAAGAAGATGGAAGCAAAAAGATGCATCTTTTGGCTTCGGCCTTAAAGGTGAATGGGATAAAAGTAGTAGCGGTAGTTATCAGAGGAGTAAAGAGCTTAAGGCTGAATATGAAACAAAATTCAAAAAACTTTATGATCTTTTCGCTTCGGTGGGAGCAATGTCTGATGGGGTAACGAATAAGACTAAAGGGCAAGTTAGGAATATAGGATTCAAAGGGTTGCCTATGACATTTGCCGTTAAGCCCCCTAATCTTAACCTTAAAGGAGAATGGAATTTAGAAAGAGCAAAACAAAAAGGTGTAGAAATAGAAAAAATAGGCACGAAAGTAGACATCTCTTTTAATGCTGATCCGTTAATAGGTTTAGAGGTAACAATAGATCTTTTGTGTACTGCTGTTGGGCTGGTTGCGGGAGCTGTGAGTGGGGGAACTGCGGCTCCAGGTGCCGTAAGGCTTTATGGATTTATCAAAGATAAGATGAATACGGGCATGGAATTTGGTAATGATGATTTTGGAGCTAAAGTAAGTGCTGATGTTTATATCGATCTTGTTATTTCAAGTGTGATCAAAACCAATATTGGTTTTTCTTTCAACACAGAGAGTGATAAAAGCGATGATCAGAAAAAGCTGGAACTAACAAATACACTTAAAGTTGAACTAAAAGCAGGAGTCTGGGTAAAAGGAGAAGCTAATCTTGTTATCGTAAAAGTTGAAGGTTACTTTGAAATGAGCGGAAAGGGTTCTGCATCTGTGACATTTGGCCATGCTCTAAAATATGATGATAAAGGCTTGAATTACCGTCCGCAATTAGGATTCGATGGTTTAAATGCTGAATATGTCATCAAAGGAAAAGTAGGAATGTCAGCAAAAAAGAAAATACCAAGAGGGGAAAATAAAAAACCAGCAGAACTAAAAGGCAGCAGCGAAGATGAAGGGATCATTGCAGAAGGCAAGTATAACGAAGTAATCCCTAAATTTGATGTGATTAAAAGCCTGGAAGAGCTCTTTGGGATTAGTGCTGATATTCCGTTAATTAGAAATTAAACATATGAAAAAAATAGTTTTAATAGGTTTGTACTTTATAACATGTCTATCATGTCAATCACAAGAAAAAATCAATCTGGAAAAAGTCGATTTTGCAGAGAGTTATAAACAGATTCTAAAAAATGTGAAGTTTCAGACAGATGCTCGGGAGATCGTTACCACGCTTCCCGTAGCCTATACCAAAAATGTAAGTCAATACAGATTTGGGAACATTTCTTTTGCAAATAGTAAGGAAAATTCAATAAAGAGTTCTACAGTAGGATTGTTGATCAATAATACTAAAGAACGTCTTACTAAAGGTATTAAAATAGAAGTTGAAGAGACTTCCGCTAGCAATGAACTTTTAGCATACTTAAAATCACAGTATAAAACTCCGAAAGTAATTTCTAGAGTTCCAGGGAAAAATAATGAAGGAAAAGTGTTAGGAAATGCAGCCTATTCCTGGAATCTGAAAGATAAAACAATAGTACTTATTCAATATTACGAATACACAAATAACAAACCAAATATCTCCTCTGTTCTATATATGGTAGACAATAAGGTGATAGCTCCTGAAGTACAACAAACGGTTGTTTCCCGTATTATCAAAACATATACTCCATAATAAATATTTGATAACATTAATATTGTAAGTGCTAATACGATTACTGAAATGTATAGATTGGTTAAGCTTTAAAAATTAAATAATATGATAAAACAACCGTATTATATGATCGATTTCAGTGCGTCTGCCTGTTTATTTGAAATCAGAATTAATGACTATCCCGTGATCCATATGAATGTGGAAGGTCAGGTTGCCAGTAATATTCCCATCAATTATGCAATATTGAAAAGTGGTACACAGTCTATATCTCTAACAATTTTACCCAATATCGGCGATCTGGAATTGCATAATAAGTCAGAAGTAAAATTTAATATAAAATTATTTGATGTTGCCAATGATTTTGTTTTTAATCAACAGTTTGGAGATTATCAATCAGATCCTGTTGGAGAAAAGAAATTACCCATAATAAAGTATATGAATTCCTTTCAGGCCGATGTCCCATATAACTTAGATGTTTGGCAAAAAGGAAGAAACCTTAAAGATATTGATGATTGTAGAAAAAAACTGGAATCAACGTATAATAAAATCATTAAAATAATTCAGGATGGTGAATATAATAAGTATAGGCAATTGATTTCTAAGAGAGAAAATAATATGTCTACCGCCATGTATTTATCAAAAGAAGAATCGGAAGGAAGAATAAATGAACTCATCCATGACTTTAATTCGGGATTTAAAGTTCGGCCTATTTTAAAAGAAAATTTAATGGTCCTTTATGCAAACAATAAAGTTGCTGTTTTGAAAAAGCTTAATGGAGAGTCTGCATTATATCTGGAAAATGAAGAAACACAGGAAGAATTAATGCTCGATATTTCTTTTTACATTCCAGAGGGTGAGTCTGACTTTGAAGTGATCTAGTTATGAAAAGAACATTAATCATTTTATTCGTACCTGCTTTTTTGAGTTGTACTTCTCCAACTGCAGGTTAGGGAAATAAAATTATTGTCATACGTTTTATTCCTCTTGATGTTAACAATTGTCTGCAAAAAGAGGTTATAGATATTGCGCAGTTAACTTTTAATAAACGATATGATGAACAAATCCAAAATAATGTTGAAGTAATTTGACCTGAAAATACAATAATAGGCGAGGTTTAATTTGTTATCAATTAGGTATCAGCAACTCAAAAATAAAATAGTCGAATTAAACAGCACCTAAACACTGGAGCTGTTTTAAATTTTAGCCGTCAAAAATTAATGCTCGCAAAAAACGGATAAATGTTGAAGCAGGCAACCCTTTTATTAATGATAAAAAGGAGTGCACATACAGGTAAATTGAGTAGTTATGACAAATGTTAAGTTTGGAGATTATAATCCATCGCAAGAGCCTAAAGAAACGGTACAATATGTTTATTACACACGTGAAGGTGAATACCTGGGTGGGGTAGCAGGTAGTGCTAAAATTTTTATTACTACTAAGGAAAAGTATGATCAGGCAGTGGCTGCAAAAAATTGGGATGCTCTGAATGATGAAGCTAATTTGGTTAAATACGATAGTAAAGCGTTAAGTCATGCAGACTTCAGATACATTGCTTACATTATAAGTCACGAATCAGGTAATGCTGATATAAAAGAGCTCAGATGCGTGGCCTTTACCAGTTATAACAGGGCTGTTTCTACCAAAAAAACCTGGCGTTCGTTGCTAGCCTCCGGTTATTCCTCTGTACCAAATAAGAAAGAACTTCCCGATAATAATGATAACAAATCAAAATTGGCGAGATACGCAGTATTGGATGTTTGCTTTGGAGTAAAAGATATTACTGATGGTGCTGAGTTTTGGGATGGAACCGATTTTCTGGCATGGGGTAATTCTGAAACAAATCCCTACAATAAACTGGGGCAGAACAAATTCGATGAATATAAATTCGTTGAAATTCCAAAAGCAATTTATGATGATTTTGTAGCTGCGAACGGTACATCAGCAAGGTATAAGGATAAAGGTAACCATGATGAAAATGCAGATCAGGGCACGCACGAACACCTTAAAAAGAAAGTTAAAAAGCCGGTACTTGGACCAGATGGCAAACAGTTAAAAGGTGCTGATGGTAAGCTACAGTTTAAGGAAGTTGAAGTGCCTGACAGAATTAAATATGACATTCCATCAGCTGACTTTGAAGATCAGCAATATTGGATAAGTGGCAATTTTTATTATGATACAAACGTTAAAACCACCAATGGTATTTCTGCTACCATCACCGCAGGCAAAAGTATTTTCTGGAAAATAACCCCGAACCGTTTAACAGCAGCAACAACAAAATAAAATATGGTCAAACTGATATCTGCCTCTATTCTTAATTTGTTGGTTGTTTTTAGTGTAGTAGCACAACAGCCTCCCAAACCAGCAAAAGTTTATTCTGGAATTTTACTAACCCGATTTACAGAAGTCAAATCTGAGGAGGGTAAAGAAAAGGATACGAGTAAAATTTTATATGTGCAGAATAGTTTAAAAGATAGCCTGTTCGTATATAAAATAGCAGAGGGCATACTCTCTGAAGCCACGGCCTATATTTTATCGGGCAATAATAAAGGCCTTTACCTTCGGGCTAAATCTATATTAAATGGCGCGGACAGTATTGAGCCATTAAAGATTATCTTTTCCGATGCAGAACATACCGTACTTGTTAATCAGGATGAGTATAAATTATTTCCCGAATTTTATACCAAGGTTAAACAGCAGGTAGGTAAACAGCATTCCGTTATAGGCTTGTTCGATCTTTTGGAAGATTATTTAGAAGATTATTCAATCAATGATATTTATCAGGTTTTATTGTCTGATAGCCACGAAAGATGGGGAAAAGGTATCCGGCAATCCAAAATTACCACACAGAGAAGCCAATCTGATCTGAAGGATATCTGGAGTTATAAGTATCAGTACAACCGTTCAGGTAGACTGGGATTAGTTAAGGGTACATCGGCAGAAGAAACACATTTTAGTAAAAAAATGAGTTACCTTAATCCAGGTCTCATTGAAATGAACATTTACCGCAATACCGAAGACCGACAGATTACATCCCGTAAAGCAACCTATAATCCTTTAAAACTTAATCTGCTCAAATTAACAGAACATGTTGAAATAACAGGAAAAGATAAAGAGGTGATAATTACGACAACTATTGGCAGAAAAATTATAGGAAAATTAAAATCCCTGTACATGTCGCAGGCTGAAGTAATCAGGTTAGTGGATTCAAATAAATAGATAGCTAAATTATTTTTTTGTCGCAAAAAGTAACAGCCTGCCCTAAAATGCTACAAAACTTCAAGCTACTGCGTGTATTAAAAATAAGACGTAGAATAGTTTCAAAAAAAATACATTTTTTTTCTTGACAAAAATCTGCGTTCTGCTTGCTCTAGGATAATATTTTCGAAATGGACATGGGTGTTAGCCGCTATAGATGAGCTACATATACAATAATTGGCTTAATTTTTGGTTTATATATGATGTAGCGGAGGCTACAATAAATCAAATTTTTAACCTTTAAATTTTAAAACTATGGCTTTCAAAGCTAGATTAAATTTTTCAGGCAAGGAGTACGATGTGCTTCATTGTGCCTATGCGTTAAACCGTGATGTAGATGCAAAGGGAAGACCCTCTTCCGGAGTTTACGGCGGTACCATCGACATTGAGATCGAGTCAACCGAAGACACCTCAATAATCGAGGCGATGGTAAACAACCAGTACAAACCTATTACAGGAACGCTTCTGATCAAAAAATCGGAGGAAGATGCCAAAATGAAAGAAGTTAACTTCGAAGACGGCTACATTGTTAAATATTCCGAAGGGATCAACATTGTGGGTGATCACCCGATGACGCTCAAATTCCAGATTTCGGCCAGAAAG
>Ga0157369_10006733_pt1 | contig 13259 bp, 8 predicted proteins | sample C25metaG_FD_113461 | JGI IMG/M metagenome (GOLD analysis project Ga0157369, IMG submission 113461) | Corn rhizosphere microbial communities from Kellogg Biological Station, Michigan, USA - C2-5 metaG | ecosystem: Host-associated > Plants > Roots > Rhizosphere > Soil | place: USA: Michigan...
CGGCTCGCAATCGCGAGTGGCTGGTCCGAGAGTTGGCGACCTCCAGTTGAGGTTACACGGCGGGACAAAAGCCCGGGAGACAAGCCACCGTTCGCGGTGCCGCGTTGCCTTCCTGTCCGCCCTTGATCAACTGGAGAAACCGCCATGACCCGACTACGTTTGCCCGCCCTGCTCGCCGCCGCCTTCGCCGCGCTCATCAGCAGCCAATCTTTCGCCGCACAGAAAGATCACTTCAGCGTGTGCTGGACGATTTACGCCGGCTGGATGCCATGGGAATACGCCGGCAGCCAGGGCATCGTCGACAAATGGGCGAAGAAATACGGGATCAAGATCGACGTCGTGCAGCTCAACGACTACGTCGAATCGATCAACCAGTACACCGCCGGCCAGTTCGACGGTTGAACCATGACCAACATGGACGCACTGACCATTCCGGCCGCCGGCGGCGTCGACAGCACCGCGCTGATCGTCAGCGATTTCTCCAACGGCAACGATGGCATTGTTCTCAAGGGCGATGGCAAGAAAGTCGCCGACCTCAAGGGCATGGACGTCAATCTGGTTGAACTGTCGGTCTCGCACTACCTGCTGGCCCGCGCACTGGACTCGGTCGACCTGACCGAAAAAGACCTGAAAGTGGTCAACACTTCCGACGCCGACATCTCCGCCGCCTTCAACACCGAACAGGTCAACGCCGTGACCACCTGGAACCCGATGCTCTCGGACATCAAGGCCAAACCGGGCGTGACCGAAGTGTTCAATTCCAGCCAGATCCCCGGCGAAATCATGGACATGATGGTGGTCAACAGCACCACCCTCAAGGACAACCCGGCGCTGGGCAAAGCGCTGACCGGGGCATGGTTCGAAGTGGTCGAGTTGATGAACGCCAAGAACGCCGCGAGCAAAGCTGCGCTGGAGCACATGGCCAAGGCCTCGGGCACCGATCTGGCGGGATTCCAGGCGCAACTCGACACCACCAAATTGTTCGCCACACCCAGCGAAGCGCTGAACTTCGCCACCAGCAAGCAACTGCCGGAAACCATGCGCAAGGTCGCCGAGTTTTCCTTCCAGCACGGCTTGCTCGGCGAAGGCGCGAAAGACACCAGCGCGGTCGGCATGGCTTTCGCCAACGGCGTGACCAGTGGCGACACCGGCAACCTCAAGCTGCGTTTCGATCCGACCTACGTGCAGATGGCCGCCGACGCCAAGCTGTAAGCCACGGAGGATTTGGCCATGCGCCTGATCAATCGCCACCCGGATCGCCCCAGTCGCCTGTTGCTGGTGATCCTGCCGTTCGCTTTGCTGCTGTTCGCCTACTTCACGGGCTCGGCCGAACGCCTGGCGGACAACCCCAACGACAAACTGCTGCCCAGCGCCGTGCAGATGACCGACGCGGTGAAACGTCTGGCCTTCAACGCCGACAGCCGTACCGGTGACTACCTGTTGTGGCAGGACACCGCGTCGAGTCTGCGGCGTCTGGCCATCGGCCTCGGTGTTGCTGCACTCGCCGGTCTGTGCCTGGGCATCGCCGCCGGCACGCTGCCGCTGTTCGGCGCACCGTTGTCGCCACTGCTGACGGTGCTGTCGATGGTGCCGCCGCTGGCGATTCTGCCGATTCTGTTCATCGTTTTCGGTCTGGGCGAGTTGTCGAAAGTCATGCTGATTGTCATCGGCATTACCCCGGCGCTTGCTCGCGACCTCGAACAACGCGCCCGGGAAATTCCCGTCGAACTGCTGATCAAGGCGCAGACCCTCGGCGCCTCGACCTGGACGCTGATGCTGCGCGTGGTGCTGCCACAACTGCTGCCACGCTTGCTGATCTCGTTGCGGCTGATGCTCGGTTCGGCGTGGCTGTTCCTGATTGCCGCCGAAGCGATCGCCTCCACCGACGGCCTCGGCTACCGGATTTTTCTGGTCCGGCGTTATCTGGCGATGGACGTGATTCTGCCGTACGTGGTGTGGATCACCCTCCTCGCCTGGTTGATGGATTGGGGCCTGAAGTATCTGACGCGGCGGGCATTCCCTTGGTATGAGGGGGCGGCCAAATGAGCTTCATTACCGTGAAAAACGTCTGGCAGCAATACGCCGATCAAGTGGTGCTGGAAGGCTTGAACCTGAGCGTCAACGAGGGTGAGTTCTGCACTTTGGTCGGCGCGTCCGGTTGCGGCAAATCGACCTTCCTGCGCCTGCTGCTCGGCCAGGAAACAGCGAGTCGCGGCGAGATTCTGCTCGACGGTCAACCGCTGGCCAGCGAACCGGATGCCAGCCGTGGCGTGGTGTTCCAGCGCTACTCGGTATTCCCGCACTTGAGCGTGCTCGACAACGTCGCCCTCGGCCTCGAACTGCCGCGTGCGCCGCTGATCGGCCGGCTGTTCGGCAGCGGCAAACGTGAGGCGCGCGAACAAGCGGCGGCCTTGCTGAATAAAGTCGGCCTCGGCCATGCGCTGGACAAGTACCCGGCGCAGCTGTCCGGCGGCATGCAGCAACGGCTGGCGATTGCCCAGGCACTGATCATGAAACCGCGCGTGTTACTGCTCGACGAACCGTTCGGCGCGCTCGATCCGGGCATCCGCAAAGACATGCACGCCTTGCTGCTGGAGCTGTGGCGCGAGACCAAACTGACGGTGTTCATGGTCACCCATGACCTGTCCGAAGGCTTCAGCCTCGGCACACGTCTGCTGGTGTTCGACAAGGTGCGCCTCGACCCGCACGCCCCCGGCGCCTATGGCGCGCGCATCACCTACGACATCCCTTTGAACAGCGACCGCCGCGCCCAACGCGCCGCCGTCGACGCCCTGCCGTTGCCACTGGCAGGTGCCCTTCGCACCGCTTGAGAGGACTGCTCCGATGAATAAACCGATGACTGATTCGACCCAACTGTTCCCACCCTTCGCCGAAGAAATGCTCCCCGGTGGCGGCCACCGTTCCTTCGTGTTGAAGCGCGGCCAATTGCTGCGCCTGACCGATCTGCGCGGCGGCGCCAACGTCAGCCTGACCCTGCTCAACGCCAATGAAAAAACCGAACGGCTGAACCTGCCCGACAGCCTCAAATGCCAACACACCGCCAAGCTCACCACGGGCCATTGCCTGTACTCGGACATGGGCCGCGTGCTGGCCGCAATCACCGCCGACACCTGCGGTTGGAGCGACAGCCTCGGCGGCGTGCTCTGCGCCGAAGAAGTCGCACAAAAGTACGGCCAGGGCCGCTATCAGGAACTGCGCAACGGCTTCTTCCGCAACGGTACCGACAACCTGCTGGTGGAACTCGGCAAGTGGGGGCTGGGCCTGTCCGATCTGTTGATGACGCTCAATCTGTTCAGCCGCGTGAACGTCGATGAAGCCGGGCGCTTCCACTTCGTCGAGGGCAATTCCAAGGCTGGCGACTACATCGAGTTGTACGCGCCGATGGACACGCTGGTGGTGCTCACCGCGCTGCAACACCCGATGGATCCGTCCCCTGAATACGCACCGAAACCGCTGAAGCTGAGCTGGATGAACGCCGACGCCAGCGTCGCCGAACACTGCCGCACCTCGCGCCCGGAAAATGAGCGCGGATTTATCAACACCGACCGTTTGTTCGCCTGAGGATCGCTGCCATGTCAGTTGCTATCGCCACTTCGCAAAAACAACCCGACACAGCGGTGTACCGCGCCACGATCCCGGCCGGTGAACCCTGGCTGATGGAGGTAAAGGCCGGCCAGACCCTGCGCATTCTCGACCTGGAAGGCAATCAGGCCGTCGATACCTTGTTCTACAGCCTCGCCAATCCCAAGGAACGCTACGACGTGCAGCGCACCTTGCGTCGGCAGAACAGCGTCTACCTGAGCACCGGCAGCGTGCTGTATTCCAACCTCGGCCACGCAATGCTGACCATCGTCGCCGACACTTGCGGGCGCCACGACACCCTCGGCGGTGCCTGCGCACAAGAGAGCAACACCGTGCGCTACGCCTTGGAAAAACGCTACATGCACAGCTGCCGCGACAACTATCTGCGCGCCTGTGTTCATGATGGGCGACTGGGTAAAGGTGACATCGGGCCGAACATCAATTTCTTCATGAATGTGCCGGTGACGGCGGATGGCGGACTGACGTTCGAGGACGGGATTTCCGCGCCGGGCAAGTACGTTGATTTGCGCGCGGAGATGGATGTGATCGTGTTGATTTCCAATTGCCCGCAGTTGAACAACCCGTGCAACGCGTACAACCCGACGCCTGCGGAGCTGCTGGTATGGAACTGAATTTAAATCGACTGCGCCGTTGGCTTTTCGCCCTGTGCCAGGCCCGTTCCGGGCAGTGCCTGAAAAAGTGAAACCAACACAGATCAAACTGTAGGAGTGAGCCTGCTCGCGATAGCGGAGTGTCAGACACATCAGTTCTGAATGACCCACCGCTATCGCGAGCAGGCTCACTCCTACAGGGGATCGGTGGTTATCTGAAGTGGTTTTTTCATCCGGGACGGCCCGGATGTCTGTCGAAAAACAGCGGGACGGCCCGCTCCCCCTTCAGGGGTTATGCCATGTTCGAAAAAGTCCTCATCGCCAACCGTGGCGCCATTGCCTGCCGCATCCTGCGCACCCTCGAGTCTTTGCAGGTGAAAGGCGTGGCCGTGTATTCCGAAGCCGACGCCGCCAGCCTGCACATTCTGCACGCGGATGAAGCGCACAGCCTCGGTGAAGGCGCTGCTGCCGGTACTTATCTGGCCATCGAAAAGATCCTCGCCATTGCCAAACAAAGCGGCGCCACGGCGATCCATCCCGGCTACGGTTTTCTGTCAGAGAACGCCGCGTTCGCCGAAGCCTGTGAAGCGCACAACATCGCCTTCATCGGCCCGACACCGGAGCAGCTCCGCGTATTCGGCCTCAAACACACCGCCCGCGCGCTGGCCAAACAGCACGGCGTGCCCATGCTCGAAGGCACCGAACTGCTCGACAGCCTCGACGCCGCGCTGATCGCAGGCGAACAGGTCGGCTACCCGGTGATGCTGAAAAGCACCGCTGGCGGTGGCGGCATCGGCATGCGCGTGTGCCGTAGCGCCAGCGAACTGAGCGAATCGTTCGAAGCGGTGAAACGCCTTGGTCAGAACAACTTTAGCGACGCCGGGGTGTTCATCGAGAAGTACATCCAGCGCGCCCGCCATCTGGAAGTGCAGGTGTTCGGCGACGGTCGCGGTGAGGTCATCGCCCTCGGCGTGCGCGACTGCTCGGTGCAGCGGCGCAATCAAAAAGTCCTCGAAGAAACCCCGGCGCCGAACCTGCCCGACGGCATGGCCGATGCGCTGTGCGCGGCGGCAATCAAACTGGCGAAAGCGGTGAACTACCGCAGCGCCGGCACGGTTGAATTCGTCTTCGACAGCGAGGCGCAGCGCTTCTACTTTCTCGAAGTGAACACACGGTTGCAGGTGGAGCATGGCGTCACTGAACAAGTCTGGGGCGTGGATCTGGTGCGCTGGATGGTTGAACTGGCGGCGGGAGATTTACCGCCGCTGAGCGAGTTGTATCAGGCGTTGCAACCTGAAGGCCATGCGATTCAGGCGCGGCTTTATGCGGAAGACCCGGGGCGCGACTTCCAGCCGAACCCGGGCCTGCTGACGGCGGTGGAGTTTCCGCCGGCCAACGGCATTCAACTGCGCATCGACACCTGGGTCGAAGCTGGCTGCGAGATTCCGCCGTACTTCGATCCAATGATTGCCAAAGTCATCACCTGGGCGCCGACACGCGAACAGGCGCGCGCCGAGTTGCATCAAGCGTTGGGCGACAGTCTGTTGTATGGCGTGGAAACCAACCGCGATTACCTGCGGCAGGTTCTCCTCGACACACCTTTCGCCAGCGGCGAGCCGTGGACCCGTTGCCTGGAAGGTCTGGTCTATCGCGCCAACACCTTCGAAGTGCTCAGCGCCGGCACGCAAACCAGCGTGCAGGACTATCCCGGCCGCCTCGGTTATTGGGCCGTTGGTGTGCCGCCGTCGGGGCCGATGGACAGCCGCGCCCTGCGTCTGGGCAATCGTCTGCTCGGCAACGCTGACGGCGCGGCGGCGCTGGAAATCACCATGAGCGGGCCGTTGCTGCGTTTCAATTGTGAAGCGGTGGTCGCGGTAACCGGCGCGCCGATTGCCTTGACGCTTGAAGGCACAAGCGTGCCGATGAACACCGCGCTGCTGATCCCGGGGGGTGCGACGTTGCATCTGGGCAGCATCAGCGGCGCCGGGGCACGCAGTTATCTGTGTCTGCGCGGCGGTTTGCAGGTGCCGGATTATCTGGGCAGTAAAAGCACCTTCACCCTTGGCCAGTTTGGTGGGCATGGTGGTCGGGCGTTGCGCGCCGGGGATGTGTTGCACTTGCCCGCATTGACTGATCGCAGCAGTGGTCAACAACTGGCTGAGGAACACGTCACCGTGTTGCCCGCCGTGCGGCAGATCCGGGTGATTTACGGCCCGCATGGCGCACCGGAATACTTCACCGAAAACTACATCGACACGTTTTTTGAAACCCAGTGGGAAGTGCATTTCAATTCCAGCCGCACCGGTGTCCGGCTGATCGGGCCGAAGCCGGAATGGGTGCGGGCCGACGGTGGCGAGGCCGGGTTGCATCCATCGAACATTCACGACAATCCGTATGCCATCGGTGCCGTGGATTTCACCGGCGACATGCCCGTCATCCTCGGCCCGGACGGCCCGAGCCTTGGCGGGTTTGTGTGTCCGGTGACGGTGATCGAAGCGGACCTTTGGCAACTGGGGCAGCTCAAGGCGGGCGATAAAATCCAGTTCATCCCCATCGACCTCAAGACCGCACGCGATCTCGCCCTGAAATGGGATCAATGTAGGAGTGAGCCTGCTCGCGATGAAGTTGATGCGGTGCCTGAACTGGCCTCATCGCGAGCAGGCTCACTCCTACAGGGGCTTTTGTCGCCTGTGGTGTTGGAGTTGGGTCAGGGCGATATGCGTTTGGTTGGGCGGGTTTCTGGCGACACTCATTTACTGCTGGAAATCGGCGAGCCTGAACTCAACCTAGTCCTGCGCTTCCGCGCCCACGCCCTCATGCAGGCACTGGAAAGCAAATCCCTGCACGGCGTGATCGACCTCACCCCCGGCATTCGCTCGCTGCAAATCCACTACCAGCCCGAGCAACTGCCACTCGCCGATCTGCTCGGCATCGTCGCCGGCGAATGGGACGCGGTGTGCGCGGCCAACGATCTGCAAGTGCCGTCACGCATCGTCCATTTGCCGCTGTCGTGGGACGACCCGGCCTGCCAGTTGGCCATCGAGAAATACATGACCACCGTGCGCAAGGACGCGCCGTGGTGCCCGAGCAATCTGGAGTTCATCCGCCGTATCAACGACCTGCCGAATCTCGACGAAGTGCAGCGCACGGTGTTCGATGCGAGCTATCTGGTGATGGGGCTCGGCGATGTCTATCTCGGTGCGCCGGTGGCCACACCGCTCGACCCGCGCCACCGTTTGGTGACTACCAAATACAACCCGGCACGCACCTGGACGGCCGAAAACTCGGTAGGCATCGGCGGCGCCTACATGTGCGTTTACGGCATGGAAGGCCCGGGCGGTTATCAGTTTGTCGGGCGCACTTTGCAGATGTGGAATCGCTATCGCGAAGTCGCCGCGTTCGACGGCAAACCGTGGCTGCTGCGCTTCTTCGATCAGATTCGTTTCTACCCGGTCAGCGCCGAAGAACTGCTACGCATCCGCAGGGATTTTCCACTCGGGCGCTTCGATCTCAACATCGAACACAGCCAGCTCAACCTCGCCGATTATCAGGCTTTTCTCAATCGTGAAGCCGAGAGCATCAGCGCGTTTCGTGCTCAGCAACAAGGCGCATTCAACGCCGAGCGTGAACGCTGGATCGCCAGCGGTCAGGCGCATTTCGACAGCGAAGAAGCCGTGCCGGAGTCCAGCGAAGACGCGCCACTGGCCGACGGAGAACACAGCGTCGACAGCCACATTGCCGGCAACCTCTGGCAGGTGCAGGTCGAGGCCGGCAACCGTGTCGCTGCGGGGGATGTGCTGGTAATTCTCGAGTCGATGAAGATGGAAATCCCGGTACTCGCGCCGATGGCCGGGACGGTGCGCGAGATCCGCGTGCAGCCCGGTTCGGCGGTACGCGCCGGACAACGGGTCGTGGTGCTGGCACTCGACTGAAACCCTTTGGATAAGGATCTACACATGAATCTGCAACTCGATGTTCTGCGCCAGGCCTATCGCAATGGCGACACCACACCACGTCAACTGCTGCTGAAACTGCGCGAGAAAGCCGCCGCGCTGAACCCGGATTATCACTTGTTCATTCATCTGCTCAGCGTCGACGAACTGGAGCCCTATCTCGCCGCCCTCGACGGTCGCGAGCTCGACAGTCTGCCGCTGTATGGCGTGCCGTTTGCGATCAAAGACAACATTGATCTGGCGGGTATTCCCACCACCGCCGCGTGCCCGGATTTTGCTTATGTGCCGGAGCGCTCGGCGACCATCGTCGAGCAGTTGATCGCCTTGGGCGCGATACCGCTGGGCAAGACCAATCTTGATCAGTTTGCTACGGGACTTAACGGCAGCCGCTCGCCATATGGCGCGTGTCCAAACAGCATGTTGACGGAGTATCCGTCCGGTGGCTCCAGCGCCGGTTCGTCGCTGGCGGTGGCGTTGGGTGTGGCGAGTTTTGCCTTGGGCACCGACACCGCAGGCTCCGGTCGGGTGCCGGCGGCGCTGAATAATCTGGTTGGATTGAAGGCGAGCAAAGGGCTGATTTCCACTGCTGGTGTGCTCCCCGCGTGCCGCACTTTGGATTGCGTGACCACGTTCACCGCCACTGCGCGTGAAGCCAGTCAGTTGCTGGCGTTGACGGCAAAACTTGATCCGCGCGATGAGTACAGCCGTCGCAATCCATCGTGGAATGACGGCTCGGCGTTTGGAGCGCCACGCGCATTTCGTTTCGGTGTACCGCGTGCGCAGGATCTTGAGTTTTTCGGTTGCGTCGAAGGCCCGCTGCTGTTTGGTGATGCCATCGACCGGCTCAAGGCCTTGGGTGGCGAACCGGTCGAGCTGGATCTGTCGCCATTCCTTGAAGCCGCGCGTTTGCTTTACGAGGGGCCGTGGGTCGCCGAGCGCTATAGCGTGGCGGGCGAGTTGATGGAACAGAATCCCGAAGCCGTTCTGCCAGTGATCCGCGCCGTGCTGGCCAAGGCGCCGGCGGTGACCGGTGTGCAGACCTTCCGCGCGCAGTATCGGCTGCAAGCCCTGAAAGCCCTGTGCGATCAGGCCCTCGAAGATCTCGATTGCGTACTCACACCGACTATCGCCCGCCCGGTGACGCTGGCCGAACTGCACGCCGAACCGGTGCTGCGCAACTCCGAACTGGGTTACTACACCAACTTCATGAACCTGCTCGACTACGCCGCCGTCGCCGTGCCGAGCGGGTTTATGGCCAATGGATTGCCCTGGGGCGTGACACTGTTCGGGCGGGTGTTCACCGATCAATATCTGCTGAGCGTGGCCGATGCGCTGCAGCGTCAGCTGGATTCCGCCCTGCCGACAACTACGAACGTTGCACGTCATGATCGCGCACGCATCGTGGTGTGTGGCGCGCATCTGCAAGGGTTGGCGTTGAACTGGCAACTGACGCAGCGGGGTGGGCGCTTGCTGGAGTCGACGTTGAGCTCGCCGGATTATCAACTGTATGCGTTGGCTGACGGCCCGCCATTGCGGCCGGGGATGGTGCGGGTCAAGGATGGCGGTGTGGCGATTGCGGTGGAGGTGTGGGAATTGCCGAGCAGTGAGTTGGGCTCGTTCCTCACCGGGATTCCGGCGCCGCTCGGGTTGGGTAAAGTGCAACTGGCGGATGGGCGTTGGGAGAGCGGGTTTATCTGCGAGCCGTATGGACTGGAGGGTGCGCGGGACATCAGCCATTTGGGGGGCTGGCGGGCGTATCTTGAGACTCGGAACTGATCCAGAAACCAGCCCTCACCCTAGCCCTCTCCCGGAGGGAGAGGGGACTGACCGAGGTGCCTGTAAGAGGTTTGTCATTCAGTGATAACCCATCGGACTCAGGTTTTGAAATCACCACAATTTAGCCCTCCCCCCTGAGGGAGAGAGAACTGACCCGAGGTGTCTGTGAGGGGATTGCCATTCAGTGATAACCCGTCGAACTCAGGTTTGAAATCACCACAATTTTGCCCTCTCTTGGAGGGAGAGGAGACTGACCGGGGTGTCTTTAAGATAGTTGCCATTCGGTGATACTGAGCCGAAGACAATTTTGAAATCACCACAATCTAGCTCCCTCTCCCTCCGGGAGAGGGCTGGGGTGAGGGAGCTATCCTCCAGACACACCCTCAACGTCATATCCCCCGCCATTTCAGGCATAAATCCCGCAGTCTTTTCCCGGCCATCCCACTAGAATGCATGCCATCGGGCCACTGCCAACGGATCTGCCATGCCGCTTCGTTCTCCCCTGTACTCGCAACGCTCGCTGGTTCTGACGCTGATCGCCCTGCTCGGCGCCGGTTTCCTCGCCACGTCGTTGCTCAGCTACTACGCATCCCGCGAGTCGATCCGCGACAACATCGTCAACACTGAACTGCCGCTGACGTCCGACACGGTCTACTCGGAAATCCAGAAAGACCTCGTCAGGCCGATCCTGATTTCCTCAATGATGTCCCGCGACACCTTCATGCGCGACTGGGTGGTCAACGGCGAGCAAAACTCCGAGCAGATGACCCGCTACCTCGACGAAGTCATGACCCATTACGGCGCCTACACCGCGTTCTTCGTCTCCAACGCCAGCCACACCTACTACCACGCCAAAGGCGTGCTCAAGCAGGTCAAGGTCGATGAGCCGCGCGACGCCTGGTACTTCCGTGTGCGCGACATGAAGGACCCGTATGAGATCAACGTCGACCCGGATCTGGCTAACAAAGACAACCTGACCTTCTTCATCAACTACAAGGTGTACGACTACCACAACCGCTTCATCGGTGCGGCAGGTGTCGGTCTGACCGTAGATGCGGTGATCAAGCTGATCGACAAGTATCAACAGCGCTATCAACGCAGCGTGTACTTTGTTGACACCTTTGGCCGGTTGGTCCTGACCGGCGCCGAAGGCGGGCCTGAAGGCGCGCACATCGGCCAGAGTCTCGGCGAACTCGAAAGCATGAAGAGTCTGGTCAGCCAGTTGCCGAAACCGCACAGCGGCAGTTACGAATATTCCGCCCACGGCCAGGGGCATTTTCTCAACGTGCGGTTTATTCCGGAGCTGAACTGGTATCTGTTCGTCGATAAACGCGAAGACGGCGCCCTGAGTGAAATCCGTCAGTCGCTGTACCTGAACCTACTGATCTGCCTGCTGGTGACGCTGATTGTGCTGGCGCTGCTCAACCGCGTGATCAAACGCTATCAAAGCAAAATTCAGGCGCAGGCCATTCTCGACAGTCTCACCGAACTGCCCAACCGCCGTGGCTTCGACATTCTCGCAGCGCAAGCCCTGCACGAAGCGCAACGCGAAACCAAACCGCTGACCGCGTTGCTGCTCGACCTCGACCACTTCAAAGTGTTGAACGATACCTACGGACATATGGCCGGCGATCAGGTATTGATCGGTTTTGCCCGCGATCTGCAAAGTTGCCTGCGCCATGCCGACATTGTCTGTCGCTGGGGCGGTGAGGAATTTATCGTTTTGCTGAAGGACACCGACGGCGACACCGGTCAGAAAACTGCCGAGAAGATCCGCCAACACGTCGAACAGCACGAATATGCCTACGACGGCCACCGTCTCAATCTGACGGTGAGCATCGGCGCGACCACCCTGCAACGCGATGACACCTTGCACAGCTTGCTGTCGCGGGCCGATCATGCGATGTACCGGGCCAAACACACCGGCCGCAACCGCACCTGCGTGGAAATGCCTCACTCGACTTATGCCTGACTCCGACGTTAAACCTGACCAATGCCCGGCCTGCGGCGCCCGCAACGACTGCAGCCTGGCCGACCCGCGCACCGCCGATCGCGAATGCTGGTGCTATGGCGTCAGCATCGACCCGGCCGTGCTTGAAGCGTTGCCGCCAGAGTTGCGCAACCAATCCTGCCTGTGCCCGCGTTGCGCGCAGGTCGAGGCGCAACTGCAAGCGGCCAAGCGGCCGATCCCGTAAGATGCGCGGCCCTTCATTCATCGAACACTGAACATGCGCGTCGACCGTTTCCTCAGCAACCTGCCCCGCTACAACCGTCAGCAGGTTCGCCTGTTGCTGGTGGAAAAGCGCGTGCGGATTGACGGAAAAGTCGTCAGTGATCCGCACAGCGAAGTGCTGGAGTTCAGCCGCGTCGAAGTCGATGACGAAGTCCTGCAAAGCGGCAAAGCGGCGCGCTATTTCATGCTGCACAAGCCACCGGGCTGCGTCAGCGCCACTCGCGATCCGCAGCATCCGACCGTGCTCGACCTGATCGATGAGCCGGACAAGGACGATCTGCACATCGCCGGACGCCTGGACTTCAACACCACCGGTCTGATGCTGATCACCAACGACGGCGCATGGTCGCGACGCTTGACCCAACCGCAGACCAAACTGCCGAAGGTCTATTACGTCGAGACCGAGCAGGAGATTGGCGCGCAATATGCGAGCACCTTTGCCGAGGGCATCTACTTCGCCTTCGAGGACCTGACCACGCAACCGGCGCAGCTGGAGCTGCTCGGCCCACGGTCGGCGCGGCTGAGCATCGTCGAGGGTCGCTACCATCAGGTGAAGCGCATGTTTGGTTTCTTCAACAACAAAGTCCTGCGCCTGCACCGCGAATCCATGGGTCCGCTGCTGCTCGATAACGCGCTAAAACCGGGCGAGTACCGCGCTTTGCGCACCGAAGAGATCCATTTGTTCTAAGCCGGCGACCGCTCAGCAGAAGTTGTCGAACAATTTACCAACGGCACTTGCGCGATGCCGACTCCCCTGCTTGAATCAGGACGTCGGCCAGATTGTGACCGATGAGTCACAACATACTTCTAAGAAACTTTTTGCCGGTCGTAAGCCTCAGGGCTTCGCCTCAGCCGGCAGACTGCCCGCCAATAACAATACCCGTCGACCTGCCGTAACGGATCGACATGGGCCAAGCAAATTCCAGGCGTATGCCTACCTGTCACAAAGCTCGTGCAATGTCTATTTGCGCGCATACCCGCTTGCTTGCCAGGAGTCTTATGACATGAGGCCAGAAATCGCTGTGCTGGATATACAGGGTCAGTATCGGGTTTACACGGAGTTCTATCGCGCAGACGCCGCAG
>Ga0157369_10006735_pt1 | contig 13258 bp, 15 predicted proteins | sample C25metaG_FD_113461 | JGI IMG/M metagenome (GOLD analysis project Ga0157369, IMG submission 113461) | Corn rhizosphere microbial communities from Kellogg Biological Station, Michigan, USA - C2-5 metaG | ecosystem: Host-associated > Plants > Roots > Rhizosphere > Soil | place: USA: Michigan...
CTCGCTGCCGCGGCGTTGTACGCGCTGGACGCGCACATGTCACGACTCAGTGAGGATCACGCGAACGCGCGCCGTTTCGCCGAAGGCGTGGATGGCGCGGCTGGGGCGCGCGTGGTGCCGCCGGATACGAACATCGTGATGATCGACCTCCCGGCGGGCATTACGAGCGCGGACGTCGTGGGCCGGGCACGGGATGCAGGGGTGCTCGTGACTCCGTGGAGCGGCACGCGCGCGCGCGCCGTCACTCACCTCGATGCCGACACCGCGGCCGTGACGCGAGGCGCCGAAGTGGTGCGTGCGGCGATCGAGGCGAGCGCTCGGTGAGCGGATGCGTTGTTTCCGCACGCCGCACCGGTTAGATTCCTGATGTCCCAGGTCCCGGAGGGCGGCAGCCTTCTAACTCCGTCAGGACCCCGAAGGTAGCAGCGGCATGAGGTGTCTGACGTCGCTTCGTCAGACCTGGGGCACTCGGCGCGGGCGCGCAGCATGACTGCGGCCCGCGCCTTTTCATTCGGCGCGTAGCCGGCGCCGCATGGCGGCGGGTCGGGGCGGACACATCTGACCGCGTGTCGCGCCGGGCGCTATTTTTCCTCCATGCCGATCGCCCTCGCCCGCAAGTACCGTCCGAAGACCTTCGCCGACGTGGCGGTGCAGTCTCACGTTGCCGCGACGCTCAAAGGCGCGATCGCGCGCGGGCGAGTGGCGCACGGTTACCTGCTGTGCGGGCCGCGAGGCGTGGGGAAGACGACCCTCGCGCGCGTGCTGGCGATGGCGCTCAACTGCGATCGGCGCGGCGATCCGGCGCTCGACGGCGAGCCGTGTGGAGAGTGTGCGTCGTGCCAGCGCATCTGGGCCGGCGCCTCGTCGCTCGACGTGGTGGAGATCGACGCCGCATCGAACCGCGGCGTGGACGATGCGCGCGAGCTGCGGGAGCGCGCGATGTACGCTCCCTCCGGCGACGATCGCTACAAGGTCTACATCGTGGACGAGGCGCACATGCTCACGCGCGAGGCGTGGAATGCGCTGCTCAAGATCCTCGAAGAGCCGCCGCCGCGCGTCGTGTTCGTGTTCGCCACCACCGAGCCGCAGAAGATCGCGCAGTCCGCGGCACCCGTGCTGAGCCGCCTGCAGCGCTTCGACTTCAAGCGCATCGGCGCGGCGGACATCCGCCAACGACTGGAACGCGTGCTGGGTGAGGAGCAAGTACCGGCCGAGGCCGACGCCCTGGCGATGATCGCGCGCGCGGCCGATGGCTCCATGCGCGACGCGCTGTCGCTCACCGACCAGGTGCTCGCGATGGGCGACGGCGCGGTGGCGCCCGACCGTGTACGAGATGCCCTCGGCCTGGTGCCGGAAGACGAGTTCCTCGCGCTGCTGGATCTCCTGGCCGAGCGGCGCGCCGGGGACGTGTTTTCCGTGGTGGCGCGGCTGGCAGACGCCGGCATCGACTTCGGCCAGTTCCTCACCGGGCTTGCGGATATGATTCGCGCACAGCTCGCCGTCACGCTCGGGGGCACGCCACCCGAGGTGAGCGATCGCACGCGCGAAGCACTCGTTGCGCGGCGCGAGGCATTTGCCGCTGGCGACCTGCTGCGCATGCTGTCCGCCATCACCGAGCTGGAGCCGCGCTTCCGCAAGAGCGGACAGCAGCAACTGCTGCTGGAGGCGTTGCTCGTGCGCTTCGCACTGCTCGATCGCACCGTGACCCTGGAGAATGTGCTGCGCGGTCTGGGGGGCGAGGGCGGCGGTGGGGGTAGCGAGCCGGCACCAGCGCCGCGCCGCGAAGCGCCGGCGCGCCGGGAGCCACCGCCGGCGCGACGTGCCAGTGCACCGGAGCCGTGGACACCCCACGCGCCCTCCTCAGCAACCCCGCCAGGGCAACCCACGCGCAGGGCGTCCGCCGATGTGGCCGTGCGCACGCCCTCCGCTGACGCGATCGTGCCGCCGGATGTGAATCAGCTCGTCGGTCGCTGGGAGGAGGTAGCAGCAGCCCTGCGCGCGGCTGGTAGAAGCGTGGCTGCGACGGCGCTCGAGCATGCCGAGCCGGTCGCGGTGAACGCGCGCGGGGAGGTGACGATCGGTCTCGACGAACACAATCCGATCTACGAGCAGGCGCTGGAATCCGTGAAGGGCGAATTGCTGCCGGTGCTGCAACGCTGGTTTGCCGGCGTGCAGCGAGTCGTGATCCGCAGCAGCGGCGGCGCAGCCCAGCCGCCGATGCGACTGACTGACGAGATGGTACGCTCGGAGCGCCTCACCGCCTTGCGTCGTCGAGACCCGGTGCTCGGCGCTGCGATCGACGCGCTCGATCTGGATCTCGTGGACTGATGCGCGCGTGATGCGCATCGCTTGCCCGCATGCTGCGCGACCGGGTAACTTTCCTCTCTACCGTCACGTCGTGCACCGATGCCTGATTTCATGAAGATCCTGCAGCAAGCGCAGGAGATGCAGGGCAAGTTCGCGAAGGTCCAGGAGGAACTCGCGCAGCAGACTGTGACCGCGTCCTCCGGCGGCGGCATGGTGACCGTCGAGGCCAACGGCCAGGGCACGGTCCGCTCGATCCGCATCGATTCGTCGGTGGTGAATCCATCGGACGTCGAGATGCTCGAGGACCTCGTGCTCGTCGCGGTCACCGAGGCGCAGAAGAAGGCGCAGGAGCTTCAGCAGGCGGAAATGGGCAAACTTGCCGGAGGGATGTCCCTGCCGTTCAAGTTGCCGTTCTAGGCAGCAGCGCATGTCCGCGATCGAGGATCTCACGGGTGAGCTGGCGCGGCTGCCGGGCATCGGCCGAAAGACGGCGCTTCGGCTGACGTACTACCTCCTGAAGCAGCCTCCGGAGCAGAGCCGTCGCCTGGCGGATTCGCTGCTGGCGCTCGCCGAGCGAGTGAGGCCATGCGCGCGCTGTTTCAACCTCACCGAGGAGGAGCTGTGCTCCATCTGCCGGGACCCGCGGCGCGACGCTGCGTTGATCTGTGCGGTGGAGGAGGCGGCCGACATCGGCGCGATCGAGCGGGCGGGTGAATATCGCGGGCAGTATCACGTGCTGGGGGGCCGCCTGTCGCCGCTGGACGGCGTGACACCGGACGATCTCACCATCCCGCAGCTCGTTCGACGCGTGGCCGGCGGCGAGGTTCGCGAAGTCATTCTCGCCACGAATCCCAGTCTCGAAGGGGAGGCTACCGCCTTGTACGTCCAGCGTCAGCTCGCCGCATATCCTCTCAGTATCACACGAATCGCGCGCGGACTGCCGGTCGGGGGTGATCTCGAGTACGCCGATGGAGTGACGATCGCCCAGGCACTCACGGCGCGGAGGGCGATGTGAGCGGCACTGGACGGACGAAACTGGCTGCGGCGGGGTTTTTCGGTGGCCTCGCGGCGGGGCTGATCGTCTGGGGTACGCAGGTCCAGCGCAGCCGACGGGAACTGTTCCACCGGTCCCCGGTGCGGCGACTTGCCGCGCTCGGCTATCTGGCTGGTCAGCCCGGCCTGGAGACGGCACGGCTGCTTGGAGAGTACGTGAACTGGGAGCCGCGTCCCGTGCTCCGCCGTCGCGGGCAGGCCCTGCTGCGGCGAATGGAAGCTTACCTCGATTAGGTTACCCACCTCATGGCCGTCGGCAGCGCGAGCTGGTCGTTCACCGAAGACGACTTCGCCGCGATTACGCAGGCATTGCAACGTTTCCTCGACGACGCGAACGCGCGCTGCGCGCTGCTGGTGGATCGCAGCGGCCAGCTCGTCGCGACCGTCGGGGAGCAGCCTCGATTCGATTCGACGGCGTTCGCCACCCTCACGGCGGCGGACTTCAGCGCGAACGATCAGCTCGCAAAGCTGATCGGTGAGCGCGACTTCAACTCGCTGTTCCACCAGGGCGAGAAGGAGTCCATGTACCTGGCCGACGTCGCTCGGCGGCTCATCCTCGTCGTGCTGTTCGACAGCCGCACCACGCTGGGCCTCGTGCGCCTCAAGATGAAGCAGACCGTGGAAGAGCTGACGAAGCTGTTCGAGCAGGTATTCAGTCGCCCGCCGCAGGAGCAGGGTGGCGCGCCCGGCCTCCTGGCTGGCGCGGACGACGAGATCGACAAGCTGTTCCAGTAATCGGAGACGACAGCCATGTCGATGATCAACTACGCCTCGCGCGAGATCAACTGCAAGATCGTGTACTACGGCTCGGGGCTCGGCGGCAAGACGACGAACCTCGAGCACGTCTACGGCAAGGTGCAGCCGGATACGCGCGGCAAGCTCATCTCGCTCGCTACGGAAACGGAACGCACGCTGTTCTTCGATTTCCTGCCGGTGGACCTCGGGACGATCCGCGGCTTCAAGACGCGGTTCCATCTCTATACCGTGCCGGGCCAGGTGTACTACAACGCGAGCCGGAAGCTCATCCTCAAGGGGGTGGACGGCATCGTGTTCGTCGCCGACTCGCAGGTGGAACGCATGGAGGCCAACCAGGAGGCCATGCAGAACCTGTACGACAACATGGCCGAGTACGGGTACGACCTCACGCGCATGCCGTTCGTGATCCAGTACAACAAGCGCGACCTGCCGAACGCGGCGCCGGTGCGCGAGCTGCAGGCGGCGCTGAATCCCGGCTGGGAAGTGACGGAGCCGGCGCGGCAGCGGGTCACCCCGGATGCCGCCCACGCCGGCGAGAACCTGATCGAGCAGCTCCCCACCGGCGAATGGGTGGAACGCGCGCCATACTTCGAGGCGGTGGCCGTCACGGGCGATGGTGTGTTCGAGACGCTGCGAGCCGTGAGCAAGCTGGTACTGAAGTCCCTCGCCTGATCCTGGAACGTCCGTGAACCTGCCGAACGCGTTTACCGTTGGTCGCATCGCCGTCACGCCGCTCATCGCGTGGCTGCCGATGGCGCCGAACACGGCGCTCCGGCTCACGGCGTTCGCGCTGTTCGTCGTCGCGGCCGTGACGGACTACGTGGACGGCCGCCTCGCGCGATCACGCAAGCAGGAAACGGATCTCGGCCGACTGCTCGACCCGCTTGCGGACAAGCTGCTGCTCGTGGCGACGATCGTTCCGATGTTCCTGCTCATGCGGCCGTCACTGCACTCGGCGCAGGGCTGGCCGGCCAAGGCGCTCGATAACGTGCTTCCGTTCCGGACGCCGTTCGGCGACGTGGCGCTCGCCTGGTGGATCATTGCCGTCGTGCTCGGACGCGAGCTGTTCATGACCATCTTCCGTCAGGCGGCAGCCCGCCGAGGCGTGGTGATCGCGGCCATCGGGCCGGCCAAGTGGAAGACGGGCTTTCAATCCATCTGGGTCGGCTCGGCGTACTTCTGGTTCTTCGCCGCTACCCTCGCTGCCACGCGTGGTTGGGACACGCCAGCGTGGAACGGCTTCGCGATGTTCAACGGCAGCGTGGGCGTGCTGACGATGATCGGCGCGGTCGGGCTCACGCTCTACTCGCTCGTGCTCTACCTCCGCACCTACGGCCGCGTGTTCTCCGGCGCGCCGGTGCGCGGGCGCGGCTGAGCACGCACGGGCGCGCGTGCGCATCGAGGTCGTCACGATCGGCGACGAGCTGCTGCTCGGCTACACGCTGGACTCCAATGCCGCCCATCTCGCACGCGAGCTCGCTGCGCTCGGCGTGGAGATCGTGCGTCGAAGCACGTGCGGAGATGACGCCGGCACGATCGCCGACACAGTGCGCGAGGCGCTCGACCGCACTGGTGCGGTAATCACCACCGGCGGCCTCGGTCCGACGAGCGACGACCTCACCAAGCCGTCCATTGCCGCGCTGTTCGGGCGCCCGATGGTGCTCGACGAGGCACATCTCGACTGGATGCGCCGGCGCTGGGCGGCGCGCTGGCCCGACCGCGCGATGCCGGAGGCCAATCGTCAGCAGGCGATGATTCCGGAGGGGGCTCGCAAGCTGGCGAACCACCACGGCTCGGCGCCGGGCATCTGGCTCGAGGACGAGCGGGGCCGCTGGGTGGCCATGCTTCCCGGCGTGCCGCGCGAGATGCGCGGAATGCTGGCGGACACGCTGTTGCCTCTCGTCAGGGAGCGCCTCGGCGGCGTGCACCACGTCGTCCGCTCGCGCACGCTGCGCACGACGGGGGTCGCGGAATCGCTCGTCGCCGAACGGATCGCGGGTATTCCCGACGGTGTGGGCGAGGCGGAGCTCGCCTACCTGCCGACCGTGGAGGGCGTCGACCTGCGCGTCACCGTGCGCAACGTCGCCCCGCGAGAGGCGGACGTGCGTCTCGAGCAGGCGGCGACGAAGCTCCGCGCGGTGCTCGGGGACGCGATCTACGGCGAAGGCGATATCGATCTCGCCGCAGTGGTGCTCGACCTTTGTCGCGCGCGTGCGTTCACGATCGGCGTCGCGGAAAGCTGCACCGGTGGAATGCTGGGCGAGCGACTTACCGCCGTCGCCGGCAGCAGCGACGTCGTGCGGGGCGGCGTGATCGCGTACGCCAACGAAGTGAAACAGTCGCTGCTCGGCGTAACGGAGACGACTCTCGGCGAACATGGCGCCGTCAGCGAATCCGTGGTGCGCGAGATGGCGCACGGTGCGCGAAGGCTGCTCGGCGTGGATGCGGCGCTCGCCATCACCGGCATCGCCGGACCGGGCGGCGGGAGCGCGGAGAAACCGGTTGGCACCGTGTGGATCGCACTCGACCTGCGCGGCGACGTGGAAGCCGTGCTGCTCCGCCTGTGGGGCGATCGCGCCGAAATCAGGCAGCGCTCGGCGCAGGGCGCGCTGAACCTGCTGCGTCGCGCGCTGCTCGCCTCGCGCTGACGTCGCCTCGCGCCTCCGCATGAGGCACGGCCGTTGCACCCCTCCTTGCAGGGGGCGACATTACACGCACCCACACTTCAGTCCGATTCCGGGAATCGCATGGTGGAACAGCACGACGTGGACGACGATCTCGAGATGACCGAGGCTGGCGCGGCGGACGCGCCGGCGGCCGAGAGCATGCCGGCGGACCAGTCGGCCGACTCGGATGCAGCGCGGAAGCTTGCCGAGCAGCAGGACAAGTACCTTCGGCTCGCCGCGGAATACGACAATTTCCGCAAGCGCTCCAACCGCGAGCGTCAGGAGGCGCAGTCGCGTGGGCAGGCCGACCTGTTGAAGGGGATGCTCGACGTGCTCGACGACATCGGCCGCTTCGCACACGTGGACCCCGCGACGACCAACGCGGAAACGGTGGTGGAAGGCGTAGCGATGGTCGAGAAGAAGCTGCAGAAGACGCTGGGCAGCTTGGGGCTCGAGATCATCAATCCGGTGGACCAGACCTTCGACCCTTCGATGCACGAAGCGGTGATGACCGAACCCGCGCTGTCGCCCGAGGACGATCATCTCGTGGCGCGTGTGTTCCAGCCCGGCTACCTGTTCAACGGCCAGCTCCTCAGGCCAGCGCGCGTGGTCGTGAAGCAGTGGAACGGCTGACCGCGTAAGGTCCGCCATGGCCCAGCAAGACTACTACGCCGTCCTTGGCGTGCCGGCGTCGGCCACCCAGGACGAGATCAAGAAGCAGTACCGCAAGCTCGCCGCGAAGCACCACCCCGACAAGAATCCCAACGATCCGAAGGCCGCCGAGACGTTCAAGTCGATCTCGGAGGCGTACCAGACGCTGGGCGACGCGGAGAAGCGGAAGCAATACGATCAGATGCGCCAGCTCGGCGCGTTCGGCGGCTTCGGGGGCGGGGCGAGGCCGGGTGGTCCTGGAGGAGGCACGCGCGGTGGGGGAGGCGCGTACGGATATCCGCCCGGCGGCGCGAGCAACGTCCGCTTCGAGGATCTCGGTGACCTCGGCGGGCTCGGTGGCCTTGGCGACATCTTCAGCTCGATGTTCGGCGGCGGCGCGCAGCGTCCCGGCGCGGCAGGCGCGCGTTCACGTGGCCCGCAGCGTGGCGCTGACGTGGAGACGTCACTCGAGATCCCGTTCCGCACGGCAGCGCTTGGCGGCAAGGTGCCGGTAGAGCTGGACATGACCGAGGAGTGCGCCACCTGCCACGGGAGCGGCGCGGCACCTGGTGCCAAGCTGCAGACGTGCCCGGAGTGCAACGGACGCGGCACGATCAGCTTCGGCCAGGGCGGCTTCGCCGTGCAGCGACCCTGTCCAGTGTGCCTGGGCCGCGGCCAGGTGCCGACCGAGCGCTGCCCGACGTGCGGCGGCAGCGGTGAAGTGCGCACACGCAAGAAGGTCATGATCACCGTGCCGCAGGGCGTGGACGACGGCACGAAGATCCGCCTCAAGGGCCAGGGCGCGCGCGGCGTGAAGGGTGGTCAGCCCGGCGACCTGTTGATCACCTTCCACGTGAAGCCCGATCGCTTCTACAAGCGCGAGGGACTCGACCTGATCGCGCCGGTGTCGATCACGATTCCGCAGGCGACGCTCGGCACCAAGGTCAGCGTGAAGACGCTGGACGGAAAGAAGGTCACGATCACCATCCCGCGCGGCACGACGTCGGGCAAGCGCTTTCGTGTGCGCGGTCAGGGCATCGAGCGCGACGGATCGCGCGGAGACCTGATCGTCGAGGTGACGGTGACGGTGCCGGACAAGCTGACGCCCGAGCAGGAGGAAGCGATGAAGAAATTCGCGGAGGCGATGGGAGGGAACGGGTAGGGGATCGTACGCTCGTTGCGCGCTGATCCCCCTCGTACCGACCCATGCCGGTACAGCCGCAGCTACGCTGCCCGTACCGGCAACGCTCTCCCACTCGCGCGCTCGATCACTCCACCACCGAGCACTCTCTCTCCCTCGTAGATCACGAGCGACTGTCCAGGCGTGATCGCCGAGACTGGTTCGTCGAGCGCCACTTCCACTTCGTCGTCGGCAGAGCGGATCAGCGTCCCGCGGGCCGGCCGCGCGCGATGGCGCACCTGGATCTCGACGTCGGTGCCGACGGCCGGCGCGTCGACGAGCCAGTTCATCTCGTGTGCGATCACTCCGCGCCCGAGGAGCTCCGAACGAGGGCCGATCACGACTGCGCGCGATTCGGGGCGGATCTCCACGACGAACATCGGTTCGCGGAATCCGCCGGGCAGTCCGCGGCGCTGGCCCACGGTGAAGCGCGCAAAGCCGTCGTGCTCGCCGACCACCGTGCCGTCGCGGCGCACGAATGGACCGCGAGCGAGCGAGGGTGCATCGGCGCCAAGGTGGCGAGCGATCACCTTCGCGTGGTCGCCATCGGGGACGAAGCAGATGTCCTGGCTCTCCGCCTTCTCGGCAATCAGCTCGAGTCCCAGCTCGTGCGCCACGGCACGAGTCTCTGCCTTCGTCTGGCCACCCACGGGAAGCAGCATGCGCGAGAGGACGCGACGGTCGATGCCCCAGAGGAAGTACGACTGATCCTTGTTCGGATCGAGGCCGCGCTGCAGCTCGCCGCCGGCGATGCGCGCGTAGTGACCGGTGGCGATCCACTGCGCATCGATGGCGTCGGCGCGGCGCACGAGATCGCGGAACTTGGTGAACGTGTTGCACCGGACGCAGGGAATCGGCGTGCGGCCGCGCGCGTACTCGTCCACGAAGTCGCTCACCACGTCGCGGCTGAACGCGCTCTCGAGGTTGAGCACGTAGTGCGGGACCCCGAGCTGCTCGCAGATGCGGCGTGCGTCGTTCACGCTGTCCAGCGAGCAGCAGGGCCGGTCGGGAAGATCGCCCTCGCCGTCGGTGTGACAGCCCAGACGCATCGTCGCCCCCACCACGTCGTAACCCTGCCTGACCAGCAGCGCCGCGGCAACCGACGAATCCACGCCGCCGCTCATGGCGACGAGTACCCTCTCGCGCATGACGCTATGCCCTGGCGACGCCGCGCGCCTTCGCGACGAGCGCCGGGAACAGCTCGGCCACGCGAGCGATGTCGTCGTCGGTGGTGAGCGAGCCGAGGCTCATGCGGATGGCGGCGCTCGCGAGATCGGCCTGGACGCCGAGCGCAGTGAGCACGTGCGACGGCGTGATGCTTCCACTCTGACAGGCCGAACCGGCGGAGCAGGCGATGCCGCGGAGGTCGAGCGCCATGAGCAGCGACTCGCTGTCGGTGCCGGGAACGGAGACACTCGTGACGTGCGGCGCGCGAGGTGCGCCGCGCCCGTGGATGACGGCGTCGGGAATGCGCTCCAGCAGGGCCGCCTCGAGCCGCTCGCGCAGCGCGTCGAGACGCCGACACTCTTCCTCGCGCTCGGCGATCGTGAGCTCCGCAGCGCGGGCAAGCCCGACGGCCATCGCGACGTTCTCGGTGCCTGGGCGGCGACCACGGTCCTGCGAGCCACCGAACATCAGTGGTGACACCGGCGTGCCGCGTCGGATGAACAGCGCGCCAATGCCTTTCGGTGCGCCGATCTTGTGACCGGAGATGGACAACAGGTCGAACGGCGTCTTCTTCGCATCGATCTCCACCTTGCCGAACGCCTGGACGGCATCGGTGTGGAACGTCACCCCGCGCTGATGCGCGCGCTGCGCGAGCGACGGCACGTCCTGCATCACGCCGATCTCGTTGTTCACCCACATCACCGAGCAGACGGCGGCGCTCTCGTTCACCAGCTCGTCGAACGACGCGCCGTCGACCACACCGCACGTGTCCACGCACAGCAGCCGCTCCTCACCGCCCTCGTGGGCCACTTCGTGCAGCGCGCCGAGCACGGCCTTGTGCTCGATGGGCGTGGCGACGGCGACGTTGCGACCGTCGCTCTCGCGCCGACGGCGCCACACGCCGATGAGCGCCATGTTGTCCGCCTCGGTGCCGCACGACGTGAAGCACAGCTCGTCGGGGTGGGCACCGAGGGTGGTCGCGAGCCGCTCCCGCGCCTCGTCGAGCGCCGCGCGTGCCTCGCGTCCCCAGCGGTGCAGGCTGGAGGGATTGCCGAAGCGAGGGCCGAAGAATGGCTGCATCGCCTCGACCACCTCTGGGCGGACCGGGGTCGTCGCGGCGTGGTCGAGGTAGATGGGCTCGGGCATACACCCAATTTAGCGGTTCGGGCCGCTCGGAGAAACATGCCGGCCCGAGTTGACACCGTCCGGCGCACGGCGTCGTATAATTGGCATGCCTGATCCCATGAACCGTCCATACGATCCACCCCGCGCGGCTGCGCCGGAACCCGGAAGCGCGCCGGCGCCCATGCTCGAACAAGCACGCGAACGAGCCATTCGCGTCCTGAGCGACGGATACGCCTACGATGCGCTGACGGAGGAGGAATTCGAGTGGCGCCTGGGCCAGCTCAGCCTGGCGAACAGCCCGGTGGAGGTGCAGGCGCTCATCGCCGATCTGCCGGCGCCGGGAGTGTCTCCGCTCACGGCCACCTACACCGGCGGCATGTACGCCGGTGTCCCGGCGCCGGCGGAGGAGCGCATCAGCGGGATCATGAGCGAGGTACGCCGCGACGGGCCATGGCGGCTCCCGATGCGTCTCAAGGTCTCGGCGGTGATGAGCAACGTCCGGCTCGATCTCCGGCGCGCCGTCATACCTCCCGGGTGCCTGATCGAGGTGAGCGCCATCATGGCATCGGTGAGCATCATCGTGCCGCCGGGCCTGCCGGTGGAATTCGACGTCTCTCCGATCATGGGCGCCGCGCGGAATGACAGCTCGCGCGTACCGTCCGCCATCGGAGCGCCAGTGGTACGGGTGAAGGGAAGCGCGTTCATGGCCGAGGTACGCGTGCGCGTGCGCGAGCCGCGCTTCTAGCCTGCGTTGGCGCGATGCTCGTTCGAATCGCGCCGACTCTCACGCAGCAGCGCGCGCACTGGTGCTGCGTCGAGTCCAGCCAGGCGCTGCGGCGGAGCGATGAGCTCGTAGCGGCCGGCCGCGACGTCCCGCAGGTCGAGATTCTCCAGGACGTACGCACCGTTGTCGAACAACGCGTGATGCACGTCGAGCGTGCGACTCTCGCGCTCGTCCACGGACGGGGCGTCCACGCCGACGAGTCGAACGCCGCCGAGGGCGAGCGCGGTGGCCGTCGCCGCGGGGAGCACCGGCCAGGCGTCGGGGAAGCGACCGTCGGCAATGGTGCGACCGGTGCGCAGCAGGAGCCGCGTGCATCCGTGCAGTCGCGGGTCATTCGCGCCCAAGGCGAGCTCGCCCGACGCGGCGTCACTGACGTCGAGCACGAGCACCTCGCCCACGAATGGCTGCAACGGCAGCTCATCGCTTGCCGCGGCGCCGTCGCGCACGTGGAGCGGCGCGTCGGCGTGGGTGCCGACGTGGGGACTGCCGGCGATGTGCGACAGGTTCACCGACGCGCCGTCAGCGAGGCGGCAGCTCCAGCCGCAGCTGAACGGGACGTCGCCGGGCCACTCCGGCGTGCCGGGCCGGACAAGGACGGAGATGTCGAGGATCACGCCTCGCGCGCCGGCGCGCCGTAGAAGCCGGACCGCACCGACCAGAGCTCGGGAAAGAACTTCTGGTCCACGGTGCGTGAGAGATATTTGGCGCCGAGGGTGCCACCGGTGCCCCCGGTGAGCGGGCCGAGCACGCGTTCGACGAGCTGCACGTGCCGGAACCGCCACAGGCCGAACTGCTGTTCATATTCCAGCAATGCTTCGGCGAGGAAGAACAGCACGGTGGGTTTGCGCCCGGTGTACAGCTCGGCGAGGCTCGTCCCCTGTTCGCGCAGGAGGGCCAGGAAGAGCTCCTGCAGCGTGGGGCGCTCGAGCGCGCTGCTGACGAGTGGAGGAATTTCGCCGTGCTCCTTCAGCACCTGGATGAAATGTGGCTCACGCAGCCCCGACACGGCCTCGATCGCGCGGAACTGCACGCTCTGCGACCCGCTCGACGTGCCGAGGTAGCCGCGGAACTGGGCGAAGTGCTGCGGCGGCAGCGTCTCCAGCGCCGCGAGCTGTGCCGACACGATCCGCATCAGGGCGTTGATGCGCTCGACGCGGAAGAGCGCGAATTCGGGCTGCCGGCTCGAGAGCGAATCGATCAGCAGATCGAGCTCGTGGAGAATCGACTTGAACCACAGCTCGCTCGACTGGTGCACGACGATGAACAGCAGCTCGTCGGGATTGTCGGAGCGCGGGCGCTGCAGTTCGAGGAGCTCGCGGAGGGCGAGATAGGAGCCGTAGTTGACGGACTCCGCGGCGTCGGCGCTCAAAAGGTGGCAACCTCCAGCGCGGCGACGTCGTCGACACGCATCATCTCGGTGGTCAAGAACGGCTCGCCATAGCGCGTGCGAATCAGTGCACCGTAGTACGCGGCGTAGTGCGTGATGGCATCGTACAGCGGCTCGCCGGTGGGGTACACCTCGCCGGCCTGGATCGCGCCGTCGAACTGCGACGAGTAGCAGCGCACGGC
>Ga0157369_10006736_pt1 | contig 13258 bp, 14 predicted proteins | sample C25metaG_FD_113461 | JGI IMG/M metagenome (GOLD analysis project Ga0157369, IMG submission 113461) | Corn rhizosphere microbial communities from Kellogg Biological Station, Michigan, USA - C2-5 metaG | ecosystem: Host-associated > Plants > Roots > Rhizosphere > Soil | place: USA: Michigan...
CGCTATTGCCGGCGCTGATCGCGATCGGCGCGGCGCTCAGCCTCCTGATCCTCGCGCTCGCCAGCGCGCCTGATCGCACCGTTGCGGCGTGGTTCATTGCAGGCGCGGCCGGTTCGCTGATCGTCTTCCGCCTCGTCGCGCAAGGCATGATGAAGCTCGCCGCGCTCGCCGGGCGGCCGCGACAGCCGGGGCTGCGTCTCGCTCTCGCCAATCTTCATCGCCCGGGCGCGACCACCGCCGGCATTGTCGCGTCGCTCGGTCTTGGTCTCGCCGTGCTGGTCGCGGTCGGTTTGGTGCACGGCGATCTCGCCGCCGAGCTCAGCGAGAGCCTGCCGCAGCGCGCGCCATCCTTCTTTTTCATCGATATCCAATCCGATCAGGTCGCCGCTTTCGATAAGCTGGTCCGATCGCAGCCTGGTGTCAGCGATCTACGCCAGGTGCCGAGTCTGCGTGGCCGGATCAGTGCACTGAACGGCGTGCCGGTGGAGAAAGCCTTCGTCGGTCCCGATGCGCGCTGGGCGACGAGCTCGGAGCGCGGCCTGACCTACGCCACGAGCTTGCCGGCGGGGTCGCGGCTCGTCGCCGGCGAATGGTGGCCGGCCGACTATCGCGGCGCGCCGCTCGTCTCTTTCGCCGCCGATCTCGCGCGCGGCATGAAGCTGAAAATCGGCGACACCATCACCATCAACGTGCTCGGCCGAGATGTAACGGCGACGATCGCCAATCTGCGATCGATCGATTGGACCTCGCTCAACATCAATTTCGCCATCGTGCTGTCGCCTGGCACGCTCGACGGCGCGCCGCAGACCTTCATCGCCACGGCGCGTGCCACGCCCGGCAATGAAGCGGCGCTCGAGCGCGCCGTCACCGACGCCTTCCCCAATGTTTCGGCGATCGATGTGCGCGACGCACTTGGCACCCTCGGCGATATCGTCGGCGCCATCGCCGCCGCGGTGCGCATCACCGCGGCGATCACCCTCGCCGCCGGCGCGCTGGTTCTGGCCGGCGCGATCGCGGCGACGCATCGCCGCCGCGTTTATGAATCCGTGGTGCTAAAAGTACTCGGTGCGACCCGGCGGCAGATCGCCGGCAGCTTCCTGATCGAATACGGGCTCATTGGCTTCGCCGCAGCGCTGATCGCCTCTGCCATCGGCACCATCGCCGCCTATTTCCTGCTGACGCGCGTCATGCATGCGCCGTGGCAATTCCTCGCCGGCACAGTCGCGATCACTGGGCTCGGCGCTATCGCCCTCACCCTTGTCGCCGGACTTGCCGGCACGTGGCGCGCGCTCGGCGCCAAGGCAGCGCCTTTCTTGCGCAACGAATAGCGACGCGCAACGAAGCGCCCATCCTCACGGGATTGTCATTACGCCGTGCGCCGCCGTCGCGCTTAGGCTGGCAAGCAATAGCCGCGATAGCCGGTTTGCAGTGGGAGAAACACGACATGAGCGAAGAATCGATCGACCCCAAACGCCTCGTCTTTCCCGGTCTCGCGAAGCTTTATCAGACGGGGGCGCCTTTCTCTTACGGCTTCATGCGCTTTTGCACCGGCGCGGTTCTCGTGCCGCATGGCATCCAGAAGCTCATGGTGCTGCCGCCGACCCGCTATGCGGCCAACATCGCGCAGCACGGCTTCCCGATGCCGATGCTGCTCGCGTGGCTGCTGGTGTTCACTGAATCTTTCGCCGCTGCCGGGCTTGCCATCGGTCTTTTCACGCGTTTCTGCGCCGCCGCGATCTGGATCGAGATGGCGGTGATCATCACCTCGTTCCAGTGGCAATACGGCTATTTCTGGACCGCGCGCGGCATCGAATACGCGCTGCTCTGGCTGCTGCTTTGCACCGCGATCTTCTTCCGCGGCGGCGGGCGCTATTCCATCGACCACTATCTCGGCCGCGAGCTCTAGGCTCCCGTTCTAAAGCCTAGCTCTAAACCTTCGCGTATTCGTCGCGCAGCCGCACCCATGACATCGGGTGCGGCATGCCTTCCTCGTCGCGGCCCTTGGGCACAATGTCGAGGTAATGATAGGCGCCGTTGAGCATGTCGAGGCCGCGCGCATAGGTCGAATAAGTGTGATAGAGCGCACCGGTCTCGTCCTTGGCGAAGACGCTCAAGCCCGGCGCGTCTTCCAGGCCGAAATGGATCGTGCCGTAATTGTAATTCTTGTCCGGACGCTTGGTCTCTTCGGGCGTGAAATTGGCGCCGAGATCGCGGTTGAAGCTGCCGGTAGTGCCGCAGGACATCCATTCGAAGCTCCAGCCCATGCGCTTCTTGAAGGCTTCGAGCTTTTCGAGCGGCGCGCGCGACACGGCCGCAAGATTGGTGTCGCGCGCATTGAGATGGATGATCGCGCGCTCGAAATTGTCCGCCCAGAACGAGCAGCTCTTGCAGGCGGCGTCCCAATCGGGATGGAACATCAGGTGATAGACGATGAGCTGCGAGCGGCCGCGGAAGAGATCGGAGAGTCGCACCTCGCCCTGGGGACCGGCGAAGCTGTAGTCCTCGATTCTCTCCCACGGCAGCGCCCGCCGCGCGGCGCTCAACCGGTCGCGTGCCTGGGTGAAGGATTTCTCCTCGGCGAGAAGCCGCTTGCGCGCGGCGAGCCATTCTTCATGCGAGACGATTTGATGCGCGGTCATCGGATACCCCCCATCAGCCTTTCGCCCGCCGCGCCGGTGGCGGCGGCGGGATGGTGTTCTTGAAGCTCGGCCGCTGCGCATGGCGCTCGTAGTAAGCGGCGAGCGATTTCGCATTGGCGAGCGCCTCGGCGCCTTCGGGGAACATCTTCACGTAATAGAGGATGACCATCAGATTGATATCGGCGTAGCTGAAGCGATCGCCGGCGAGATAGCCGGTCGGCGCGACCGCCTTGTCGAGGATGGCGATCTGCTGCTTGAGGGCCGGCAGCGCGCCGTCGATGGCCGCCCGATTGGGCGAACCGTCCTCGGTCTTGGGGAAGAAATAGCCGAAGAGATAGGTGCGGATCATCACAGGATCGACCATCGTGTTGACGATCGACACCCATTGCTCGGCACGGGCGCGCTCGCGCGCGTCGCTGGGAAAGAGCGCTGGACCATCGAAGCTGCGATCGAGATAGTCGGCGATGGCTTTCGATTCGCAGAGCTCGAAATCGCCGTGCCGCAGCGCCGGGATTTTGCCGAAGGGATGGATCGCCAGCACGTCCGGCGAATGCGGCGGCACCGGGATCAGCTCGTAAGGGACGCCCTTCTCTTCGCAGGCCATGCGCGCGGCGCGGGTGAAGCTCGATGGCGGGAAGCCGAGAATTTCAACAGTGGCCATGATCATTTACCTCCGCTGAGCAGTTGATCGAGACAGTTGAGGGTCGAGTTCCAGCCGCGCTGATGCTGGTCGCGGCTGTCGGCCGTGGCGAAAGCCTGTTGGGTGATCGTGATCCTGGTGCCGCCGGGCGCGGCGGCGAATTCGACGGTGACCTCGGTCTCATGACCGCGCTCGCCTTTTTCGTCTTCCCAGGCCCAAGTGAAGACTAGGCGCTTCGGCGCATCGATCGTGCGATAGACGCCGCTCACCGTCATGCGCCTGCCGTCGGAAAAGCCCATGGTCGTGCGCCAAGCGCCGCCGGGCCGCACATCGATCGCATGCTCGGGAATATGGGCGCCTTCCGGCCCCCACCATTTCACCAGCAGCGCCGGCTCGACCCAATGCGCGAAGACGCGTTCGGGCGGCGCCGCGATCAGACGTTCGAGATGCAACACGGTATCGCTCATGTCCTTCTCCCCTTCGGTGTTTCGGCGGCAAGTACGGCTTCGAGGCGATCGAGGGCGGCGGTCCAATGCGCCCGCTGCTGCTCGATCCAGGTTTGCGCCAGCGCCAGCGTCTCGGGCCGCGCGCGCACCAGGCGTTTCTGCTTCTCGGCGCGGCGCTGGATCAGCCCCGCCTCTTCGAGCACACGCAGATGGCGCGAGATCGCCGGAAAGCTGATGTCGAAATTGGCGGCGATGTCGCCGGCGGCGAGCTCGCCGCGCACCATCAGCCGCTCGACGATCGCGCGCCGGATCGGATCGGCCAAAGCGCCAAAAACGCTATCGAGCGGCAGCGGCGTCACCGTGCCTCCTTTTTATTTAACTAAGCGGTTAAATAACACGGCGGGCATACGCGGGTCAACCAGGATCATCACCGACCGGCTTTGTGACACCGATTTAAAGCGACAAATGGCGGAAAGCTTGGCTTTACAGCGCTTTAGGGTTCCGCAATCTCATTGAATTCAGCGCGGAACCTGCCAATATCTTCGGCAACTCTTCCCAAGCCTCCACGGGGGTTTTTTCCATGTCATACGATCCCACCAATCGCTGGTCGGCGAGCGCCAATGCGTCGATCTCACAAGTCGGCGTCGATGTCGGCCTGCGCAACTACATGCTGCGCGTCTACAACTATATGGCGGGCGGCCTCGCGATCACCGGCGTTGCGGCCTACGTGATCGCCAATACCTCGCTGATCAACCTATTCTTCCAGGTCGGCGCACGCGGCGCGACCCTGACGGGTCTTGGCTATATCGGCGTATTCGCGCCCTTGGCCTTCGTGCTCGTGCTGTCCTTCGGCGTGCAGCGCATGAGCCTCGGCGCCATGCAAGCCGTCTTCTGGTCCTACGCGGCGGTGATGGGCATCTCCGTTTCGCAGATTCTGCTGCTCTTCACCGGCGAAAGCGTGGCACGCGTCTTTTTCATCACCGCCGCCACCTTCCTCGGCATGAGCCTTTGGGGCTACACGACGCGCACGGATCTGTCGCGCTTCGGCTCGTTCCTGATGATGGGCCTCATCGGCATCATCATCGCCGGGCTCGTGAACATCTTCGTCGGCTCGTCCGCCATCCAATTCGCGATCTCGGTGATCGGCGTGCTCGTCTTCGTCGGTCTCACCGCCTGGGATACGCAGCGGATCAAGGAGATGTATTGGGAAGGCGACACCGCCGTCATCGCCGGCAAGAAGGCGATCATGGGCGCGCTGTCGCTCTATCTCGACTTCATCAACCTGTTCATGCTCTTGATGCAGTTGATGGGCAATCGCCGCGACTGATCCGCGTCGACGAACGGCAAAGGCCCATTGATAAATAAAAAGGCCTGGCGCGAAAGCGACCGGGCCTTTTCTTTTGCGCGCGCGGATGATCGGCTAAACGCGGCCGTAAACCGGGATTACCGCGCCGGTGGTGACGCGGTTGCTGGGCGCGGCGAGGTTGCAAATAATCGATGCGACCTCAGCCGGCTTCGGCCAAGCCGAATGATCGGCTTTCGGCATCGCCTGGCGATTGGCCTCGGTATCGAGTGTCGACGGCGCGATCGCGTTGACGAGAATGTCCTCCTTCACCACTTCGGCGGCGAGCGATTGGGTCAGCGCCGCGACGCCTGCCTTGCTCACGGTGTAACCAACAGAGCCGGCACCGGTGCGTGGCTCCAGCGCCGGCCGCGCCGCAATATTCACGATACGCCCGCCGCCGCTGGCCTTGCGTATGGCCGCGACCGCCGCTGCGCAGCAGAGGAAGCAGCTCAGCAGATTGTTGCGAACCATGCCCATCAACTCGGCTTCATCCGTTTCGCCGATCGGCCATGAGGCATAACCGCCCGCGAGATGGATCGAGGCCCAGAGCTTCGGCACGCCGTCATAGATCCGCTTCACGACGGTCTGCGAGCCGAGATTGGCGTTGCCGATCAGCTTGACGCGCGGATGGCCGCGATGCACGAAACGCTGCTCTTCGGCCTCGACATAATAGGGCACGTGGCAAATCGCGCCGCTGGCGAGCAGTTCGGCGACCACCGCGGTGCCAAGCGCACCGGTGCCGCCGGTAACAACAACGTGACGCTCGCGAAAATCAGCCACTTTGCGCTCCCCGATCCCGCGCTGTCAGAAATCCGAGCAGCGGCCGTTGATCTCCCAATCGCCATAGCGCGTCGGCTCGGGACCTTTCGGACCGCCGATTTCGCGCTCGCTCGACGCCGGGGCCGGTTTCGGCGCGGGTTCAGGTGATTGGCTCGGGCTGGGATCGGTTTTGCGCTCGGACATGCGCGTAATATGGCGTTCTCGCGCGACGCATGCCAGAGTCTCGCTTGCGAGTGTGCGATCCCGCCGATATAGCGCGGCGCTATGATCAATCTCGATGCACCGATAACGGGCAATGACTCGGAATGTCCGCGCTGCGGCAAGCCAGCGGCGCTCTGCATTTGCGCCGATATCCAGCCGATCGACAATCGCATCGCGCTGCTGATCCTGCAGCACCCGCAAGAGCAGGATCGCGAGCTCGGGACCGCGCGGCTGACGGTGCTGCATCTAAAGCGCGCGGTCATGAAAACCGGCTTGAGCTGGCCGAGTCTGGCCAAGGCGCTCGGCCGCGAGGTCAATCCCAAGCGCTGGGCCGTGCTTTATCTCGGCGCCGCCACCGCCGCGACCTTGCCGAAGGATCGCGAATTGACCTTACTCGACAGCAAAGGCAGACCGCTGCCCGAGCAGGAAGACGCGCTGAGCGAGATCGACGGCGTGATCGTGCTCGACGGCAGCTGGAGTCAGGCAAAGACGCTGTGGTGGCGGAATCCCTGGGTTTTGAAATGCCGGCGTCTCGCGCTCAATCCGAAACAGCCGTCGCGCTACGGCAAGTTGCGACGTGAGCCGCGACGAGAGGGATTATCGACTTTGGAGGCGGCGGCGCTCACTGTGGCGCGGCTCGGCGGCCAGCCGGAAATCGAGAGCGCACTTGGCTTGAGCTTTGCGCGACTTCTCAGCGCATACCGATTGATTAGTACACGGACAAAGTGACGGAACTGGGGCTGTTTTTCGGCTGAAACAAGATCACCTCTAGTGTATTGAAGCGTAAGGCAGCAAGCGCCAGTTTATGACGATGCCGAGTTTGTCTGCTGTGAGAGGCACCTCTAGTTCAGTTTCCGCGCGAGGTGCGGCACTCGATCTCATCGGCGCGGTATTGCGGCAAAAACATCCGCTCGATGAAGCGATCGATGATCACCCCGCGATGTCTGAGTTGCCAGCGCGCGACCGCGCTTTCGCGCGCTTGCTTGTCGCGACGGTGTTGCGCCGCTTGGGACAGATCGATGCGCTGATCGAGCATTGCCTCGAGAAGCCGCTGCCGGCGCGCGCCGCTGCGACGCAAGATTTGCTGCGTCTCGGCCTGGCACAGCTTTTGTTCTTGCGCACGCCGCCGCATGCCGCCGTCGCGACCTCGGTCGATCTCGCCGAAGCACGTGGCTTCCTTTCGTATAAAGGTCTCGTCAACGCGGTGCTCCGCCGCTTGAGTCAGGAAGGCGCGGCGCTGATCGCCAGCCAGGACGAAGCGCGATTGAATGTGCCGTCTTGGCTGTGGCGCAATTGGTCCGAAGCCTATGGCGAGCCGACGACGCGTGCGATCGCGATGGCGCATTTGCATGAAGCGCCGCTCGACATCTCCGTGCGCAGCAACCCCGAGCGATGGCGCGAGCGGCTCGATGCGGTGATGTTGCCTACCGGTACGCTGCGTCGTCAGGCGGGCGGACCGATCGCCAATCTGCCGGGCTATGACGAAGCGGCATGGTGGGTGCAGGATGCCGCCGCGGCGCTGCCGGTGAAGCTCTTCGGATCGGTGAGCGATCAGACAGTGCTCGATCTCTGCGCGGCGCCGGGCGGCAAGACCGCACAGCTCTCTGCCGCCGGCGCGCATGTCATCGCACTCGATCGCTCGCCTCGGCGCATCGAGCGGCTCAACGCCAATCTCACACGTCTTCACCTCAACGCCGAGACGCATGTCGCCGATGCCATCCAGTGGCGGCCGCAACAGCCGGCGAAGTACATCCTGCTCGATGCGCCTTGCACGGCGACCGGCGCCATTCGTCGTCATCCCGACGTGCCGCATCTGAAGACGCCGGAAGATGTGACCCGGCTCGCCTCGGTACAGGAGCGCTTGCTCGGCGCGGCGGTCGACATGCTCGCCCCCGGCGGCACGCTCGTCTATTGCACCTGCTCACTCGAACAGCAGGAAGGTAAGCAGCAGGTCGAGAAGCTTCTGGCGCGCGGCGCGCCCATCAAGCGCGTGCCCGTCGATCCCGCCGAGATCGGCGGTCTCAAGGAGTGCATCAGCGCCGAGGGCGATGTACGCACCCTGCCCTGTCATCTTGCCCAACTCGATGGGCTCGATGGTTTCTTTGCCGCGCGGTTGGTGCGCAACTGACTTGCAGCTGCGGGGCGGTTTGCCGCCTTGACAGAGTTGGCCGGCGGGTGCTTGCTCGCCGCTATGCGTAACGAAGAACCCCTGCTGAGCTGGCCAAAAGAAGGCCCGACCCGTGCGCCCTATCGGGTGATGCACGATCCCGACATTTATCGCCAGGAAATGGACAACATCTTCCGCGGCCCGACTTGGCATTACCTCTGCCTCGAAGCCGAACTGCCCAATCCCGGCGACTATCGCACCAGCTTCATCGGTGAGGTCCCGGTCATCGTCTGTCGTGACGAGAACGGCGACATCAACGCCATGGTCAATCGCTGCGCCCATAAGGGCGCGCTGCTCTGCATCGAGCCGCATGGCAATCGCAAGCAATTCGCCTGCGTCTATCACGCCTGGACCTATGATCTGAAGGGCGACCTGACCTCGATCGCCTTCCAGCGCGGCCTCGCCGGCAAAGGCGGCATGCCCAAGGATTTCGACGTCTCGAAGCACCACCTCGTGCGCATCCGCGTCGAGAATTTCTGCGGCATGGCGTTCGGCACGTTCAGCGACAAGGTCGAGAACGTCGAGACCTATCTCGGTCCCGAGATGGCGGCGCATGTGCGGCGTATCTTCAATCGGCCGGTCGAGGTCCTGGGTTATTACCACCAGGTCCTGCCGAACAATTGGAAGCTCTATATGGAGAATTCGCGCGATCCTTATCACGCGACCATTCTCCATGCGTTCTACGCCACCTTTAAGCTCAACCGCTTGTCGATGCTCGGCGGTGTCGCCCTCGGCAAAGACGGCTGGCACAACCTCCTCTACTCCGCCGCGGAGCGCGACATCCAGAAAGAGAATTACGAAGGCGGCCATCTGCGCTCGGTCATTCGCGATGTCGGCCTCGAGGATTCGACCTTCCTCGACCGCATCCAGGAATTCGACGACGGCATCACCGTCGCCATTCAATCGATCTTCCCAACCTGCAACACGCAGCAGATCTACAACACGCTGGCGATCCGCCAGACCGTGCCGCTCGGCCTCAACAAGGCCGAGCTACATTGGACTTGCTTCGGCTACAAGGATGACACGCCCGAGCTGCGCCGCATGCGTCAGGCGCAGGCCAATCTCATCGGCCCGGCGGGCTATGTCTCGATGGAAGACGGATCGGTGGGCGGCTATGTCCAGCGCGGCACGGCCGGCGCGGAAGATGAAGCATCGGCGGTCATGGAAATGGGCGGGCGCACGATCGAACCGCAACCCGGCGTGCGCGCCACCGAAGTGGCGCTGCGCGGCTTCTGGCGGGCCTATCGCGAGTTGATGGGCTACTGACATGGCTGAGGTTTCGGATTCCGTGCGCCGGCAAATCGAGGCGCTGAACACCCGTTATATCCGCGCGATCGACGACGACGCTGTGGAAGAGTGGCCGAAGCTCTTCACCGAAGACTGTCTCTATCGCATCACGACGCGCGAGAATTTCTCCCAGAACCTGCCGATGCCGCTGATGGAATGCACCAGCCGCGGCATGCTGGTCGATCGCGTCTTCGGCTATCGCCGCGTCAATGTCTATGAGCCGCAGCGTTACACGCATCTGCTCTCCGGCCTCGTCATCGAGCCGATCGATGCGACGCATGTGCGATGCCGCCAGAACTACGCCGTCATCCGTACCATGGTCACGGGCGAGATGATGATCTTCTCGGCCGGCGTCTATCACGACCGCATCGTGCTCGGCGCCGAGGCGATGTTCGAGGAACGCATCGTGGTGCAGGAATCGCGCCGCGTCGACACGCTGCTCGTGATTCCGATCTGATTTGGCCGATCTGGGCGAGATGGCCGAGACCGATTATCTCACCCTGACGGAAGCCGAAGCGGCTTTCCTCAAAGCCGCCGTTGATACGATCATTCCCGCCGACGCGCTGTCGCCCTCCGGCAGCGAATGCGGCGTCGTCGATTTCATCGATTGCGAGCTCGCCGGTCCTTACGGCGAAGGCGCGCGGCTTTATCGCGACGGGCCGGTCGGCAAAGGCAAGCCGGAGCACGGCTATCAGCTCGACCTGGCACCGCGCGAGTTCTTCCGCCAGGGCATCGCCGCCGCCGATGCCTGGATAGAGACGCGGTTCGGCGCACGTCTTGCCGCGCTCGACGAGCCGCAACGCCAAGCGGCTTTCACCGAGATCGAGAGCGGCGCCGCGCAATTTCAGAATTTCGAAGCGCGCGAGTTCTTCGATTCGCTGTTGCAGATCGTGATGGAAGGCTTCTTCGCCGATCCCTATTACGGCGGCAATCGCGACATGGCGGGATGGAAGATGATCGGCTATCCCGGTCTGCCCGCCGATTATCAACACGCGATGGAACATTTGCGCGGCCAGCGTCATCGCCCCAAGCCGCGCTCCATCGGCGATTACGCATAAAGCTTCGGATGCGCGTTCTACCCCCCACCCTAACCCTCCCCTTCAAGGGGGGAGGGGATAATGAGGGTGCGAGAAAATTTTTTTCCTCTGACAAAAAGCGCACGGACGCAGTAGCGACGTCCCCTCCCCCCTTGAGGGGGAGGGCTAGGGAGGGGGGTGCGTCGCCATGGTGACCCGCCTCAAACGCACCGACGCTGTCATCATCGGCGTCGGCTGGACCGGCAGCATCCTGGCGCGCGAGTTGACCAAGGCCGGTCTTAAAGTCGTCGCGCTGGAGCGCGGCAAGTTCCGCACGCCGGAAGCCGATTTCGCCCTGCCGCATATCCGCGACGAGCTCAAATACGCGGTGCGCCAAGAGCTGATCCTCGACCCATCGCTCGAGACGCTCACGATGCGGCATGAAGTCGACGAGACCGCGCGGCCCTTCCGCCGTTTCGGCGCCTTCATGCCGGGCATGGGTCTTGGCGGCGCCGGCACGATCTGGAACGGCATGACCTGGCGCTTCACGCCGTTCGATCACGAGATGCGCAGCCGTATCGCTGCCCGTTACGGCAAGGACGCGATCGCCGAGGATCAAACCATCGCCGATTGGGCGATGCGCTATGACGAGCTCGAGCCTTATTACGACCGCTTCGAGAAGCTGTGCGGCACGTCAGGCCAGGCCGGCAATCTGCGCGGCAAGCTGATCGAGGGCGGCAATGTCTTCGAAGGCCCGCGGCAATCGGATTATCCCAACCCCCCGCTAACACCTTCACACGGCGGCGCGCTGTTCGCCGCCGCCGCAAAAAGCCTCGGCTATCATCCTTACCCGACGCCGTCAGCCAATCTCAGCCGCGAATATCGCAATCCCGAAGGCGCGGTGCTCAACCCGACCATCTTTTGTGGCCATTGCGATCGCTTCGGCTGTGCCACCAATTCGAAAGCGAGTCCCAATTCGACAATCCTGCCGGTGCTGCTCCATGAGCCGCTCTTCGAGCTGCGCTGCGATTCCTGGGTGACGCAGATCGTCTATGACAAGGCCGCGCGCAAAGCGACGGCCGTGCGCTATGTCGATATGACGAGCGGTGAGGAATACGAGCAGCCCGCCGATCTGGTGCTGCTCTGCGCCTATCCGTTCAGCAACACCAAGCTGATGCTGATGTCAGGCATCGGCGAGGCTTACGATCCGGCCACCGGCAAAGGCGCGGTTGGCAAGAATTACTGCTATCAGGTCACGGGCACGGTGCAGGTCTTCCTCGAGAACGAGGAGATCAACCCCTTCATGGCGACCGGCGCCAATGCCATGAATATCGACGATTTCAACGGCGATAATTTCGATCACGACGGTCTGGGCTTCTTCGGCGGCGCGCTGATCTTCGCCAGCCCGACGCATGGCCGGCCGATCACGGGACGCCTGACACCGCCGGGCACGCCGCGCTGGGGCCGCGGCTGGAAGGAGGCGACGGCGAAATGGTACGGCCACGCCTTTACCATCCACGCCTCGGGCGCGAATTTCGCGCATCGGCATAATTATCTCGATCTCGACCCGACCTATCGCGACAAGCTCGGCAACCCGCTTGTGCGCATGACCTATAATTTTCGCGACAACGACCGGAAGCTTTCGGCCTTTGTCACCGGCAAGGCGGTCGAGATCGGACAAGCGATGAAGCCGACGCTCCTCGGCACACCGATGCCGCGGCGCGGCAATTTCCACATCGTGCCCTACCAATCGACGCACAATACCGGCGGGACGATCATGGGTACCGATCCCAGGACCAGCGTCGTCAATCGCTATCTCCAGAGCTGGAACGCCGATAATCTGTTCGTCGTCGGTGCTTCGACCTTTCCACAGAACCCGGCACATCCGCCGACGGGCGCCGTCGGCGCGCTGTCCTATTGGGCCGCGGAGGCGATCACGCGCCAATATCTGCAATCACCGGGGCCGCTCGTCCACGCCTAAGCCAGCGCAGTCGCTTCACGCGCATTCCTGGGACAAAACGGCAAAGTCGGGGCGGAAATCCCGATTCGACGCCATTTTTTCGCCAAAACGCGTCGGTAGGGTAGCCGACAAGAATTGGGGGAGACGCTACTTCACAAGGTTCCGGCGCATGGAAGACAATAAGTATTGGCGGTCACGGGCTTCTGAAATGCGCGAGCGCGCCGCCCGTATCCGGGATCCCTTCGTATCGGGTGGCTTCCTCGCCCTCGCCGAACAATATGAGCTTCTTGCCCAGGACGGAGCACGCTGGATCCAGGTGGCAGCGCCGCTTTACGAGAACGCGCATGTCGAGGTGCTGTCGGAAGAAACCGCCCCGCGTCCGATCAAAGCCCGTTCCTGAATCGTCACCCGTATCGACGACCTATCGCCGGATCGCCCTCTGAAATAGGCCGGGAATCCGCCTCAAAATAGCGGCCGGCGTATTCCCCGGTTTCCTTGCCCCGCCCCGCCATCCCTGTTACCTAGATTGGGATGCAGCAACCGGTCCGCATTGCACCCTCGATCCTGTCCGCCGATTTTGCCAAGCTCGGCGAGGAAGTGCATGCGGTCGATTCGGCCGGAGCCGATTACATCCATATCGACGTGATGGACGGGCATTTCGTGCCCAACCTCACCATTGGGCCGAATGTCGTCAAAGCGCTGCGCCCGCATTCGAAGCTGACCTTCGACACGCATCTGATGATCGCGCCGGTTGATCCCTATATCGCGGATTTCGCC
>Ga0157369_10006737_pt1 | contig 13258 bp, 13 predicted proteins | sample C25metaG_FD_113461 | JGI IMG/M metagenome (GOLD analysis project Ga0157369, IMG submission 113461) | Corn rhizosphere microbial communities from Kellogg Biological Station, Michigan, USA - C2-5 metaG | ecosystem: Host-associated > Plants > Roots > Rhizosphere > Soil | place: USA: Michigan...
AACACCGCGCTCTGCGATGCGGTGCGCGAGACGGCGGCGAGCCTGCGCGAAGGCGAGGGCTTTGCCCGGCGTCTGGCGCAGGCCAGGGTGTTTTCGTCCGCGACACTCGATCTCGTGCAGATCGGCGAGGAAACCGGCAAGCTCGACGAGATGCTGATCCGTCAGGCCGATCTCGACGAGCAGCGCACGCGCCATACCATCGACCGGCTTCTGGCCCTTCTGGTTCCGGCGCTGACGCTCCTGCTCGGGATCGTCATCGCCGGATTGATCGGTTCGATGCTGATCGCGATTCTGAGTGTCAACGATCTGGCCCTGCAATGAGGCAAACCATGTCCCGCCTGAAACCGCGCCGTGGCGAAAACGGCTACACCCTCATGGAGCTTCTGGTCGTGCTGGCGATCTTGGGGCTGCTCACCGCTATCGCGACGCCGTTCGCGCTGCATTACCTCGAGACCGCCAAGGTCAAGACCGCGAAGACGGAAGTCGCGAACCTCTCGGCCGGCCTCGACATGTTCAAGTCCGATGTCGGGCGCTATCCGACGACGCAGGAAGGCCTTGTCGCGCTGCTGCACAAACCCGACGACGCGGAGAACTGGGACGGTCCTTACATCAAGAAGGACGACGCCATGAAGGATCCATGGGGCCATCCCTACAATTACCAATCGCCGGGTCAGCACAACGAATACGACCTCTTCAGCTACGGGCCGGAGAAGCAGCTCCAGCCCGGCGAAGCGAAACCCGCGGTGGCGAACTGGTAGAATGCGCGAAGACGCTTCCCAGATTCCGGAAGCAGGGGAGCGCGGCTTCACCCTGATCGAAGTGCTCGTCGCGCTGACGATCCTGGCCGTGTCGCTGGCCGTGCTTTTCGGAATTTTTGGGCACGCGCTCTCGCGCAACACGGAAAACCAGTCGCGTATGGCCGCGCGCACGCTGGCGTCGTCCTTGATCGCGCAAGCCGAATCCTCGGCCTCGCTTTCGATGGGCACGGTAACCGGACGCACGGCACCTGATCTCGCCTGGCGCATTGATGTGCGCCCCTATGGCACGGATGAAGACCGTCAATCCTGGCCCGGCATAGCTGCGCAGATTTCGGCGACGGTGGTGTGGGGTGAACGCGGGCCGGGACAGACGCTGACGCTTTCCACCCTGCGCCTGTTGCCCAAGAGGCCGCAGACGTGACCGCGCATACGCACGATAGCGGGTTCACGCTGCTCGAAATGCTGGTGGCGATCACGCTGCTGGCGCTCCTGAGCGTCGCGCTGGTAGCGGGCATGCGCTTCGGTACCCGCATCTGGGACAAGGCCGAAACCTCGGACCTCGATAGCAACGCCGTCCGCGCGGCGGAGAAGCGCGTGGCGAGCGACCTCTCGCGCATCTATCCCAAACCGCTTGTCGTGAACGCCACGGATTCCATGATCGATTTTACCGGCGGGCCGCAGCGCATGGAATTTCTCTCCACCGCGGACCGGCCGGACGGCCAGATGACCCGGGTGGCGCTCTCTGCCGCGAACGATGATCAGGGGCTGGCGATGGAGCTCGATGCACGCCCCGAGCTCGCGCGCTCCGGCGGCACGCAGGAGGTGCTTTTGCGCCATCTCCGTTCGATCGACTTCGCGTATTTCGGCGCGAGCGGGGACGAGAAGACGCCCGCGTGGCACACAAGCTGGCAGCATGAGAAGAGCCTTCCGCAGCTCGTCCGCATCCGGGCCGAAACCCCGCATGCCAATGTGACGTGGAGCGAGCTGGTAGTGCGGCCGAAGATCGCCGCCGATATTTCGTGCATCTATGACGCCATCACGAAAATCTGTAAGGGCAGGCGATGAGCGCGGCCGACATTTTCTCTGACTGGAAGAAGGAGTTCGGCGCGTTCGCCGGGTTCAGTGCTGCCTGGAACGAGGCCGCCGAACTGACGCTCGCATTCCGCAGCGGCGAGGCCGTGCTCGCTTTCGGGACGCAGATCGGCCACGTCGCTGCCACGGCACAGGATGCGCCGCAAAGGCTGCGCGCGCTTTTATCCCAAGCGAACATTGGCCGTCACGATGTGGAGCTGTCGCTGTCATCTGGCGATGTGCTCCGGCCCAGTCTGCGCCTTCCGCGCGCATCGGCGCAGACGCTTCGCCGCGCACTCGGCTATGAGATCGAGCGCTTGAGTCCCATCTCGCCAGATGCGGTGTATTTCGATTTCGCGGTCACCAGCCGTGATGCGGCGAGCAACACCGTCGAAGTCGAGCTTCGCATCATCCGCCGCGATATCGTGGATGCCGCGGTCGCGCTTGCGCATGCTGCGGGCCTCTCCGTCAGTGCGATCCGGTTCGAGGACGATCCGCGTCCGGCAGACTGGCGCGCCTTTCCCGTTGACCGCAGCGGTTTCCTGCGCGCGCAAGCGCGGCATCGCGGTCCGGCGCTGCTCGCAGGGGCCGCCGCTGTTCTTCTGCTCGCGATCCCGCTGGCGCTTTATTTGCGTGGTGCAGCTGTTGCCGACGATCTTAACGATCAGGTTTTCACCGAGGGCATGCGCGCGGCGGAAGTCGAGCGTCTGCGCCATCGGATCGACCGCACCGCCACACAATTCGCGTTCCTCGAAAAGCAGCGCCGCGCGCCGTCTTTCGTCGCGGTTCTCAACGATGTCACGCGCACCTTGCCGGACGGGACCTGGATCACCGAATTCGATCTCACCGGCAACCGCATCCGCATCGAAGGCTATTCGCATGCCGCATCAGACCTGATCGCGGTATTCGATCGCTCGGGCAAGTTCACCAATGCGCAGTTCGCCGCGCCGGTGACGCAGGGCACAACCGCGGGGGTGGAACGCTTCGATCTCACCTTTGAGCTCGCGGGCGCCAAGCCATGAGCGAGCTCTCCAATTTCTTCCGCACACGGACCGGTGTCTACACCGCGCTCGGATTGGGCATCGTCGCGTTCGCGCTCGTCATCGTCGCGCCGGTGGTAGCGGCGTTCGCGGCGCAGAACGGCGACATCGACGACATGCTGCAGCAGCTCGGTTCCTATCGCGCGGAGATCGCGGCCAAGCCTGCGCTGAAGACACAGCTCGCCGAACTCGACCGCCAGGGCGCCACGGTGCCAGGCGTCATCGAAGGCGACACCACCGCACTCGCGCAGGCCCAGCTTCAACGCCAGATCAAAACGCTGGTGGAAGCCAATCAGGGAACGCTGCGCAGCGTGCAGGCGATGTCCGCGATCAAGCGGGGCGGTTTCGAAACCATCGCCGTGCAGGCCGACCTCTCGGTTCCCATCAGCCGGCTCAAAGCGCTCGCCTATGCGCTCAGCGCGCACCGGCCGTATCTCTTCGTCGATGAAGCGTCGATCTCCGCGCCGCCCAGCGACCTCGACAACATTCAAATCCATGAGCAGATGCTCGATGTGCGCTGGACGGTGCACGGCTACCGGTGGGTGGCGCAGAAATGACGCTCACGCGGAACAATCTTCTTGTGGGAGAGGGCGCGCTGTGTGCGCTTCTCGCCGCGACATTGCTCTATCTGATCGTGGCGCCGCTGCCCGATCTCGAAATCCCGCAGGTTCCGCTGGAACGGCAACGCGCCGCCGCGCACCAGACGACGTCCATTGCCACCCCGCCACGCGACGCTTTCGCCGATATTAACGCGCGGCCCATGTTCAGCCCCGACCGCAAGGCGATTGCGGAACCCGGAACATCGACGTCTTCCGGCGCCCCGCCCAATATCGCGCTGGTCGGCGTCATCATGGACCCGAAGGACCGGATGGCGCTGATCCGCACCGGTGCGTCCCCGCTGGCGGGCGCGTTTCGTCTGGGTGCGGACATTTCCGGCTGGCGGCTCACGGAAATCGCCGCCGATCACATCGTCCTCAGCCAGGGCGCGTCTCGGGACGAACTGCGGCTCCAGGACAACCACGCCCCCAAAACGGCACCGGTGGCACCGCCGCCGATGACGCCGCAGTGATACTTAGTATATAGACATCGGGCGTTGCGGGCAGAAAAGAACAGTGGGGCAGTCATTTAGCATGAATTTGCCGGTCGGCGTGCGGGTCTCGCTCGCGGTCCTCGCGCTGCTGTCCGTTCTGTGCGGCGGCGCGCAGGCGCAGAGCGATACGCCGCCGGATTCCGTTTCCGCATCGGCGCCCGCATCGGCAGCGCCACAGGCGGAAATGTATCCGGGCACGGGGTCGTTCACGAAAGGTGTGTCCGCCGCGCGCACCACCACGACCGGCGAGCAGGGCGACATCACGCTCAACTTCGTCAACAGCGACGTCAAGGACGTCGCCAAGGCGGTACTCGGCGATTACCTCAAGCTCAATTACGAGATCGGCGCCAACGTGCAGGGCACGGTGACAAACCAGACCAGCCAGCCGCTGAAGCGCTCGCAGGTCCTTCCCGCGCTGGAGCAGGCGCTGCGTCTCAACAACATGGCGGTGGTGGTATCCCACGGCATCTACAAGATCGTGCCGCTCGCCGATGCGCAGCATGTCGTCCACGTCAATTCGGCGCGGCGCGATGCCGGAATTGGATATGGCGTCGATATCGTGCCGGTGCGCTACATCAACGCCGCGGAGATGGCGAAACTGCTTGAGCCGCTGGCGCCCGCCGCCGGCGTCGTCCATGTCGATTCCACGCGCAATGTGCTCCTGATCGAAGGCACGACCGAAGAACGCCAGACCTTGAAGGACGACATTGCGCTCTTCGATGCCGACTGGCTGAGCGGAATGTCGTTCGCGATCTTCACGCCCAGCCATCTCGATGCCGACGAGCTGGTGAAGGAGCTGAACCAGGTCCTCGGCGGCCTGAACTCCCCTGTCAGCTCGCTGGTCCAGCTCGTGCCGATCCAGCGCCTCAACGCCGTGCTCGCGATCTCACACCAGCAGCGCTATCTCGATCACGTTCGCGCCTGGGTGAACCGGCTCGACCGTCCGGGCGAGGGCAGCGACAAGCGCATCTATGTCTATGACGTCCAGAACGGACGTGCCTCCGACCTCGCCTCCACCCTGGGCAAGCTGCTGTTCGGCAGTTCCGGCGCAGGCCCGTCATCGGCGGGATCGGCCTCGATGCCGGCGCACTCCAATTCCTCGCTCGCGCCACCACCAAACGCCAATTCCACGGGCGCGATGATCCCGAGCCTCTCGGCGCCCTCGGACGCGGTCTCGGTTTCCGGCAGCGCGCCGGGCATCGGCAATCTCAGCATCACCGCCGACGAGACCAACAACGCGCTCGCGATCCTCGCGACGCCGCAGCAATACGGCGTGATCGTCGCGGCGCTCAAGAAGCTCGATGCCGCGCCGCTCCAGGTGCTGCTTGAGGCTGCCATCGCCGAGGTCACCCTAACCGACAATCTGAAATACGGTGTCCAGTATTTCTTCCAGCCGAACACCCAGAACCAGATTGTACTGTCGGATTCCGCGACCTCGAACATCGCAGCCGCGTTCCCCGGCTTCTCCTATATGTTTTCCGACGGCAACAACATCAAGATCATCCTCGATGCGCTGCAGGCGCTCACCCATATCGAAGTCGTGTCCTCGCCGCAGGTGATGGTGCTGAACAACCAGCAGGCGACGCTTCAGGTCGGCGACCGCGTGCCGATCGTGACGCAACAGGCGCAGCAGACGACCTCCGATACCGCGCCGATCATCAACAGCGTCGAATACGAAGACACCGGCGTGATCCTGAAGGTCACCCCGCGCGTAAATCGCGGGGGCATGGTGATGATGGATATCTCGCAGGAGGTGAGCCAGGTCGCCGACACCTCGGCGTCGCCCGTTCCGTCGCCCACGATCCAGGAGCGCAAGATCAACAGCTCGGTTGCGGTGCAGGACGGCGAGACCGTCGTGCTCGGCGGCCTCATCAGCGATGCCAGAACCCGGGGCAAGAGCGGCATTCCGTTCCTGCAGAACATCCCGGTTCTCGGCAGTCTTTTCGGCGACACCAGCAACAACAACACGCGCACCGAACTCATGGTGCTGATCACGCCGCACGTCGTCGATAACACCCAGAAGGCCCGCAAAGTCACCGACGAGCTTCGCCGCAGACTCCCCAGCGTCCAGGCGGTGCTCGAAAGGGTGCATTGACGTGCGCAGCGCGGAGCGCGGCTGGGCGTTGGTCTCGGTGCTGTGGGCGCTCACCATGCTTGCGCTGATGGCGGCGGCGACCGAGGCGTTGACCGCCACCTCCTGGCGCGCGGAGCAGCATGCCATCGTGGATTCGCGCGCGGACACGGCCCTCGATGCGGCCGTTGTGCGTGCGGTGCTCGGCATCTCCGACAGGCGGGCGGAGGCGCGATGGCGCGTCGACGGCGCGCATCGCCGCTTTGTATTCGACGGGCTCGTTCTCGATGTCGGCGTGCACGACGAGGCGGGCCGCATCGATCTGAACGCGTCCGGCACGGCGCTGCTCGTAGCACTGTTCACCGCGAACGGTCTGGCGCCGGATGCGGCGAGCCGCCTCGTGGGCAGGATCGTCGACTGGCGAACGCCGCCCGGTCCTGCAACCCTTAACGGTGGCAGCGACGACGATTATCGCGCCGCACGGCTTTCCTATCTGCCGCGCCACGGTCTGTTTCAATGCGTCGACGAGGTGAAACTCGTCCTCGGCATGACGCCGCAACTCTTCGCGCGCATCCGCCCCGCGTTGACGGTCTATTCCAAGCACGCGAGCTTCGATGCCTCCGTCGCACCCGCCGCATCCTTGCTGGCGCTCTATCCGAACGATCCCGGCAAGATCGACGCTGTGCTCCGCGCCCGCGACGGCAATCCGAATGCGGTTTCCGGTCTCGGCGCCCCGCCGGGCGCGTCCAGCGGTGCAGTCGCCGGCCACGCCTTCTCCATCCTCGCCACCGCTACCATCAACAACCGCACCTTCCACCGCACCGCTATCGTGCAGATGACCGGCGACGACCGCGCGCCGTATTACGCGCTGGCGTGGAAGTAAAGCATTCCTCCCACGCAAAGCGGGGGAGGATTTGCGATCTACTCCACCGGATACTGCTTGTTGTAGAGCGTCAGGAACCACTTGCCGCCGTCGCCGATGGCCATCGGAGCTGCTTGCGTGGCCGAGCCCGTTGCGCGGTAGCGGACGGTGGCGTGTTCGCAATCGATCGCCACGGTCTGCACGACCTGGAACTTTACCGGCGCCTCATCGATGCCGTAGATCGCAACCATCGCTTTTTGCAGACTCTTCTGGATCGCCACCTTGTCGGGCAAGGCGGTGGAACATGACTGCGCGGCAGCGGGCGTCGATTGCGCCTGCTCGGCGGGCGCCGACGAAGTCTGTTCCGCGGTTTGCTGCGCCGCGTGATAGGACGGCTTCTTTCCGCATCCGGCGAGCGCCAGAAGTGCAAACGCAAGGGCGGCAGCTTTGTAAAACGTTGTCATCGGGGTAGCTCGTATGTCTTTCAGCTCATAAACATTTAATGCTGTTGTCTCAATAACGTATATCACGCTTCATATATGCATAATCACTGCGGTTCCGCGGTCCGCTGCTATGGTGAATCCCACCGATTCATGCTATCCACCGCGCTCAATCTAGGGGCGATTTTCTTCGCTTCGGCAACTCTGGCGCAATTGCTGTTTTTTGTTCCATTCGAACGTGTGCGCGCCGCGCACGTCTCACTGTAGGGGAAATGCTCATGACGAGACTGATTCGATTCTCCGGCATGTTTGCGGCTGCCGTGATCGCCGCAATGACTTTGGTGTCGCCGGCCAGCGCGCAGGCGACCAGAACATGGGTCTCGGGTGTCGGCGACGACGTCAATCCCTGTTCGCGCACCGCGCCCTGCAAGACGTTTCCGGGCGCGATCGTCAAGACCGCGGCGGGCGGCGAGATCGACGTCCTCGATCCCGGTGGCTTCGGTGCGGTGACGGTGACCAAAGCGATCACGATCGCCAATGAAGGCGTGGGCGAGGCGGGCATCCTGGTCGCCGGCACCAACGGCGTGACCGTGAACTGTTCGACCGATCCCAACTGCGTCGTTATCCTGCGCGGTCTGCAGATCGACGGCGGTCCGGTCGGCTCGAACAGCCTGAACGGCGTGCGCTTCGTCGCCGGCCGTACGCTGATCATTGAGAATTGCACGATCCGCAACTTCACCGGCGGCTCGCCCAACGGCTACGGCGTGAATTTCAATCCGTCGGCGACACAGAACGAGAACTTGATCATCAGAAACAGCTCGATCGTGACCAACGGCCCGCTCGGCGGCACCGGCGGTGGTATCTTCGTCCAGGCCAGTGGAGCGCCGAACGTGAACGTCACGATCAGCAACACACAGTCCTCGAACAACGGTTTCGGCCTGCGCGTCGACACCACCCTCATGAGCGGCGGCTCCGTCAACACCACGGTCGCCGACAGCGAGATGAACAGTAACCAGGCCGCCGGTATCGCGGCCATCACCGCGGCCAGCGGCGGTATAGGAAACACGATCGCCATTCAGCGCACGACGATCGCGGACAACCCGATCGGCCTCAACGCCAACGGCAACGCGGCTGTGCAGCATATCGGCAGCTCGATGCTGTTTGACAGCGTCGTGCAGGGCGTCAAGACCGTCAATGGCGGCACGATCGATTCGACCGGCGGAAATTCCTTCTTCAACAATCCAACCGGCCCCGGCCCGACGCTGACCATCGTCGGACCGTTCTGATCCAGTCTCACGCTTGCCGAACTCCCCGGACGGGCGATCGTCCGGGGAGTTTTTTTATGCCCGATCCGGAAAGCTCAGCCAGAGCGTGACCAGTTCGTCACCCTTAAGCGACACGATTCTCAAGGGTATGTCTGGTCCCTCAGGCCAGGGCGTCACGCGTTTGCGGAACACGCAATCCGTCCCGGTCTTGCCGGGAAGAATTCCGCCGCCAGGCTTCTCGAGGATGCGTCCGCCAGGCGCGAGCTTGAAGACTTGCTGCGGCGCTTCCACGCCCGCGCCCACGACCAGATCGAAAAGCCGGATCAGGCGCGATTGCGTCAGATTGTAGTTGGCGTTCACGAGCGCGAGCACGCCATCCGGCTTCAGCCATTGCACAAGCTCGGACACGCGGCTCTCGAAACGCTCGAAGGGGAAATCCGTCCAAAGACGATCTTTCGGCGCGGGATTGCGGCAGAGCACGCTCATCGCGAAAATGGCGTCATAAGGGGCGGACCCGGCGATCGTGGCCGCCTCGCTCGGCGCGATCGTCACATTCGCCAGATGGGCGGTCAGCGCCTTCGCCTGCGCGATCGCGGCCGGCGATGTGTCGACGCCCAGGATCCGCGATTGACGGAAATATTTTTCCGCGAGCGTCTGGGGCTCTTCGCCCGTGGAGCAGCCGAACGACAGGACGGAGCGGGGCTGCGGGCCCGCCGCAAGTCGGGCGAGTCGGAAAACTTCCGGATAGCGGTCGTAGCGGGTATTGCCGGCCTCTTGCTCCGGGACAGTCATGGCGGGCGTCATCCCGATCGCGTGCAGTACTGTTCTAACGCTCGGCTGCTGCGCCGGGCAAGCACAGTGTGTTGACTGCAAGCGGCCATTTCCCGACTATCGCAACCGCGATGCGTCTTCTCCTCCGCGCGGGCAATTCCCCCTTTCAAGCGTCGCGGATGGCCCGCGGGAAGCGCGGAAGGGGGCACGGGAATTCCGGAAATATCCTCTTCGCGCAATCCGTCTACAAAAGCCTCTACACGCCGCGAAACCAGATCGACGTCGACGGATACGACCCGGACTTCGCCGACGCGGAAGAGATGAACGACAGGTATGACGCCTATGTCCTGCCGCTGGCGAATGCCTTCCGGCCGCAATTCGAGGAGCAGCTCCAACGCTATACCGCGCTGATCGGGCGCCTGAAGATTCCCTGCATCGTCGTGGGGGTTGGCATGCAGGCGGGCCTGGATCTGGAGGAACTCGCGGGCTCGCCTATGGACCAGACCGTCCAGGACTTCGTCTCTGCGGTGCTCGACCGATCGCCCGCGATCGGGGTACGCGGCGAGCACACGCGGGACTACCTGATCAGGCTCGGCTTCCGCGATGTCGAGGTGATCGGCTGTCCGTCCCTGTATTTCAACGGCGCCGAGCTCAGCCTGCGGCCGCCTTGTGGCGCGCTGGATGGCGACGCGGCGATTGCCGTCAATCACACTCCGAGCGCCGCGACCGCGCAATTCGCGCGCAATGTTCTCGCCTTCTATCCGAACAGCGTTTTCGTCGCCCAGGAGGACCGCAACGCCGCGACCTGGAGGGAGATCGTCTCCGCGATCTCGCCGGGCGATGCCGGCGATCGGGTTCGGCATTTCAAGGACATCCCGCCGTGGCTTGCATTCATGAAGACGCGCACGTTCTCCATCGGCACGCGCATACACGGCAACATCGCGGCTTTGCTTGCAGGCGTGCCCGCGGTCGTCATCGTCCACGACGCACGCACGCGCGAGATCGTGCGATACCATGAAATCCCTCACGTGTCCGTCGATGCGATCACCGAGAACAGCTGCATCGCGGACATGTTCGGGTCGGCGGATATCGCGGCCGCCAACGCCGGGGCGGCGCTGAGGTTCGGCCGCTACAAGGAATTCCTGGAGAAAAGCGGCCTGGATCACGGCTATGACGATCCGAACAACGCGGCCGCTTTCGACAGCCGTGCCGCGTCCGCACTGCCGGACGACGGGGCGCCCTACGGCATCGCCTAGCCTTCGTCATCGTGCTTGCGCGCTTGGTCTTCAGCCGATTTGTGCTGTGCACCCGGCCCATTGACCTCCTACGGCACCAACCAGATCGAGGACAACACAACCCCCGGCCCTGCACTGACCATCGACGGTCCGGTGTAGAGCGTCTCCGCGTGAATCTCTTCCTAGCTCTGCGGCTTGTCTAATACGCTGCCCACCAGCGTTTGCGCATCTTTTTGGATTTGGCGCAGGTGCTGCTCGCTCACGAAGCTCTCCGCGTAGATCTTGTAGACGTCCTCGGTGCCGGAGGGGCGGGCGGCGAACCAGCCGTTCCTGGAGATCACCTTGATGCCGCCGATGGGTTCGTTGTTGCCGGGCGCTTTCGAGAGTTTGGCGGTCACCGGATCGCCCGCGAGATATTTTGCCTCGAAGCCGTCGCCGTCGAGGGCGGCGAGTTTCTTTTTCTGTTGGGCGGACGCAGGCGCATCGATGCGTTCGTAGAAAGATGGACCGAGGTCCTTCGCGATCGCGTCGTAGAGCTGGCCCGGATCCTTGCCGGTGCGCGCGCAGATTTCCGCGGCGAGCAGGCCCATAATCAATCCGTCCTTGTCGGTGGTCCAGACACTGCCGTCGCGGCGCAGGAATGAGGCGCCTGCGCTCTCTTCGCCGCCAAAGCCCAGCGAACCATCCACCAGTCCCGCGCTGAACCATTTGAATCCGACAGGCACTTCGACAAGTTTGCGTTTCAGGCGCGCGGTGACGCGGTCGATCATCGCGCTCGACACCACCGTCTTGCCGACGGCGGCGTCCGTCTTCCACTTTTCGCGGTGGGCAAACAGGTATGAGATCGCGACCGCCAGATAATGGTTCGGATTCATCAACCCGCTCGACGGGCATACGATGCCGTGGCGGTCGGCGTCGGTGTCGTTGGCGAATGCGATATCGAATTTCTCGCGCTGTGCCACCAGCCGCGCCATCGCATAGGGCGAGGAGCAATCCATGCGGATCTTGCCGTCCCAGTCGATGGTCATGAACCGGAAGGTCGGATCGATCGCCTCGTTCACGACGGTGGCGGCGATCTTGTAGCGCTCGATCACCGGCGCCCAGTACTGCACCGCCGCGCCGCCGAGCGGATCGATGCCGATGCGGATGCCAGCGCTTCTGATGGCCTCCATATCCACGACGTTCGCCAGATCGGCGACGTAAGGCCCGATGAAATCCTGAACGTGGATACACGGTGCCTTCAGCGCACGCTCGAACGGCATGCGCTTCACTCCAGCCAGATCGTCGCGCAGGAAATCATTGGCGGCGTTCTCTATTGCCGTGGTGATGTCGATGTCGGCCGGGCCGCCATTGGTGGGATTGTATTTGAACCCGCCTTCGTCCGGCGGATTGTGCGACGGGCTGATCACGATGCCGTCGGCCAGGCCCGTCTCGCGCCCTTTGTTGTAGGTGAGGATCGCGTGGCTGACGACCGGCGTCGGCGTATAGCAGCCGCGCGGCGCGATCATCGTCTCCGCCCCGTTCGCGGCCAGAACCTCGATGGCGCTCGCGAATGCGGGTTCGGAGAGCGCATGCGTATCCATGCCGAGGAACAGCGGTCCATCGACCCCCGCGCCGCGGCGGTGATCGCAGACGGCCTGCGCAATCGCCAAAATGTGCGCTTCATTAAAACCTGTTTGGAACGCCGAACCGCGATGCCCCGACGTGCCGAACGCCACCCGCTGTGACGGCGTCCAAGGGTCCGGCTTCAGCGCGTAGTACGCGGTGATGAGCTGCGGGATATTCGTGAGCACACTTACCGGTGCGGGCTTCCCCGCGAGCGGGCTGATTTTCGCGGTCATGGTGTTCCGATCCGGTACGCGCACTTCCAATTGATAACGCGCAAGGGGCGCGCGACGTTCATTTGTTGTGGCGTCGCACTCACAGCCATCCGCCCGTAAAGCCCGCGCGGCGCAAACCCGTTACCAGCGCGGGGCAACGGCGCATGATGTTCCAGACAAGGCCCGTCCTATAGTTCTCGATCATCAGCACGACCGGGCCCTGATCGATTCCGAAATGGTAGGGCGTCACCCACCAGCCGGTCGGACTATCCGGCACGGCGAAGGACTGGTTGAACGACGGTTTGAAGCCGTATTTCTTCGTCAGTCCCAGATCCATCTCGGCGAAATGGCGCAAGGTCGGTGCCACGATCTCCGGCGCGAACGGCAGCGACGCTGCGACGACCCATGGCGCCACCGTGCCGTCGTCGGGGCCGAACGGCGCGCCCCGTGCGATGTAATCGAAGAAGTTTCGCTCGACGCCGTCAACGGTGCGCGTGACGTATCCCGGCCCGTCACATGCCGTGAACCCCCAGCAATGCTCGCCATAGCCTGCGAATTCGTGCGGATTGCGGATCGCATATTCCTGCTGGATGAAGGTCGCCTGACGGCTGTTCTCGAAATAGTCGGTGCCGCGCGCGCGCATGAACGCGTCGGCGATGCCGCGGAAGTCGATCCACATGTGCGAAAGCTGGTGCGTGAACAGCGGTCCCGAATGCAGCAGCTCCCGCCCATAGACGGTCTTCCACTGATGGCTCGCGCAGTAGGCGTCGTAGCTTTCTGCCGGCAGCGGATGGGTGGGCGAGCCGAGGCCCAGAATGTAAAGCAGAAGTCCCTC
>Ga0157369_10006738_pt1 | contig 13257 bp, 17 predicted proteins | sample C25metaG_FD_113461 | JGI IMG/M metagenome (GOLD analysis project Ga0157369, IMG submission 113461) | Corn rhizosphere microbial communities from Kellogg Biological Station, Michigan, USA - C2-5 metaG | ecosystem: Host-associated > Plants > Roots > Rhizosphere > Soil | place: USA: Michigan...
TAGTTTGTGGTGGTTGTGTACAGCGCCAGCACTACTCAGTCTGCGTAAACGGACTGTTTGGGCTTTGCTGTGGGTGACACTGCTTGGCCTGACTTTAGGGTGGTGGCGTGGCTCGCTGTACATGCAAAAGCTCGGTGAGTACCAGCAGTATTATGGCCACAAAATCACAATCTCAGTCATCGCGAATCAAGACGGCGTGTATAACAAGTACAAACAAATGACTTTTGATGCACACAATGTAAAAATCGTTGAAACAGGGCAATCGTTGAAAGGGAAGATTTCAGTGGGTGGTTTTGGGCTGAATGCAGTGTTTGCGGGTGACGAGATCACGGCATCGGGCAAGCTTTTGCCATCGCTCGGTTCGTATCAAGGGCGTATGAGCTATAGCGAGTTAACACTCGTGTCGCACCACAATACAATTGTGAATGAGCTGCGCCGACGTTTTACATCCGGGGTGCAGTCGGCATTACCGGAGCCGCTCGCATCATTTGGCATGGGGCTATTAATTGGTCAACGCAATACGTTGCCGGATAACATATCACAAGACTTATTGATGGTTGGATTGACGCATATTATCGCGGTGAGCGGTTATAATCTCACGATTCTGTTGCGGAGTGCCCAAAAAGTAAGTGGCAAGCGGTCGAAGCGGCTAACCACCCTGTTGTCATTCGGTTTAATCGCTCTATTTTTATTATTTGCTGGTAGTAGCGCCAGTATTGTGCGAGCAGCAATAGTTAGCATATTAAGTATCGGGGCGGGGTATTATGGGAGATCGTTCAAGCCATTTGTTTTACTCAGCCTGGCCGCTGCTATAACGGCTTTTACAAATCCTTTTTACATCTGGGCTGATACCAGCTGGTATCTATCCTTCTTAGCATTTTATGGTGTGATGATTTTGGCACCGCTGATCTCAGCAAACTGGCCAGCACGATTCAAGGAGTCGCCGGTTATTAGCGTGGGTCTAGAGAGTATTTGCGCGGAAACCATGACGCTGCCGTTCATTTTGCATACCTTTGGGCAGATGTCGTTCATAGGTTTATTGGCAAATATTTTAGTAACAGCGCTTGTGCCGCTGGCAATGCTGCTTACAATGATTGCTGGTTTGGCCGGTATGTTATTGCCGGCGTTTGCTGGCTGGTTGGTCTGGCCAGCTAAGATTTTGCTGACGTATATGCTTGATACAGCACATATATTAGCAAGCATTCCACACGTCTTTGCGCAGCACTTAGGCTTCAGCTGGCAGCAGATGGTAGCAAGCTACTGCGGAATCTGCTTATTTACACTAATGCTGCACTTTAAAAGGACGCAAAAATCTAGTATAATAACAGATAGAAATACAATAACTGTCAGGAGTACACGGGTAGATGTCGGGTCACAGCAAATGGTCAACAATCAAGCGTGAAAAAGGTGCCAAGGACGCGGCTCGCGGCGCGGTGTTTACTAAACTTGGCAATGCAATTGCAATGGCTGCTCGCAGCGGCACTGATCCAGACATGAACTTTTCGCTACGTTTGGCGATCGATAAAGCTAAGGCTGCCAATATGCCATCAAGCAATATTCAGCGGGCTATTGATCGCATCAAAGATAAAAGTGCCGCGCAGTTGACTGAAAATCTGTACGAAGGCTATGGGCCGGGTGGTGTGGCAATTCTGGTGGAAGTTGCCACTGACAACATCAATCGCACCTATCCGGAAGTTAAATTGGCCTTCAGTAAGCACGGTGGCAATATTGCCGAAAAGGGCGCCGTGGCGTTTCAGTTTGATCACAAAGGTATGATTCGCGTAAAGGGCAGCGGTGATGATTTGATGCTACAAGCACTCGATGCTGGTGCGGAAGATGTGCAAGAAGAGGACGGTGAAAGTGTCATTTACACTGTGCCAACTGATCTGGCCAAGGTCCGTGATGCGCTCCGTGATGCTAGTTTCGAAATCAGTGAGGCTGAACTGACATATGTGCCCAACACAACTGTTGAAATCACCGATGAAGCAACCGCCGGTAAAATTATGCGCCTAATGGATGCTTTAGATGATTGTGACGACGTGACTAACACTCACGTTAACTTCGACATCGACGACTCACTGCTACAATAGCGATATGAAACCCCAGTCAGATATTGCCCAGGTGCTGCTTGTACGAACAGATAAAAGTATCATTTTGCAGCGGCATGATGAGAAGCGCGCTATTGGCAAGCCAAGCCAAGTTTCAATGTTTGGCACCAGTGTGGGGCCGAATGAAGAGCCGCTCGACGCCGCGTTACGTGCAATACATGAAGCGACGAATCTACCACTTCGGGTAGAAGATCTGCAGCTCTATCGCAGGACAAAAGCAATCAAGAGTGAAGATCGAGTAGTACACATTTTTGTGGCAACTAATATTAGTGAGCATGGGTTAGAGATATATAAAGGCCAGGGATATGCTGTTATTCACGATGCTCAAGAATTAGCCGCAGCCAATGCGACAGCGATAGCTCGGCAAGTTGTAGATGACTATTTTGCGGGCTTTCGATCTTTTATGTTCCAAGCTGATATGCCGGATGAGAAGCTGGCTGAATTACTCGATTCTTACTACAGCGAAATCGTTCGTGACAAATCTCCCTCAAGCTTTACTAAGCCAGTCGTCCTTGGTTGCACCGGCCTGGTAGCGGCAGGTAAAAGCACTGTTACCTTACCGTTGGCGGAAGCGATTGACGCGGTGCGTGTGTCAAATGATTATATTCGCGAAAAGTTTTTCCGAGCGGGCTACAACTTTAAGCAGCTTCGACCATTTGTGCAGCAGCTTCTGAAACGGTTAATTGAGGAAAGATTAGATGTTTTCCTTGACTTCAATGTGTCAACAAATATCCCAATCCTTGAAGATTTCTTGGCCCATGACTATCAGATATTTATCGTTTATGCTAATCCGCCAGAGGCGTTTATAAAGAAAAAAATTCTATCTGGCAATATGAAGCATGAACTAACCTTTTTTCCAAAAGACGAGTTTGTGTATCAGTCAATGTTGGCGTGGAAGGACGAGCATCTAACAAATGTGGGGAAGCTAAGAGAAAAGTTCGGTATTTGGGCCGAAGTTGATACTTCTCGGGACGATCTACAAACATATATTCCACGCCTAGTGAATCGCTTTAAGCACGACCTGCAATTCAAGGGCAAAGCAGTAGAAAGCAAAAATTAATTGTTACAATAAGCGCATGGCTCGAACTGTCACTAGCATAGATATCTATGGCAAAACGCACGAAGTATTAATTTCTGAATTAAAGTGGAGACCTTCAGTCTACGCTATAGTTATTCATAATAATAAAGTTCTACTTTCCCCCCAATTTAGCAAGAATCGTTATGATTTGCCGGGAGGTGGGGTTGAATTAGGTGAGCATCTAGAGGCTGCTGTCATTCGTGAGGTCAAAGAAGAAACTGGTTTAAACGTTAAAGAGCCGAAACTAGTACATGCTGTCTCAAATTTCTTTACATTTGCGCACGATCCTACGCCTAACCCTGTTAGTGTGCAATCTATAATGCTTTTCTATATATGTGAGTTGGCGGGCGGTGAGTTATCTACTAGTGGCTTTGATGAGAGGGAAAAACAATATGCGAAAATGGCCGTATGGTTCCCGGTTGCAGAACTCGATGCTATAAACATTGCTTCATCGTATGATTGGCGTGAATTAATAAAAAAAGCAGCAAAAAATGCGCATACTAGGGATTGATCCGGGGACGGGGATCTTGGGATTTGGGGTCATTGATGTCACCAAAGCCAAGGCACAGCTAGTAGATGCTGGGGTGATTCGGACGCCCGTTCATGAGGATGATGCGGTGCGCCTGCTAACAATTTATGAGGAACTAACAGATATCATTGCCGCCAATAAGCCGACCATTATGTCTGTTGAAAAGCTATTTTTTGCGCGCAATGTAACGACGGCTATGACGGTATCACAAGCTCGTGGGGTGGTCCTGCTATGCGGCAAACAGGCCAGCATGGAGATCTTTGAATACACGCCGATGCAGATCAAGATGGCGGTGACCGGTTACGGTAAAGCCGATAAAAAACAGATTCAGGAAATGGTACGGGTAATTCTAGGTCTGGAAACAGTGCCGAAGCCAGATGATTGTGCGGACGCTATTGCTGCAGCCCTGACGCATGCCAACACAACACGCTAGAACAGGTGGTGGAGGCGGTCGGAAACGGTGACCTTTTCACTGCCAGCGCAACTGGCGGGGTCTTTGGTGATGTCGTAGTGGTGAGCAGTGTTGGGTACTGACTTATATTCGTTGGCGAGCGTATCAGAGCTGATGTCGCCATAGCTGATGAGCATACGGTCTTGGTCTTTAATGATGACATTTTGCATCGGAGATAAATCAGTATAGTTTTGGCCGTTCAGCATTATATTCAGCTTATTGCTGCCATCTTCGACGTACAAGTGACCGGCATTATCCTCGATAAAGTTTGGACCGAGTGACCAACCAATATTGTTAAAGAATTGTCCCCAGGTAACGGCGTGGTCGTGGATATGAATGACAGAATTGATTCCATCGTGCATGTGGGCCCGCTGAACAGGTTGAGTTATGCCATCGGTAGTGCTGCAGACAGCAACTTCCTGATAATACGTTGGGCTCTTAAATTCTTCGCGGGCGCCATTAATATAGACAGCGAAGTTGGCGTGATAATGAACTTGCACTGGTTGGTAGGTGAAGAAACGGATGCCCAGGATTACTAGCGCACCAATTAATAAACCTATACCAAGCAGGGACCATTTGGATTTCAGAAAGCGAACTGTATGCATACATACAGTATAGCGTAGCCGATATGTAATAATAGACATATGATTGCAACGCTTGTGGGGAAAGTTAGTGAGAAGCTGGGTGATACGATTGTACTGGACGTCGCTGGTGTGGGGTATGGCCTTCAGGTAACGGTGGAAGATTTTGGCCGCTTGATTACTGGTGAAAACGCTAAACTATATGTGCACGAGCATATCCGTGAGCAGGGGTATGATCTATTCGGCTTTGTACAATACGACACGCAAAAATTGTTTGAGCAGCTGCTAGGTGTTAAAAATGTGGGGCCGAAAGTGGCGCTAGCGGTGCTTGACATTGGTACGGCGCCAGCAGTGCGTGGAGCGATTGCAGCCGGTGATGTGAAGCTGCTGCAGAGTGCTAAGGGCGTGGGTAAACGCGCTGCGGAACAAATTGTGGTAGAACTACGGGACAAAGTTGGTTTGGGCCCCAGCGAAACCGCTGAAGGCATTGTGTTACGGCCTGGTATCAACACGCAGGATGAAGCTGTCGAAGCGCTTGTTTCACTTGGTTACTCTGCTCAGGACGCTACGGTAGCGCTCAAAGACATCGATGCCACGCTACCGGTTGAGGAGCGTATCAAGCAAGCGTTAAAAGGATAGCCGTGACTGACGTACCATGTATACAGCTCAACGATGGCCGCGAAATTCGGCAGATTGGCCTAGGTTTGTGGAAAGTTAAAGATGAAGCTGAGTTTACTGTTTCTTTTGAAGCTGCAGTGCAGGCGGGTTATCGGCATTTTGATAGCGCCCAAGCCTATGGAAACGAGCAATTTTTAGGCACCGCTTGGCAAAAATCAGGACTTAAGCGTGGAGATGTCTGGCTTACTACTAAGATTGATGTTCGACACTTCGGCTACAAGCATACTCATAAAAGTTTCGACGAGTCACTCCAAAAATTACAAACTGACTACGTTGATTTATTATTGTTGCACTTTCCAGTCTCAATACTACGTAAAAAGAGTTGGCAGGCGCTAGAAGAAATCCAGACGGCTGGAAAGGCAAAGTCAATTGGCGTCAGCAACTTCACTATTAGGCATCTAGAAGAAATGAAAGATTATGCGAAGGTTATGCCTGCAATAAATCAGGTAGAGCTGCATGTGTTTTTGCAGCAACCGGAGCTGATTGAATACTGTCATGAGCACAATGTTGCCATTGAAGCATATTCACCCTTGGCCCATGCTAAAGCTGGTTCGGACGAGCCTATTCTGCATGAATTGGCTGAAAAATATGACAAAAGCTATGCTCAAATCATGTTACGGTGGTGTATCCAGCAAGGATTGATCATTTTGCCAAAGTCAGTGACGCCGAGCCGCATCCAGGAAAATATTGCTGTTTTTGACTTTAATCTGAGCAAGGAAGACATGGCAAAACTAGCTACCCTGAATCGTGACCTACGGACCTGTTGGAATCCGACACATGTCCCATAAATCTCTAAGCTATTGCTTATACAAGAAAGCTACCACTTGATTAACAAGGGTTAGTACGCCAAGAATGATCGCTAAACCCCGATGATTTAATGCATAAAGCAAAGCGAATCCCCCGAGGAGTAAAGCAGTTCGAGCTAAGTAGAGATTGATCCCCCGCAAACGGAATGATGCCCGTGGGGCCAGAAAGACTGCCCACAATGCAATAATAACGGCCAAGATAACAATTGCTCCCAGCCAGTGTACAAATCGATTACTACCAAGACTATCACCCCAGGCAGCATAGCTTGCACACATAGCAAGTTCCAAGAGAAAGGCGGCAGTCGCGTTAATTGCTTTAAAGGCATTCATGATACTCAGTATGACTGTAGCAAATACTAGCTTAAGCGCAAAGCTTGTTGGTTGTAGTTAAGGGTAAGCATACTTGCGGTATAATAGTTTTGATGATCGAACGTATTGTAACGACGACGCCGCAAGCTGATGATCCGATTGAGGAAGAGTTTGAGATAAAACTGCGACCGCACGATTTTGCTAATTATATCGGCCAAGATCGCCTAAAGCAGAATCTGCAATTGGCAATTGCAGCTGCCAAGAAACGTGGCGAGCCACTGGACCACGTATTGTTATATGGGCCGCCAGGACTGGGTAAGACTACCATGGCCAGCGTGATTGCTAATGAGATGGGCGCCCAAATCCGTATCACCAGTGGTCCCGCCATCGAGCGGGCCGGGGATCTGGCTAGTTTGTTGACCAACCTGCAGGACGGAGATATCTTATTCATCGATGAAATCCACCGTTTGCATCGAACTGTGGAAGAGGTGCTCTACAGCGCCATGGAAGACTACAAGCTGGACATTATGCTGGGTAAGGGGCCTTCGGCGAAGAGTTTACGCCTGGATTTGCCGCAATTTACACTGATTGGCGCCACCACACGTACCGGTGCTTTAGCGGCGCCACTACGCGACCGTTTTGGGCATATTCATCGGCTAGAGTTCTATACGCCGACGCAGGTACAGCAAATTATTGAGCGCGCCGCCGGTATCTTGGGTGTCAAGATTGACTCTAAAGCAGCGGAAAAACTGGCAACTCGTTCACGTTTAACACCTCGTATTGCCAACCGACTTTTGAAGCGGGTGCGCGACTACGCTGATGTGAACGGTGACGGCATTATTGATACGACTATCAGTACCCAGGCTCTAACATTACTGGAAATTGATGAGCTGGGGCTTGACCCGGCCGATCGCATGTTGCTGTCGGCTATTATCGATAGCTACGACGGTGGTCCAGTTGGAGTTGAGACGTTGGCCGCATTAACGGCCGAAGAACGTAGTACTATCGAGGATTTTATCGAACCATATTTGATGCAAATCGGTTTATTGGAGCGAACGCCGAGGGGTCGCAGGGTAACTCCCAAAACGTACAACCATCTGGGAAAATCACCCAAAGCTGATCCTCAGGCCAGTTTGTTATAAGTCAAAGACATGATCCGCCCAAAATATTGGTTGGCGAGGCGCAGCCTGTATAATAAAACACAGATGAACCCATCAGAAAATAAATCACAGAGCGTTTATAATCCGCTGGAAGTTATGAGTGCCGGCGAACAAAACTTAATGGAAATTAAGCGCCATCCATTTGGTCTAGTTGGATTGTATATTGCCAGTATCGCGGCAATTGTTCTAATACTGATCGGTGCGGCGCTGATTCCGCATTATGTAGATAGTTTGACTTCACAGGATAAAACTGGCTTGGTGGCTGGTGCGGCGATCGTGATCGCCATTGTCCTGTTGTATATGTATATATCGGTCACTATTTATAAAGGAAACCGGTGGATTGTAACCAGCGACAGTATTACGCAGGTAAGCCAAGTAGGGCTATTTCGTAAGCAAACCAGCCAGCTAAGCCTGGCTAATTTAGAAGATGTAACGTTTGAGCAGACCAGTTTTATACAGCAGATGTTGGGGTTTGGCACACTGAAAGTGGAAAGCGCGGGTGAGCGGTCCAAGTTCTCGTTTGCGTTTTGCCCGAAGCCCGATAGCTGTGCCAAAAAGATCATTGCCGCTCACGAAGCTTTTATTGCCGCCCGTCCAGAACATGCCGAGCAAGCCAATCGCGGCAATGTTGACATGCAAGCTTTTAGTGGTCAATCATATCCGCCAGTTAGTCCGATGCCACCAATCTCGAATGGTCAAGCGTCACCAGATAATGATAACGACGATGGCTACAGCGTACCTAACTAGTAAGCTACCTATTCGTTGAATGGATTATTACGAGCCTGATCAAACAGTGACTTCACGGTGACGCTGTTGTCCTGCAGGCTTTTGAGTTGGGCAATAACCTTAGGATCAATACGTGGTATTTTGGCTGAGCTAGCTTGGGCGGTGGTAGCATCAACGGTCGGCTCGGCATTATTAAGTGTCTGCGTACGGTAGGTAAGCAGTCCGTAAATTGCTAGTAACATTACTACGAATATGACCGGTAGGTAGCGTTTTAAGCGGTCCGTAGTGGCAGTCAGCTTTTCGGTGAGATTTCTAAGGTCACTCATGGTTTTATAAACTCGTTAATTATTAGAGTGAACGATACCCGGCTGGCATGATTAGGGTCTGGCGTTAGGGTGATGCTGGTAACTTGGGCGGTACGGCGGTTTTGCTCAAGCTTACCCAAGAAAGTGGTGAACTCGCTATACGGTACGGAGCTATCGTTGGCTTGGCTAATGGTAATTTGCAGCTGATAGACTCCACCCACGCCTTTAACTGGGGTAAGCTGTGTCAGGTTATTTTTCCCAGTGGTGGCGGGCTGTGGTGTAGTGATTGAAGTTGAGGTGCTCGCATTGGAGCTACCGGTGCCGCCGAGTGTCGAAGCCGGGAACGTAATGGAGCTGAGCTGATTGATGCCGCTATCTTGGGCCAAATTAGAGATCTCCAGTACCGCTTCAGCCTGGTCTTTATCTTGCGGCACGATGGTTTTGGCAATTTGGTTCAAATCAGAATAAGTAGCGACATCTTTCTTGGCTTTAGTAAGGTCGACCTGCTGGCCGGCTAATACCTGATCCTCTAGTTTTAAGCGCACCAGCGAATCAGCTTTGCTCTGGAGCAATTTATTGATACCAAAAGCACCAGCTGGCAGCGCTACTAACAGTAAAGTGGTGAGGCCGATAAGTATGAGATGGACGCGTTTACTATTCATTTACTTGCTACCATTATTATTGATGAATAGATAAGGGTTGTTAGACGCAAAAAGGGCGCGCACCTGTACGGTGCAGGGGTACTTAGAGTTGGATGGGTTAGTAGAACACTGAATACCAACCAGATCGGCTTTAGAGAACAGCTGGTTCTTGGGATCCTGCATGTTGACTTGGAATTGGCTAGCAGTTGCGTAATCGCTGGTGGCGGCGCTAATATCAAGGGCCCCTGTGGTCTGGCTAATCTGTAAGTTGGTTAGAACTGCGTTTGATGGTGTGACAGTTGCTAGTTGCTTAAGTAGCTTCGAGAACAAAACTTCCTTAGACAATACCTGCACGACGAGCTTCAAGTTATTAGTAATATCCTTAACTTGGCCTTCAGTTTGGGTAAGCTTTTGACCTTCCAAACCAGCTTGCGCACTGTCGACCCGTTTTTGGTAGGTAGTGGTTGAATGCTGAAGCGTCGCTAACCCATACGTCGCAATAACCCCTAGCCCGGCTAGCCCAATTAAGCAGCTGATAATCCAGCGTCGTAAACTAGTGTTACGCAGGGCGTAGCTGTAGTCTTGTTTAATCTCTGGGGGAAGTAGATTGATCATGAATCAAGCACCGTTTTCGGATTAATCAATGCCAAGCCGGCCACGGTAGAATACATCGGTTTATCGGGTCCACTCGGAATCTGCAGTGACTTGTGTGTCAGATATTGCCATGGCTCACATGAACGGACGGCCAAACGCAGGGAACTAGTGAGATATTCGGCTAGCCCGGGCATGTTGGCGCCCCCACCCAGCGTAATTACTTGGCTAATTGGTCGCTCCGTCCCATAGCGTTCTTCATAGTAACGGATCATCCGGCGAACCTCTTTGACGATCTGGTTGAGTGTTGGCTCAAGGGCTTGATGAATTTCGGCCTGTTTCTTGCTCAGGCTCAAGCCATACTTATTTTTAATAACTCCAGCTTCGGCTTCGGTGACACCCAACTTATGGCGAATATTATCAGTAAAACTACTACCGCCACCTTGCACGGTGCCGGTCACGAGTACATCTCTGTCGAAAATGGTTATGTCTGAGGATAGTGACCCAAAGTCGATAATAACACTTGCCACATCGCTTTGAGGGTCTTTCATAAATAAGCGGGCCGCTCCACCGAGCGAGGTTTCAATAACTACAACTTCCAGACCAGTTAGATGCGCCAGGATTAAGTAAGAATCGACAATTTTCTTTGGTACCGCCACCACAAATACTTCGATCGTATCTTTGGTGGTTTTGATGACGGTATAGTCCAGGTAGAGGTCGGTTAGCGGCATTGGGGTGTATTGTTCGGCCTCGGTTTGAACGGCTTCATGTAATTCTTTGGGCTTGAGGCTTGGCAAACTAATGGCCCGAGTAAAAGTACGGTAGGCCGGTATGGCCATAGCCACGCGTCGGGTGGTAATGTCACCGATCAATTCTGACTTGAATAGCTTTGTCATCGCCTCGGCGACTAGCTCTGGTTTTTCAATCACGCCATCGACAATCGCACTGTGGTCAAATTTGGTCGTGCCATAGCCGACAATCTTTGGCCTACTAGTTGCTAGGCTATCTTCACTCAGCTGCATGACTTTTAATGAGCCGTTACCAATATCCAAGCCAAACAGCGGCTTATTTTTGAAAAAGTATGTTGGTTTAGTAGTGCTGCCCATCAAGCAATTCTTTTCTCTTCACTGGTAAGTATATCAGATAACGCTTATGTTCACAGCAAAAGCCCGGGGCTTGCCCGGGCTTCACAAGTGCTATTTATAGCTCAGATTAGTTCAAGCTATCAAATTCAATAGTGTTACCACCACCTTCTGGGACGGCGTACAGCTTGTAGCTAGTACAGGTAGTGCCACTGTCACTACAACTAGTGGGTGATGGCACGTACGTGTACTTGTTGGCAGTGCCCGTACCGCTAGTTAACAATGAGTAATCACCAGCCGTAGCCTTTGGATCACGCAGTGTTTCCTTGTCCATACCCTTCATGTTGGTCTGAATAAAGGTGACGTTGTTAGCTCCATTGGTGCCACCAGCGCCCAGGTCGGTGTTGTCTGGGTATGAGCCGTTGTTGGCGTAATAAGCCTCAAGTTGACTCTGGAACGTCTTAAGGTCTGTGGTGCGCTCGGTGTTGCGCGCCTTTTGTTGAATACCGTTGTACGTAGTGATAACGAGACCGGCTAAGATACCGATAACGACAATCACAATCAAGAGCTCAACGATTGTGAACCCTTCTTTACGCTTGCTAAGTGAGATCATAAGGACCCACCCTCCTTAAATTGTTGTTTATAAGTTTTTGATGATCATTTAGGCGAGCAAGGAAACTGACCTAAAGTATCTGCCAATGATTATAACCATAAGCGGTGCGCCGTCAATAGGGCTGTGGAAAAGCCAGAGAAAAAAAGTATAGTGTTGACATATATCGAACTTAGATATATATTGCTGATCATGAAACAATATAATCAGCTACCACAAGTTGCCTTTAGCATTCTTATGGCTCTCAGTCTGAAGGAGCGGCATGGCTACGAAATAATCAAGCAGGTTGATGAAGATAGCAACGGTAAGATTAAGCTCGGTCCCGGTGCTCTCTACACCAGTATTAAGCAACTTAATGACCGAGGTCTCATCGCTGAAGTTAGCCATGCGGATGATAACCGCCGGCGTTATTACAAATTAACCGGGGCGGGTAAAAAGGCTCTTATTAGCGAACTGGAACTGTATGAAAACGCCGTCAAGTTGGCCCGGCAGCGCCAGGTTTTGACACTCGGTCCGCACCATGCGTAGCGGCTACCCAATCTATAGGCTACTGCTCAGACTATATCCAAAAAGATACCGCCAGCAATACGGTGAACAAATGCTTCAAACTCTGGCCGACATGTTAGAGGACCAACCAGACAGGTCTGGCCGAGTCCTAGTGTGGCTTCGAGCAAGCAGCGAATTGCCTCTCAGTCTTATTCAGCAAAACTTTAATGCAGCAGGAGAAACTATGAACAAACTCACGACCCTATCTAACAAGCGGCTTATTATTGGCGCCAGCGTCGCTGGATTACTAGTAATCGTTGCGCTGGGTCTTACCTTGCGCAATCCAATCCGTACCCGACTTGTACCGAATGTTGTTGGGGTGTTTTATCGTCAAGGAGTCAGCCAGACACTTGAGGATCAAAACCGATCGCTTAATGACCCAATGGCACGGCTGCTGGGCTCAATTCCACTGCATAAAACCAGTTGTTATAGTCAACAACTTCAGGGCATTCATAGTGAACTAGGCTGTCAGGCGGGTTATCAAGCTATACGCAAACTTTCGGGATCCGAGACCGATAAAACTACGATGATGAAAACGGTTGCCACTATTGAATCCCAATTGCAGGCTCGTGGCTACCACCATGGTCAGAATGGTGTGAGTCTGACGAGTCTCGTGGACGGCACCTATAAGGGCATCGACTATACTCCCGATGCGTATTATGAGAAGGTTATCGGACAATACGACTGCGTATTTGATACCTCGCTCGCGTATGCGAATCCACAACCACCAGCCATCAGGGTGAGTATGTGGTGCGATCGAACCTTTAATTTCCTGGGCGCTCCAAAGGGCGAGACCTATCGTTCGCAGGACGGCACCCCCGCATACCACTATCAAAGATTTTGAGCTTTAATTGTTGCCAATGTTCTTGGATAGATTGGCAATTGGGCCCATCACACTGGCGGCAATAAGGCCAACCCCAGCACCAAGGATGATGATCATGACTGGTTCGATGATGGCGGCCAAACCATCGATCATAGTAGCGACTTCTTCTTCGTAAAAGTCGGCAACTTTGATGAGGACGGTATCTGTCTGGCCGGTTTCTTCGCCGACGGCCA
>Ga0157369_10006740_pt1 | contig 13255 bp, 10 predicted proteins | sample C25metaG_FD_113461 | JGI IMG/M metagenome (GOLD analysis project Ga0157369, IMG submission 113461) | Corn rhizosphere microbial communities from Kellogg Biological Station, Michigan, USA - C2-5 metaG | ecosystem: Host-associated > Plants > Roots > Rhizosphere > Soil | place: USA: Michigan...
ACCTTGACCCGGTGCGGTTCCCAGGTCATGCCGCCGGTGTTCTCACTCATGCCGTAGACCTCGCTCATCTCGAGGCCGATGTCGCGCAGGAAGTCGATCACCTCGCGCGGGATCGGAGCCGCGCCACTGAAGGTGATCCGGCATTCGTCGAGTCCAACGGTCGCGCGCAGCGGCTTGAAGGCGAGGTCCTCGACGAACTGCCACTGTTCGCGGAGATCCGCAGGCAATTCTTCGCCACGTGCGCGCAGCTGCTGCACTTGTCGACCGATGTGCAGCGCGTCCTCGAAACGATGTCGGTCCTCCTCGCCGCGCGCAGCCACTGCGGCCTGGATGCCGGCGGCGAGCTTCTCCCAGATGCGAGGCGGACCGAAGAGAATCGTGGGCCGCACCGCGAGTAGGTGGCTGCTGAGATCCGCCATGTCAGCGCACGGCGTCACTTGTCCGCCCCACAGCAACGGGTTGTAGTAGCCGACCATCCGCTCGGCGATGTGCGCCATCGGCAGGTAAGAAACGCAGCGTTCGTCGTCCGGGTCGTGGTCGGGCAGGAAGTGGACGAGGCCGCGGTAGGACGCCAGCACGTTGGTGTGGTCGAGCATCACGCCTTTCGGTGGTCCGGTCGTGCCCGACGTGTAGATGACAGTGAGCAGCTGACGAGGATCGGTCTCGTTCGCCGCGCGCTCGATGTCGACCGGTTCCCCGGCAGCGACATCGTCGAACGACAGCGTGCGACCGGGCGCGTCGCCGACAACGACGATCGAGCGCAGGCTGGGGGTATGCGCGGCCATCACGCGCTCGACGTAGTCACCGTCGTCGGTGATGGCGACCACTGCCTCGCAGTGACCGACGAGGTAGCTGATCTGCTCCGGTGAGGACGAGTTGTAGATGCTGATCGGTGTCGCGCCGACGAGCAGCGCCCCGAGGTCAGCCGCGTGGAACTCGACCCGGTTGCGAAGCATCAGGACGACGCGGTCGCCCGGCCGCACACCCAGGCTGCGCAACCCGCCGGCGAATGCGGCGGCCCGGTCCGCATACTCCCGCCATGACCACGGCGGTGCGTCGAGCGGCCGCAAGGCGATGTCGTCGGGATGGCTTTGGACGTGACGAAGCAGGCCATCCAGCACGTTTCGCATCTGCCCTGACTCAGCCGGCATCCGCCGCCTCCTGTGTGTCGCTCGTGGATCTCCCGCACCGTACGTCGCAACGGGCAAACTGCACAGCGTGGTGAGCAAATCGCTTCTCGGACGCGTGGTCGTTGTCGCCGGCGAACTGTCGTTCCTCGCGGACGTGGCGACCAAGGCAGGAGAGGCGGGCGCGTCCGTCGCCGTCGTGTCCACAACACTTCCGGAACTCGAAGTGGCGGTGAGATTCCGCGCGGATCCGCATGATCCGCACAGCTGGGACCGCATTGCGATGCACATCGAACAGCATCTGGGCCCGGTGGACGGCGCTGCCGCGGATGACGCGGCGTACGACGTCGTGAGCGCGACGTTCGTGCCGGACCTGACCCGCCGCGGGCACGGTGCAGTTGTGCGCGTCTCGACCGGCGACGACCCCGAGGACGTCCTCAGCTCGATGGCAGGCACGCAGCGAGCAGCAGCTCCGAGATCTGATCGCGGCGGGCCGGATCGATGACCGGCACGCCGTCAGTCTCTGTGACGTAGAACGCGTCGACGACCTCCGCACCCAAGGTGGTCAATCGCGCCGACCGCACATCGAGACCGGCGTCAGCGAGCGCCCGGGTCACCCGGTAGAGCAAGCCGACGACGTCGTGCGCGCGCACCTCGACCACCGTTGCCGACTCGGAGGCGTCGTCAAGCCACAGCACTCGCGGCGACGCCACTGCAGAGCTGTGACGCGCGTATGCGCGTTCGCGTTCGGCGAGCCTGGCCGCGATCGGAAGTGCGTCGTCGTACGCACGGCGCACGTCGGAGCGAACAACACTCCAATCGGGCATGGACCCGAAGGTGGGAGTGACGTCGAAGACCGTGACCGCCATGTCCCCGACCGCCGTCGCGAGCGCTGACCTGATGGTCAGTCGGTGCAACGACAACACACCGGCCCAACGCCACATGAGTCCCGGTCGGTCCGGAGCCACCACAGTGAGCCGGTCGCCGTGCACGGCGATGGCGAGTTCGCCGGCGGCGACGAGTTGCCGTTGCTCGTCGTCCAGCAGAGCCGGCTGCGGTGGGTCTTCGCCACGGAGCACGGCGGCGGCCCGGCCGACGAGGTCGTCGACGAGTCGCGCCTTCCAGTCGTTCCATGCCGACGGTCCCGTTGCCAGCGCATCAGCCTCGGTGAGTGCACGCAGCAACTGCAGCGTCGCCCGATCTCCTACTGCCTCGGCAACCGTCGTCACGGTCGCCGGGTCGTCGAGATCTCGTCGGGTTGCGGAGTCCGGCAAGAGCAAGTGGTTGCGCACGAGGGACACCAACACGTTCACGTCGTTGTCCGTCAGCCCCATGCGCCCGGCTATCGCGGGCATGACCTCGACGCCTGCCTCCGTGTGGTCGCCGGGAAAGCCCTTGCCGATGTCATGCAAGAGCGCGCCGATCAGCAGCAGGTCGGGACGGCTCACCTGACGCGCGAACGCAGCCGCTTCGGCGGCCGCTTCGACGAGGTGCCGGTCGACGGTGAAGCGATGCACCGCATTGCGCTGGGGCTTGCAGCGAACCGTCGACCATTCCGGCAGCAGACGCTCCCAGATGCCGTGCTGGTCGAGGGCTTCGACCACCGCAGGAAGGCCGCGACCGGCACCGAGCAGCACGATGAAGGCGGACAGTGCGGTCGAGGGCCATGGTTCGGGCAAAGGCGCTGACTCGGCCGCGAGCCGGTCGAGGGCATGCGGCGCGATCGGAAGGTCTGCCTGGGCCGCAGCCGCCGCCACCCGCAGGACGAGAGTCGGGTCAGCGCGCGGGTCGGCATCGCGCGCGAGCACCACTTCGCCGTCCTGCTCGACCACACCGTCAGCGAGCGGCGACCGCTGCGGCTGCGTGCTCGCACGAGTGCCACGCCGAACACTCGGCCGCATCCGGCGAGCCGGCCTGATCGCCGCCTCGATGCGGCGCCACGTCTGGTCCGCGGCGAACGCGATGGTCCGCCCTGCTGCGTAGACGTCGCGCATCAACGCGTCGGCATCCCCGACACCGAGGGCCGCGGCGACCGGTCCTTGCTCCTGCAACACGAGGCGATCCGTCCGACGCGCGACACGTTGATGGAGAGCGACGCGTACGTCGAGCAGGTGTGCCGAAGCCGAGCGGACCCGCGGACCCGGCGGGTCGACAACCCAAGCCGCCGCCGCCGCATGTATCGCGTGCACGTCCCGCAAACCGCCCCGACACTCCTTGAGGTCGGGTTCCAGGAGAAACGCGAGTTCGCCGTTGCGCTCGGCCCGATCGCGGGCTCCGGCGACGAGGTCGGGCAGCCGCCGTTTCGCGTCTCGGCGCCAACTGGTGAGCACCAGCTCACGGAGCCGCGCGGTCAGCGTCGGATCGCCCGCGACATGGCGCGCGTCGAGGAGGCCGAGCACTGCTTTGAGGTCATCACGCGCAACGTCGACCGCTTCCTGGACGGTGCGCACCGAGTGGTCGAGACTGACACCCGCGTCCCAGATGGGATACCACAGCTGGTCGGCGACCAGTTTCACGTCAGAACGCCCCGCGTGGACAAGGACGACGTCGAGGTCGCTGCCGGGAGTGAGCTCGAGCCGGCCATAGCCACCGACCGCAACGACGGCGACACCGTCGACGCTCTGCAGCTGCTCGACGAACCACGCGTCCGCCGACTCGCACAGTGCGGCGCGAACTTCCGCCGGCGACCGCGCGGACGCGAGCGCCGCCTCGCGGGCGGTCCGCAGCCGTCGTGCGGCGTCCGGCTCGTCAGAGGGCGTCGGGACCACGCTCGCCGGTCCGAATCCGCACGACGTCTTCCACCGGCACCGTCCAGATCTTCCCGTCGCCGATCTGACCGGTGCGCGCAGCTGTCGTGACTGCATCGACGACCTGGATGGCGGTCTCGTCGTCGACGAGCACCTCGATGCGCACCTTCGGCACGAAGTCGACGACGTACTCGGCACCGCGGTAGACCTCGGTGTGGCCACGCTGCCGGCCATGACCTTGCACTTCCGAGACGGTCATCCCTTCGACACCCAGCTCATGCAACGCCTGCTTGACGTCGTCGAGCTTGAACGGCTTGACGATCGCAGTGACCAACCTCATGTGCGGTCTCCTCAGCCCATCCGGGTCGCGCGGACGTTGCCGAAGTCGTAGGCCGACTCGGCATGGACAACGGTGTCGAGCCCTTCGATCTCCACTTGTCGCGGCACGCGGAGCCCGACGCTTCGCTCGACGAGCCAGGCGACGGCGTACGTCAGTGTGAAAGCCCACGCGATCGTGACGATCACGGCCAGCGCTTGCTCGCCGAGCAAGTGGGCACCCGCGCCGTGCATCGCAAGCACCCCGAGCAGCAAGGTGCCGACGACACCACATGCTCCGTGCACGCCGACGACGTCGAGCGCGTCGTCGTAGCCGAACCGGAACTTCGCCGAAACGGCGAGCACGCCGGTGACACCGCCGAGGAATCCGATCAGAAGCGCGGCCATCGAGTTCACGTATCCGCAGGCCGGGGTGATTGCCACCAGACCGGCCACGACACCCGAAGCCGCGCCGAGTGTCGTGGCGTGCCCGGTCCGCCAGCGCTCCACGAGGATCCAGCCCAGGAGCCCTGTGCAGGCAGCCAGCTGAGTGCTCACGAACGCTTGCGCCGCAACGTGACCGGAAGCCAGCGCGGAGCCCGCGTTGAAGCCGAACCAGCCGAACCACAAGATGCCCGCGCCGACGACCGTGAGTGGTAGCGAATGCGGCGCCATGACGTCGCGCGGCCAACCATGCCTTCGGCCGAGCACGAACGCCAGTGCGAGCGCGGACGCGCCACTGTCGATCTCGACGACGTTGCCGCCGGCGAAGTCCAGCACGCCTCGCTTGAACAGCCAGCCTTCAGGCGAGAACACCCAGTGCGCGATCGGTGCGTAGACGACGATCGACCACAACGCCGCGAACACGAGAAACCCGCTGAAGCGCATGCGATCCGCACCCGTCCCGGTGAGCAACGCCGCGGTGATGACGGCGAACATCATCTGGAACGCCGCGAACGCGAGTGGTGGCACCGTCAGGTGGTAGCCCGGCACTTGTGCATTCGGGTGAGCGAGCCCGGCAAGCCGCAGCGTGCCGATGAACCCGCCGCCGGCATCCGGACCGAAGGCGAGAGAGTAGGCGACGATCGCCCACACCACCGAGACGATCGCGATGGCGCCGAGGTTCTGCACCATCATCGCCAGCACGTTCTTGCTGCGGACCATGCCGCCGTAGAAGAGCGCGAGCCCTGGCGTCATGAACAACACGAGGGCCGCAGCCCCCAGCACCCACGCGGTATCGCCGGCGTCAACAATCACGCGCGGAAACTACCGGACGCGTCATCCGCTACAGCGCGTCCGGACCTCGCTCGCCGGTGCGGACTCGCACCAGTTGGTCGACCGGCGTGGCCCACACCTTGCCATCACCGATCTGCCCGGTGGACGCCGCTTTGACGATGACGTCAACCACATCGGCAGCGTCCTCGTCGGCAACGACGACGTCGAGGCGAACCTTTGGCACGAAGTCGACTTGATACTCGGCGCCTCGATAGACCTCTGTATGCCCCTTCTGGCGGCCATATCCGCTGACCTCGCCGACCGTGAGGCCGTGCACTCCGAACGTCTCCAGCGCGCTCTTCACGTCGTCGAGCTTGAACGGCTTGATGACTGCGGTGATGAGCTTCATGACCTAGGCCCCCGCTCCACTGGTAGCGGCAGTTGTCGACGCGCCACCCACCGCTATGCCGCCCGGTGACGATGAGGACAAGCCGCCGAACGTCCCGCCATGCACCGACCCGAACTCGTACGCGGTCTCGGCGTGCAGGACGGTGTCCATGCCTTCCATCTCCTGGTCGCGGCTCATACGCAGCCCAATGACGAGGTCCAGCACCTTGCCGATGACGAGCGTGGCGACGAACGAGTAGCCGACGGCTGCACCGACGGCGATCGCCTGCAGCTTCATCAGGTGCCATCCGCCGCCGTAGAACAGGCCGTCGATGCCGACGCCGGTCGCATTGGTGCCGAAGAAGCCGATGAGAAGTGCGCCGGCCACGCCCCCGACCAGGTGCACGCCCACGACGTCGAGCGCGTCGTCGAAGCCGAACTTGTACTTCAAGGAGACCGCGAGCGCGCAGACCGCACCGGCAATGAGCCCGAGGAAGAGGGCCCCGATGGGGCTCACGAATCCGGCTGCCGGAGTGATCGCGACGAGACCCGCAACCGCCCCGGAGGCCGCGCCCAACGTGGTGCAGTGGCCGTCGCGCAGCTTCTCGACGAGGATCCAACCGAGCATCGCCGCAGCGGTCGCGGTGTTGGTGTTGACGAAGGCGTAGCCGGCCAGGTTGTTGGCGCCGAGTGCGGAGCCCGCGTTGAAACCGAACCAGCCGAACCACAGCAGGCCTGCGCCGAGCAGCGTGAAGGGCAGGTTGTGCGGGCGCATCGGGTCTTTCTTCCAACCCACCCGCTTGCCGATGATGAGGGCCATCGCAAGCCCGGCGGCCCCCGCGTTGGCGTGCACGACCGTGCCGCCCGCGAAGTCTTCTGCGCCCTTCTTGAACAACCAGCCCTCGGGAGAGAACACCCAGTGCGCGATGGGCGCGTAGACGAGGATGACCCAGATCGAGATGAAGACGACGAAGGCGCCGAACTTCAACCGGTCAGCGGTCGCGCCGGTGATGAGCGCCGGCGTGATGACCGCGAACATCAGCTGGAAGGCCACGAAGACCAACGGCGGGATGCTCTGCGCGAGCGGTCCGGTGTAGCCGGGCACCTGCTCGCCCATGTGACCCAACCCGAACTGGTGCAGGTTGCCGGCGAAGCCACCGAAGCCACTCTTGCCGAAGGCGAGGCTGTAGGCGACCAGCACCCACAGAACGCTGACGATGCCGATCGCGACGAAGTTCTGCATCAGCATGCCGAGCACGTTCTTCGAACGCACCATCCCGCCGTAGAAGAACGCGAGACCGGGCGTCATGAGCAGCACCAGTGCAGCGCTCGCGAGCACCCAGGCGGTCGCGCCCGTGTCGATCTTGCTGAAGTCGAATGGCAAAGCGACTCCTGACCCTCCCGGTGGGCACGCGGACTGCGCGCCGGCGTGCGTCGAGGATCGGAAATCGAGGTTGCGGAAAGGGTGCGTGGCGGTTTCCGGCGAGTCACGCCTCGTTACAGGTGTGTTTCGCGCCGCGCTGTCAGACGGTCTCGTCGACGGGCCCGAGCAACGCGTCGACGAACACCTCCGGGTCGAACGGCGCGAGGTCGTCGGGTCCCTCGCCGAGGCCGACGAGCTTCACCGGCACACCCAGCTCGCGCTGCACGGCAATGACGATCCCGCCCTTGGCCGTGCCGTCGAGCTTGCTCAGCACGATTCCGGAGACATCGACGACCTCGCCGAACACGCGCGCCTGGATCAGGCCGTTCTGGCCCGTGGTCGCGTCGAGGACGAGCAGCACCTCGTCGACCGGCCCTTGCCGCTCGGCGACCCGCTTGACCTTGCCGAGCTCGTCCATGAGGCCCTGCTTGGTATGCAACCGGCCGGCGGTGTCGATGAGGACGACGTCGACGTTGGTGTCGACGCCCTCTTTCACGGCGTCGAAGGCGACGCTCGCGGGGTCACCTCCCTCGGGCCCTCGTACGACGTGAGCCCCGACCCGCTCGGCCCAGGTGGCGAGCTGATCGGCGGCGGCGGCGCGGAAGGTGTCGGCCGCTCCCAGCACGACCGAGCGACCATCGCCGACGAGTGCTCGCGCCAGCTTGCCGCAGGTCGTCGTCTTGCCGGTGCCGTTGACACCGACCATCAGCAGCACCGCCGGATGGCCGTCGTGCGGGCTGGTCTTCAGCGAGCGATCCACATCACCGCCGATGGCCACCAAGAGCTGGTCGCGCAACATCGTCCGCACCTGGTCCGGAGCGCGGGCGCCGAGCACCTTCACCTGTGTGCGCAAGGCCTCGACGATCTGCTGTGTTGCTGCCACACCGACATCTGCGGTCAGGAGTGTTTCTTCGATCTCCTCCCAGGTGTCCTCGTCGATGGTGTCGCGTGAGAGCAAGGTCAGCAGGCCGCGCCCAAACCCCGTCTGCGAGCGAGCCAGCCGCGATCGCAGCCGCACCAGACGACCCGCCGAAGGCGGTGGCACCTCGAGCGCAGGCTCGACCGGCGCCTCGGCGACGGGTGCCTCCACAGCGGGTGCATCAACCGGCGCAGTCGTCGGTGCGTGCTCTGCGGGCGGAGCCGGCGGCGCCTCGATGGTTGGTGGCGGCGCCGCGGGCGGCGGCAGCTGACGACGAGTGCCGACCCGCATGAAGCCAACGACGACACCGACAAGGACAACGGCAAGGATGATGCCGAGAACGACGAACTCCACGCCCCGATCCTGTCAGGACCGTGAAGGCGCACCCCACCCACATCGACTTCGAACGCCTGGCGACCACGACACGCCGTGCAGAGGGCGGAAAAGTGGTCGCCCGCCGTTCGAAGTGGGGTCGGTCAGGCGGGTTCTGGCTCGCGGAGGCGCTGGGAGATGACCTGGGTGATGCCGTCGCCGCGCATCGAGACGCCGTACAACGAGTCGGCGACTTCCATCGTGCGCTTCTGGTGCGTGATGATGATGAGCTGCGATGTCGCCTTGAGATCGGCGAGCAGGTCCACCAGCCGCGACAGGTTGCGATCGTCGAGCGCCGCTTCGACCTCGTCGAGCACGTAGAACGGCGACGGCCGGGCCCGGAAGATGGCGACCAGGAAAGCGACCGCGGTCAGCGATCGCTCACCGCCGGACAGCAGGGACAGTCGCTTCACCTTCTTGCCCGGAGGACGCGCCTCGACCTCGATGCCGGTCTCCAGCCAGTTGTCCGGGTCGGTCAACACCAGCCGCCCCGAACCGCCCGGGAACAGCACAGCGAAGACCTTCTCGAACTCTCGCTCCACGTCCTCATAGGCCGCGCGGAAGATCTGCTCGACCCGGTCGTCGACGTCTTTGACGACGGTCAGCAGGTCGCGTCGCGAGGCCTTGAGGTCTTCCAACTGCTCGGAGAGGAACTTGTGCCGCTCCTCCAGCGCGGCGAACTCCTCCAGCGCCAACGGGTTGATCTTGCCGAGCAGGGCCAAGGCGCGTTCCGCGGTCCGCAGCCGCTTCTCCTGCTCTTCCCGGACGTACGCCGTCGGCTCGGCGACAGCGGCCTCCGCACCTTCCTCCGCACCTTCCTGCGCGACTGCCACCGGCGGGATCGGGACCTCCGGCCCATACTCCGCGGTCAAGGTGTCCGGGTCGATGCCGAACTCGTCGGCGGCGCGTTCCTCGAGCTGCGCGATGCGCATCCGCTGCTCGGCTCGGGCGACCTCGTCCCGGTGCACGGCGCCGGTGAGCGACTCGAGCTCCCCGGCCAGCTCGCGGGCATTGCCCCGCACCGAGAGCAACTCGCCCTCCCGAACCGTCCGCGCCTCGTCAGCGGCGGCCCGCTCGGCCGCAGCGAGCTCCAGCGACTGCTCGAGGCGGGCCAACGCCTCCTGGGCAATGACGAGCACGGCGGAGGCAACGACCGCCTCGCGAGCCCGTCGTTCCCGGGCGGCCGCGGCGCGCTCCCGAGTGACCCGCTCGGCGACCGCCGCCTGCTCGAGTCCCCGGGCGCGGTCGGCCAGCGCGCGGGTGCGTTCCTCCCCTGTCCGCACACCGAGCCGGGCGTCGACTTCCTCGGTGCGGGCGGCAGCGAGCGCCGCGGCAAGCCCCTCCCGCTGGCTTCGGTCGGGCTCCTCCTCTGCGGGTGCCGACACCGCGGCGGCAAGCCGCTCCTCGAGCGCAGCAAGTCCTTCGAGGTCGTGATCCCGCGCGGTCATCGCGTCGTGCACACCGCGCTGTAGCCGGTCGGCTTCCTCCGCGGCCGCGCGAGCGGCGGTGCCGAGCTGGCCGAGTCGCTCGGCGACCGCTGCGAGACGCGCATCGGACTCGTGCAGTGCCGCCAGCGCGTCATCGGCGTCGTCCTGTGCCCGGCGGGTGTCCTCGGTCGCCGCGGACAGGGCGAAGCGAAGCCTGTCCGCCCGGTGGCCGAGCTCCTCGCACTCGCGCTCCGCGTCGGCGTACGCGGCCTGCACCTCGAGCAGGCTGGGCGCGCTCCCCGAGCCACCGACTGAAAAGGCTGCTCCGACGAGGTCTCCGTCGAAGGTGGCCGCGCGGACACCGGGGAGGTCCGCAACGAGCTGGGCGGCCGCGTCCAGGTCGCGGACCACGGCGACCCGCTCGAGCAGTCTCGTGAGGGCGGGCCGCAGCGACTCGGGAGAGCTGGTCACATCAACGGCGTAGCGCACCCCAGCCGGCAGCGCCGGCCAGGCGGGGCCCTCGTCGTAGCCCACCGACCCGACGACGATCCCGGCTCGGCCGGCGTCGGCGTCCTTGAGCATGGCGAGTGCAGCCACCGCGTCAGCGAGCGACGTCACCGCGACCGCATCCGCGGCTGAACCGAGTGCCGCGGCGACCGCGGCCTCGAAGCCGGACTCGACCTGGACGACCTCGGCAACCGTGCCGAGCACGCCGGGCAGTGCGTCGCGGGAGGACAGCAGGAGCCCGCCACCGTCTTTGCGGGTCAGCCCGAGGGCCAGCGCATCGCGGCGCGCGACCGCGGCGCTTCGCTGGCGCTCGACTTCTCGCTCCTCGGTCTGCAGCGTGCTGAGCCGCTCCTCGGCCTCGGCGAGGGCTGCTGCCGCGGCTTCGTAACGGGCATCGAGGTCGACCTCGCCGGCGTCGAGTCCGGCGATCTCGCTCTCCACCGCGGCGTAGTCGGCGTGTGCGGACGCGGCGCGCTCGCGGGCTGCTTCCAACGCGGCGGTCAGCCGGCCGATCTCGGCGTCGGCACCGGCGGCGCGGCTTCGCAGCGCCGCCACCTGCCCGGTCAGGCGCGCCAGCCCTTCGCGGCGGTCGGCGATGGCCCGGTGGGCGGCGGCCAACCGCGCATCCTCGGCGACGAGCGCCGCCTCTGCCTCCTGCCGATGCTGCACAGCGCTCGTCAGGGTGTCGCGCTCGCTGCGCAGCTGCACCTCGAGATCGTCGAGCTCGAGGCGTACGTCGGCGGCCTCCGCCTCGAGGGCATCCGGGTCACGGCCGGCGTCAGTCTCTTCGATGACTTCGCTGCCGTGCCGATGCCGCTCGGCGGCAAGAGAAGCCGTGCCCCGGAAGCGCTCGCGAAGACCAGCCAGGCGATACCAGGTCTCCTGGGCGCGAGCCAGTCGTGGCGTGTCCTCGGCGAGGGCGGCCTCCAACTCCGCCTCCCTGGCCTGGGCAGCGGCGAGCGATCGCTCCACCTCGGCACGTCGGGCCATCAACGCGGTCTCGTCGGCGACGTCGGCCGCGAGCGCGGCTCGCATGGTCGCGAGATCGTCGGCGAGCAGTCGCAGCTTGGCGTCGCGCAGGTCCGCCTGCACGACCGCGGCGCGGCGGGCGACCTCGGCTTGCTGCCCCAACGGCTTCAGCTGACGGCGAAGCTCAGCCGTCAGGTCCTGCAGCCGGTTGAGGTTCGCCTGCATCGCCTCGAGCTTGCGCAGCGCTTTTTCCTTGCGCTTGCGGTGTTTGAGGACACCTGCCGCCTCCTCGATGAACGCACGACGGTCCTCGGGCGACGCGTGCAGCACGGCATCGAGCTGTCCCTGCCCCACGATCACGTGCATCTCGCGTCCGATGCCTGAGTCGGAGAGCAGCTCCTGGACGTCGAGCAGCCGGCACGGGTTGCCGTTGATCGCATACTCCGAGCCGCCGTTGCGGAACATGATCCGCGAGATGGTGACCTCGGTGTAGTCGATCGGGAGCGCGCCATCGCTGTTGTCGATGGTGAGAACGACCTCGGCCCGACCGAGCGGCGCGCGGCCCGACGTGCCGGCGAAGATGACGTCTTCCATCTTGCCGCCGCGCAGCGACTTCGCACCCTGCTCGCCGAGCACCCAGGCGATCGCGTCCACGACGTTGGACTTGCCGGAGCCGTTGGGACCGACGACGCATGTGATGCCGGGCTCGAACCGCAGCGTCGTCGACGACGCGAACGACTTGAAGCCCCGCAGGGTCAGGCTCTTCAGGTGCACGGGAGGCGGCTCTCCGAAGAGGAAGGAACGGCGGGGAAGGCCGATGCCAACCTAACCGACGCCGACCGGGAAGTCCGGCCAACCACGCCGCCGCACCGGCTCTTCGCCGGGGTGGAGTGCGGTCCGGGCATGAAAAAGGCGCCCTCGTGACGAAGGCGCCCCTGTTTTGTTGCTGCTGTCAGGCCAGTGCGGGCTCTGTCTCGGTTACCGAGTCGGGTACCGAGAGAGTCAGCATGTCGTCATCGACGTGCAAGCCGTTGCGGAGGGCTGCGTTGGCCGCCTCCAAGCGGGCTACCTCGTGCTCGAGGTCGCGCACACGCTCGCGCAGGCGCCGCATCTCAACGATTACGTGAACGTCCGGGCCGAGGCCCACATGGCCGAGAAGGGCCTTTGCCATCTTCGCTATTCCTCCACCGAATGGGGACGGGATCCGCCGTCACAGGCGCACGGAACCCAGGTCACTTGAGGGTTTGAGCTCCGATGCGGTGGGTCAAGTGTGGCGCGATGGACAGCGCCGGTCAATAGGCTGGTAACGACTTGATTACGAAGTTGAGCCCTCACGGCTCAGATTCTCCGCGTCATCGCTGGAGAAACCCGTCCAAATCCCCCCGCGCGGCCGACCAACGCTCGGTTACCGACGTCACCCGCCCCGGTCGGCGCCCGTCGCCGTCCTTGAGGGTCTGCAAGAAGGTCTGCGCGGCGGGCTCCGGGCCCTCCGCAAGGACCTCGACCCGCCCGTCGTCGGTGTTGCGGGCCCAGCCGACCAGGCCGTGCTCGAGTGCCCGGGAGCGGATCCACCACCTCATGCCGACGCCTTGCACATCGCCGTGCACCCAGGCGGTCAGCCGGACCGATCCGCCGGACGCGCCGGTCACCATCGCAGCGCGCTGCTCATGTGCTCCGCTGCCGCGACCGTCTCGGTGTGCGCTGGCAGCGAGGACACCGGTACGACGACCGGTTCATGAACCGCTCTCGACGGATGGCCGTGCCGCAGCGCAAACACGGCTCGCCCTCGCGGCCGTAAGCCGACAGCGACCGGTCGAAGTAGCCGCTCTCGCCGTTGACGTTGACGT
>Ga0157369_10006741_pt1 | contig 13254 bp, 14 predicted proteins | sample C25metaG_FD_113461 | JGI IMG/M metagenome (GOLD analysis project Ga0157369, IMG submission 113461) | Corn rhizosphere microbial communities from Kellogg Biological Station, Michigan, USA - C2-5 metaG | ecosystem: Host-associated > Plants > Roots > Rhizosphere > Soil | place: USA: Michigan...
GATGCTCCTCATCATCGGCGGCTTCGCGCTGCCGATCGTGATCTCTTTCCTCGTCTACGCGTACGGCCATCCGCGCGCGACCGCGAATTACGGCGAGCTGCTGCTTCCGCCGGACACCATCACGGCCGCCGGTTTCGTGTCGGCGGACGGCCGCGACTTCCGCTTTCCCTCGCTCGCGGGACGCTGGATCGTGGTGAGCGGCGACCGCGCGCCCTGCGACGCGGGATGCCGCTCCAAGCTCACCGCCGTGCGCCAGGTGCGGCTCGCCCTCGGCAAGGACTCGGAGCGCGTCGCGACGGTCGCGGTGCTCGAGGGCGGCGCGCCCGACGCCCCCCTGCGCGCGGACTTTCCGGACATGACCTTCGCGCGCCCCACCCGGCCCGCACCGGCGGGCGCGCCGACCGCGGATCCGGCGCACATCTACCTCGTGGACCCGAACGGGAACGTGATGATGCGCTGGCCCGCGCAGCCCGATTACAAGCGCATGAAGAACGACCTCGACCGGCTGCTGCGCGCCTCGCAGATCGGCTGAGGAGCCCGCGCCGGCGGCTATAATGAACGGCTTCGCCGCGCTGCGGACCAAGCAGCAGGCGAGCGTAGACCATGCAGACCACGACCCTCCCCTCCCAGCCCGGCCTCGGCGTCCAGTTCTGGCGCCTCACCAAGCCCCGCGTCGTCTCCCTCATCGTGTTCACGGCCGTGATCGGCATGTTCCTGGCCGTGCCCGGCACGCCGCCGCTCGAGCGCGTGGCGTTCGCGACGGTGGGCATCTGGCTCGTCGCGGGGGCGGCGGCGGCCTTCAATTGCCTCGTCGAGCAGAAGATCGATGCGGCGATGGCGCGCACGCGCGCGAGGCCCACGGTGATGGGCACCATCACCAGCAGCCAGGTGCTGCTCTTCGCGGGCGCCGTCGGCGGGCTCGGCCTCGCCATGCTGTGGCACGCCGTGAACCCGCTCACGATGTGGCTCACCGCCGGCACGTTCGTGGGCTACGCGATCATCTACACCGTGGTCCTCAAGCCGGCCACGCCGCAGAACATCGTGATCGGCGGGGCTTCGGGGGCGATGCCGCCGCTACTCGGATGGGCCGCGATGACGGGCGACGTGACCTACCAGCCGCTGCTCCTCTTCCTCATCATCTTCGCGTGGACGCCGCCGCACTTCTGGGCGCTGGCCCTCTATCGCCGCAACGAGTATGCGAAGGCGGGGGTGCCGATGCTGCCGGTGACGCACGGCGAGTGGTTCACCAAGCTGCACCTGCTGCTCTACACGTTGCTGCTCGTCGCGGTGACGATGCTGCCTTTCGCCACCCGCATGTCGGGGCCGTTCTACCTGGGCGCGGCGCTCGTCCTCGACGGGGTCTTCCTCGCGTACGCGGTGCGCGTCTGGCGCCGATACAGCGACGCGCTCGCCCGGCGTACGTTCGCCTACTCGATCTTCTATCTCGCGATGCTTTTCGCGGCGCTGATGGTGGACCACTACCTGCCGCTCGCCGCGGCGTGAAGCACCTCGCCCGCACTTTCGTGCTCGCCTCGGTCGCGCTCGCGGCCGCTTGCGGGCCGGCCGGATCGCAGACGCCGTTCCAGGGCGTGGACGTCACGGGCGCCGCCATGGGCGACGACCTGCGGCTTGCCGACCAGAACGGCAAGCCGCGTTCGCTCGACGAATTCCGCGGCAAGGTGGTGGTCGTCGCGTTCGGGTATACGCACTGCCCGGATGTCTGCCCGATGACCCTCGCGAACCTCGCCAACGCGCGCAGGAAGCTCGGCAAGCAGGGTGACCAGGTGCAGGTGCTCTTCGTCACCGTGGACCCGAAGCGCGACACGCCGGATCTCCTCGGGCGCTACGTCACCGCGTTCGATCCTACCTTCATCGGCCTCGCCGGCAGCGCGGCGGACGTGCAGCGCACGGAGAAGGACTTCAAGCTCTACGTCGAGGAGCGGCCGACGGGCAATGGCGACTACAGCGTCGACCACTCCGCGCAGATCTTCGCGTACGACCGCAAGGGGCGGCTGCGGCTCGTGATGCCGCAGACCGCGACGCCCGACGCCATCGCCTCCGACCTGCGCGTGCTGCTCGACGCGTAGCGGCAAAAAAAAAACGGGGCCGAAGCCCCGTGGTCTACCACTACACGGCAACGCTTCAATGCAGCGTCGCCATTTCCTTCTTCATCTTCTGCATCGCCTTCGCCTCGATCTGGCGGATGCGCTCGGCGGACACGCCGAACTCGTCGGCGAGCTCGTGCAGGGTCTTCGATTCGCCATCGGCGAGCCAGCGCGCCTGGATGATGCGGCGGCTGCGGTCGTCGAGGTGGGCCAGCGCCCGCGACAGGCCCTCGGTGTTCAACGATTCGTTCTGCTCGCGCTCGTACTCCTCCGCCGGGCCTTCGCCCGGATCGGCCATGAACGCCATGGGGGAGGCGGCGTCCTCGCCGTCCTCGGGCAGCGGGTCGAAGGCGATGTCGCCGCCCTGGATGCGCTGCTCCATCTCGATCACGTCGCTTTCCTTGACGTTCAGCGTCTCGGCGACCTGCGCGATCTCGGTGGGCGTGAGGGCCGTCGTGGATTTCTTCATGCTGCGCAGGTTGAAGAACAGCTTGCGCTGCGCCTTCGTGGTGGCGATCTTCACCATGCGCCAGTTGCGCAGGATGTATTCGTGGATCTCGGCCTTGATCCAGTGGATCGCGAACGACGCGAGGCGCACGCCGCGCTCCGGGTCGAAGCGCTTCACGGCCTTCATGAGGCCCACGTTGCCTTCCTGGATCAGGTCGGCCTGCGGAAGCCCGTAGCCCATGTAGTTGCGCGCGACGGACACGACGAGTCGCAGGTGCGAGAGCACCATGTCGCGTGCGGCGGTGAGGTCCCCCTGCTGCGCGAGCCGCCGCCCCAGCTGCGTCTCGCGTTCCTGCGTGAGCATGGGAACGGCATTGACGGCGTGGATGTACGACTCGAGGCTCGAGATCGGAGGAAGGGTCGCCGGAAGGGTCATGGTCATCGGTTCAGTTTCTCCCAAGGAACAATTTTAGCACTCACGCAATTAGAGTGCTAAACGGCAGGGGAGTTCCGAATCTTTTACCGGCCCGCGGAAACGCTCTTCAGCTCCCGTTGGACGGCAATCCGGGCCCCCGCCCAGCCCAGGGCGGCCGCCACGGCAGCGACCACCGCGGCCTCACGTATGGCAAGCGAAAAAGCTTGAAGTTCAATGCCGTACGACGGAGCGAGCACTTGCATTTGAGCCTGCAGCCAAGCGCCGGCGAGGGCCACGAAGGCCGCGGCCAAGGCGCCTGCGAGGGCCCCCTCGAGCAGGCCGAACCACAGGAAAGGCCTTCTTACGTCGGCGGCGGTTGCGCCCACCAGCCGGCTCACCTCGACCTCGTCCCGGCGGGTGGCGACCTGGAGGCGAATCAGGTGGGCGACCATGAACGCCACGGCGAGCGCGAGGAAGGCACCGCCCGCGGCCGTCAGGGTGCGTGCGAAGCGGATCCACGCCGCGAGCCGGGCGGCCCAGTCGCCGTCGGCCGCGACCCGGTCCACCTTCGGCAGCTTCGACCATGCATCGCGCAGCGCGGCGAGGGCCGCGGGGTCGGCGCTCGCCACGCGCACCGTGTAGGCATCGGGCAGCGGGTTGCGGTCGAGGCTCGCGAGCAGCTCGCCCAGGTGCGTCGTCTTGCGCAGCTCCTCGAAGGCCTCGGCCCGGGGCACGAAGCGAACCGAGCTCACCGCGGGTTGCGCCTTCAGCGCCTGGCCCACGCGGCGCGCGTCCTCCTCGCTCGCGTCGAGGGCGAGGAACACGTTCACGTGCGGGTCGGTATCGACGCGCGAGGCCACGGCCGCCGCGCTGCGCAGAGCCACGGCGGCGAGCACCGGAAGCGCCAGCACCATGGCGAGCACGAGGATCGAGAAGCCGGCGGCGAACGGCTGGCCGAGGAGCCGGCCGGCCGCGTCGCGCAGCGCCATGGCATGCAGGCGGATCCACGTTCTCACGGCGCGAGCACTCCCGACGCCAGCGCCACGCGCCGGCACGCAAGCCGCTCGAGCGCCGCTTCGTCGTGCGTGGAAAGCAGCACCGTCACGCCGACCTGGTGGAACGAGATGAAGAGGTCGAGGATCGAGCGCGCATAGTCCGCATCGAGGTTGCCGGTGGGCTCGTCGGCCACGAGGAGCGACGGCCGGTTCACGATGGCGCGCGCGATGCAGAGCCGCTGCTGCTCGCCGCCCGAGAGCGCCACGGGACGGGTCTTCTCGCGAGCGAGCAATCCCACCTTGTCGAGCGCGGCGCGGACGCGGCGCGCGGCCTCCGCGGCCGGGAAGCCGGCGATGCGCAGGGGCAGCGCGACGTTCTCGAAGGCGTTGCGATCGAAGAGCAGCTTGTGGTCCTGGAACACGAAGCCGATGCGGCGGCGCAGGATCGCGAGCGCCGTCTCGCCGAGCGCGCCGAGGTTCTGGCCGTTCACGACGACGCTCCCGTTGGAGGCGCGCTCGAGCCCGGCGGCGAGCTTGAGCAACGTGGACTTGCCCGCGCCCGAGTGGCCCGTGACCGCGACCATCTCGCCGTCGCCGATCTCGAGCGTCACGCCCCGCAGCGCCTCGTACCCTCCGGGATAGCGCTTCGAGACCGCGGAGAAGCGGATCACGCGAAGAGTGCGTCCACGAAATCGGCGGCGATGAACGGCCGCAGGTCCTCGGCCTTCTCGCCGATGCCGATGAAGCGGATGGGCACGGGATGCTCGCGCGCGATCGCCGCGACCGCGCCGCCCTTCGCGGTGCCGTCGAGCTTCGTCACGATGAGGCCCGTGAGCCCGAGCGCCTTGTCGAAGGCCTCGACCTGCTTCACCGCGTTCTGGCCGGTGTTGGCGTCGATCACGAGCCACGTCTCGTGCGGCGCGGCCGCGTCGGCCTTGGCCATCACGCGCTTCACCTTGCGGATCTCCTCCATGAGGTGCAGCTGCGTCGGCAGCCGCCCCGCGGTGTCGGCGAGCACCACGTCGATGCCGCGCGCGCGGGCCGACTGGATCGCATCGAAGATCACCGCCGCCGAGTCGCCCTTGTCCTGCGAGACCACGCTCACGTTGTGGCGCTTGCCCCACTCCGCGAGCTGCTCGCGCGCGGCGGCGCGGAAGGTGTCGCCCGCGGCGAGGAGCACCGTCCTGCCTTCCTCCTGCAGCATGCGCGTGAGCTTGGCGATCGTCGTGGTCTTGCCCGCGCCGTTCACGCCCGCGAGCAGGATCACGAAGGGCTTCGGGACCTCGTCGGGGAACGGCTTCTCGAGCGGCGTGAGCAACGACACGAGCGCCGCCTTGAGCTCGTCCTCGAGCTGCGAGGCGTCCTCCAGGCGCTTGTCGCGCTGCGCCTTGCGCAGCGCCGCGATGAGCGTCTCGGTGGCCGCCATGCCGACGTCGGCCGAGATGAGCTGCGTCTCCAGCGCCTCGTACAGCTCCTCGTCGATCTTCGGGTGCGCGCGAAGGACGTCGAGCGCCTTGGACCAGCGCTCGCGTGTGCGCTCGAGATCCTTCCTGAAGAAGGCCTTGAGGCCCGACTGCGCGGGCGTACCCTCCGCGGCCGGCGCGTTCGCGTCGGGCTTCTTCCTGCCGAACAGGGAAAACATCGAGACATTTTACGGTACGATCGCGCCGATGACCGGGGCCAATCGGGTGCGCATCATCGGCGGCGAGTGGCGCAGCCGCGTCATCCACTTCCCCCAGGCCGCAGCGCTGCGCCCCACGCCCGACCGGGTGCGCGAGACGCTCTTCAACTGGCTCGGCCAGCGCCTGGACGGCCTCGCCTGCCTCGACCTCTTCGCCGGCAGCGGCGCGCTCGGCTTCGAGGCGCTCTCGCGCGGGGCGCGCCGCGTGGTCATGGTCGAGCGCGATCGCGCGACGGCGCGCGCGCTTCGCGACAACGCGCTCAAGCTCGACGCGAAGGGCGCGCAGGTCGTGGAATCCGATGCGATCTCGTATCTCGATCGCGCGAGCGGACCGTTCGACGTGGTCTTCGTGGATCCGCCCTACGCGAGCGATCTCGCGCGCCGTGCGCTCGAGCGGCTGTCGCCCTGCGTCGCTGCGGGCGGCCGCGTGTATGTCGAGAGCGGCGAGCCCATCGAGCCCGGGCCCGCGTGGCGCACGCTTCGCGAGGATCGCGCCGGGGCGGTACGCTATGCGCTTTTCGAGGCCGCCACCTGACCATGTCGCCGATCCGCGCCGTCTACCCGGGTACCTTCGACCCGATCACCAACGGGCACGAGGACCTCATCCAGCGCGCCTCGCGCCTCTTCCAGGAAGTCGTGGTCGGCGTGGCGCAGAGCCAGGCGAAGCGCCCGTTCTTCACGCTCGAGGAGCGCGTGGCGCTCGCGCGCGAGGTCCTCTCGCCCTACGCGAACGTGCAGGTGCGCGGCTTCACGGGGCTGCTCTCCGAGTTCGTGAAGGAGCAGGGCGCGACCGTGATCCTGCGGGGCCTGCGCGCGGTCTCCGACTTCGAGTACGAGTTCCAGCTCGCCGGCATGAACCGCCGGCTCGCCCCCGGCGTGGAGACGCTCTTCCTCACGCCCTCGGACAAGTACCTCTTCCTCTCGGCCACGATCGTGCGCGAGATCGCCGTGCTGGGCGGCGACATCTCGGCGTTCGTGCACCCGGTCACGGCCGAGCGCATGCAGGCCAGGATCGCGGCGTCCCCCGGAACGGCGCGGACCGGCGGATAATGGAGCCATGGCCCTCAAGATCACCGACCAGTGCATCAACTGCGACGTGTGCGAGCCGGAGTGCCCCAACGACGCCATCTCGATGGGGGAGGAGTTCTACCGGATCGATCCCGCGCGCTGCACCGAATGCGTCGGCCACTTCGACCAGCCGCAATGCCGGGAAGTGTGCCCGGTCGACTGCATTCCGCTCGACCCGGAGCACGTGGAGTCGCGCGAGCAGCTGCTGGTGAAGTACGCCGACCTTCAAGCGGAAAAGAAGGCCGCGTAAACAAAACCGGGGACGCAGTCGGAATTGCGTTGTCGCGACTGCGTCCCCCGAGTTATGCCAGCAGGCGCTCCAGGCGCGCCGCATGGGCCTCCAGCTCGTCGCGCATCGCGGCGAGCTCCCGCACCAGCGCCTTCACGTCGTCCAGCCGCTGCACGAGGTCGCCCTCGGCGTCCTGCATGCGGCCGATCCCCTCGAGGCGCGAATTGGTGCGCTCCTGGCGCGCCAGGATCTCGGCCTCGAGCGGCCGGATGAAGGCGCCGATCCACGCGCGCGCCTCGCGGTCCGCGATCTCGAAGACGTGCACGGCCTTCATCGCGATGGAATCGAAGAAGAGCTGCGCGAGCGCCGTGTGCGGCCTCAGCAGGAAGGCCGCCCCGCGCTTGAGCTCGCGCGCGCCCAGCGCCTCGAGGCGCGCGAGCTCGTGCGCGAAGCGCTCGGGGCCAAAGGGCACGATCTCCGGCTGCGTGAGGCCGTATTCCGCGGCGAGGCGGCGCGAGGCCTCGACGGCGGAGGCGCTCGACTCGTCGATCACGGCGACCGCATCCGCGAGCCGCTCGTGGCACTCGGCGAAGAACTCGTCGATCGCCTGCCCGATGCCGGAGCTGAAGCGGCTCTCGAGCACCGCGGCGCGCGCCCGCAGGGCGCTTTCGCGCACGTCCGCGGGATCGAGCATCACGGCGAGGCGCTCGGCGAATCGCGCGTGCACTTTCTTGAGCGCGCTGATCGCGGGACGCGCGCCGGCGATGCGCGTGCGGTCCGCGGCGGACCTGCGCGAGAGCGTCTCGACCAGCTTCTGGTTCTTTTCCTGCAACGCGGTGAGCTCCTCGAGCTGCTCGAGCGCGAACTCGCGCCGGCTGCGCAGCAGCGAGCGCATCTGGGCGAGCAGCGGCTTCACCTCCGCGCGCACCGCGCGCGCATGGTCGTCGCGCCGTCCGCGCCCGAGCGAGCGCGCGAGCGACTGCTCCAGGCGGTAGATCCGGCTGCGCGCCACCGCGTCCCCGTCGCCCTGCACGCGGCCCACCAGCGCCTGGCGCGCCGACATCGGCACGATGCGCGTCGGCGCGACCCCGAGCGCCTCCGCGGTCGAGCCCACCTGGCGGTCGAGGGCGGCGAGCAGCTCCGCCTCGCTCTTCATGCCGTCGCGCAGGCCGTCGATCTTGTTCAGCACGATGTGCGAGGCCTGCTCCAGGCCCTCGATGGGCGCGACCTGCTCGTTCCACATCTCGAGGTCGCTCTTCGTGACGCCCGTGTCGGTCGCGAGCACGAAGACGATCGCCGCGGCGTCGGGAATGCGATGGATCGCCATCTCGGGCTCGGCCCCGGACGCGTTGTGCCCCGGAGTATCGAGAAAGGCGACGCCGAGCGCCAGCAACGGGTGCGGGATGTTGAGCACGGCATAGCGCCAGCGGGGAATCTCCACCCGAGGTTCCGGCGATTCCGTGAGCCCGAGGTCGGCGGCCACCGTGCCGGGCACCTCGATGGTCTCGGCGATGGCCTCGCATGCCTTGGCGAGCGCGTCGTTGTCGTCGGGGTCGACCTCGCGCACTTTCCACGCCTGCGGGTCGGCCAGGTACTCGCGCAGCGCGCGCGGCTTGAGGCGCGTATCGATGGGCAGCAGCCGCAGCGACGGCGGCAGCGCCGGATCCCACGAGATCTCGGTGGGACAGAGCGTGGTGCGTCCCGCGCCCGAAGGCAGCACGCGCCCGCCGCGGGGCGCGAAGAGCAGCGCGTTGATGAGCTCGCTCTTGCCGCGCGAGTACTCGGCGAGGAACGCGATCGTGAGCGTCTCGTGCGCGAGGCGCTGCTCGAGGTGCGCGAGCCGCGCCGCGGCCGGCTCGTCGAGCATGCGGCCCACGAGCGCCCAGCGCCGGAAGGACGCGAGCGCGTGGACCACCGACTCGCGCCACGCCTTGAGCTCGCCGAGGTTCGCTTCCAGCGCGCGCGACGTCCCGTGGGCCGACACCGCGCTCACCGCTGGCACCGCGGGCAGTAGTAGGTCGAGCGTTGGCCCTGCCGCAGGAGGCGAATCGGCGCGCGGCACGCGCGGCAAGGCTCGCCTTCGCGCCCGTACACCGCCGTCTGCGACTGGAAATGGCCGAGGGACCCGTCGGCCGCGGCGAAGTCGCGCAGCGTGGTGCCGCCCGCGGCGAGCGCACGCTCGAGGGTCGCGCGGATGGCTTCGGCGAGGCGGTCGTAGCGCGCCCGCGAGATGCGGCCCGCGGGACGCGACGGATGGATGCCCGCGTGGAAGAGCGCCTCCGACGCATAGATGTTGCCCACGCCGGTCACGATGCGGGCGTCCATGAGGAAGTGCTTGATCGCCGTGCTGCGCCCGCGCGAGAGCCGGTGCAGCGCGGCGCCGTCGAACGCGGGATCGAAGGGCTCGAGGCCGAGGTGGCGCAGCAGCGCGTGATCCTCCGCGTCGCCTTCCAGCCACAGGCACGCGCCGAAGCGGCGCGGGTCCGTGAGGCGCAGCGTCGTGTGCCCTTCGAGCTGCACGTCCACGTGGTCGTGGCGCCGTGCGGGCGTGCCGTCGGGCACGAGCGAGAGGCGGCCGGACATGCCGAGATGGACCAGCAGGTGGCCGTGGGGGCAGTCGAAGACCAGGTACTTGCCGCGCCGGCGCAACCCCGTGATGCGCTTGCCGCGCAGGGTCCGGTCGAGGTCCGCGGGCACCGGCCAGCGCAGCCGCGCGTCACGCACCACCACGCCATCCACGCGCCGCCCGACGACGTGCGGCAGCAGCCCGCGGCGGGTGGTCTCGACTTCCGGCAGCTCCGGCATTTTCCCTTGATCCTAAAAGGAGTTTTTCGCTTCTTCGATTATAAGGGCGGGGGTCCGCCTGGTGTCCTACAACGGTCATATCGGATCAATGACAGGACAGTCGAAAGCCAGCCAATGGGTCTATGATAGGTCTCGACGCGGCGCGCTTTCGGCGCCGCAGGGAGCGCGATAGATGGCAGCAAGGAAATGGTGGGCGGTGATCGCCGCCGCGGCGGCCCTCGTGGCCGCGGTGCCGGCGATGGCGGACGAGGCGGATGACCAGGACGCGCCGGCGGACGAGTCCTCGGCGGCGGCGGATGGCGTCTACGAATACCTGGTGGCGGAGCTCGCTGCCCAGCGCGGCGACCTGCAGGGTGCGCTCGCGATCTTCCACCGGCTCGCGCGCGAGCTGCACGACCCGGCGATCGCGCGGCGCGCGGTCGAGACGGCGTTCCGTGCCCGCGCGTTCGGGCCGGCGCTCGACAGCGCGGTGCTGCTCCTCGAGCTGGATCCGCAATCGAGCCTGGCGCGCGAGATCATCGCCGCGCTGCTCGCCAACGAAGGCGACATCTCCAAGGCGCAGGCGCGTCTCGCCGGCGTGCTCGAGAAGAGCACGGACCGCGCCTCGATCCTCACGCAGATGTCGCACCTCTTCGCCAAGTATCCCGACAAGGCCGCGGTGCTCGCCGCCACGCAGGCACTGGCGAAGCCCTACAGCGCGACGCCGGAGGCGCATTACGCGATCGGCGTGGCGGCCCTCGTCGCCGGCAGCAACGACCTCGCGACGAACGAGGCCGATGCGGCGCTCGAGATCAATCCGAAATGGGAGCAGGCCGCGATCCTCAAGGCGCAGATCCTGCGCAAGGCCGACGCCTCGAAGATCGTGCCGTTCTACGAGGACTTCGTGCGCGCGAACCCCGATGCGATCGAGGTGCGCATGCAGCTCGGGCGCGAGCTCGCCGCCGACAAGAAGCTCGCCGATGCGCGCGAGCAGTTCCGCCAGGTCGAGAAGATCTCGAAGGACGACCCGCAGGCCGCGTACGCGATCGGGCTGCTGTCGCTGCAGCTCGACGACTTCACCGACGCGCAGCACTCCTTCACGCGCGCGCTCAAGCAGGGCTACCGCGATCCCACGTCGGTGTACCTCGGCCTCGGCCAGGCCGCCGAGGGCCTGAAGAACTACGACGACGCGATCCACTGGTACGAGAAGGTCGAGTCGTCCGACTGGGTGCGCGCGCAGCTCAAGATCGCGACCCTCATCGCCAAGCAGCAGGGCCTGCAGGCGGGGCGCGACTACCTGCACCACATCGAGCCGCGCTCGCCCGAGGACACCATCCAGATCGTGCAGGTCGAGGCGCAGCTGCTGCGCGACGCGAAGGCGTGGCAGGAGGCTTACGACATGCTCAGCAAGGCGGTTGCCGAGCATCCGGATGCCTACGAGCTGCTGTACGACCACGCGATGGCCGCGGAGCGCATCGACCGCATCGACGTGCTGGAGAAGGACCTGCGCAAGGTGATCGAGATGAAGCCGGACTACGCGCACGCGTACAACGCGCTCGGCTACACGCTCGCGGAGAAGACCAACCGGCTCGACGAGGCGAAGGCCCTCATCGAGAAGGCGTACAAGCTGGCACCCGACGACCCGTTCATCCTCGACAGCCTGGGCTGGGTCGAGTACCGCATGGGCGACGTCGAGGAATCGCTCAAGCACCTGCATGTCGCCTATGCCGCGCGCCAGGATCCGGAGATCGCGGCGCATTTGGGCGAAGCGTTGTGGAAGAGCGGCCAGCGCGACGAGGCCACCAAGATCTGGCGCGCCGCCCTGTCGGAGAACCCCGGGCACGAGACGCTGCTCGCGGTGATGGCGAAGTACCACCCGTAAGCGCGCGTGCGGGTCCTCGCACTCGCGTCTCGCACGCGGCGCGCGGCTTCGTGGTTGCTGCTCGCCGCGGCCGCGGCGTGCGCCACGGTGCAGCCGCTGCCGCAGCTCGCTTCGGCGCCCGCGGCCTTCCAGACCACCGGGCGGCTCGCCGTGCGCCAGGGCGACCGCAGCGACATCGCGAAGATCCGCTGGACTCACCGTGACCAGCGCGATGTCTGGGTCATCGCATCCCCCCTCGGCAACGAGGTGGCGCGGATCGAGTCCACCGCGGACGGCGCGGTCATGAGCGCCAACGGCGGCACCGTGGAAGCGCCGAGCTTCGAGGACCTCACGCAGCGCGTGCTGGGTGTGGGCATCGATCCGGCGCTCCTCGGCGCCTGGCTGCACGCGAAGGCCGATGCGGGCGCGCCCGCGGGCTGGAAAGTCTCGCTCGACGAAGTGCAGGATGCCGGTGCCGTGCGCATCGCGCGCCGCATCACGGCGATTCGCGGCGACGTGAGCGTGCGCTGGGTCGTGGACAGCTACGAGGCGCTGCCCTCGTCGTGACGCGGCTTCCGGGACCGGGCTATCCAGCGCCGGCGAAGCTCAACCTCTTCCTGCACGTGACGGGGCGGCGCGCCGACGGCTACCACCTGCTGCAAAGCGTCTTCGTGCTGATCGATCGTTGCGACACGTTGCGCGTGGCCGTGCGCGACGACGCCGTCGTGCGGCGCGTGAACGACGTGCCCGGCGTGCCGGCCGAGACCGATCTCGCGGTGCGCGCGGCGAAGGCGCTGCAGGCGGCCACGGGCTGCGCGCTCGGCGCCGACATCGAGGTGGAAAAGCGCATCCCCATGGGTGGCGGGTTGGGCGGCGGGAGCTCCGATGCGGCGACCGTCCTGCTCGTGCTCGATCGCCTCTGGAAACTGCACCTGGGCACCGCGCGGCTGCAGGAGATCGGCGTGGGCCTGGGTGCCGACGTTCCCTTCTTCGTGGGCGGGCGCAACGCCTGGGTGGAGGGGATCGGCGAGCGCATCGTGCCGATCGACGTTCCGCCGCGTTGGTACGCGGTGCTGGTGCCGCCGGTGCACGTCGCCACCCGGGACATCTTCGCCGCCGCCGAATTGACCCGGGACCGCGAAACCCTTAAAATGGAAGACTTTTCGGCGCGGCCCGCGACCGCCTTCGTGAATGACCTCGAGGCAGTGGCGGTTTCCCGGTATCCGCAGGTCCGGTCGCACCTCCAGTGGTTGCGGCAATACGGCCAGGCCCGGATGACGGGTTCGGGGGGCTGCGTCTTCGCGGGCTTCGACAGCCGCGACGCGGCGCAAGGCGTGATCGACGCGTTGCCCGCGACGATGCAGGGTTTCATCGCGCAGGGTCTCACGCACCATCCCTTGCGCGCGCAGGAGTAGCTGCTCCGTAGGGGAGTCGCCAAGTTGGTTAAGGCACCGGATTTTGATTCCGGCATACGAGGGTTCGAATCCTTCCTCCCCTGCCACCTTTCGATTTAGACCCCGCACAAGGGATCCGCTGGTTCGTATGGCCTTCGACAATCTGATGCTGTTCACGGGGAACGCGAACCCGAAGCTTGCGCAGAAGGTCGCGAGGAACCTCAACATCCAGCTCGGCAAGGCCAACGTCTCGCGCTTCAGCGACGGCGAGGTGA
>Ga0157369_10006745_pt1 | contig 13248 bp, 14 predicted proteins | sample C25metaG_FD_113461 | JGI IMG/M metagenome (GOLD analysis project Ga0157369, IMG submission 113461) | Corn rhizosphere microbial communities from Kellogg Biological Station, Michigan, USA - C2-5 metaG | ecosystem: Host-associated > Plants > Roots > Rhizosphere > Soil | place: USA: Michigan...
CCATGCTTCTTGGCCTGGCCTGGCTCCTGCCGCAGGTAGCCAGCCCGGGTTATTGGTCGACCCGCGACTTCACGCTCGGCACGCGCCTGCTCAGCGAAGCGCGCATCGTGGTCGATTACATCGGCTGGACACTCCTGCCCACACCAGGCGCGCTGTCGTTCTATCACGACGACTTTCAGATCTCGACTGGATTGCTGACACCGTGGACCACGCTGACCAGCATCGCCTTGCTTGCCGCCCTGACTGCGCTGATGCTGTGGCTGCGCTCACGCCGACCCCTGGCAGCGCTCGGCATCGCCCTCTTCCTCGGTTGCCAATTGCTCACCGGCACCATCCTGCCGCTGGAACTGATCTACGAGCACCGCAATTACTTCGCCAGTTTCGGCTTGCTGCTGGCGATCGTGCCGCTGCTGGCAGTTCCACGAACATCGCCTTTCGCCCTGCCGCGCCACGTGCTGCTTGCTGGCCTATTGCTATGCTGGACCTCGCTCACTGCATTGACTGCGTACACCTGGGGCAATCCACTGCGACTGGCAGAAGACCTGGCCTCCCGCGCACCACAATCGCCGCGAGCACAGTACGAGTTGGGCCGCACCTACATCATCTACTCGCACTACGATCCCAGTTCGCCGTTCACATCGCTTGCCTATGCACCGCTGGAGACGGCAGCCTCACTACCCGATTCTTCGATCCTGCCGGAGCAGGCGCTGATCTTCATGAATGCGCGCATGCACCTGCCGCTGAAGGATGCCTGGTGGGACAGCATGATTGCCAAGCTGAAAGCGCGGCGACCAGGGGTGCAAGACGAGAGCTCGCTGGGCGCATTGACCCAGTGCGCACGTGAACAACGTTGCGACCTCCCAACCGAGCGCATGATGCAAGCCTTCTTGGCGGCGCTATCGCACCCACATCCGAGTGCGCGGCTACTCGCCACGTATGGTGATTACGCTTGGAACGTGCTGGACGACCATACTCTTGGTGAGAAAATGACTGCCGAAGCAGTGCAGGCCGCTCCCGCTGAACCGGCGTACCGAGTCACCCTGGTACGCATGCTTGTTGCACAAGGACGCATAGCCGATGCACGCCAGGTCATCAGCCAATTGGAAGTTCTGAACATCGGCGGCCGGCTAAACGGTAGCCTGAATGATCTGCGTGCCTTGCCGGGACTGCAGTGAGCCAACCTCAAAACAACAAGTGGCAACATAGGCGTAGCGCCGCATTTTGTCACCAACGATTGCGTTACGCTTAACCGATCACGTTCCAACTTCACTGAGCCAACAACTCGTGCCAATCAAGACCATTCGCAGCAAGGCCGACCTGGCTATCAACGGTGCACCACCAGCCTTCGACATGCCCTTGCATGTGGGTCGGCCCAACATTGGCGACCGTGAAGCTTTCTTGCAGCGGATCAACCAGATCCTCGACAACCAGTGGCTGACCAATAACGGCCCAATGGTGCAGGAGTTTGAGCAACGGATTGCCGAGCATCTTGGTGTCAAGCACTGCGTGGCAATGTGCAACGGCACCATCGCGCTGGAAATCGCCATCCGCGCCCTGGGTTTGCAGGGTGAAGTGATTGTTCCATCATGGACGTTCGTGGCCACGGCGCACGCGCTGTATTGGCAAGGCATCACGCCAGTGTTCGCGGATATCGACCCCGCGACTCACAACCTCGATTCCGCTGCAGTGCGTCGCATGATCACGCCGCGCACCACCGGCATCATTGGCGTCCATCTATGGGGTCGTGCGGCCCCCATCGACGAGCTACAAGCCATCGCCGACGAGCATGGGCTGAAACTGATGTTCGATGCTGCCCATGCTTTTGGCAGCAGCTTCAATGGACAGAGTATCGGCCGCTTTGGAGCCTGCGAGGTTTTCAGCTTCCACGCCACTAAAGCCTTCAACACCATGGAAGGTGGCGCCGTCACTACTAACGACGACGAGCTCGCAGAAACCCTGCGCCTGATGCGCAACTTCGGCTTCAAGGGTTACGACAACGTCATCCATCCCGGCACCAACGGCAAGATGATCGAGGCCTGCGCCGCCATGGGGCTGGCCAACCTGAGTGGCTTCGATGAGGTTGTAGCAATCAATCGGCGCAATCACGCGGCTTACTGCGAAGCGCTGGCTGGCTTGCCGGGCATTTCTGTGCTGACCTACGACCCCGCCGAGCGCAACAGCTATCACTACGTGGTGATCGGGGTGGATGATGCCTGCCGCGTATCGCGGGACGCTATCATCACGGCGCTGCATGCCGAGAACATCCTTGCCCGCAAGTATTTCTGGCCTGGCTCTCACAAGATGAAACCGTACCGTGACCTGTTTCCACATGCCGGACTTCTGTTGCAGAACACCGAACGGATATCGGAAAGGATCATCGTTCTACCCAACGGGAAAGGGTTGGTCGATCATCGTGCCATTACAATTATCCGCGACATCTTCACCGTATTAGTTCAATAGCTACTGAGGGGATCATCATGAACATCGAAGAATTCATTGAAAAGTTCGCTTTTGCCATTGAGGCGGATCCAGCCTCACTCGCGCCGGAAACCAACTATAAGCAACTGCCGCAGTGGGATTCCCTCAACACACTCTCGATCATCGCGATGACCGATGCAGACTATGGCATCACCCTGAGTGGGCAGGCTATCAACGACGCCCGCACGATCGCCGATTTGTGGGCCGTGGTGTCCGGCAAGGCACAAGCGTGACAAACCCGGTCGCTGGCGTTGCCATCCGCGCCATCGCCTCGGCCGTGCCCACACGCGTGGCTCGCACGATGGATTACGACTATCTGTCTCCCGAGGAGCGCGCACGTTTCCAAAAGGCCACGGGTATCGCTGAACGCCATATAGTCCATGCGGGACAATGCGCCTCTGATTTGTGTATTGCGTCTGCACTGCGCGCGCTGGAGCATCTCGGATGGGAGCCAGACAGCATCAGCGCGCTCATCTTGATAACCCAGACCGCCGACCAGCCCGTACCTGCGACTTCGATCAGCATTCAACACAAGCTCGGGCTGCCCCAGAGCTGTATTGCTTTCGATGTCAACCTGGGTTGCTCCAGCTATCCCTACGGCCTTGCGATCGTTTCCTCGATGATGCTTACACTTGGCATCCCGCGGGCACTGTTGCTGATCGGCGACGTGTCCAGCCTGACTTGCGCCGTGCACGACAAGAGTGCGTGGCCACTGTTTGGTGACGCTGGCTCCGCTACAGCCCTGGAGCTGGACGAGCAGGCTTCCCCCATGTTCTTCGACCTGATGTCGGATGGCGCGGGCAAAGACGCCATCATTATTCCACGCGGCGGATTGGCGTCCAGGCGCCCGCCTGGCGACGGGCCAGTCGAGCAGGAAACTGATCGCGACGGTGTCACACGTCGCCCTGATCAGCTGATCCTCCGTGGAGCCGACATCTTTGGCTTCGCCATTTCCAAAGTGCCACCGAGTATCCAGAGGGTAATGGAGGCCGCGAATACTTCCGCCGAGTTGATCGACTTCCTGGTGTTGCATCAAGCCAATAAAATGATCAACGACACCATCGCCAAGAAGACAGGATTCTCCGGCGATAAAGTGCCTTCATCGCTTGATCGTTACGGCAACACCAGTTCCGCCTCGATTCCGGTCACCTTGTGCGCCAATGCAGAGCATTTTTCCGTAAAGCAAAGCAGTACGCTGCTTTGTGGATTCGGCGTCGGTCTATCGTGGGCGAGCGCGCTGGTATCGCTGGAGCCAGGCACAGTCATCCCAGGCATCGAAAGCGACCATGTCTATTGATCGCCACGCGTACACCGACCCTTCCATATTCGGCAAAGAACTGACGTGTCTCTTCGGTGCCAGAATGTACGTCGGCTCAACTTTTGATCTACCAGCCGTCAACGATTACCGTAGCTTGCTGATCGGCAATCGGGCCATCACGATTCGCAACACGCCTGATGGGGTCCGCGCTTTCAACAATGTCTGCTTGCACCGAAACGCACTGATCGACCCACTGGGTTCCGGTAATCGGGTATTTCGCTGCAATTACCATGGCTGGAGCTACGGACACGACGGCGCGCTGAAGCATGCGCCGTTGACCGACGAAAGCACGATCTGCGAACGCCAGCTTCCCAGTTATCCCATGTCTGAATCGAACGGCTTGTTCTTCCTCGGTCAACGAGACTCCCCGGATGTGTCCGATGTCGCGCTGGCCTTCGATGAGACGAATTCCGTCCTTGCGCAACCTTTCTGCCGGGGAGTGCTCGATCACGCATGCAATTGGAAGCTGCTGATCGAGAATGTCCTGGAGGGCTATCACCTGAGTTACGTGCATAAGGACACCTTCGTGCAAGCCGGCTTCAAATCAACCTCGGATTATCTCTATGAGGCAAAGGGTGGTGTCTCATGGAGCACCATGACACCGAAATCGGGCGACGACAGGAGCCAAGCTTATCGGCGCATCACGGGGGCGGCGGGCCATTACTACAGTCACGCGTTTGTATTCCCAAATTTCTTCCTCGCCAATTCCAATGGCCTGATCGGATTCCTGGGCAGTCTTCAACCGACCGGCGCCACCTCCACACGACTGGAATGGTCCCTGTTCGAATTGCCCGCCCTCGCTGGACTAGCGACTCCCATACGCGAGCACTTTCAAAAAGACGCGATCGAGTTCGCCAATGCGACTCTTCTTGAGGACAAGGCGTCGGTTGAAGCTTGCCAGCTTGGCCTTTCATCGATAGGCATGGCTTGTCAATTTCAGCCGAGCGAAGGTCGGATAGCGCACTTCCATTCGATGTACGCGGAAAGAATGGACAGCCTGCAAGCGTAGGCAACTTGCCGCGGCATGCTTGCAGATTATCAGTCAATCGAAGGCGCTGAAACATGGACAAGGCGAAGCACGACATCGCGCAAGAGTTGATGACACAAGGGTTTTCCGTCGTACCCGGCTTTCTCTCGGACAAGGATGTCGGGAAAGATCTACTGGCGTTCCTGGCGAATGCACCAAAGTTCGCGGACGGCGTCATCAACGGGATACCTGACGGGAAGATGTCAGGGATTCAAAGAAAGATCGAGACGCTCATCCCCGAGATTGCCGGTATAGCCGGGTTGGCGATCTGTCGCGATCGCTTCAACTACTGCGCAATCAGGATTCAGGAAGCACACGGCCCAGCCGTCGTGCGGCACCCTTTCGACATGCACCGCGACCCCAAGGTGGCCCCGGGCGGCGTACTAAACTGGCATTTGGATCATTTCAGCTATTACCTGTATCGCGATCATTGGAACTGGCTAATCTGCTACATGCCGGTAGTCAAGCCATCTCCCGAGCTCACGAATCTCGCGATCATACCAGCGGACGTGCTGGAGTGCCTCGATCCTGAACTTTCGAGCCACATCCGCGGACGAGGCGCAATGCGCTTCAGATGCGTCGAGCCGGACACCAAGGAATGGTTCTCGATGCGCTTCCCGGGGCAGAACATCAAGATCGGCGACTGGTTCGCAATTGACGATTTCGACGACTCGACCATGGGTTGGAAGATCGGCATCGACCTTGAGCGCTGTAAGGTCGTCCCGCACCTTGAAGTGTACGATCTCCTGATCATGCGTGCGGATGTGATCCATCGGACGAACGATGCCGGAAGCGACAGGATTTCCATCCGCTGCGACGGGATGCCCCTGCATGCTCGTGAAGTCGATACCTTGCCAGGGCTGCTCAAACTGACGGCGAGCTTGCCCTTTGTCGGTAAAAAGAGGCGGTACAACCTGCGCAATTGGATCAGGAGCGAATGGAGGAAGCGGCTACATGGCAGCAGTTGTTAGTAAAAAATGTCCACCTTATTGGTAACACCGCTAATGCGGGCGTTGTTCGCGCGGGCATGGCTATGGAAAACGAGCATATCTGAGGGCAGTACGCATGTTTGCTGACAAACGCATCCTCGTCACCGGGGCAACCTCCGGCATTGGCTACACAGTGGCCACGGACCTGCTTGCCACGGGTGCGCAGGTGCTCGCGGTCGGACGCAACCTGGGCCGTCTGAATGAGCTCGCGCAACTGGGCGGCGAGCGGGCCACCACGATCGCCTGTGATCTGACAGACTTCGCTGCTTACCGGGATCTTGTAGCCGGCATCCTGCCGCTGGATGGCCTCGTCTGCTCAGCCGGTATTGTCGAGAACAATCCTTTACGCTTCTTCTCTCTGGAGAAGTACCAGCGTACCGTCGATATCAATCAGACTGCGCCATTGCTCTTGGTGGCCGAATTGGCGAGAGCGAACAAACTTCGCGACAACGCATCTATCGTGTTGCTGTCGTCGATTACGGGCACGAAGATCGGCATGAAGGGCACTGCTGCCTATGCCGCTACCAAGGCAGCGCTAGCCGCCTACGCCAAGGTCATGGCGCTCGAATTCGCACACAGAGGCATTCGCGTCAATACGGTAGCACCCGGAATGGTACAAACGCCGCTAGTAGAAGGCTCCCACCAACTTTCGGCGGAAGCGATTAATTTGGACAAGGCTCGCTACCCGCTCGGCAAGCGCTACGCGCAACCTGAGGAAGTGTCGGCAGTGGTCAAGTTCCTGCTTTCCAATGACGCATCATTCATGACTGGGCAAAACCTGGTGGTGGATGGTGGTTTCACAATCCAATGAGCGTGCAGCCACTCATTCTGATCGGCCGCGGCGGCTTCGGCCGCGAGGTAGCCGCCTGGATCAAAGCAAGAGCCCTTCCATACCGCATCGAAGGCTTCCTCGACGATACCCAAGACGGCCCGGAAGTGCTGGGGCCAATCCGTGGGCATTTACCGACACAAGCGGAAAAAACGCTGTATCTGGTATGCCTGGGTGAGGGCCGGCAACGTCAACGGCTGCGCATGGAACTGGAGACATATGGCGCGCTTTTCTCGACCCTTGTTTTCCCTGAAGTCACTAGCGCATCCACTCTGTCTGCCAGCAGAAACAGCATTTTCATGGGGACGTGCAGCATTTCCCATAACGTATCCATGGGAAACGACGTGCTTGTGCAGGGATTCGCCATCATCGGCCACGATGTCAAAGTGGGCGACGCATGCACAATCAGTAACCATGCCTTCGTTGGTGGTAACGCCAGATTGGAACCGTTCTGCACCATCCACCCGCACGCGGTGGTGTTGCCTAATGTCGTCGTCGGCGAAGGTGCCGTGGTCGGTGCCGGTTCCGTGGTTATCAAGAACGTGCCGCCGGGCGCAACGGTGTTCGGGGTTCCAGCCAAGATCATCGTTCCGGGGGGTGCATGATGCACGACGTCTACATCCATGACATCGGTGCGGCACTGGGCGACACGACCGAGCGCAACGACTCGACGACCCTTGGCCAGTCCGAGGTGGAGTGCCAGCGCCTTGCCGACAAGATTGGCATCTACAGTCGCCCCGTCGCGGCACCCGGACAGTACACCAGTGATTTGGCACGCGCCGCCACCGACGCGCTGCTAGCGCAGACGACAACGCACTCCGAGTCCATCGGTGCTTTGCTGGTATGCACCCAAACGCCAGACCATCTTATTCCTGGTGTCTCGTCGCGCCTGCATGGGCAGCTCGGTTTCCCCACCGAGTGCTTCGTGCTCGACATCAACCAAGGTTGTTCCGGTTTCGTAGTGGGTAGCCAAGTGATCGCCAACTGGCTGCGTACCTCCGGCGGCAACGGCATACTGGTGAACGCTGACACCTATTCAAAGCTGATCCGTCGTGACGATCTGACCACCCGTGCGCTATTCGGCGATGCTGCCGCAGCCACGCTGTACTCCACACAGCGCAAAGGCTTGCACATAGTCGATTGCCGAAGCTATGCCGACGGTTCCGGCTACGACGCGTTCATAGCTCACGGTTCAGCCCTACGCAACGACGCTGGTTTACGGACCGGTATCTGCATGGATGGTCCGGGCATCCTCAACTTCGCCCTACGCAAGGTACCTGAAGCCATCACATTGACGCTCGATGCACAAAATCTTCGCCTCGATCAACTGCGCATGGTGTTGTTCCATCAAGCCAATAGCTTCATGGTCGGGCAGCTAGCGCGAAAGCTCAAACTAACGGTTGAACAGGTACCGCAAAATTGCATGAATCTCGGCAATACCGTCTCTGCATCGATCCCTCTGTTGCTGAAAGAGCAGATGGACAGCTTGCGTTTTGGTGATCTTGTCTTGGCAGTGGGCTTTGGTGTCGGTTTGTCGTGGGGGGTGATGTTGCTTGAGTATGTGGGAAATGACTAAACCCGCAACGCACCATGGCGCATATGTCGACCCTTGAAACACGAGCTGCCAACGCGGCGTGGTGGAGCACACTGGAGATCTTGGCGCGCTATGGCGTGCAATTCGTTGTCATGGTGGTACTAGCACGTCTGCTCACGCCCGATGACTTCGGCCTGATTGCGATGTTGCTGGTCTTTACCAGCATCGGTACCCTACTAGTCGACTCAGGTTTTGGTGCGGCGCTGATCCAGCGTCAGCAGACAACAGCGGACGACGAGACCACCGTCTTCGTCTTCACCATGGTCGTCGGTGCGGCCACCGCTCTGATCTTGGCACTCTCCGCTCCCGCCATTGCCGCCTTCTTTGATCAACCCAAATTGATCGATCTGACCCGAGTCATGGCGGTGGTTCTGCCGCTCGGCGCATTTGGCGCCGTGCCTGATGCGCTATTGACCATGAAACTCAACTTCAAGGCGCGCGCACGTGCGGAGGCCACCGCATCGCTTTGCTCCGGCATTGTCGCAATTGTGCTGGCACTACGAGGCTTCGGCGTGTGGAGCCTGGCATGGCAAGGGATCGTTTCGATCGGAGTGCGAGGACTGCTTTTGTGGGTCTATTCAGGGTGGCGGCCGCGCGGGTCTTATCGCGGCGCGTCCTTTCGTAGTCTGTTCGGCTTCGGTGGGTACATGCTTTTGTCCAGTCTGCTGAGTGCAGTTGCCGTACGCCTGCAATCCGTGATGATTGGCAAGCTGTTCGATTCCAGCGCGCTGGGCTATTACACGCTCGCTCAAAACACGCAATCGGCGCCATCATCGTTCATGGGGCAGGTGCTCAGCCGCGTTGGACTTCCCGTGTTTTCCACACTCGCCCATGATCGTGAAAAGCTTGTTGCTGCCCTGAGGTCGTCTCTACGTATGGCCATGTTCCTGTTCGTACCATGCATGGTCGGCATCGCCGTGGTGGCCCAGCCACTGATTGACATGCTCTACGGCGCACGCTGGGGTAATGCCGCCCCCATTCTCAGCGTGCTCGCCCTTGGGGCCGCACTGTGGCCGGTGCACGTGCTGAACCTGGCTGCCATCAGTGCGCAGGGGCGCTCGGATCTGTTCCTTCGACTCGAAGTCATCAAGCAGGTCGTAGGCATTGCACTGGTGCTCGTTTTTGCGTATCGGGGGCCATTGGCGATTGCATGGTCTGTGCTGTTGTCCGGGATTTTCTCGGCGGGCCTGAACACCTACTACTCTGAACGTTTGCTCGGTTACGGCTGGTTCGCTCAGCTTGCTGACCAGTGGCCCACGCTGGCGTTATCGGCCACGGCAGCCGCATTCGGCTGGGCAGTCATGCACTGGAGCAGGCCCGGCATACTTGCGATGCTGGCCGCAATCATCGTCAGCGCAGTGACGTACTTGACACTGGCAGCTCTCACCAGAAGTGAAGCACTGAGAGCTTTGCTTTCCGTAACCCGCACTCTGCGATCCAAGCAACCTGCAGACAACCCATGACCAAGCAGTGCAATTACCACGAGGTATCTGACCCGGCAGTACTGGCGATCCGGCCGCTGGTGAGCGTACATATGCTCGCTTATCGCCATGCACCTTTCATTGCTGCCGCCATCCAAAGCGTCGCGGATCAAAAGATGGACTTCCCTATCGAGCTGATCATCGGCGAGGACTGTTCGCCCGACCGAACCCTCGAGATTGCTATGGACTACCAGCGCAAGTACCCTGCGCTGATCCGCGTGTTATCAAGCGACGCGAACGTCGGGATGCACGCAAATGGTGATCGCTGTCTGGCAGCGTCGCGTGGCGACTACATAGCCATATGTGAGGGTGACGACTACTGGTGCGACCCAACCAAATTGGTACGCCAGATGGCAATATTTCGCGCCCATCCGGAATGCGCACTGGTCTACCACGCAGCTGCATACATCGACAGCGAAACCGGCCGCCAGACCAAAACCAGTAGGCAATCGCTCTTTTCGAGGATTCTGAGTCCTGAGGAAATCATCCTGGGAGATGGGGGCCTCATACCAACTGCTTCGATACTGGTACGACGAGAGATCGCCATCAACCTTCCTGTTTGGTACCACCAAGCGCCAGTGGGCGATTACCCGCTCGCATTATGGGCCGCGCTGCGTGGCAAGATTGCCTACCTCGACAGGATCATGTCGGTCTATCGCACTAACGTGCCGCATTCGTGGAGTCAACGTTATGTACCTGACATCAATTCACGCATGCAGTACGCAAGGCAGATCGAGGCCATGTTTTCCGGATTCTCGGCTGAGAGCAAGCATCACTTCGATGAAGCTACACGCGAAATGGTCAGCAAATATTACTCAGACCCGTTGGTGCGACTTCCGGGTTCCACAGAAGTGAAGAGACGTCTTTATAGCGAAGTCTCCGACAAGCTGCGGGGTTCGGATCGCTGGCTGACGTGGTTGGCGGTGAAATACCGTTTGAGATTGCCCCTTCTCAAAGACCTGCTACGCAAATGCCGGTCCTTGAGGCGGCTTATCAAGGTACACATCTTCAGTGAACGCATCGCCTCCGACCATGCAAACCAACTCTAAGAAGCAACATGTCTAGTAATGTGTTCATCGTCGGCGCTGGCTACGCCGGCAGCGTCATGGCCCGCGAACTGAGCGACGCCGGCCATCGCGTGCACATTATCGACAGGCGCCCACACGTCGCCGGAAACGCTTACGACGAGCGTGACGAATACGGCCTGCTGGTGCATCGCTATGGCCCACATATCTTCCATACCAACGGCGAACGCATCTTCGAATGGCTGTCACGCTTCACTGAGTGGCGACCCTATGAACACCGGGTACGCGGGGTGGTGGGCGGCGTGTCCTACCCCTTCCCGATCAACCGTGACACATTGAACCAATTGTACGGACTGGATCTGGATGAGGCTGGCGCCGCCGCGTTCTTTGAGCGGGTACGTGAACCGCGCGAGCCAGTGACGACCAGTGAAGACGTCGTACTGAACTCGGTCGGCCGCGACCTGTACGAGAAGTTCTTCCTCAACTACACACGCAAGCAGTGGGGGTTGGATCCGTCCGAGCTGAAAGCCGGGGTGGCAGCGCGTATCCCCGTGCGTACCAATTCCGACGATCGTTATTTCACCGATACCTTCCAGGCGATGCCGTTGCACGGCTACACCAAGATGTTCGAAGCCATGCTCGACCATCCGAACATCACCGTGGAGCTTGGCGTGGATTTCGCCGACGTGCGCGATCGCACGGGCTACGATCACATCGTCTACACCGGCCCCATCGACGCATATTTCGACTACTGCTATGGCCACCTGCCCTATCGCTCGCTGCGCTTCGAGCATGAGCATCTGCCAGCCGTCGAGCAATACCAGGAAGTGGGCACGGTGAACTACCCGAACGATCACGCGTACACGCGGATCACCGAGTTCAAGCACCTGACCGGGCAGCAGCATGCCGGCACGTCCATCGTGCGCGAGTATCCACAGGCGGAGGGCGATCCGTACTATCCGGTGCCGCGGGCCGAGAATGAGGCGCTGTTCAAGCGCTATGAGGAGCTGGCGAAGCGGGAGGCGAACGTGACCTTCGTCGGGCGGCTTGCACAGTACCGCTACTACAACATGGACCAAGTGGTAGGCACTGCACTGGCCGCCGCCAAGCGATTGATCGGCTGAGGGTACCGTTGTCGCCCCAATACCGAAGGTATTACAATGTTTGTGCGTAGTAATACTTTTGGAGAATTCCCATGACTTCGACGCTTACCAGCAAGGGCCAGGTCACCTTGCCGAAGAAGTTTCGCGACTACCTTGGCCTGCGGCCCGGCTCGTCCGTGGGCTTCTCGCTGGGCGCCCACGGCGAGGTGATCGTGAGTCCGGCGGATGCCGCCAAACCACACCGCGGCAAGCGACGTTTCGATGCACTGCGGGGCAGCCTCGACACCGGCAAGAGCACGGATGCGCTGATGTCCCTGCTGCGCGGCTATGACGCGGATGCACGGGACCCCGGTCTGAAATGATCCTGGTCGATACCTGCGTACTGCTGGATGTGGTGCAGGCGGATGCGCGCTGGGCGGACTGGTCGCAGGAACAGCTGGAGCACGCGGCGGAACATGGAGGGTTGTTGATCAATCCCATCGTCTACGCCGAGTTTTCGGTGTGGTACGACGACCTGCAGCGGCTGGAGCATGTGCTCGCAGAGTTTGGCGTGACCTTCGAAGAACTGCCTCGCGAGGCATTGTTTTTGGCCGGCAAGGCGTTCCGCCAGTACCGGGCGCGGCGCGGCACGCGCGCCAGCGTGCTGCCGGATTTCTTCATCGGCGCCCATGCCGCCGTGCGCGAGCTGCCGTTGCTGACCCGCGACACCGCTCGCATCCGCACCTACTTTCCAACCGTGGCTCTGCTGGCACCGCCAGAGGCCTGACCAGGATGCGCATCGCCTTTCTCTGCAAACGAAAGTACATGGGCAAGGACGTCATTGCCGACCGTTACGCGCGCCTGTACGAAATGCCGTTCCAGCTTGCCCGGCTCGGGCACTCGGTGGGCGGGTTCTGCCTGAGCTACCAGGGGCATGACGAAGGCAACTGGGAACACGATGCGCAGCCCGGCACGTTGACATGGGAGTCGTGCTCGCTGGGGCACCTGCGTGTACCGGCACTGCTTGCCTATCCACACCGCATGCTTCGCCGCCTGCACGAATTCGCGCCAGACTTGTTGATCGGTGCCTCGGACATCCCGCACGTCGCGCTGTCCGCATGGCTGGCGAAACGGCTGGGCATTCCCTATGCCGTGGATCTGTACGACAACTTCGAGGGCTTCGGCCAGGCGCGCATCCCCGGCATGGTGCCGGCGCTGCGCCATGCGGTGCGCGGAGCTGCCCTGGTGACGACCACCAGCCAGCCACTGAAGGATCTGGTCATCGGCAGTTACAGTGCGCGCGGCGAAGTCATCGCGATGCCGAGCACCGTGGACAAGTCGGTGTTCCGGCCGATGGACCGGATGAGCTGTCGCCAGTCACTAGGGTTGCCGATGGGTGCGAAACTGATCGGCACGGCCGGTGGC
>Ga0157369_10006746_pt1 | contig 13246 bp, 10 predicted proteins | sample C25metaG_FD_113461 | JGI IMG/M metagenome (GOLD analysis project Ga0157369, IMG submission 113461) | Corn rhizosphere microbial communities from Kellogg Biological Station, Michigan, USA - C2-5 metaG | ecosystem: Host-associated > Plants > Roots > Rhizosphere > Soil | place: USA: Michigan...
TCATACGCATACTGTGCGTAATTGCCTTCGGGCTGGGTGATCTTCGTGACGCGACCATTGCTGTCATACTGATAGTTCGTGGTGTGACCGAGTTCGTCCTGGACTGACGTGATCCGGTCGAGGTTGAGATCGCCGGTAATGATCTTTGTGTGACCAAGGCCGTCGGTGATGGTCATCGTCGAGGTGTTGCCGAGGACCGAACGGGAATAGTTCCTCGTGACGCCGTCGTGGGTAATGGCGCTGACCATCGTTGTGCCTGTGACGTACGTGACAGACGTTGAATCGCTGGTCTCGCCCGGACGGCGGATACCAGCCAGCAGATTGTTGCCGTTATCGGTAAGCGTCCACTGCCGTCCGAGAGCGTCTGTAATCGTCGCGACCGTCCCCGGCAGGCTGTAGGTCAGCGAAGGACATTCACCCGAACATGCCGTTGCCGAATTCGCAAAGCTGACGCTCGACTTTCGCCACCAGTTCGTTGGCGGCACTCCGGAAAGCCCCGGCACGTTCGAAACGTAATTGACGGTAAACGAGTAGCCGGCCGAGCTCGATACGCCTCTGAAGCGGTAATAAGAGGTCCCGCTCGTGCAATCGAGCGGATTGTCGCAGCGATCGACGAAATCCCAGTTCAGCGTGAGGATCGTTCCGTCGGGTTTTGTAACGGAAACTGGAATCGCGCATGCGCCCGGTGTGAAGACGCTGTTGCAGGCGTATCCAGACAGGGGAAGTCCGTTCGCAGGACTAGTCGCGATATATTGGATCGTCGTCCCGTCCCTTGCGGTGTAGGTGCTCCCATCAAAGCTCGCACCATTCGCCGTTTGGGAAACCCCGCTGACGAACACATCCGAATAATCGCCAAGCTCAACGGTTTGCGTCGAGCCGCTGGTAAGGACGCCATTGCTCCAATTGTCCCGGTAGCCGGCGTCACCCCAATAACGGACCAGCGAAAGAGCGCCTTTGCCGGACCCCATGGTGGCTTCGGTAAGTGAAAAGCGGAACTGACCGCTAAGGAGGTCGACGCCGAAATCGTCGACGTTTTGGTGGAGCGGCGGTGCCGAGCTGGCTACCTGCGCAAAGGCGGGCGCGGCGAGAGCCGTGGTGGACAGCAGGGCGCACGTCATCGCCGCCCGCAGATTGCGAGTGAACATCGGTCAGAACTCCAGAAAATTCCTGTGGGCCAGGCCCTGCGCGTTTGCGGCGGCGCAGCGCTCGGGGGAGGTCAGAGGCTCGCCGTTAGGCGAGCGATTTCATCAAGGGGGGCCAGGATTGGGCGATCCGGTCGTCGTTTTTGTCACCCGGTTGTGCGCCTTGTCGTAAGCGTAGCTCGTCGTGACGCCATTGTTGATCGATCCGGTCCGCGCCACTTGCGTCAAGCGCCCTCGGGCATCGTACGAGTAGCTGATTGTCTCGCCCGCGAGGGCGGCGCTCGATACGAACAGCGCAACAGCTGCGCCCGCAACAATCATGGTTCGCCGCATGGCTCAAACTCCATTGTCCGGCGGTCTGCGGAAGCCGAGGGGGAATGTGCTTCCTTCACAAAACCGCCGGAACAACAGCAGAGCTAAGTCTAGCTTTCCGACAATTCTCCGACAAAATGACGATGATGTGTATTTTGTTGGAGAGTTCCTACAACTGAGAAGCGAATCAGCTGATCTTGCGTCCGGCCCAGACCACGCGACCGATCACATCCACGTCCTGCGGATCGCAGTCGGGCCAGGATGGATAGGAAGCATTGTCGCTGGAAATGGTGATCTTGCGTGTACCGGGGTGAACGGCAATGCGCTTCACGGTCAGCGTGTCCTCGCGCCGCAGCACATAAATCCCGTCATGGAGCCTTGCCCCCGCGCCTGAGCGATCGACCATGATGTCGTCTCCATCCGCAAGCGTCGGAAACATCGAATCGCCACGCACCCGGATAATTGAAAGGTCCGACGGCCGTGCATTGCACAACTGCTTGAGGAACAGCGGATCAAAGCCCAGGTGAGCGATTGGTGTCTCGCCGTCGGTGAACGCGCCATGCCCTGCCGATGCGCGAACGTCGAAACGGGGAATGGCGATCAAGTCCTTCGACGGTTCAGGATCGCGGCGCGGGCCGCCCAATAAGGATTCGTCCACATCGAAATAGCGGGCGAGGTTGCGCCGATCCTCTTCCGACAGTCGCCTCGGTACCCCCCGTTTGATATATTGCTGAATGTACGCCGCATTACGCCCAAGCATTCTTGATAGACCCGCATAATCCTCACGCCGATCGGCAATGAGGCGGGCGAGTTCGGCGCGCGGTCCATCGATCCGTTCCATGAACGTTCCTATGTCATAAGCAAAATACCTAGACAAGTAGGAATTCGAATGAGAACACATAGGGAACATACGAGTCGGAGTTCCCTGTCCATGCTTCTTCATCGAATCGAGCGCCACCTAAGAGCCAAGCTCATGACGCCGACGCGCTTCGGCCGCGAGGCGATCGGCGATCCCAACCTCATCGCGCAGCTCAAGAGCGGCCGTGAGCTGCGTGCCGCGACTGTTCAGCGCGTAATCGATTATCTCAACGACAATGAATGCGAGGAATGCCCGTGCGGCCGCTGTTCGCAATAATCTATCCCGCTGCGTTGCTCCTTTCAGGTCATGCCGCTGCCGCTCCGGATTTCGCGCCCAGCCCGCGCCAGGCGTACGAGTGGTTCGTCGCCATCAATCCTCCCAGACCCGAAGTGCCAGTCGGGGCGCTGTGGATCAACGGCTACGGGCCAACCGGCCCCGCCGCAGACAAGGACAATGTGGAGACCGTTCACAGCCTCAACGCACTGACGATCGAGAAGAATTTACAGCTCGCTCTGAGCGTCGGGCTCCTCGACCTGATCGGGATCGATCCCAAGGTGCGTGATCATTATGTCGCTCGCTTCACCGACCTGTCGATCGTGCGGGTCAAAGACGTTTCGAAGCTCCTTGGTCCAAGAGGCGAGCCGCGCATCATCGAAGCGCTCAAGGCCGGTTCAGTTACCATCTCAAGCGACAGCGATTTCGGATTGAACGCGCAGTCAGTAGGATTCCAGCGGAGCAATTTGACCGGATCGACAACGAATGACCGGGCACGCACGTATTCGATCGAAGCCCATGACATGTTTGTCGCCATTCGCGTGGCGACCCCTGAGCTGGTCGCGTCGGACGAGCGGGAACTGAAGCTCAGCAAAGACTTCCGGTCCGCCCAGATCGACGATTATTTGTTGCTGCTGTCGCGTGAACGATGCGCCGCTCCGCCCGCACCGTGTCGGCCCTCAATCGGCATCGCCAAGCAAAACAGCTACGGGCTTCAAGGCTCGGGCGGATCGACGGTGATTGGAGAGGATTTTACAGCTCGGCTATCACTACCGGTACCGCTCGCCGATGGTCATGGCGGGTTGTTCGACAGCTTGCTCATCCGCTGGGTCGCCCCGTGCCCAGAACTCAAGAGTAATGCATGTCGCGAGCAGCCCCGTTTGTTTGCCCGCTACGCCGGGACTCGTCTCGCCGATGACAAGTTCATTGCCCCTCGGACGTGGTAGGCGCGGACCATGGACCGCATGGGCATTTCAGGCGTTCAAAATCCCTTTGCATCGAATTTTTCCAGACCCTCGATCGAGCGAACGTCTGATTTGTGGTTCGCCGAGCTGCGCGGCAGATGGCTGGAATGGGCGCAAAGCGGACGCGGACGCGAAATGTGTCTCGACGGAGGGATTATCACCTTCCGCGTAGGAGATTGAACTTCCTACGGTTTATTCCGCGACCCGGCCGCCTCCCAACATTCTTCCCCACGTCAGGAGCTGGAAATCACCGGACGAGGACGGATTATGGCGGACTGACCCCGCTGTCCAGCCGTGATGATGGTGCGCTTTTTCGCCGATGACGGACCTTCCGGTTCGGAATGCAGGTTACTCGGAGTGACCCGCCCGAACCTATGATTGTTATCGTATGCTCCCCTCGAGAAGACCTGACGCGGAGGGCTCCTCGCTAAAAGTCTGTGGGCAACGGTAGTGCGGCGAACTGCGCGGACAACGTAGGGACCAGATGATCGCCGGAAGGTGACGGATAAGCGTGCAGAGCAGAACGATAACTCCGATCAGGACAATTGCGCCGATTGGAATGCCATCCGCTGCAGGGAAGAGATCGATCAACATTCACGCCTCCGGCAACGCGCATGTCGATGGAAATCGACCAACTGCTCGCGCGCTCATCGGCGGAGCTCGTATTCGGAAGGGTCAGCGAAGATGTGGGAATAGCGGTCTTCATCCTGACCGCGATGCCTGCCGGATCCGAAATACGGCAGCAGCGCCAGCTCTACCTTATTTGCTGAGGCGCCATTCAGCTTCCAAGTAACCTGAGGCTCCTTGACTGTCTGATCGACAATGACTTCGACTTGGGAAAAGCCGGCATCCTTCAGCGCAGCTCTCATCTGCGCGGCGCGATCCATGACCCAGCGCAGATGATGCGAGGGAACTTTCCAAAGGTCGGCCAACATTGGGCCGATGGGAAGAAAGACTGCGGGTCCTACATTCGAACGATCTCGGGTGCCGTCGTCGGCATCGTATGTGATGCGCCAGCCGCTATCCGTCTGGCTCATCAGCCAATAGTCGCCCGTGTAGGAAGATCCTTCGACTGGCACTCCCAGCATGACGGCGGCGATCATTTTGTCTGTGACGTGCCCTGGCCCAAGCTTTTCCGCTAACTGGATAACTGCCGACGCTGGATGGTCTGAAGTTTGCAGTCCAGAGCTAACGACTTCAGCCTCCGATGTGGCGATCTTTTCAATGAAGTTGCCGGTCTCATCATCGTAAAGGCTGACTTGCACGGGTTCGCCGCGCCGAAATCGCGCCAAGGATTCCGCTAAGCTCGTCGCTGAACTCCAAGCACCGATCTCCGTCTTGACCGATCGGAATAGCCGCACTGCATCCTGCAGTGCATCTGCGAGAGATTTGAGTTTAGCGATGTTCGCGCCGAAGTGGTCGCGGAAAGCTTTTAGAACGACGGCGATATTCAGCTGCGAATAGTGAAACTTGTGGTGGACGCCCTTGCCGCCCGAAGCTCCCTCGGGAATCAGAAGTCTGCGCTTGATCCAGAAGCTCAGGACATCCTGGCTGAGGCCGACGCGCTCGGCGATTTCCTGCCGACTGTATAGGATGGATGGATCGATCCATTCGGGTCCATCGCGCTCTTTCCGGCTCATGTTCGAGGGGATATATGATCATCGCACCTTTAGCAACGGACAAAGGTGTTGTGGTCCTTCTGGCGTATCACGACGGCTAGGATCCCCTCCTTGTCGTCGATGCACCTGGCGGCAGGAGCCGAGTTTTACAGATTAGAGGCTTTGCGTCTTAGGAAACTCGTCAGCGAAGACACTGGCACGAGCGTGATCGTGCCGACTTTGATGATCTCGATCTCGCCGGCAGCAATCAGCTCGTACAGCTTCGACCGGCGCTCAGACGACAGGCTTCGGGGACTCGGACGGCGAACGGCGGCGTGTGCATTGCCGGGTCGGAACTCATCAGTGGGAGGGAGGCGGTGCGAATTATCGTCCGAGACTAAGCTTTGCTCGATCAGCTGCGGAGCCCTTCTTCGACGAATCTGGCGGCATCCAGTCGCATGTCGATCCGTGATAAGCTCAACCGGTTCGAGTCCCGTACCGCCCCAGAGGCGAGGTTGGCCGTGTCGAAGCCGCGCGGCGCGGGAGTGCCCCAGGGCAGTGGAGCTAGGTCGCGGCGGTCATGATCGCGGCGAAGCGGTAGGGTGACTCCCACTCCTCCACCGAGCGAAGGATTGCAACGCAACGCTTGAGGCCGCTCTCCTGCATTGCCTCAGCCGCAATCTGCGCGGCGACATCCTTGGGATCGGTCTGCGCTCTTTTGGTAAAGACGTGGAAGAGGCCGAGCGTGTCGCGAGGCGCCGGGGGTTGCACCACCAGGGTGCTTTGATGCCCCGGCTTGCGGAAGTCTCGCGCAACCGTTCGGCGCGCAGTTTCAAGCGCCGCGACGAGCCTCTTCTGCTCCGCCGCATCGCACAGATGCAACAGCGCCCGGCCCATTGTGGTCCATCCGGGGCGCTCCCGATCCTCCAGCTGTCCGAGCAGATCGCGGAAATAGGGGTGAAGCCTCAATGATGGCTTGGGGACCCGAACACCGGCATCGCGGCTGGTGTAATAATGGTCCATCGGAGCAGACATTCCCGAAACCATGAGCGAGGCCTTTTCCTGCTCGAATGCCCCGAAATTGAACGCCGTTTCCAAATAGAGCCCGAGATGATCGAGCTCGTCCCCGAAGACGAGGATCGATCGCTGCAGCCGTTCCCGCTCGATGAGATAATCGATGACGAACAGCGGCCGCCCGAGGATGTCGAAGATCACGTTGAGGTCAGCAAGGTTCATCGTCGCGGCCAGGCGCACACCGTCCGGGATCCAGCCCACCGCCTGCAATTCCGTCTCCGAAGTCGCTAGGACCGAAAAGTCATCGAGAGTAACCGATACCCTCGCGATCTGGTCGATAGCGTTGGGATCAAAGGGCAAGTGGGCCAGCGCGGCCGTGCATGCAGGGTCGCCGCTTTGCGCCCGCTGGATGACGTCAGCGAGCCGGGCCGACTGCACCGCAGGCGCGACGACCAGGTCCTCGACTTGACGTCTGACCCGATCGGGCGCACCGCGGAGTGCCTCCGGTGTCAGCGACGCGGACTTGGCTTCGAAGATCAGCAGCGTTCGGTCGCAAACGACCAGCACGTCGGTTTCAAACTGCCGACCATCGTGAGTCCACGAGGCGCGCGGCACAATCGTCGTTTTTGGGAACGCCTTGCGTACACCGGCTTCCACCTGCTCTTCGAGGAACGTTGCCCTGCGCTCCTCCAGCGCCCGCTTGAGGTCCGGCGTATCGCACAGTCCGCGCATGCAGGGGATGATGAAGCTGAACAGAACATGCGGCAATGGCATGAAATAGAAGCTGCCGATGCGGATTCCGGGCGCCGTCCACACCGGATTGGCCATGAAAACGAAGTCCGGATTGACCTCCGTCAGAGACCCCGGCTCATGAGAAATTGCGTTGAGGGCGCGCTGCACGATGGCCTCAGATATCCCGCATGTCTCAGCCACTTCTGCAGGTCCAACGAGCATCAACCCGGCGAGCGAGAGATCGGCATGCGCGAGAAGCTTGCTCCTGACCGCGTCGAGCGAGGCGTCCTTGGGAATGATCGCGAGAAAATCGTCCAGGTTACCCGTGATCCCGGGATAATCCCGATAATAGACGCGGACGCATTGACGGATCGATTTCTGGCTGAACACGCGTTTGAGGATGGCAAAGCGCCGGTTCAATCGCCTCTGAACTATCTGTTCGAGCGCCTCGACGACGATCATCAGGTCGGACGCGCCGAAGCCGTGCCGTGAGCGCAATCGCTCATCCAATGGGGAAAACAGCGATCGGGAGATGGCACGCACGTCCGACTCATATCCCCAGTTCCGAACGACCTGCGTGTGCAGGCGGAGTTGCTCTTGCAGCATCAGGACCATGCGTTGCTGGTCCGATCGTTCCTGCTCAGCTTCCTTATAGCGGCGCTGATGAAATGCGTCGGCGAGAGCCTTCAGGGCGTCGACCACCGACTGCACATCCGCGGGCACCGGTGGTCGGGCACCCCACTCCGCACGAGGCAACATGAGGAGAAGGGCAAGAAGGAGCTCGAGGTGGTGCTGCTCGATGCCGGCGATCATCATCTTCCCGGTCGTGCCCTCGGGACCGACGGCCCCCATCGTGCCCCAGCCGATGATCATCGCGGCGAGATGAATGGGGTCCACGCGCCGCATGGCATCGTGCACTTCGCCAAGGAGCCGTGGGAAGTCGTCGTGCTGGCGGTCGGCGATCGACGCCATTGCAGACCTGATTACCGCTGGATCGATGCCCGAGAGCGGATGACGTGTGAGGATCGGGCTGGAGTTGCGCCTTCCCGAACGGCCGCCCCTTCGTTTGCGTCTCGAACCGCGCTCCTTTGTCACCGAACCTAGACGCCCTCCAACAGGTTGCACCAGGGATTTACGGTAGCCTAACGCAGTCACAGGCGTCACATCGGTGTGGATGTCCACCGTTTGCGAAACAGCGCCTAGCCTCAATGCGCCACCTGATCGGGTGCCGGCCATTCAGCCGGTCGTCACGCGCGCCCAGAGCCTTCCCTTCGCCGATCTCAGCTGGGAGAACTTCGAGCGCTTGTGCCATCGGCTGGTGAGCCTCCAGGCGAGTGTTGAACATGCGGCCCGCTATGGCCGGCAGGGTGATCGCCAAGAAGGAATCGACATTTTCGGCCGGCTATTCGACGGCCGCTATCATTGCCTGCAGGCGAAACGTCACAAGAGCTACGGCGCCGCCGACCTTCGCGCGGCCGTTGACCTCTTCCTTGGAGGAGATTGGGCGGAGCAAGCCTCAAGATTTACGCTCGCCACGCAAGCTTCGCTGCAATCGACCGCCGTTCAAAAAGAGATCGAAGTTCAGGATCGGCGGCTGAAAGCTCGAGGAATCTCTTTCACCGCGCTGAGCGGAGACCAGCTGACGGATGCGTTGCGCACGCACCCGGTGCTCGTTGACGACTTCTTCGGCCGCAGCTGGGTCGAGGCCCTGCTTGGCCCCGACATCGCCGCCTCGGTCGGCGAGCGACTTGACGGTGCCGCGTTTGCCAGCGTCTGGTCGCAGCTCGGGCGCGTCTACGACGCCCAGTTCCACGCCATCGATCCGGGCAGCTTCGGCTCGATTGCAGATATCGACCATCGCCAGGCGCTCACCTTGCTTGAGCGTTTTCACAAGCCCGACATTTTAGTCAGGGAAATTGCGCCGATCTCCGAGCGGCTGGACATGGTTTCCAGAGACGCTGTGCCCCCCGGCCCGACCGGCGCGAGTGAACGGCAGGCGGCGATCGGCGATTCGACGCGCCAATACTCGACGCTCGATAACCTGCGGACGCGACGCCTCGAACTCGCGGTTTGGCTGCGGGACGGAGAGCAACTCGTCGTGACTGGCGAGGCCGGGTCCGGGAAAAGCACGTTGCTGCGGGTTATTGCCCTGGACCTGCTGCATGACCAGTCGCACTTCCCCGAACTGGCTAGGCGGTGGGGCCGCCACATTCCGATCTATGTTCCGTTTGCCCGCTGGTCGTCAGAGATCGCCCGGGATGGCGCTCAAGTGGGGATTAAGGAGCTCGTCAGAAGATCACTCCAGCCCGTTCTCACCAAGAGTCTGGTCGACCTCCTCGACCGCGCAATCGACGAGCGGCGCATCCTGTTGCTGATCGACGGCCTCGACGAGTGGCGCGACGAACAGGCTGCGCGGAGCACGCTGAAGTCGCTCGTGACCCTAGTAGAGGCGCATGGCATCCCAACGATCGTATCTGGCCGACCGCGCGGGATCAGCCAGATCGGCGCGCTGCCGTCGGCCTGGAAGCGCGGTAGCATCGCGCCGCTGAGCCGCCCACAACAGTCGGCAATCGCGCGAAGCTGGTTCGACCGCTACGCCCCGGGCACGGCGGCGCACAGCGCCGCCATCCGAACGGACCGTTTCATGGCGGAACTCGCGCGCGACGGGAACCTTGCCCAGCTGGCAGCCACGCCGTTGCTGCTGATCGGCGCAGTGACCCTTGCGCTTCGCGGGCAAATCCTGCCGCGGACCAGGCACGACGTCTACGACGAGTTGGTCAAGATCCTGCTCGAGGTTCATCCCGATCGTCGCGCGACCGCCGCAGGCGACATCCGGTCCAGGTTCCAGTTCGCGGGGGACGCTGAGCAGCGGAGGGCTGCGCTGGCGAGACTGGCCTTCGCGGTCCGGCAGACCCAGCCCGCGGGTGCCTTGGAGGTCACCCGAGCCCGCAAGATCATCGGCGATTTTCTGGCGTCTTCGGAAGGGTTCGAACTGGCCAGGGCCGAGGCGCTCGCGGCGGCCCGCGAGATTCTCTCCATCAATTCGGAGACTCAAGGCCTGCTAGTCGAGCGTGCCCCCAAGGAGGTGGGGTTCGTCCATGCAAGCTTTGAGGAATATCTTTGCGGCGAGCACATCGCCGGGTGGCCCTTCGCCCGCATCGAGGACTTCGTCCGCGCCCATTGCGGGGACGGGCGGTGGCGCAGCGTCATCGCCAACCTGCTCGGCGCGACCAGGCGGCGCGACGAATTCACGCGGCTGGTGGAGATCATCGAAGCGCCGGAGCAGGATGAGCTCCGGCGATTCAACAAGGCGGGGGTGCTGGGCGACGTCGCGTTCGGTTCTGCACAACGCTCGCCCGCTGTCGCTCGTCGGCTTGCCGCGCAAACACTGGATCGGGTGGAACAGGAGGATTGGCCACTCGCACGGCGCGATGCGCTCGCGACGGTCCTGAAGGGTCTCAGCGACCCGCTTACGGACAGGGAGAGAGATGATCGCCTCCTGCGGTGGGCCCCGGCTCGAGCCGCTCACCGCGCCTCGCTCGTCGCGCAGCTGGGAAGGTGGAAAGGCGGTGACGACTTACGACGGACGCTGTGGCAGGTGCTTCATGACGAGGATGCCGGCGTTCAGCGCTCCGCCGCAGCCGCCTTCGCAAGCGCATTTGCGAACGATCCCGCTGCGCTCCGGCAGCTGCTGGACGGCATTGCCGTCTCGATCAGCCTCCCGGCCTCGATCGCAATGCTGGAAAGCCTTGCCCTGGGGTGGAAAGAAGATCCCCAAGCAAAAGCGCTGTTCGCCCAGGCGCTGGATTCGTCGAGTACCGAGATGCGCCTGATCGGTGCACTCGGGCAGGCAGAGGGCGGAAACCGATCGGAGCGCTTACGGGACGAGGCCCTTCGGGCGCACAACTTCTGGTCCGAGGTTTCCTATCCGCACCGTGAGCTTGCCGGTCTGATGTTGCTGAAGTTCTGGCCGGACGACGACGAGCTGATCAAGGGCGCTCTACAACGAGCGTCAGGCAACTATCAGTCCCCGTGGGAGCACGACGTTGCCGTCGCCTATTTGCTCGAGTCTCGGACCGACCGAGCTGACATTCGCGCCTGGGTCCTAGATCAGCTGGGCAAGCAGTTCCCGTTCAATGTCATGAATGATGAGCGGGCCTGGTCACAGGTGGGTAGGCTCGCCCGGGAACATCCGGAAATCCGCGCGGCGGCCAATGAATACTGGCTGGAGCCCGAACATCGCATCATCGGCATGCACAAGATCCGCTTTTACGTCGAGCACGTCGCTGACGAAGAGATTGCGCGGATGCTGATCGATGTCATGCGCGAAAAGGCCGGCTTCGATCAGCATTGGGCGGTCCTGTCCCTCTTGACTGGCTGGGGTCGGGACGATCCACTAATCAAGCCTGCGCTCGACGAGCTGCTGAGCTGGACGGATGAGCGCCTCGTCAATCTCGCTGCTCTCTTGCCGGAACTTATAGCCGACAAGACAGAAGCGCGGGCCCGCCTGCTCGGCATCGCCAAAATCCCCTGCGTGCGCGCAGATCTGGTCGCCCGAGGACTAGAGCTCTGCGGCTGCGGACCGGACGACGACGTCGCCGTGAAGACCATTCTTTCTGTCGCAAACGGAGCGCCGGCTTTTGAGCCTTCGTCGATGCTGTTCCGAACCTTCTCAACCCACCCGGCGGTCCGAGCTTTGGCCGTTGCAAAGATGAAAGAGCTGGAGGCGCCACTGGCGGCGATTGCCGCGGGCTATGAGCAAGATGACGAGCTCAGGCCGCTTCTGCTGCGCGTTGCAGCCCCTCTCCCAGCCGATCTTCGCGCGCAGATTGTCGAGGTCGCGGCCGTCGCCGGGCAGGGAACCATCCTTGAGCAATTGCTGGCCGAATGGCCGCTCGAGCAAGACAATGATCTAAGAGTTCGAATGGCGATCGCCCATTATGAGTCCTTGGTCGCGGCCGGCTCTGAGTCCGAAGCGGTCCCGGAGCTTCTGGCGAGGGCTGTCGCCTTGGGCCCCGCCTTTGAGGGGCAGCGAGCAGCGGCGCTGGCCGGCCTGACGGTCGTCGGCGAGCTCAAGGCGCTGGAGAGGATCGAGGATCGCGGAAAGCCGGTCAGGCTCACCATCGGAAGTTTCACTGACAGCATCCCCACGCTCGAGCGACTCATCTGCGCGCGTTTCGCGGATTTCCAGCAGGCCTTTGGAGACTCTTTGGCGAGCCGCTTCGATGAGCTGCGCGGAGGTTCGACCCTGCCCGGCATACTGTCGGAGGCGCCCGCGGCCTCGCCACACGCGCGGGCTGCGTTTCTCGCGCTGGCTGAGCAAGGAGAGATGCCGCTTTCGGCCAAGGCCCTCCGCGCGCTTGCGGCCGAGCGTCCGCGAAGCGAACTCCTTCTCGAGCGATGCTTCGACTTCTTCGCAAGGCGTCATCAGGACAATCGGGCGGCGAGCGAAAATGGCGAAGTCGGCCTGATCCTGCGCGCGAATTTTCCGGGAGATCAGGCGATTGCCGGCCGGCTTGCCGATCAGTTCGCACGGACGCGGTCAACGCCTATCGGCCTCGCGCTCGCCATCCACTCGCCCGGCGCCGCCATCCTCGCAGACGCCATCGACACACACCAGCTCGGCCAGGATTTCGGGGACTGGGCAATGGCCATCCATGTGGCCGCCGAGATTGCCGCCGCTGGGCCTTTCCAAAGCTTGGTCGAAGCAATGCTGACTCGGCGGTGGCGATCGCGATTCGATGCGCAGGCGATCATCAACATCGCGGTGCAGGACCGGCTGCAGAACGATGTCACCCTGCAGGAGGCGTTCACTGCCCGTCTGGATGTCTTGGCCGATCCAACCGTCAGCGCGAGCGCCGCCCGGTTCCTGGCCGCCGCGGGCCGGTTCAACGCGGACGCCCGAGCGAAGGCGCTGGCGATGCTCGCCGATCTTCGACGGGGACAAAGTCTGCCGCAGGCGGCGTACGATGCCCTTTCCGACCGCTGGCGAACGACCCGGGAGATCTTTCTCGATGCGGTCTACGGTGGATTGGAAACGGCCTGACGTCGCCGTCGACGCACGAGACAAATCATCTCACAGGCGCGATTGGAATCTCCCTCAAAAAAGATGTGCAGACAGTCACTTAGCAGTTGTTGGGAGCAACTGCCTTTATCTTGCCTTCCCCTGCTCTTCCCATTCCGTTTCGTCCGCCCCCGTCCAACCGCAAGAAAAAAGGGGAGCGACGACTGGCGCCGCTCCCATTCAATTCTGCGCCGCTCAGCGCACCCGAGCGAACGTCTCCGACGCATCGTCATGCGCCTCATAGCTGCGCAGCCAGAGTAGATCGGTCGCGCAGCCATTGCCGTCGA
>Ga0157369_10006748_pt1 | contig 13245 bp, 16 predicted proteins | sample C25metaG_FD_113461 | JGI IMG/M metagenome (GOLD analysis project Ga0157369, IMG submission 113461) | Corn rhizosphere microbial communities from Kellogg Biological Station, Michigan, USA - C2-5 metaG | ecosystem: Host-associated > Plants > Roots > Rhizosphere > Soil | place: USA: Michigan...
CGTCTCCAGCGCCAGCCGGGTCTTGCCGGCTCCGCCCGGACCGATGACCGTGACGAGTCGCCCGGAGTCGAGCAGCGCGTCCATCCGGGCCAGCTCGTCGATGCGCCCCACGAAGCTGGTGACCGGCGCGGGCAGGTTGCCGGGTACCTCCCTGCTCGCAGGCCCGTGCGGTGCCGGTCGCGGCGCAGCCGGCCGGTCCGCCTGCTGTAGCAGGCGCAGGTGGCGCTCGCGCAGCGCGGCGCCCGGGTCGATGCCGAGCTCCTCGGCGAGGTCGTGGCGGATCCGCTCGTACAGCGCGAGCGCGTCGGCCTCCCGGCCCTGCCCGGTCAGCGCGTCCATGAGCAGGCCGCCGAGGCGCTCGTCGAGCGGGTGCTCGGCGAGCAGCGCCGGAAGCTGGGCGCCGACCTCGGCGTACCGGCCCAGCATCAGGTCGGCCTCCGCGAGATCGGCGGACGCCTCGGTACGACCGTGGGCCAGCCGTACCCCGACGGCCGGCGCGACCGCCACGACCTCGGGGGCCACCGGATCCTTGGCGAGGGCCACCGCCTGGCCGAGCAGTTCGCGGGCCGCCTCCGCCTCGCCGGCCCGCAGCCGGGTACGGCCGGCCGCGGCGAGCCGCTCGAAACGATGCACATCGATGTCATCCGGCGCCACCGCGAGCCGGTACCCGCTGGCGGTCTGCGTCACGACCTCGGCGACGCCCAGGGCCCGGCGCAGCCGGGACACCAGCGACTGCAGCGCGTTGGTCGGATCCCCGGGGAGTACCTCCGGCCACAGCGCCCCGACCAGGCCGGCCGGGTCGACCGGTCGGCCGGCGTTGAGCGCCAGCAGGGCGAGCAGCCCGCGCAGGCGGCTGCCCGGTACCTCGACCGGTGCGCCGTCCCGCCGTACCCGCAGCTCGCCCAGCAGCGTCACCGCTACCCGCTGGGTGCCCCCGCCCTCGTCCACGTCACGATCCTGCCTCGTGGAGCCGGCCAGGCAAAACCGGGCCACGGTTGCAGTAGTCTCGTTCGATGTCGATCGAGATCGTGTTCGAGACCCATGCTCTCAGTGAAGACAACGAACGTGGCACGGCGACCGGGTGGCTGCCCGGCCGGCTCTGTGCCCGGGGCCGGCTCAACGCCGCGGACATGGGCCGGCGCAGACGCGATGACGGCATCGCCGCGGTGTTCTCCTCGGATCTGCGCCGCTCGGCGGAGACCGCGCGGATCGCGTTCGCGGACACCGGCATTCCGATCCTGTACGACTGGCGGCTGCGCGAGTGCGACTTCGGGGCGCGCAACGGTACGCCCGTGCCCGAGATCGAGCGGGATCGGCTCGACCACTGCGATCGCCCGTACCCCGGCGGCGAGAGCCACACTCAGGCGGTCGCGCGGGTGGCCGGGTTCCTCGCTGACCTGCCGACCAGATGGGCCGGGCTGCGCGTCATGCTGATCGGACACCTCGCGACGTACCGGGGTCTGGAGCATGTCGTCAACGGGCTCAGTGTTCGCGACCTGGTCTCGGCCAGGTTCGAGTGGCGGTCGGAGGGTTGGGAGTACCGGCTCGGCTGATCAGTCGTCCGGGCCGACCGCGCGCAGGACGGCTACGACGAATTGCCGTGCCTGCCCGACGACCTCGTCGGGCAGCGCGTGCGGATCGGACGCGTCGCCCACGTAGTCCTCGGCCACGAGTCCTTCGCGCTCCAGTTCCCGCACGAGGGCGGCCTTGACCAGTTGACGGGAGAGCCCGTCCGGCACGGCGAACGCCAGCACGTCGAGGTCTTCGCGAGCGAGGTCCCGGTACCGGCCCGCCACCCGACCCACCTTCGGATCGCTGTCGTGGAGGTGGAGCCAGGTCCGTACGGCCGGCGGAAGCCCTGTCGCGCCAACGTAGACAACGGGCCCGCGTCGACGGCCCGCCTTCACCCACACGTACACCCAGGAGCCGACATCCACCAGCTCACCACCGCGCACGCGCAGGGTCGTCATGTCACTCGGCACCACCGCATTGTGTCAGCGGCCGATCGGGGCCGGGACCCGTCCTAGCGATCCCGGCCCCGATGGCGACTCAGTTGCTCTGCGCGAGGGCCTCCTCGGGGCTGAGCACCAGTACCGTCGGCCGGGCCTTGGGTTTTTCGGCCGGCGACATGGTGCGTGCGGCGTTGGCCGCGTCGGCGGCGGCCGCGGCCGGTGGGTCGGCCGGCCGCTCGGTGTGCCAGGACGTGACGGCCTGGTACGCCGCGGCGAGTTCGAGCAGCACGTCCTCCTCGTAGGGCCGGCCGCCGACGATCGTGCCGACGGGTACCGTCGGATTGGCGCCGACCGCCCGGAAACCGATCGGCAGGGCGAGTTCGGGCAGCCCGATGGAGTCGAACTCGGACGGCCCGGTCTGCATGATGACGTCGCAGTGGGCCATGGTGACGTCGAGAACCTCCCGGATCAGGTGGGCCTTGGCGCGCTGGCCGGTGATCCATTCGTCGCCGGAGAGGAACAGTCCCTGCAGCCGTCCGGGCGGCGTGATCTGCATGCACGAGGCCGACCTGTCCTACCTGTGCGTGAGCCCGCACAGTCCACTGTGGAGCCGCATGCAAGGGTACTTCCTGGACGCGCTGGAGAAGGCCGGGTTCGAGGGGCGGATGGGCCCCGCGTTGTACAGCGCGTTCCGGGCCGCCGGGCTACCAGGGCCGGGGGTACTGGTGGAGACGTTCGCCGAGGGTGGACCGGAAGCCCCCGCCTGGGCCTGGGCGAACGTGGTGTCGGCAACGGTGCCGCTGATGGAGCGGTTCGGGGTCGCCACGCGGGCCGAGGTCGACCCGCCCACGCTCGCCGGCCGGCTACTGGCCGATGCCCTTGAAGACGATCGTTGCGTCTTCGGCCCACCGATGTTCGGCTGCTGGGCCACCGTGCCCAGTTCGTGAGCCGGGCCGCACTCAGTTGTCCCCGGACCCGTCGCCGTTGTTGGGGAGCGAGTCGAGCAACGCGTTGAGTTGGTCGGCGGTCCCCTGGTCGAGCCTCCCGTCGTGGACCAGATCGTCGATCGTCTTCCTCATCGACTGGGCCTGTTTGTGGCCGTGGCCCTGGTTGGATCCGTTCAGGTTGCGGATCCCGTCGCGCAGCCGCCCGGCCGCGTCGGCATCGATCCGGCCGGCGGCCAGAGCGTCGTTCACGGTCCGGTTGAGTTGCTCGATGACGGACGCGCTCGCGGTCGGCGAGGGCGTCTGGACGGGCGCGGACGGCGACGCGGCGCTCGACGGCCCCGATCCGGGCGCGGCGTTGTGGCGGGCGTTGTCCGACAGCAGCGCCGAGGTCACGGCGGCCAGCGCGAGCACCAGCACGGCCACGACGGCCAACAGGCCGAACAGCAGCAGGCGCCGGGAGTCGTGCCGGGGCGGCGGTACCGGCTCGGTACGGTAGTCGACCGCGGCCGGCTCGATCAGCGTGGGCGGGTGGGGAAGTGGCGCCGAGCCGACCGCGTACCCCGGGTCCGGCGGTGGCGCCCCGACCGGGGGCAGGACGGCGGTACCGTCCGACGGCTGGCCGGGTGTGTCGGGCTGGTTGACCGCCGCCGCCAAGCCCGCGGCCAACTCCGCGGCGGCCGGTCGCTCGGCGGGGTCCGGATCCAGGCAGGCGAGGCACAGCCTGGCGACCCGTCGCGGCAGCCCCGGCACGTCCAGCGGGGCCACCGGTACCGCCGACCGGTGCGCCTCGGAGGCGTCCCGCCACGTCGTCGCCGGTACGGGAGGGTGCCCGGTGAGGACCTCGTAGAGCAGCGCACCCAGGGCGTACACGTCGCTGGGGGGTGCCACGGGAGCGCTGCGCAGCCGCTCCGGCGCGGCGTACGCCGGCGTACCCACGATCCGTCCGCCGTCGACGTCGGAGCCGCCGGCGAGCGCCGCGATACCGAAGTCGAGCACCTTCGCCCCGCCGGCGGTCAGCATCACATTGCCCGGTTTGATGTCTCGGTGCACGATTCCGAAGCCGTACGCCGCGCTCAGCGCCGCGGCCACCTGGGCACCGATCCGCGCCGCCTCGGGCCAGGGCAGCGGCCCCGAGCGCAGCCGGTCCGCGAGGCTCTCGCCGTCGACGAGCTCCATCACCAGATACGGCAGCACCGCGCCGCCGGGCATGGGCGCCTCGCCGTAGTCGTACACCTGGGTGACGTTGGGGTGGGCGAGCTTGGCCGCGGCCCGTGCCTCCCGCCAGGTGGCGGCCCGCAGCACCGGGTCGGCCGCCAACGGGACGGCCAGCGCCTTCACCGCGACCGGCCGGCCCAGCACCTCGTCCTCGGCCCGCCACACCTCCGACATGCCACCCGCGCCGATCCGCTCACGCAGGGCGAATCGACCGTGCAGCGTCGAGCCGGGTGCGAACGGTGTCATGGCCCCAGTCTGTCAAAGCCTGATCCGGGCGCATTTTTAGGCGACGCGAGTACGGGCGGCATGCCACGATCGACGGCGTGGATCCCATCGCCCAGGTTCTGCGGGAGCTGCGGTGGCACGTTGACGCCGTCGGCGTACAACTGCGCGGTTCGGCTTCCGGATCCGCCGTGCACCCCGTGCGAGTCGACGGGGCCGAAGCGGTGCTGAAGGTGACGATGGCCGGACCGGGACAGGTCAACGCGCGACGCGAACTCGGCTTCTACCGGACCATGGCCGAGCGGGTTCCGGTCCGGACGCCGAGACTGCTCCGGTACGCCGACAACGACGATTTCTCCGCCCTGCTGCTGGCCGCACACCCGCCGGCTCCTCCCGCGTGCGAGTGGGACCGGCCCAGATGGCTGGCGCTGGCCGGGCAGCTCGCCGCGCTGCACTCGTCGCCCGTTCCCGACCGGCCCTCGTGGCTCGCCACCCCTTGGCTGCGGCAGATCCTCGACGACCCGCCCGTCGACATGGCCGAGGAGTACTGGTCGAGGACCGGCGCGGGGGACAAGGTCGGCGCCGTGCTCGCCGAGCCGGCGGCCCTCGCGGCCGCGATCGCGGCCAGTGGAGTCTGCTTCGTGCACGGCGACTGTCACGTCGGCAATCTGCTTCGCGACGGCGATTCCACGGTGTGGGCCGACTGGCAGCAGGCCGGAGCGGGCAGCCCCGCCGTCGATCTGGCGTTCCTGTGCAGCCGCGCGGACGCCGACGGTGCCGACCTGCCGTACGGCGCCATGCTGCGCGAGTACGCGGCGCATCGACCGTGTGACGTCGGGGCGCTGTACCGCTCGACGATCGCGGCCGAGCTCGGCATCCTGCTGTTCGGCTGGCCCGAGTATGCCGTCCACATTGGACAGACCGGACGGGATCGCCTCACCCGCAGGCTCCTGCGGCTCGTCGACGACTGGCGTGTCCGGGCGGCGTGGCGATGACTTCCCAGGACCGTGACCGGGTGCTCGCACTCAGCCTGCAACTCGCGCAGGCACACGACGAACTGCGCGGGCGGATCAGGCTACTCAGGGCCTCCCTGGGGGAGCGGAGGCGGAGCCGGGTTCTGGCGGAGCCGAGCACCCCCGACGCCACCCCGGGGGAGCGAGCGGACGGCGCAACGCTTGTCGCACACTGCCTGGCGTTCTGCGCGGCGTTGACGTCGCATCATCGCGGTGAGGACACGGGGATGTTCGCGGACCTGCTGCGGGTACGGCCGGACCTCGCGGGTACCGTATCGAAGCTCGTCGAGGACCACGAGCTGGTCTCGTCGATCCTGTCGCGGATCGCCGAACTCGCGGACGACGCGACCCGATCGCACGGTACCGCCCTGGAAGCCATCGGCCGCGAGCTCGACGGACTGGCGGCGCTCATGGAATCGCACTTCGCCTACGAACAGCGGGCGATCGGCGGTGCGCTCGATACCGCAGCACGAGACACGACCTGGCACGACACGGTGTTCAGGTTCCTTTGCTAAAGTCGCACAAGGTCATGAGCGCCAGCGCGAAGCCCCGGCTCGCTGGCCGGCAACCCTCCGTTGCGCGGGTGGGGTGCCCCGGGTGATGACCCGGCCCGGCGCACGGTGTGCCGGGCAAGCCGCGAACGGGGGACAGATGTCGACGCCACCATTTCTCGATTTTCCGCGCAACGCTCCGGTGCTCGAAGGCGGTCTGGTACGCCTCGAACCGCTGGACCACCGGCACGCGGCGCAGCTGGCCGCGGCCGCGACGGAGGACCGGGACTCGTACACCTTCACCTGGGTGCCGACGGCCGCCGAGGTCGATGGGTACATCGACGCTCAGCTCGCACGCGCGGCGGCCGGGAAGATGGTGCCGTACGCACAGGTGTCCGCGGCATCGGGGCGGGCGGTCGGGGCCACCTCCTACTGGGATCCGCGGCCGTGGCCGGACGGTACCGGCCTGTGCGCCGTCGAGGTCGGCTTCACCTGGCTGGCCGGGTCCGCGCAGGGTACCGGAATCAACACCGAGGCGAAGCTGCTGCTGTTCGGCAACGCCTTCGACAACTGGGGTGTGGCCCGCGTCGACCTGAAGACCGACGCCCGCAACCTCCGCTCACGCGCCGCCATCGAGGGCGTCGCAGGACAGTTCGAGGGGGTACTGCGCAGCTGGTCGCGTTCCTGGGCGCCGGGTGAGGACGGTCGCCTGAGGGACTCCGCGATGTACTCGATCCTCGCCGCCGAGTGGCCGGAGTGCCGTTCGCGGTTGACCCGACGGCTCGCGCGGATGGCCGCCGGTCCGGCGTCGCGACCCTGATCCGCGATGCCGGTACTCATCAACGGCGTCGTCATCGACGCGACCGACCTCGGCCGGCTCGCCGACTTCTGGAGCCGGCTGCTGGACCTGGACATCACCCGCAGGGAAGCCGACTGGATCAGCCTCGGCCGCCACGTCGCGATCCAACGGGTACCGGAGTCGAAGACCGCGAAGAACCGGCTACACCTGGATCTGGTCGCCGACGACTTTCCCGCCGCGGTGGCTCTCGCCACGCGACTGGGCGCCAGACCCGTCGGCGACATGCGGGAGAACCTGTGGCAGGTATGGCAGGACCCCGAGGGCAACGAGTTCTGCCTCTGCGTGTCGTGACCCGGCCGCCCGGACACGATTGAGGGCCACTCGCGAGAGTGGCCCTCAATCGGATGACCGTGGTTACCGCTCGCCGTGCAGGTTCGGGTCGTAGCTGCCGTGCCGCTGCTCGTCGAACTCGCCGTGCGTCTGCGCGTCGTAGGCACCATGCGTGTCCGGGTGGTACTGCCCGTGCGTCTGCGGATCGAACTGCCCGTGCGTCTGCGGGTCGAACTGGCCGTGGTACTCGGGATTGAAGTCACCGTGTACCTGCGGGTTGTACTGCCCGTGCACGTCCGGCTGGTACTGGCCGTGCATGTAGGGGTTGTACTGGCCGTGGTACTCGGGGTTGTACTCGCCGTGTACCTGCGGGTTGTACTGGCCGTGTACCTCGGGGTGGAAGTCGCCGTGCATGTAGGGGTTGTACTGGCCGTGGTACTCGGGATTGAAGTCGCCGTGTACCTGCGGGTGGTACTGCCCGTGCAGTTCCGGATGGAAGTCGCCGTGGTACTGCGGGTTGAAGTCACCGTGTACCTGCGGCTGGAACTGCCCATGCATCTCGGGGTGGAACTGGCCGTGCACGTTCGGGTTGTAGTCGCCGTGCTGGGACGGGTCGAACGCGCCATGCGTGCTCGGGTGGAACGGAGCGTGGTGCGGTTGCTCTTCCTGGGTCTCCGACGGGTGGTACATGCTCTGCATGGCACCCTCGCTCTGCGGACCGACCACGCCGTCGATGTTCAGGCCGACCCACTCCTGGAAACGCATGGTCTCCTGCTGGGTCGCGTGGTCGAAGTGGCCGTTGACATCCAGGTGGGAGCCGAGCACCTGGTTGAGCTGCTCCTGCCAGCGGGCGACCTCGTTGCCCTGACTACCCATCCGCAGGTAGTGGTATCCGCCGCCGCCGCCGCCGCCACCACCACCTCCGCCGCCACCGCCGTGACCGCCGCCGTGGGCCGCTGCCGCCGCGCCTGCCTGGCTCGTGCTGCTCGAGCTGGCGGTGCTGCTACTGGTGTTGGTGTTCGTGTTGGTGGAGGAGGCGCTGCCGCCCTGCCCGCCCGTGGCGGTGGAGGTCGCGGTCCCGCCGGCGCCGCCGGCACCACCCTGACCGCCGGCTCCACCCATCCCGGTGCCGCCGGCTCCGCCCATGCCGGTGCCGCCCGTGCCGGTCCCGCCGGTACCCGTGGCGGTACCGCCGGTCGCGGTGGCGTTGCCGCCGGCCACGTTGATTGTGATGTTGGGGCTACCGGCCCCACCGCCCCCCGCGGGCGGCGTGGTGCCGTGGTGCTCCTCCTCGCCGAAGATCAACCGTTCCGTCTCGCGGCCTGCGCGACTGACGATCGGGTCCAGAAACTCTTCGGCCTCGTGGACAACGCCTTCGGCGATAGGTCCCGCAGCTGCCCCGGCGGCGACTTCGGCCATGATGGTCCTCCCAACTAGAACCAGCCTTGCTTCAGGCTAGGTCCGTCGGACAAGGCGGCCGAGCACCAAAGGGCAGACATAGGTGCCGTGGTTGTACTGCGGTGTCACAATCACGACGGTATCGGTGAGTCCTCAGGCATCCGGCTCCGCCGGCAGGGTGGCGACCAACGCCCGCACCTCGTCCGCACTCAGTGCGGACCCGAACTCGGCGGACAGCATCGCGGCGACCTCCTGGTCGCTCAGCCGCCGCAGCTCGGGTTCCTGTCCGGGCCGCTCCACCGTGAAGTCCCGCCCGCGCAGGACGCGTACCGACGTGTCGTCCTTGCGCGCCAGAATGCACCGCAGCGTGAACGGCGAGTTCGGGTTGGTCGCCGTGTTGTAGTTGGCCACCTCGACGTCCACCGGGTACTGGGGTTCCTCGGTGAAGGTCATCAGGGTGTTCCACGCGCCGTTCACCTCCTCGCGCAGCCGCCAGGCGCCGTCCCCGCCACGGGCGAGCCGGTAGTGCCAGGCGCCCTGGCGCCGGGGCTCGTCCTCCATGAACGGCAACGGTTCCAGCAGACCGTTGCCGAAGCCGACGTCGGCGAGCCACTGCCGGTCGCCCGCGCCCACCCGGAGCACGAGGTGCGAGCGTGGACGCGGATGCTCGATCGGGTCGCCGGTACGGGCCAGCAGCCGGTCGACCGTGTAACCGAGGCGCTGCAGGACCGCGCCGAAGAGGACGTTCTGCTCGTAGCAGTAGCCACCGCGCCGCGCGGCGACCAGCTTCGCCTCGACGCTGGGCAGATCGACCGCGATGCCGCGGCGCAGCATCACGTTGAGGTTCTCGAACGGGATCGTGGCGCCGTGCGCGCGGTGCAGCGCGGTGAGCGTCTCCTCGTCGGTGGCCAGCGGACCGCGGTACCCGACCCGTCGCAGGTACGCGTCGAGATCCAGGTGGTCGATCTGCCATACAGCCGCGTCGGATGCCGGGCTGTTGTAGGTCTGGTCGAGCACGGTCAGAGCACCTTCAGCCCGTACATCTCGCCGAGCGGGTCGCAGATCAGTTCGACCCGGGCGCCGTCCGGGTCGCGCAGGTACAGCGAGGTGCCGCTCTCGGTCTGGCACTCGACGCCGGCCGCGTCCAGCTTCTCGCGCAGGTGGTCCCAGGACTGCTTGGTCACCGAGATGGCGATGTGGTGCAGCCCGCCGAGCACCTCCTGGTACGGGCCGAGGTCCAGGCCCGGGAAGTCGAAGAAGGCCAGCAGGTTGCCGTTGCCGACGTCGAAGAAGAAGTGGGTGGAGCCCCGGTAGTCGCGGTTCTCCACCACCTCCGTCAGCGGGAACTCCAGGATGTCCTGGTAGAAGTGGATGGTGCGGGCCACGTCCGTACACAGCAGGGCGGTGTGGTGGATCCCGCGCGCGGAGCTGGCCGGCCGGTCCTCGCCGAGGTGCTCCCCGCGCAACCGGGCCCGCTCGGCGTCGATCGCGGTGAGGTCAAGGTCTGCCATGGACGGCGATCCCTTCAGATCCGGAAGAACGAGTTGAGGAACGAGTCGGCCAGTTGCCGGTCGCCCCGGATGGTGCCCGCGTTGACCCGGCCGAACGCCGTCAGTACCAGGCTGCCCGGGTCGAACTCGATGACGGCGGGCAGGTCCGCGACCTCGCCCGGTGCGTAGCTCAGGCCGTCCGGCCCGACGCTCACCCGGAAGTCGCCGCCGTTGTTCCCGGTGACCCGGATGCCCACCGCGTACGGCGTGGTGTCCGCCGGCACCTCGACGGTCGCCGACCACAGGATGAACATGAACGGCGCGAGCAGGTCCCCGGTTTCACCGGTCAGCCCGTGCGCCCGGCTCGTACCCTGCCGGATGTCCCAGGAGTGCACGCCGTAGTCCATCAGTTGGAAGGTGGGGTAGAAGAAGGCGGGCAGCGGCCCCATGTACTTGTGGGTGACCGTGAGGCCGGCCCAGTCGTCCGGGCCGAGCGCCTCGCAGATGCCCATCATCTTGTCGAAGTCGCCCTCGAGCCGCTCCAGCGCGGCGTGCGCGTCCAGCGTCCGGTGCGTCTTCGCGCCCTCGTCGAGCCGGCCCTGCATGACGCGCACGCCGAGCGGGTCGTCAACGGCGGTACCGCCGCGGGCCGCGTCGAAGGCGACGAAGTAGCTTTCGGTCACGTCGATGAGGTGGCCCACGATGTCGCGTACCTGCCACAGCGGGCAGGCGGTCGGTGCCTCCCAGGCATCGGCGCGGCCGGCGAGTGCGAACAGGCCGGCGGCCTCCGCCCTGACCACGCGCAGCAGGTTGTCCTTGGCGTCGTAGTTGGTGGCGTCCCAGTCCTTCATGATGACCTCCGTGGGGTGCTTCGGCGGCGTCTGCGGCGCCGTCGGAGGCTGTTGCGGTTACTGAGGTTGTTGCGGTTGCTTGTGGATCTCTGGCTTTTAGCGGCTCCGCGGGCGTCGCCGCTTGTGGATCTCTGGCTTTTAGCGGCTCCGCGGGCGTCGCCGCTAGGCGCGGGCCGGTCCGGCGGCGCCCAGGTCCTCCTCGATGAGCTTCGCGGTTGCCAGCAGCGGCGGCAGGAACTCGGCGCGCATCTCCGCCGGGGTACTGCGGCTGGCGTGGGTGGACACGTTGACCGCGGCGATCACCCGGCCGTCCGGGTCGTGGATCGGCGCGGCGATGGAGCGCAGCCCGTCCTCCAGCTCCTGGTCCACCAGCGCCCAGCCCTGCGCCCGGATGCGGGCCAGCTCGGCGCGCAGCCGTGGCGGGTCGGAGATGGTGTGCGGGGTGATCGGGTGTAGGTCGGCGGAGGCGAGGTACCCGTCGAGCCAGTCCTCGGACTGCCCGGCGAGCAGCACCCGCCCCATCGACGTGGCGTAGGCGGGGAAGCGGGTACCCACGGCGACGGCGATGCGCATGATGCGCTTGGTCGGCACGCGGGCCACGTACACGACCTCGTCACCGTCGAGTACCGACACCGACGACGACTCGTGTACCCGCTCCACCAACTGCTCCAGGTGCGGCGCGGCAACCTCGGGCAGGGACAGGCTGGACAGGTACGCGTAGCCCAGCTCCAGGATCTTCGGACGCAGCGAGAAGCGCCTTCCGTCGGTACGCATGTAGCCCAGGCCGACGAGCGTGTGCAGGAACCGGCGCACCGCTGCCCGGGTCAGCCCGGTGAGACGCGAGACGTCGCTGAGGGTCAGCTCGGCGTGCTCGGCGTCGAAGGCGCGGATGACCGTGAGTCCCCGCTCCAGCGACTGGACGAACTCGGCGTCCCGCCCCGGCTCGGTCACGGTGTCCCTCCACTGTGGACGATGACCTCGCGGTGGGCGACGGCGAAGGCGCGGTTGGCCGCCGGTACCCCGGCGTAGATCGCGACCTGCAGCAGCACCTCCTTGAGCTCCTCGGCTGTCATCCCGTCGGACAGCGCCGCGCGTACGTGCATCGCCAGCTCGTCGTCGCAGTGCAGCGCGGCGAGCATCGCCAGCGTGACGCAGCGCCGGGTGAGGCGGTCCAGGCCGGGCCGGCTCCAGATCTCGCCCCAGGCGTACCTGGTGATCAGTTCCTGGAAGTCGCCGGTGAAGTCGTCGGCCGCGGCCAGCGCCCGGTCGACGTGCGCGTCGCCCAGCACGGCGCGGCGGGTGGCCAGCCCGTCGGCGTAGCGGTCGGTCATGCCGTTGCCCCCTTGTGGTTGCCGAACCAGGTCTCCAGCAACTCGTTGACCGCGTCGGCCTGCTCGACGTTGGCCAGGTGCGCCGCGCGATCGAGCACGACGTACCGGCTGCGCGGCACGGCGGCGGCGATCACACCGGCGTACCGCGGTGGGATGGCCGGGTCGAGCGCGCCCGCGACCACCAGCGTGGGCGCGGTGATCTTGGATAGTACCGGGCGCAGGTCCAGCGCCGCGATCGCCTCGCAGCAGCCGGCGTACCCCTCGGGCGCGGCGGCCGCGAGCATGGCGCGGTACGGAGCGCGCTCCGGCTCCGGGAACTCGTCGGTGAACCAGCGGCCGATCACGGGCTCGACGATGTCGGCCATGCCCTTGGCGCGTACCAGGGTGGCCCGTTGCCGGTACCCGATCTCGGCCGGCAGGTACGCGGCGGTGCACAGCAGGACCAGCCGGTTGATCCGGTGCGCGGCGTTGGCGGCCAGCCACATGCCGACCATGCCGCCCAGGGACAGGCCGGCGTAGTCGACCCGGTCGATGCCCAGGGTGTCGAGCAACCGCAGCACGTCGGCGCCGAGCTGCTCGACGGTGTAGGGGCCGGGCGGCACGGGCGAGCCGCCGTGCCCGCGGTGGTCGTACCTGATGACTCGGTGGTGCTCGGCGAGCGCCGGCAGCTGCGGCCGCCACATCTCCACGGTGCTGCCCAGCGAGCCGCCCAGCAGCAGCGGCGGCGCGCCGGCCGGGCCGTCGGACACGTGGTGCAGGGCAACAATCGTCATCGGGCGGCCGCCTCGTCACGTACGGCGCGGTGCGCGGCCAGTGCCCGGTCGACGAACCCGTCGGCGTACCCGGGTCCCGCCGCCCTGACCGACTCGTCGGCCAGTTCGAGGTTGACCTGCATCCGGTCGGCGTGCACGCGCAGCCCGCTCAGCATCCGCCGGGCGTGGCTCGCGGCGCCGCCGACCACGCGCAACAGGTCGGTCAGTGTTCCCCACTCGGCCTGCCAGCGGCCCGCCGCGCGCTGCAGCTCCTGTGGCGCGCCGGCCAGCAGCGTGGCGACCAGGCCGGGCGCGCGGTGCGCGCACGCGGTCACCAGCACCGCGGCGGCCGGGTTCCGCTTGTGCGGCATGGCGGAGGAGCTACCACCGGCCTCCTCGGCCAGCTCGCCGAGCTCGTCCTGGGACAGCAGGGCCACCGCCAGGGCGACGGTGC
>Ga0157369_10006749_pt1 | contig 13245 bp, 9 predicted proteins | sample C25metaG_FD_113461 | JGI IMG/M metagenome (GOLD analysis project Ga0157369, IMG submission 113461) | Corn rhizosphere microbial communities from Kellogg Biological Station, Michigan, USA - C2-5 metaG | ecosystem: Host-associated > Plants > Roots > Rhizosphere > Soil | place: USA: Michigan...
AAACTCTAATGATGGTGCAGGAATTCAAGGATTAAATAATTATACAATTAATCCTAATACAATGCCTGGAAGTTATTGGAAAGATTATTATCAGGGAATTGCACGTGCAAATCTCTTAATAGAAAGAGTTCCTGGTGCCAACATGAGTGATGATCTGAAAAAGAGATTTACTGCCGAAGCTACAGTTCTTAGATCTTTGTACTATTTCGAATTGGTGAGAATGTTTGGAAATGTTCCATTAATACTGAAATCAATTAAATTCGATGATGATTACTGGAATATACCACAGGCAAAACCAAGTGAAGTATATGCACAGATAGAAAGTGATATCAATGCTGCAATTCCAGATCTTATGATGACTGCAGCTGGCAATGACAGAGGTAGAATTACTCAAGGAACAGCCAGAGCAATTTTAGGTAAAATTTATCTTTATGATAAAAAAATGCCAGAAGCTGCTGCCCAGTTTGCTGAAGTAAATGGCGTACCAGGAGGAACCAGCCAATATGGATATAAACTCGTTGCAAATTATGCGGATTTATTTAAGGTAGGTCCGGAAAGTGATCCAGGCAGATATAAATTTTTATCTGAATCCATTTTGGAAGTAATGCATACCAACAAAGGTAATTCTGATTGGGGATTTTGGGGGCAAGGAAAAGATGAAGGTAACTCTATAAATGTAATGGTGGGACCACGTTCTTATTCTTTGAAAGATATACCAAATAATACTGCACCCGATATATATTCAGGATGGGCTTTTAATACGGTAACAACTGATTTATATAACTTTATGCAGAATGATCCGAGACTTAGCACTACAATTTTTAATGCAAAACAATTAGAAACAGAAGGTAAAATTTCATATAGTCCTGCTTATGCTGATACAGGTTATTTCTTAAACAAATTTTTACCAACCAGAGATTTAGTAAGTGAATTACCAGGAGCAGCCGAACTTAATTTCCGTCAAAACTATATTGCAATTAGATTAGCTGATACTTATTTGATGGAAGCTGAAGCTTTAGGAGGAAGTGGAGCAAGAGCTCAGGCATTATTAGATGCTGTGAGATCTAGAGTTGGTTTGACATCGGTTCCTGTTTCTTTACAAGCTATAAAAGATGAAAGAAGAAAAGAATTGGCAGGGGAAGGACATCGTTGGTTTGACCTTGTAAGATGGGGAGATGCTCCTGCTAAATTGGGATCAAAAGGATTTGTAGCAGGTAAAAATGAAATTTTGCCAATTCCTTTTAATGAATTGCCTAATACAATAATGAATCAAAATCCTCACTATTAATTCTCCGTATTATGAAAAAATATTTAAAACATACAATCTATTTAAGTTTATCTGTATTGGCTTTTTCGTGTATGCCGGATACAGTAGATGGAGACGGAAATGGATTAACACCAACAAATTCTGATGCTTCTTTTACAGTTACAAAAACATCAGAAAATCATTATAAATTGACATCGTCCAATAACAACTTTCTTTCTTCCAACTGGGATTTAGGTGATGGTGGAGGTTTCGGAAGAGGTGCAAATGTCTATGATATTTTTCTTCCGGACGAAGGAACTTATACTATCCAACATCAGATCGTAGGCCAGGGAGGAATTGTTGGCGGAACAGCCAGTCAAACTGTAAAAGTTGATAAATCTGATCCTGCTGCGGGTAATATGATCCAGGGCGGAAAGTTTTTGGATGCTGCAGATGTTGCAAAATGGTCATTGACGTTTCCTAATCCAAATGGAAACGACGGTTATGCACTTTGGACTTGGGGAACAGGCGAGGCTACTTTTAAAGCTACAAAATGGAACAGAAATGTAATGTATCAAGCAATCCAAGTTGTAAAAGGAAGAAAGTATCAGGCTGATGCTATTGTGAGTTCAAAAGGAGTTTCTGATTCCTGGTTCGAAATTTATGTTGGATATACAAAACCAACCGCCAATATGGATTATACTGGTGATGGTAATGATACCACTTGGCTCAGAGGAATCAACACTTGGGCTGGTAGCGGAACAACTGCTTTTGATGGTAAAATATCCAACAAAGGTTCTGTAAATGCCAATAATCCGAACGGTACTTTTACAGCTACGCAGGATGGTACAGTTTATTTTGCCATCAGATCCGGTGGTAATGACATGAAGGAAGGAATTTCTATAAAGAATATAGAATTCCGCGGAATTAACTAATTTTTTCTTATCATATTTTCTTAGGTGAAAGAGGTTCTCAACAACCTCTTTCATTTTTATTAATATTAACATCATATCATAACACAATTTTTCAAAAAAGGAGAAGCTGTAATGGAAATATAATTTCAGTACAATTTTTCTTAAAATGAATAGTAAGGATGATCACAAATCTCATGAAAATGTTTACAAAATCAAAAGCATTCCCAAACAAAATGTTTTTCTTCGGGATCACAATTTTTTCTCTTCTGTTCTGCCAAAGCAGTACAGTGGACGAACAAGCACCAACCAATCCACCAACAGATGGTGGCAATAATGGTAATTATGCATCAGCAAGTTTTTGGCTCACAAAAGCAGACGAATCTACAAAACTTCAAAAGCAAAACGATATTTTCTTCAATAATGCATCTAATAACTATCAGACTTTAGATGTTGATGCTTCACAGAAATATCAGACAATTGATGGTTTTGGCTATACACTAACTGGGGGAAGTGTTCAGGTAATCAATCAGTTATCCGCAACAAAAAAAGAAGAATTATTACAGGATATATTTGCTGAAAAAGATAATTCTATCGCAGTCAGTTATATAAGATTAAGTATTGGCGCATCGGATCTTAACAGTACCGTTTTTTCTTATGATGATATGCCAGCTGGACAAACGGATGTTGCGCTTGCCAATTTTTCTCTGGTAAAAGATCAGGCTTTGATTGATATGTTGAAGAAGATTTTGACCATCAATCCAAATATCAAAATTATGGCAACACCTTGGTCGCCACCAGTCTGGATGAAGGATAATGGAAGTTCAATAGGTGGAAGTCTTCAGCCGCAGTATTATAATGTTTATGCCCAATATTTCGTAAAATATATTCAGGCAATGAAGGCGCAGGGAATAACGGTTGATGCAATCACACCTCAGAATGAGCCTTTGCATCCTGGGAACAATCCAAGTTTGCTTATGACTGCTTCGCAACAGGCAACTTTTATTAAAAATAGTCTTGGACCAGCTTTTAAGGCGGCAAATATCACAACGAAGATTGTTCTTTACGATCACAATTGCGATAAACCGGAATATCCAATGGAAATCTTGGCAGATGCAGAAGCAGCGAAGTACGTTGACGGTTCAGCATTCCATCTATACGCGGGGAATATTTCAGTTTTGAGTAATGTTCATCTCGCTTATCCTGCTAAGAATCTTTACTTTACCGAACAATGGACAGGTTCTACATCGTCTTTTTCCGATGATCTGATTTGGCATTCCAAAAATGTAATAATTGGTTCTATGAGAAATTGGAGCAAAATTGCTTTGGAATGGAATCTTGCTAACGATCCTGGATTTAATCCGCATACAGATGGCGGCTGTACACAGTGTAAAGGTGCAGTCACAGTCAACACGAGTGAAACTTTTACAAAAAATGTTGCTTATTACATCATCGCACACGCATCGAAATTTGTTCCTCAGAATTCTCAAAGAATTGCTTCTACACAACCGGGAAATTTAAGTTCAGTAGCATTTGTAACACCTGCCGGAAAAACTGCACTTATTGTTCTTAATGAAGGAAATGCAACAGAGAATTTTAATATTAAAATGAATGGAAAAACTGCTGCAACTTCTTTACCTGCAAGGGCTGTCGCAACTTATGTATTCTAATATTTGCTTAAATAATTCTGAAAATGAAATTAAAAAAAATTAAAATAATATCGATTTTTTCTTTGATTTCGATCATTAATATTTCTTGTCTCAATCAGAAAAATGCGGATAAAGGTAAGCTCGTTTTTCAGGATGAATTCAATTATAAAGGATTGCCAGACTCATCCAAATGGGAATTTGAAGTCGGTGGCGATGGTTTTGGAAATAATGAACTTCAGTTTTATACAAAGAACAGAACAGAAAATGCAAGGGTAGAAGATGGTATTTTAACTATTGAAGCCCGAAAAGAAAAATGGCAAAATAATAATTATACTTCGGCAAAATTAATTGCAAAAAACACATTTCCATTTCAATATGGTACAATCGAAGTACGAGCAAAATTGCCCAAAGGTAAAGGAACCTGGCCTGCAATCTGGATGCTGAGTCAAAATCTGAAAGAATGGCCGGATGATGGCGAGATCGATATTATGGAACACGTTGGCTACAACGAAGGTTACGTCCACGGTTCGGTTCATACCAAAAAATATAATCATATCATTAATACTCAAAAAACAGATACAATTGTTATTAAGGATGCAACGGAAAATTTCCACGTTTACAGAGCCGACTGGACACCTGAGAAAATAGAAATGTTTGTGGATGATAAAAAATATTTTACTTACATCAAAACTGAAAAAGAATATGAAGCCTGGCCATTTGATCAGCCATTTTATTTAATTCTAAATCAGGCGGTAGGAGGGAACTGGGGCGGAAAAGAAGGTGTGGATGAAAAAATATATCCACAAAATTTCCTGATAGATTATGTCAGAATATATAAGAAATAACTAATAATGATATCAATTTTTTGATGTCAAATTTTAAAATAAAAATGAAAAAGACAATTGTTTTATTTGCTGCTTTATCACTTTCAGCAAATATTAATGCTCAGAATTACTGGAAAAAAGGAATGAAGCAGGGAAAAGTGATAATTACTTCACAAAAAAATAATGAGAAATTTGCCCAAAAAGCCAATGCAGTTTTTACAGATTTTCCTCAGCCAAAAGAAACGGATATCTGTGTCTTTGTAGATCCGGATTTCAAATATCAAAAATTAATAGGAATTGGTGGCGCAATTACAGATGCTTCTGCAGAGGTTTTTGCAAAGATTCCGAAAGATAAACAGAAGGAATTTATCGAAGCTTATTACGGGAAATCGGGGATAGGATACAATGTTGTACGCACCAATATGAACTCCTGCGATTTTTCCAGCGATTCTTATACTTATGTAAAAGATAATGACGAATCTCTTAATTCATTTGATGTAAAACACGATGAACAATACAAAATTCCATTAATAAAACTTGCTCAGAAAGCAATTGATCCGAAGGACTTCAGATTTTATTTCAGTCCATGGAGTCCGCCGGCCTGGATGAAAACCAATAATAATATGCTGAAAGGCGGAAAATTACTGGATAAATACTATCAGGTTTGGGCAAATTATTATGTTAAATTCATTCAGGAATATGAAAAAAGAAATATTCCGGTTTGGGGACTGACGATTCAGAATGAGCCAATGGCAACTCAAACTTGGGAATCATGTTTATATACTGCTGATGATGAGGCCAAATTTTTGAAAGAAAACCTAGGCCCAACTTTATGGAAAAACAATTATAAAGATAAGAAAGTCATCATTTGGGATCACAACAGAGATTTGATGTACCAAAGAGCGACAACAACTTTACAAGATCCAGAAACTTCAAAATATGCTTCAGGAATTGGTTATCATTGGTATGAAACCTGGAATAACAAGTCTCAACTATTTGATAATCTGGCAGAAACGCACAGAGCTTTTCCAGATAAATTCCTGATTTTTACAGAAGGCTGTAAAGAGCAATTTGATTTTTCTAAGATTTATGATGTTAGTCTTGGCGAATTGTATGGTAGAAATATGATTAATGATTTCAACAAAGGAACATCTGCCTGGACAGACTGGAACATTCTTTTGGACGAAAAAGGAGGACCAAATCATGTTGGGAATTTCTGTTTTGCGCCAATTATTTATGATACAAAAACGAAAGAACTTCATTACACTTACGAATATTATTACATCGGACATATTTCAAAATATGTCAAACCTAATGCACAGCGCGTTGGAACTTCTACCAACAAGGATTTCTTATTATCCACAAGCTTCCTGAACGAGAGTGGGGAACTGGTAGTGGTGGTAATGAATGAAAGTGATGCAGATACAGATTTCAATCTTTGGATCGAAGGAAAATCTTCAAAACTCTCGGCACCAGCGCATTCTATTCAGACTATAATTTTATAGTTATATATTATTTTCAACGGAACAGCAGCTAATTTTTAGCTGCTGTTTTATTTTATGCTTTTGAGATTTAAAGCAAATTTTATTTTAATTTGGATGCTATCATTTTGCAATCTGCTGGTGTCAATCTTTGTCCTTTGGAATAATTAATGGCTTTTGCAGACGAATAAACAAGTTTTGAAGCACTCGGATCGGAATATTCGCCAATACCTTCCAATAAAACGCCGCTGTCCTGTAAAAAATAAATTTCCCGTTCGCTTACAGATCCTTCAGAAGCAAACTTATAATTAAGTTTCAAAGTATCTCCGGAAACTTTTCCAGTAATATCTCCGGAATTGGAATCTTTTTCGAAATTTTTATATTTCAGTTTACCGGAAACATTTCCGTTTGTGATTTTATAAGACAAAAACATCGAATCTTTCGCTATAACATTCATATAGCAAAAATCAACATTTTCTTTTTCTGAGATTTGATTAGGATCTTCGGAAACAGCTAGTGTGTCAGGTTTTCTGTTTTCGACATTCATTTGTTTGCCGTCATTTTTTTCACACGAACAGATCATTAATAAAGTTGAAGATAAGATTAAAAAAGACTTTTTCATAATTATTTATTTGATATAGATTAGTTTAGAAAATATTATACCATATTGATTTATAAGTGAATATGACAGATATAAAAGGCTTTAATTTTACAATTATAAAAAGTCCTATAATTTATATTATGTTAAATAGGATATGTAACTTGTTTGTTTTCAGTATCTTGAAAAATGTCAAAATTCAATTATTTCATTAATTATTCAATACTGAAATCCACCAAAGAATCTAGTTTAGGAAACTTCTTTACAGAAACAAAAGTTTTATCTGTACAGTCGATTTCTTTCCAGCCTTTTTTATGGTTCAGATCACCAACTTCAATAACGTATGGCTGGTAAGTCAGATTTTTATTTTCATCCAGAATTTCTCTGTACTGCACAGCAATGTCCATAATACATTCAAATTCTGTATTAAGTTTTACATTTCTGTAAATTAAATCAAAATGAGTTTCTTTATTCTGGGGAATATCAAAATAAGTTTCGTAGCTCAAAGTATCACCTTTAAGAACCGAAATCGCTTTCAAAGCAAAATACAAAGCGTGTGTGTAATATTCTCTGGTTTTTTTTCTGTCCAGATCATTTTCGTAAAATCCACCTTCAAATAATATAGACGGAATTCCGGATTTCATAAAGTTGTCACCGCTGGATGTCGGATAAAATTCGTCTGTATATTTTGCAATTCTGTTCGGTAAAATATGTTTCATCTGCATATAGATTGCCGCAATGACTGCCATACTTTTTTTTCTGTTCTCAGTCAAATCTCTTTCAAGATTTTCAGAAGGCGACAAAAAAGACAATGTCGCAGGATGAATTCCGTCAGTCGTGAAGATCGTTCTTTGATCGTGCAGATTCAGCAGATAACTGTAATTACCATTTAATACAATAGATTTCAAAACACGTATCTCATTACTTGAGTTTCTTATGAAATCCCTGTTGATATCTATATCGTAAGCATTTCTTCTGGTCCAGGCTTCAGACCCATCCGGATTCAGCATAAAGATAAAATCCAATTGAATTAATGAAAATAATTTGTCTTTCAATTCTGGCTGCTCCTCAAAGATAGAAAGCAGATCAAGCATTGCCAAAGTCGCCGTCGATTCATTACCGTGCATTTGTGACCAGGCTGCAACCTTTATGTCTCCATTTCCTAACGTCAACATATATATCGGTTTTCCTAAACTCGACTTTCCTATCTCTTTTATGAGATTGCCGTATTTGTCCTCTAAGTAAGAAAATAATTTTTCAGGGGAAATATAGCGATTAGGAAAATTAGCATTTTGAGAATAAGGAAAACTATTAGTCATTTTTTCTTGATTTGATTGTCACAAAATTAACATTTAATCTGAATTAAGCATTGTTACATTTGTAAAATATTTAAACAATCTCAAATGTCACTTTGTCTGTTGATTTTTTTGTGGATTACATTATTATTATTTTAAAATTGTAATTATTAATATATCAGTATTTTACAAAGATTAAATAAAGTTTTATTTTATATTTACTTTAATGTAGTTTTTTGAACAGTCACTCCATTTGTTTATCAATCCGTTAAACATATTTTAAATAATAAACCTATGTTTTTTACAAATGTAAAACGAGTTATTTTCTAATATTTCTCTCGAGATAATTACCGATTAAATCTTGATATAACTTCTGATAATACCCTACTCTATTAGGATTTAGCTATAATAGTTTTAAATTTTAATTAATGATTATTTCTCTTAAAATATTCATTATTAGCTAATAAACTTAAATTCTATAAATAGATTAATACTTTAATAATATAAATTTAAGCTAATAGATGCGATACAATACCAGACTAAGTATAGATTGAAATCTATTCTCAAGGCATATTTATTAAGGGTTTTTGCTGGTATTGAAGCCAAAAAGATTATTGTGAATAAACTACACTTATCCACAATTTTCAGATAATTTTGATAGTTAAAATTGTAAAACATTGATTTATAAATACATAATAACTTATCATTATGGTTACAAAAGTAAACAACATTAATTACAAATGTAACTTAAATTAATTTTGCTTTTATTACATTTGTAAAATGGAATTTAATGATAGAATTACAAAAGTAATCGAATACTCAGAACTTACTTCGGCAGAATTTGCTGAAGAAATTGGTGTGCAGCGCTCCAGTATTTCTCATATTATTTCCGGACGGAACAAGCCTTCTCTTGATTTTATTACTAAGATAAAATCAACTTTTCCAAAATTCGAATGGAACTGGCTTATCACTGGCGAAGGCGAAATGCTGATTTCGGATAAAGCTCCTGAACCAATTGAAGAAAAGTCTGAAACTGTAGAAAAGAAAAAAACATCTTTACCTGATTTATTTTCTTTAATTAATGATGAGAATTTCGGATTCACAGAAAGTGAAGATAAGGTAGAAAAATCAAAACTGCGAGAATCAAATATTTCCGAACAAATCCCGGAAAAAAATATTTTATCCAATTCTCAGCCATTAGAAAAAACAGCTCAGAAATCAGATTCGAAAAATAAAAATGTTAAAAGAATTGTATTTTTTTATGAGGATGGAACTTTTGAGACTTATCAAAATTAATTATTTTTATATCCCATATCTGGCCTCATAGTTCAACGGATAGAATAGAAGTTTCCTAAACTTTAGATCCAAGTTCGATTCTTGGTAAGGTCACTCATATTCAAACTTTATAAATCTTATCTTTGCAAAAAATTTCTTTTGAAAGATATCCTTCTTATCACGCCTCCTTTTACGCAACTCAACACGCCTTATCCGGCGACGGCTTATATCAAAGGTTTCTTAAATACCAAAAATATATCAGGGTATCAGATCGATTTGGGGATTGAAGTGATTTTACAGTTGTTTTCAAAAGAAGGCATTCAAAAGGTTTTTTCCAAAGACATCGATCTTAAAAATATTTCTGAAAACTCGCAACGAATCTTCGCTTTACGAGATGAATATATTAAAACTATAGATCAGGTTATTCTCTTTCTTCAAAATAAAAATCCAACTTTAGCGCGACAAATTTGTTCAATGAATTTTCTTCCGGAAGCTTCCCGGTTCAACCAATTGGATGATATGGAATTCGCTTTTGGAAATATGGGTTTACAGGATAAAGCAAAACATTTGGCAACTTTATATCTCGAAGATCTTTCCGATTATATAGTTGAAAATGTAGATTCGGATTTTGGTTTCAGCAGATATGCAGAACGTTTGGGGAAAAGTGCAAATTCCTTTGATGAATTATATTTTAAACTTAATGATAATCAGACTTTTATAGATGATTTCACTTTGAATATTCTTCTCGAAAAACTAGAATTAGTACAACCAAAATTGGTTTGTTTTTCAGTTCCGTTTCCCGGGAATCTATATTCTGCTTTTAGATGTGCTAAATTCATCAAAGAAAACTATCCTCACATCAAAACTGCGATGGGCGGCGGTTTTCCAAATACAGAACTACGAGAAGTCAAGGATAAAAGGGTTTTTGAGTTCATTGATTTTATTACTTTGGATGACGGTGAATTGCCTCTTGAACTTGTCTATCAAAATGTTTGTCAGGCTGAGGCTCTCGAAGCCACACTTAAGAGAACATTCCTTATTGAAAATGAAGAAGTTACTTATAAAAATAATTCCATAAAACACGATTACAAACAAGCACAAGTTGGAACGCCTGATTATTCTGATTTGCAATTAGATAAATATATTTCCGTCATCGAAATTGCCAATCCAATGCATAGTTTATGGAGCGACGGGCGATGGAATAAGCTCACAATGGCACACGGTTGTTATTGGGGAAAATGTACTTTCTGCGATATTTCCCTGGATTACATCAGACTTTACGAACCAGTTTCAGCTAAAATTCTGGTTGATCGAATGGAAGAACTGATTACAACAACTGGCGAAACAGGATTCCATTTTGTGGATGAAGCCGCACCACCAGCTCTAATGCGTGAAGTTGCTTTGGAAATTCTGAGACGAAATTTGGTTGTCACTTGGTGGACTAATATTCGATTCGAAAAAAGTTTCACTCAGGATCTTTGTTTTTTATTGAAAATATCGGGTTGCGTCGCAGTTTCTGGCGGATTGGAAGTAGCGAGTGACCGATTACTAAAATTAATAGACAAAGGCGTTTCCGTAGATCAGGTTGCGAGAGTGACAAGAAATTTTACAGAATCCGGAATTATGGTTCACGCTTATCTGATGTACGGCTATCCGACTCAGACGATTCAGGAAACGGTTGATTCTTTGGAAATGGTTCGTCAGCTATTTGAAATGGGAATTTTACAAAGTGGATTTTGGCATCAGTTTGCGATGACAGCGCACTCACCTGTCGGAATCAATCCTGAGGAATATGGCGTGATCCCAGTGAAACAAGAGATTTTGTTTGCTAATAATGATATTGATTTTACTGATAGAACAGGAATCGATCATAGTAAATTCAGTTTTGGATTGAAGAAATCGTTGTTCAATTATATGCACGGAATCAATTTTGAAATGCCGTTGCAAAGCTGGTTTGATTTTAAAATTCCGAAGACTACGATTCATCCGGATTATATTCACGATTCACTTTTGGAAGAGGAAAATTTTAGTTTTAAACCGAATTCGAAAGTTATTTTTCTGGAGAAAAATGTGATTTCTGAAGATTTTATTAAAACTAAAAAAGGAAATTCCTGGGAATTGAGCCGACTGACCTTTCATTTGAAAACCAATATTTTGAAAATCGAATTGGATAAAGAACAAGCGCATTGGCTGATTAGAATTCTACATGAAAATTCCATCGAAAATGGAAAAAAATTGAGTTTGCTGCAACTTAAAACTGATTTTGAAAATAACTTTGAAGATTTTGAATTGTTCTGGTTTTCGAAACCGATGCAACAATTGAAGGAAAATGGGGTGATTTTGAGTTTGTAGTTTGAAATCAAATTACATTTAGTTTGTCATTCAGTAGGAATCTCAACAGTTTAGATTGACTTCGTCGAACCACTTCGTTAGGTTTCCTACGGAATGACAAAATTTTGTTTTTATTGACCTGGAAAATTAAATAAATGGTAAATAGTTGAATTTACAAACAAATGTTCAACTTTGCGAAGCTGCAGCCCGACTTGAGTGGAAATCCTTTTTGTAGCTGGAAAAGCGAAGGCAAAAAGATTGACTTCGTCGAACCACTTCGTTAGGTTTGGGAACGGAAGGCGGAAAAAGCTGTCCAAATCAATATTCACAAACTTATAAAACAAAAAATCCCGAAAATTACTTCTCGGGATTTTGATTTATATGAATTAGAAATTTACTCGCAAAGAATAATTCCTTTATCATTGTTGAATTCTAAAACACCACTTTTGATCTCGTAAGAGTAAGCGCTTTTAGTTTCTGTTTCTTTGGTAAGGTATTTTTGGTAAGAAGAACCAACTTTATCAGTATAGATCTTCACTTTTCCACCAACCAAAGCAGAGACGATTGCCGCGTGATTTTTAAATATTTGGAATTGCCCGCTTTTTCCTGGAAGAAGAACGGATTCTACCTCGCCATCAAAGATTACAAATTCCGGAGTTAAAATTTTTATATTCATTTTTATGAAATTATAGATTGTAGATTTTAAATTATAAATTATTTCAATTCAATCTAAAATCTAAAATTTAACATTTAAAATTTCTTAAGCGTTCTCAGCTAACAATTTTTGTCCTGCTGCGATAGCTTCTTCGATAGTTCCTTTCAAGTTGAAAGCTGCTTCCGGATACTGATCCAATTCTCCATCGATAATCATATTGAAACCTTTGATGGTATCTTTGATATCTACCAATGATCCTTTAAGACCTGTAAACTGCTCAGCAACGTGGAAAGGCTGAGACAAGAATCTCTGAACTTTTCTAGCTCTGTAAACTACCAGTTTATCTTCTTCAGAAAGTTCTTCCATACCAAGGATCGCGATAATATCTTGAAGCGCTTTGTATCTCTGAAGAATTTCTTTTACTCTTTGTGCACAGTCATAATGTTCGTCTCCAATAATTTCCGGAGCTAAAATTCTTGAAGTAGAAGCCAATGGATCTACCGCTGGATAAATACCTAATGAAGCAATTTTTCTGTCCAATACAGTCGTTGCATCAAGGTGAGCAAACGTTGTAGCCGGAGCTGGATCCGTTAAATCATCCGCAGGTACGTAAACCGCTTGTACTGAAGTAATTGAACCATTTTTTGTAGAAGTAATTCTCTCCTGCATCGCACCCATCTCAGATGCCAATGTCGGCTGATAACCTACCGCTGAAGGCATACGGCCAAGAAGTGCAGACACCTCAGAACCAGCCTGTGTAAAACGGAAGATGTTATCTACGAAGAAAAGTACGTCTCTACCTTGTCCGCTTTCACCACCGTCTCTGTAGTACTCAGCTAATGTAAGACCGGAAAGGGCTACTCTAGCTCTTGCACCCGGCGGCTCGTTCATCTGTCCGAAAACGAATGCAGCTTTAGATTCTTTCATAGCTTCCATGTCTACTTTAGAAAGATCCCAACCTCCGTTTTCCATAGAGTGCA
>Ga0157369_10006750_pt1 | contig 13245 bp, 11 predicted proteins | sample C25metaG_FD_113461 | JGI IMG/M metagenome (GOLD analysis project Ga0157369, IMG submission 113461) | Corn rhizosphere microbial communities from Kellogg Biological Station, Michigan, USA - C2-5 metaG | ecosystem: Host-associated > Plants > Roots > Rhizosphere > Soil | place: USA: Michigan...
CACCCCACTGAGGCACGGGCCCGCCGGGATACGGGCCACCGGGGGACGGGCCACCCTGGTACGGGCCGGGGGGGCCTTGGGAGGGCGGGCTTTGGTTGGGACCGGGCGGGCCTTGGAAGGGCGGGCTTCGGTACGGGCCGGGTGGTGGCCCACCCGGGAACGGCTCGCCGGGCGGCGCCTCCGCCGGGTTGACCTCGTCGCCGCCACTGTTCTCGTACCGCCACGTCCACGCCACGCCCGCAACCTACCGATCGCGTTGACGCGACGGCACCGCGCGTGCTGATATCGAGGCGCAATCGCCGCGTGCGGGGGAAGCCGGTCGAAGTCCGGCGCTGACCCGCAACCGTAGGCCGCGACCTGTCAGGAGCAGGTGCGGTGAGCCGGAATGCCTGCGCGAGGCGAGGGCTCCACGACACACCGTCGAGGTTTGCGGGGCGGAGCCCGGGCACGTCGCCCGACCACCGCCCTCCCGTGCATCAGCGTGCACGCGAGGGCGTTCGCGTCTCGGCGCCGTCTCCGGTCCGGTCGGCATTCCCGCCACACCGGAAGGACAGTCATGCAGTTCACGAGGTACGCCGGCGCGCTCGTGCTGGCCGGGGCCGCGGTGCTCGGCCCCGCCACCGCCGCGTCGGCAGCCGTCACCACCCACAACGCCACCGACGTCGGCCTGTTCGGTGCGTCCGACCCGACGTACGACGGCGCGTTCCGCCAGTCGCTCGGCATCCTCGCCGAGGTCACCGCCGGCGTGCACGACACCGCCGCGATCAATTGGCTGGTCAAGCAGCAGTGCCCCGACGGCGGCTGGGCGGCGTACCGATCCGACCTGACCACGCCGTGCCCGGCGACCGACCTCAACACGTTCACCGGTGAGGACTCGAACAGTACGGCGCTCGCGATCCAGGCGCTGCACGCAGCGGGCGTCGCGCCGACGCACGACCCGTTGCCGTTCCTGCACACGTTGCAGAGCAGCGACGGCGGCTTCTCCTACATCCTCGGCAGCGGCAGCGACCCGAACTCCACCGCCGTCGTCCTGCAGGCGCTGACCGCGATCGGCGAGGACCCGACGAGCGCGACGTGGACGGACGGCGGGCACACCGCGATCGACGCGTTGATGGCGTCGTGGCTCAATTGCGGCAGCGCCGATCCCGGCGCGTTCTCCTCGCCGTACTCCAGCGGGCACGGCGACCTGGTCGCGACGGTGCAGGCCGTGTGGGGCGTCGAGGGCAAGGCGTTCCCGTTCACGTCGAGCCCGGCGGCGACGCAGCCGGCACCGGACTGCTCGGGCGGCCCGATCAGCCCGACCGCTGCTGACACGGGCAAGTACGCCGCGACGTGGATCGCGAGCGCGGTGAAGGGCGGCGGCTATCTCACGACGGGGTCGAGCGCTGACTACAGCCTGACCGCGCAGGGCGTGCTCGCGATGGAGTCGACCGACACGAACAAGAGCGCGATCGACACGATGCTCGGTTACCTCGCGACCAACATCGGCCAGGCGGTGCTCGACCCGCACGGCGTGGTGAGCCCGGGCAGCCTGGGGTACATCGCGCTCGCCGCGCACGCCGATGGCCTGTCGGTGACGTCGTTCGGCGGCCGCAACCTCATCACGCTGTTGCAGTCCACCCGCCGCGCGTTGCCGGCCGCGACGGCGCCGCACGTGACGAAGAAGCCGGTCGTCGCGAAGCCGGTGAGCCACCCGTCGGTGGCCGGCTCCGGCGGTTCGGTCGCCACGCTGCCGGTGACCGGTGCGCAGCGCCTCGACGTACAGGCCGGTCTCGCCGTCGACGCGTTCGTCGTCGGCGGTCTCCTGCTCGTCCTCGGCCGGCGGCGGCGCCGGGCGTGAGACGCGCACTGCTCGCCGTCGCGCTCCTGCTCGCCGTCGCCGTCCCGGCGGCGCCGAGCGGGGCGTCGACGTACTACGACTACTGGAGCTACTGGCACAAGCCACCGGGGCAAACCGCTTGGCAATACAGCAAAGTCGGGGCCTCGGGCTACCGGCTGGTGGAGGGCAGCCAGGTCGAAGGCTGGCGGTTCGCGGTCGGCACCGCGAGCCCGAGCGACCCGCAGCCGCGCCCCGCGAACGTCTCGTACGACGACTACTGCGCGGGCAAGAACGCCGACGCGAAATACCGCGTGCTGCTCGTCGTCGACTACGGGACGCAGTCCGGCGCGCCCACGGGTCCGGTCTACTCCTGTTACGGCTTCAGCAGCGCGCCGAGCGGCTTCGACGTGCTGACACAGCAACACAGCGAGCGCGACTCCGGCGGGCTGATCTGCGCGATCGACTACTACCCGAAGAGCGGCTGCGGCGACGTCGTGTCCAGCCCGGCGCCGAAGGCGTCGCGCACCACCGCAACGACGCCGACATCACCGGCGGCGACCGCGGCGCCGTCGCACCGGACCTTCGTCTCACCGGCACCGTCGACCAGCCCGGTGACGACAACCCCGACCGGGCACCCCGGCACCGCGGCAACGCCAACCGCGACAACCTCCGCAACTGGATCGGTGACCCCGTCGCCGCCCGACTCGTCGCCGGTCGTCGCGACTCCGTTCGTCGCGCCGCGCCGTCACGGCGGCGTGCCCTACGGGTTCGTCGCGGCCTGCGTATTCGTCGTCGCGGTGATCGGCGCAGTGCTCTGGCAGCGCCGGCGGCGGGCGGGATGAGAAACACGGCGCGGCTGCCGCGACCCTTGCACCCGGTCGCGTGGTGGCTGTGGGCGTCCGGGCTCGCGGTGGCCGCGGGCGCGACGAGCAACCCCGTGCTGCTGGTCGCGCTGATCGCGGTCGCCGGCGCGGTCGTCGGCGCGCGGCGCCCGGTCACGCCGTGGGCGTCGAGCTACGGCGCGTTCCTGCGGATCGCGTTGGTAGTGCTGGCAATCCGGGTCGTCCTCTACGTCCTCCTCGGCGATGCGGGCGGCAGCCACGTGCTCGTCCGGTTGCCGCAGCTGCCGCTGCCGCACGACTGGGGTGTGCGCATCGGCGGCGCGATCACCGAAGAGGGACTCGTCACGTCGCTCGAAGACGGGCTGCGACTCGCGACCGTGCTCGTGTGCATCGGCGCGGCCAACTCGCTCGCGTCGCCGGCCCGGCTGCTGAAGGTCATGCCCGGCGCGCTCTACGAGGTCGGTGTCGCGGTCGGCGTCGCCGTGTCGTTCGCGCCGCAGGCCGTCGCGTCGCTCGGAAGGGTACGGCGCGCGCGCCGGTTGCGCGGCCGTCGTGACCGCGGCCTCGCCGCCCTGCGGGGAATGGCGGTGCCGGTGCTGGAGGGCGCGCTCGAACGATCGGTCGACCTCGCCGCGGCGATGGACGTGCGCGGCTTCGGCCGCATCGGCAACGTGCGCGCGAGCACGCGGCGGCTCGCGGCCGCGCTGACATTGCTCGGCGTTCTCGCGGTGTGCGCCGGTAGCTACGGCCTGCTCACGTCCGGCGCTCCGTTCCTGCTGGGTGCGCCGCTCGCGGTCGGCGGCAGCGCGGTCGCGGTCGCCGGGTTCGCGGTCGGCAGCCGGGTGAGCCGTCGTACCCGCTACCGGCCCGACCCCTGGGCCGCACCCGAATGGTCGGTCGCGGTCAGCGGTGCGCTCGTCGCGGCCGCGTTCCTCATCGCGAGCCACTACGGGCTGGCCGGCATGGACGCGGCGGCCAATCCCACGGCAGTGCCCGACGTACCGCTGCTCGCGCTGTTCGCTGCCGCCGTCGCGTTGCTGCCGGCGGTCACCGCGCCGCCGTTGCGCCTGTATCGCGCCGCTGCGAGCGTGCCCGCATGATCCGGTTCGAGTCGGTGACGGCGACGTACCCCGACGCCGCCGAGCCCGCGTTGCGCGACGTCGACCTCGACATCGCGGCGGGCCAGTTGTGCCTCGTCGTCGGCAGCACCGGATCGGGCAAGTCGACGTTGCTGAAGTGCGTCAACGGGTTGATGCCGCACTTCACCGGCGGCACGTTGCGCGGCCGGGTCACGGTCGGTGGCCGCGACACCCGCACGCACCGCCCGCGCGAGCTCGCCGACGTCGTCGGGTACGTCGGCCAGGACCCCGTCGCCGGCTTCGTCACCGACACCGTCGAGGACGAGCTCGCGTACGGCATGGAGTCGCTCGGCGTCGCGCCCGCGACGATGCGCCGCCGCGTCGAGGAGACGCTCGACCTGCTCGGCCTCGCCGACGTACGCAACCGCCCGCTGCTGACCTTGTCGGCCGGCCAGCAGCAGCGGGTCGCCATCGGCTCCGTGCTCGTCATGCACCCGCAGGTGCTCGTCCTCGACGAGCCCACGAGCGCGCTCGATCCGCCTGCGGCAGAAGAGGTTCTGGCCGCGCTCACCCGGCTGGTGCACGACCTCGGCGTGACCGTTCTCGTCGCCGAGCACCGGCTCGAACGAGTCGTGCAGTACGCCGATGTCGTCGTGCACGTCCCCGGTCGCGGCGCGCCGGTCGAGGTCGGTCTTCCGGTCGACGTCATGCGTACGTCGCCGGTCGCGCCGCCGGTCGTCCGGCTCGGCCGAGCGCGCGGCTGGGCGCCGCTGCCACTGTCGGTCCGCGACGCGCGTGCCGCTGCGGCGCCGTTGCGCGCGGCCCTCGCGGAGGTCGCGCCGCCCGAGCGCTCACCCGCGACCGAGACGGGCCGCGAGATCGCCACTGCGCGCAAGCTCACCGTCGACTACGACGGCGTCATCGCACTGCGCGCGGTCGACATGACCGTGCACGCGGGCGAGATCGTCGCGGTGATGGGGCGCAACGGCGCGGGCAAGTCGTCGCTGCTGTCGACGTTCGCCGGGCTGCGCGCGCCTGCCGGGGGCACCGTCGACGTCGACGGCATGATCCCGTGGAAGCTTCCGCCGCACGAAGCCGTACGGCGCGTCGGGCTCATCCCGCAGGAGCCTGCCGATCTGCTCTGGGCCGACACCGTCGCGCGCGAGTGCGCGGATGCGGGCAACGCGGCCGAGTTGCTGCGCGAGCTGGCCGGACCGATCGACATGGATCTCCATCCGCGCGATCTTTCCGAGGGGCAGCGGCTGGCGCTCGCGCTCGCCGTCGTCTTGTCCGCTGCGCCGCCGTTGCTGCTGCTGGACGAGCCGACCCGCGGGCTCGACTACGAGGCCAAGGAACGGCTCGTCTCCATGCTGCGCAACCTCGCGAGCGGTGACCGCGCGATCGTGTTCGCGACGCACGACGTCGAGCTCGTCGCCGAGGTCGCGACTCGCGTCGTCGTACTCGCCGACGGCGATGTCGTCAGCGACGGCCCGGCCGCGATCGTGGTCACCGACTCCCCCGCCTTCGCGCCGCAGGTCGCGAAGATCCTTGCGCCACAACGGTTTCTCACGGTCGCGGACGTCGAGGCCGCACTCGCCCGGATGCCGGCATGAACGTCGTACGGCTACGCGGGCGCAGTGCGTTCGCGCTGCTCGCCGTCACCGCCGTGTCGGTCGCGGCGTTCGGCTGGCCGCTGTTCGCCGGTACGACGTCGGCAGTGAACGGTGGCGGACTTCCGCACTCCAGCGACGCGCCGTGGTTGTTCGTTGCTCTCTTGCCGCTGCTGCTCGCGGTACTGTTCGCCGAGCTCTCCGACGGCGCACTCGACGCGAAAGGCGTCACGATGCTCGGCGTGCTCGCGGCCTGCGGCGCGGCGCTGCGGCCGCTGGGTGCCGGTGCGACCGGCTTCACCGCGGTGTTCTTCCTGCTGGTACCGGCCGGGCGGGTGTTCGGCCGCGGCTTCGGGTTCGTGCTCGGCGCCTTGACGATGTTCGCGAGTGCTCTGCTCACCGCGGGCGTCGGACCGTGGCTGCCGTTCCAGATGGTCGCGGCGGGCTGGGTCGGTTTCGGTGCCGGCTGCCTTCCGCGCGCGACCGGGCGCGCCGAGGTCGCGATGCTCGCCGCGTACGCCGCGTTCGCCGGGCTCGCCTACGGTCTCGTCATGAACCTCTGGTTCTGGCCGTTCGCGCACGACTACCCGGCGTCGATCTCCTACATCCCCGGCGCCGGTTGGGAGACGAACCTCGTGCATTGGCTGCACCACGACGTCGTCACGTCGCTCGGCTTCGACATTCCGCGCGCGGCCGGCAACCTCGTCCTTGTCCTCGTCGCGGGCCGGCCTGTCCTCGCCGCGTTGCGGCGGGCTGCTCGCCGGGCCGCGTTCGACGCGCCGGTCGCGTTCGAGCCGGTCGCGGACGCGGCCTGATGCGCGTCGTACTGCTCGGCACCGGCTCGGCCGACGGCTGGCCGAACCCGTGGTGTCGTTGCGCGTCGTGCGAGTGGATGCGCCGCAACGGCGACATCCGCGGCCAGACCTCGGCGCTGGTGGACGACACGTTGCTGATCGACTGCGGACCGGAAGCGCCGCGGGCCGCGTTGCGGCACGGGCACTCGCTCGCCGGCGTACGGCACCTGTTGTTCAGCCACGCGCATCCGGACCACATGGGTCCGGCGGCGTTGATGTGGCGCGGATGGAGCGACCACACCGATCCGATCGACGTCGCCGGCCCGCCGGCCGTCATCGCCGAGTGCCGGCGATGGGTCGCGACCGATGCGCCGATCCGTTGGCACGAGCTGCGCGCGGGCGACACGGTCCGGCTCGGTGACTACGACGTGCGAGCCCTGCCGGCGACGCACGGCGGCGACGCGATTGGGCCGGCGCTGCTCTACGACATCACCGACGCCACCGGCCACCGGCTGCTCTGGGCGACCGACACCCGCGCCGTGCCGAGCGAGACGGCCGGACGCGAGTACGACGTCGTACTGCTCGAGGAAACGAATGGCGAGAAGTACGACGCGGGCACCGATCACCTCGACCTCCGCACGTGGCCGCTCGCGGTCGCGGACATGCGCACCAGCGGCGCGATCACCGAACGGACGCAACTGCTCCCGATCCACATGTCGGACGGCAACCCGCCGCCGCCGCGGCTGCGCGAGCTGATGGCGTCGTGGGGTGCGCGCCTGCCGGACGACGGTGAGGTCGTCAGCACCGGCAACGCGCGGCCGGTGCCGCGGCGGATCCTCGTGATCGGCGGCGCGCGTTCGGGCAAGTCGCGGTACGCCGAGTCGCTGCTGCTCGCCGATCCCGCCGTCACCTACGTCGCGACGTCGATGCCGCGGCCCGACGACGTCGAATGGCAGCACCGGATCGAGCAGCACCGCAAACGCCGCCCGGCGCACTGGCAAACGGTCGAGACACTCGATGTCGCGGGCGTGATCGAAAGCAACACGGCGGCACCGGCGATCGTCGAGTGCGTCACGTTGTGGCTCGGCGCGGTGCTCGACAACGACGACCTCACCGAACAGTGCGATCGCCTCGTCGCCGCCGTCGCGAATGCACTAGGGCGGCTCGTCGTCGTCAGCAACGAGGTCGGCGACGGCGTCGTACCGGCGACCGAGTCGGGCCGCCGGTTCCGCGACGAGCTCGGCACCTTGAACGCGCGCCTCGCCGCGGTCTGCGACGAGGTCTGGAAGGTCACCGCCGGTATCCCGGCGAGATTGGCATGACCATGACGGAACTGCACGAGGTCGTCGCACGCATCGGTGCGCCCGACGAGGATGCGCGGCAGGCCGCGACCGAACGGCAGGGTCGGCTGACGAAACCCGCCGGTGCGCTCGGCCGGCTCGAAGACGTCTCGGTGTGGGCCGCGGGAGTGCAGGGCCGCTGCCCGCCGCACCCGTTCGCGCGCGTCCGCGTCGTGCTGCTCGCGGCCGACCACGGCGTCGCGGCCGCGGGTGTCTCGGCGTACCCGAGCGAGGTGACCGCGCAGATGGTCGCGAACTTCCTCCGTGGTGGCGCGGCCGTCAACGTGCTCGCGCATCACAACGGCGCGAGCGTCCGCGTGGTCGACGTCGGCGTCGCCGTCGACGTACCCGGCGCCGATCCGTCGCTGAAGGTACGGCGCGGCAGCGGGCGGATCGACGTCGAGGACGCGCTCACCGACGACGAGCTGGCGGCGGCGCTTTCGGTCGGACTGCGACTGGCCGACGCGGAGGCCGATGCCGGCACCGATCTCGTCATCCCCGGCGACATGGGCATCGGCTCCACGACGGCATGCGCGGCGGTCGTCGCGGCCGTCCTCGACGTCGAGCCGGCGACGGTCGTCGGCCGCGGCACCGGCGTCGATGACGAAGGCCGCCGGCGGAAGGTCGAGGCCGTCGAGGCCGCGGTACGCCGCGCCGGACCGGTCGATGACGCGCTGCACGCCGTCCGGGCCGTCGGCGGCATCGACCTCGCCGCGATGACCGGACTGCTGATCGGCTGCGCGGCCCGCCGTACTCCCGTGCTGCTCGACGGCGTGGTGAGCGCGACCGCCGCATTGGTCGCGGCGGCCGTCGCACCGGCCGCAACCGCATGGTGGCTCGCGTCGCACCGGTCGACCGAACCGGCGCAGCAGGCCGCGCTCGCGCATCTCGGCCTCGACCCGTTGCTGGATCTCGGGCTGCGGCTCGGCGAGGGCACCGGCGCGCTCGTCGCGCTCCCCGTCGTACAGGGCGCGATCGCGACGCTCGCCGAGATGGCGACGTTCGAGGAGGCCGGGGTCAGCGACCGCGATGGCTAGCGCGAGCCGGGCGGGGCTGACCCTCGCGAAGTCGGTCTTCACCCGGTTTCCCTGCCGGCCGCGGCGCACCGACCCGGCGGCGGTCGGCTGGGCGATGACCTGGGCGCCGCTCGCCGGGTTGGTGGTCGGCGCCATCGCGTCGGGCGTCTTCACTCTCGTGCGGCGGGCGCAGCACGATGGCTCGTCGCAGTGGCTGGCCGCGGCGCTCGCGCTCGCGGCGATCGCGCTGGTGACCGGCGCGCTGCACCTCGACGGGCTCGCCGACAGCGCGGACGCACTCGGCGTGCGCGGCGACGACGAAGCGGTCCGTACGGCGATGAAGTCGCCGGGCATCGGCGCGTTCGGCGCGGTGGCCATCGGCTTCGTGATCCTCGTCGACGCGGCCGCGATCTATACGGCGTGCGCGCACCGGCTCGCGGTCACGGCTTTGGTCGCGGGCTGCGTCGGCGGCCGGCTCGCGGTGACGTGGTCGTGCCGGCCGTCGGTGCGTGCGGCGACGGACACCGGCCTCGGCGCGTGGGTGGCCGCAACCGTGCCGGTCGGGCGCGCGCTGTTCGCGACGGCGTACGCGCTCGTTCTCGCCGGCGGGTGGGCCGCGCTGTGGCGGCGCGACGATCCACTGCCCGCGGTCGTCGTGGCGTGCGGCGCGGTGATCGCCGCCGTCGTCGCGGGCGAGCTGGTCCGGCGCCTCGTCGTACGGCGGACCGGCGGGCTCACCGGCGACGTGCTCGGCGCGGTGGTCGAGTGCGGCGCGCTGGCGGCGTACGTCGTCGTGGCGCTCGCCGGTTCGTGATCATGGCGTTTGCCGCTGGCGAACCGGACATTCGGGCACGACAAATGCCGCGAACGCCATGATCGCGGCTCAGGGCGGTGGCTAGGAGAAGCCCGGGAGCGACTCGGCGATGCGCGCCGCGACCACCTCGGCGGGCAGGGTGTCGATGTCGACCACTAGGTCGGCGACCCCGGCGTAGAGGTCGGCCCGCCCGGCGGACAACCGGTGGATCGCACCGGCCGGATCGTCGCCGACCCACGGCCGGTCGGTCCCGGCGACCCGCGCCGCGAGCGTCTCGACCCGGCCACGCAGCCATACGACGAATCCCCCGCCGCGCAGCCGCGCGCGGTCGAGCGGATCGAGGACGACACCCGCGGCGATGCTCGAGACCAGCGGCCCCGGCGTCGTAAGCGCGACCGACAAGGCGGCCGACTCGGCGCGGCGCAGCGCCGCCTCGCCCTCGCGCTCCTGCACGGCCCGCGTGTCACGACCGGTCGCGAGGCGCAGCTGCTCGTCGTTGTCGAGGTAGCGCCAGCCGAGCAGGCTCGCCAGCGCCCGGCCGACCGTGGACTTGCCGCTGCCCATCATCCCGACGAGCAGCACCCGGTCGATCGCGCGCGGCGTCACCGCGTGTGCGGCGGCACGAACGGCGGCTTCACGACCTTCACCGCGGACGGCCGGCCGCGTACGTCGAGGGTCAGCTCGTCGCCCTCCGCGACCTCGCGGTCGAGCAACGCCAACCCGATGCCCACCTTCAGCGACGGCGAGAAGGTGCCGCTGGTCACCTCGCCGACATCGCGGCCGTCCGCGCCGCGGACCGCCATGTGCGGGCGCGGGATGCCGCGGTCCTGCGCGAGCAGGCCCCACAGCAGCCGCGCCGCGCCGCGCTCGCGTTCGGCGAGCAGCGCCTCGCGGCCCCAGAACGCCGGCTTCGACCAGCCGACCGCCCAGCCGCAGCGCGCCTGCACCGGCGTGATGTCGAGCGACAGATCCTGGCCGTGCAACGGGTAGCCCATCTCGGTGCGCAGCGTGTCGCGCGCGCCAAGCCCGCACGGTCGCCCGCCCTCGTCCGCGATGGCCCCGGCCAGCCGGTCCCAGAGCGCGACGGCCTCGGCGACGGGTACGACGAGCTCGTAGCCGTGCTCGCCGGTATAGCCGGTGCGGCACACGATGACCCCGCCGACGCGATCGAAGGCCATGTAGTCCATCGCCGCGGCGATGCCGAGCCGGTCGAGAACGGCCGGCGACCGCGGTCCCTGCACCGCGAGGATCGCGAAGTCCTCGTGCTGGCCCGCGATCTCGATGCCGTCGGGAGCCGCGGCGCGCAGCCGTCGTACGACCTCGGGGGTGTTGGCGGCGTTCGGCACGAGATGGAGGTCGTCCGCGCTGCCGTGGTAGACGATCAGGTCGTCCACGACGCCGCCGGTCGCGTCGTCGCAGCACAGCGTGTACTGCGCCTGCCCGGGCCCGATGCGGTCGAGGTCGTTGGTGAAGCAGGAGTTGACGAAGCCCTTCGCGCCCGGCCCGGTCACCGAGACGTTGCCGAGGTGGCTCACGTCGAAGAGCCCGACCGCGGTCCGGACGGCGAGATGCTCCTCTAGGACACCGGAGTACTGGATCGGCATCGACCAACCGCCGAACTCCGCCATCTTCGCGCCGAGAGCGACGTGACGCTCGTGCAGCGGTGACTGGCGGAGTGAGGGTTCGGTCACGAGCGGCGAGGCTATCCGGTCGCTCGCTAGCATCGACGCTCATGGCTCGCATCGCGTCGACGTTGACGAAGAATCCCTTGTCCTCCGCGAAGGTCGACGCGCTCGTCGTCGGCGTCGCCGCCGGCCCCACATCGGGGTCGCTCGTCCTCGCGCCGGGCGCATCAGACGTCGAGAAGGCGTTCAAGAAGCGCCTCCTCCCCGCGCTCACGGCGGTCGGCGCGACCGGCAAGGCCGGCGAGGTGACGAAGCTCGCGACGCTCGGCGCGACGACCGCGCCGATGCTGGTCGCGGTCGGCCTCGGCGAGGCGCCGGCCAAGGGCGGCCGCTGGAGCAGCGAGACGCTGCGCCGCGCGATCGGCGCCGCCGCGCGCCAGCTCGACGGCACCCGCCGCATCGCGACCGCGCTCGCGATGGCCAACGGCGACGACGCCGCCGCCGACGTCACGGCCGTGGTCGAGGGCGCGCTGCTCGGCAGCTACCGCTTCGCCCGCTACCGGAGTACGACGAAGCCGTCGGTCGAGTCGGTCACGGTCGTGGTCGGCAACCCGCGGGACAAGGCGGTCAAGGCGGCGTACGACCGCGGCCGGGCGATCGCCGACGCCGTCGCGCTCTGCCGCGACCTCGTCAACACCTCCCCCGCCGACCTCTACCCCGAGGTGCTCGCGCAGGCGGCGGTCGACGCGTGCACGGCGGTCGGGCTACAGGTCGAGGTGCTCGACGAGAAGGCGTTGAAGAAGGGCGGGTACGGCGGGGTGCTCGGCGTCGGGCAGGGCTCGACGCACCCGCCGCGGGTCGCGCGCATCACCTACTCCGCGGGCCGCGGCGCGAAGGCCAAGGTCCACCTCGTCGGCAAGGGCATCACGTTCGACTCCGGTGGCCTCGCGCTGAAGCCGGCGCAGTCGATGGAGTGGATGAAGTCCGACATGGGCGGCGCCGCCGCGGTGCTGTCGACGATGGCCGCCATCGGGACGCTCAAGCCCGACGTCGACGTCGTGGGCTGGATCGCATGCGCCGAGAACATGCCGAGCGGCACCGCCATTCGCCCGTCCGACGTCCTCACGATGAAGGGCGGCAAGACCGTCGAGGTGCTCAACCCCGACGCCGAGGGCCGGCTCGTCATGGCCGACTGCATCGCCGCGGCCGCGACCGAGAAGCCCGACTACATCGTGGACGTCGCGACGCTCACCGGCGCGCAACTGGTCGCGCTCGGCTCGCACGTCTACGGCGTGATGGCCAACGACGACGAGCTGCGCGACGCTCTCGTCGCGGCGGCCGGGGTCGCGGGCGAGCAGAGCTGGCCGATGCCGTTGCCGCCCGAGCTGCGCAAGTCGCTCGACTCCGACGTCGCCGACATCGCGAACATCGGCGACCGCAACGGCGGCATGCTCACGGCCGGGCTGTTCCTCCAGGAGTTCGTGCCCGACGGGATCAAGTGGGCGCACCTCGACATCGCCGGGCCGGCGTTCAACAACGGCGAGCCGCACGGCTACACGCCGAAGGGCGGGACCGGCGTACCCGTCCGGACCTTGGTGGAGTGGCTCACCTCCCTCGGCGCTTAGCCCGCGAACCGCGCGGGTGAAAGAATGTGAATCGACAGCGTCGTCACGTTCGATGAGGAGCCTTGCCGTGCCCGAGACCCAGACCGCCGACATCGTCATTCTCGGCGCCGGGAGTGGCGGGTACGCGTGCGCGCTGCGTGCCGCCGAGCTCGGCCTGACTGTGGTGATGGTCGAGAAGGACAAGGTCGGCGGCACCTGCCTGCACCGCGGCTGCATCCCGACGAAGGCGCTGCTGCACGCGGCCGAGGTCGCCGACGCCGCCCGCGAGGGTGAGAAGGTGGGCGTCCGATCGTCCCTCGACGGCATCGACATGGCCGGCGTCAACTCCTACAAGGACGGCGTCGTCACCCGGCTGCACAAGGGCCTCACCGGCCTGGTCAAGAGCCGCAACATCACCGTCATCGAGGGCACCGGCCGCCTCGTCGCCACCAACGCGGTCGAGGTCGACGGCACCCGCTACGAGGCGACCAAGGCCGTCGTTCTCGCCACCGGCTCCTACTCCCGCTCGCTGCCCGGCCTCGAGATCGACGGCGAGCGGATCATCACCAGCGAGCACGCGCTGACGCTCGACCGCGTGCCGTCGTCGGTCGTCGTACTCGGCGGTGGCGTCATCGGCGTCGAGTTCGCCAGCGTCTGGAAGTCGTTCGGCGCCGACGTCACGATCGTCGAAGCGCTCCCCCA
>Ga0157369_10006751_pt1 | contig 13243 bp, 10 predicted proteins | sample C25metaG_FD_113461 | JGI IMG/M metagenome (GOLD analysis project Ga0157369, IMG submission 113461) | Corn rhizosphere microbial communities from Kellogg Biological Station, Michigan, USA - C2-5 metaG | ecosystem: Host-associated > Plants > Roots > Rhizosphere > Soil | place: USA: Michigan...
CGCTACTCCGTAGGTTTCGTACATGACCCCGTTCGGGCTGTACGGCAGCGACGGGGGGTTCGCGGGATCGATGACCCGCACATTGTTGGCCAGAGCCGCTGAAACCACCGCCGCCTGATTCGCGTGCTGCAGCATCATGTTCAACGATTGCTGGTAAAGATCGACCTCGCGCTTCAGGAGCGCATACTCGGATGCCTTATCCGCCTGTGCGGAGACCGCGCCCGACTGCTGCTGGTACGCCTTCGTCAGCAACTGCTCGCGACGCAACGCGCCTTCATATTCCATGCGCGTGCGTTCGAGGACGGTCTGCTTTTCACTTTCCATCGCGGCCGTTAGATCTGAGATCTGTTGTTTAACTTTCTGAACCTTGTAATGCGCGGGGGTCAGCGTCAGGCTCAGTTGCGCCAGTTGTTGCTTCAGATCCGCCAGTTTGGATTCAAATTCCCGGAAGGCCTGATCTTCGACTGCAGCCGGCAACTGATCTGGCGGGCTCGATTTGAGCTGCTCATAGCGCGCCTGCGTGCGGATGCGATCGCTCTGAATTTCGGCGAGCGAACCCTGCAATTCCCGAAGCTTGCTGCCGGCGAGCGATTCGTTATCCTTGCCCGCATACGTGAGGCCCGACTGCCGGCTGAACGCCTGCAGTTTGGCCTCCGCCTGATCGAGCTTCGCGCGTGTCTCCTCGATCTGGGTTTCGAGCCACTGCGAAGTTCGCTGCGAGGTGATCGCGCGCTGCTCCGAATTCTGCGCCACGTACTCGGAGGCGACGGCGTTCACGAACTTCGCCGCGATATCGGGCGCCGTGGAATCGGCCGTAATCTGAATGATTCGTGTATTCAAGACCACGCGAGCGTTCAGGGTCGACGCAGCCATCAGCAGACCGGCGCGCATTTCGACGATCGGATCGTCAGGCCGCCGCCGCAGCTTTGCCCGAAAGGGCGCGAGCATGCCGTGCACCGGTGGCGCTACAGGCGACAGTTCGCGCCGCAGCCGGTCCATCACGGGGCCGCGAATCGAAAGGCTTTCAATGATCCTGATCTGCGTGTTGATGTTCGCCGGAGTCGTCGCGTAAGCACCGCTGCCCGCCTGAGGATCGACGGCCGCCATGCCCATGAAAGCTTCATTGAAACCCTGGATTTCGATGGTGGTCAACGCTTGATAGACGGGCCGCTCCAGCACCAGAACGACAAATGCCACCATCGCCCCAAGCACGCCGCCGATGACCATCAGCAGCTTCCAGCGCCTGATCGTCGCACAATAGTCGGCGAGACCGCTTTCACGATCGCCGGGAAGCGTCTGAGCGGCCGCGTTTTGCAGCCGCGAAGCTTCCGAAGCTGCCCACGGAGGGAGCGCTGGCTTCTCCTGCTGGTCTTTTTGCATGAACAGGTCTTTTGTATCCGGCGGGCTGCCCTACCGGAGAAGTGCGTAAATGATCAGCGAAGGAATAATGGAAGTCCCGACGAACCCGAGACGGCTGAGTGTCTGTGACACAGGCTTGCGCCGAGGCACATAAAGTACGTCGTTCGGCAGCAGCGGATAATCGGTGCCTTCGGCTCCGAGAACGCGCGTCAGATCAATCGGAATCTCCGCCCGGCGGGTGGTGTTCAGAACAGGCCGCAGAATTTTCGCCTTTTGCGGCTCGGCGTCGGGCGTGAGCCCGCCCGCGAGCGAGAGCAATTGCAGCGTCGAGAGGTAATCCTTGTCGCCGATTTCAAATCCGCCGTTCTTTCCTACCGCGCCCTGCACATAAACCTGTTCGACTTTCTCCGCGGAGACGGTATCGTTCGGCTGCAGAACAATGTCCTCCGCCGGATTGATGTTCTGGCTGAGGGCGGCCAGGCTGATCTCGACCGAACTGGTCTTTGTGTCGGTATCAAACGCCGCGCCCGGAAGCGGAATCTGGCCGGCATCTTCTCGTCTGGTGATTTTGATTCGCCGCGCCGCCGTCGCCTGCAGTCCTCCGACGGACATCAGCATTTCGACCAGCGTGTGCCGTCCCTGCAGGGCATAGACACCCGGCCGCATGAAATCGCCAATGAAAAAAACGGGTGAGCTGCGGAACTGCGCCACGGTGATGCTGACGACCGGATTTTTAATATAGGTTTTGAGTTTTTCCCTGATGTCGTTTTCGAGCTGCTGAATGGTGACTCCCGCCGCCTTCAGCACTCCGATGAGCGGCAGCGTGATCGTGCCGTCTTCCTCGATACGGAACGGCTTCTCGTTGATCTCGTCGGCATCGGGCGCATGAATCAGGATCTGATCGCTTACGCCCAGCTCGTAGGTGGGCCGGAACCCCTCCGTGCCCCTCGGTGATGGCTCCTGGATCTGCAATGTCTGAGGCTGCGTTCCCACAGCCTGAATGGGCGGCTGTGCAATTTGGGGCGCCTCCTGAGCCCGCAGCGTGGAAACGGATGCGATGCACAGGATCGCCGCGGCGAACCCGAAAGAAACCGCGCATACCCCACCGCGGGGCTTCGATGAAATCAAAATTCTCACTGTGATTGCCTTTGCTTGCGGGTGGCTGCCTCAGACTGCTATCGCCGCGGTGCGCTGCGGAACGAATCGCGCCTGAGTGGGGCAAACCATATCGGCATCGATCTCGGTCGCGATGGAGCGCTGCAGAAGGCTGATCGAGATCACGATCCGGTAGCGGTTTGGCTGTGAGAGTAGTATCCCTTCCATACCGGCGAGCGGTCCTTTGCGAACCGCCACATGCTGCCCGACGCGCAGAAACGGCCAGGGCATCGCGGCCAGCCCGGATCGGGTCACCTTCTGGATAGCGGAGATCTCTTCTTCCGCAATGGGCGCAGGCGTTCGGCCGTTTCCGACGATGCTGCGGACGCCCGACGTGGTCAGAATCGGGAGCCGGGAATTTACGTCAAACCGGCAAAATACATATCCCGGAAATAACGGGCACTCGATTTCCTTGGTTCTGTCCGACCACCGTCTGCGCCTCCGGTATGTCGGCAGGTAGATTTCCAGATTTTTCCCTTCGAGAATAGTCGCCGCTACTCTTTCGAAATTCGCCTTCACATGCAGCGCGTACCACGAGGTGGAATCGGTGGACATTTGTTCTTTTTGTGATCAAACGCCGGCTATTTTCTCAATTTCGTATCTACGCCAGCTGTTTTCGGCCAAGCTACCGCCCATCGCCCCCCATTTGGCGATTTGTAATATTTAGCACTAACGCGATTCTCGCCACTCGCAGCAGCCTGTGTCAATGGGCTGCAGGCCAGCGCAAAAAGCGAGGTCCCGAGGCGGCACTGAATCCACCCGGACGATTACGCCGGGCGGCCAAAAACTGCCACGCCTCTAAATCGTCGATTGTGGGCGAATAAATCTCGCTATTTCCCCGTTCTAATTTGTAGATTCCCGCATGATTCGGTTGTGATCAGGAGTCGCCCCCAATGAATTCGCCCGATCAGCCCGGGACCAGGGGCGGTTGCGCATGGGTAGTGGTGCTCGCATCGGGCCGCTTCAAAGTTCCGCTCGGCAAATCGCAGGGTCCAGTCGGCGGGAATGGAGCGCACCGAAAAATCCCGGGGTCCCGCCTCGCGCCGGCTCACGTGGACCGAGCGGCCGATACCGGGAGCGCACTTGAGGTCCGCTACGCGCGCGTTCTCGATAGGGTCAGCGGTAAGCGCCGGAGGAATGTCCACCGGGAGAGCCGCCCGGAAAACGAAAAACGTGCGCCTGATGAAAAATCCTTCGATGCTTATTCATCGCCACGCGGCGACGCATGCAACCATTAATGAACGATCGACGAATGAAGCGGGAACAAGTTCGCGCGTGTATCCAGAATGCCGGCATTATTCCAGCGATTCGGGCGCACACGGAAGCAGACGCGCTCTTCGCCGCCGCGTCCGTTTTTCGCGGTGGCATACCCATCGTGGAAATTACGATGACCAGCCCCGGCGGTCCTGACCTCATCGGAAAGCTGAGAAGCGCGGCCTCCGAGGTCGTCGTGGGGGCTGGAACAGTGGTGGACGCGGAGATGGCTCGCGTGTGCATCCAGTCGGGCGCATTGTTCATCACCAGCCCCGGATTTGACAGGGAGATCACGGAGGTAGCGAACACCTCAGATGTGGTCTGCATACCGGGCGCGCTCACACCGACCGAAATAATTTTCGCAACGAGGACCCCGGCTGAGTTCGTCAAAGTATTTCCGTGCTCACAAGTTGGCGGTCCGAGTTATATCCGGGCGCTGAAGCGCTCCTTTCCTGCCACACGCCTGATCGCTTCCGGCGGAGTGACCCAGAAGAACGCCGGGGAATTCATTCGCGCCGGGGCCGCTGCGCTCGGCATTGGGGAAGATCTTATTCCACCGGAGGCCGTCCGGCAGCGGAACGAAGGCTGGATTCACGAACTCGCCCGCAGATTCCTGGCGATGGTCCGGGAAGCGCGGGCAGCGAGAGCCCAGGCGGAAATGGTCGCAAATCATCATACGCCTACCGGTATCGACTGATATCGCGCCGTTACATTAGTAGAGTTGCCGCCGTCTTAATTTAGCCATCATCCTGATTACGCATGATCCGCGCCATTGTTGATTTTGCGCTTAACAATCGGTTTCTGATTGTTCTCGCGACTTTGCTTCTCCTGATCTGGGGCGCGATCTCGTTCGAGCGCCTTCCGGTGGAAGCGTATCCGGACGTCGCCAACAACTATGTTCAGGTGATTACGCAATGGCCAGGCCGCGCGGCGGAGGAGGTGGAACAGCAGGTCACGATTCCGCTTGAAATCGTGATGAACGGCATCCCGCATCTGGATCATCTCCGCTCGGTTTCGATTTTCGGCCTTTCCAGCCTGAGTCTGGTATTTGATGACCAGTCGCAGAATGACTGGAACCGGCAGAAGGTGCTGGAGCGGCTCTCGCAGGTCAACCTGCCGGCCGGCTTACAGCCGCAGATCGGGTCAGATTACAGCCCGGTCGGGCAGATTTACTTCTATACATTGAATAGCAACAATCCCGCCTTCGATCTGATGGATTTGAAGTCCATTGAGGATTGGGTGCTCGAAAAACAGTTCAAGTCCGTCCCGAACGTGGTCGATGTGAGCAGCTTCGGCGGAACAACGCGGGAATATCAGGTCGCGATCGATCCCGACAAACTGGTGGAGTACGGACTCAATATCGGGCAGGTGGAACAGCAGCTTGCCAACAACAATGTCAATGCCGGCGGCAGCTTCGTGCAGGCGGGCATGCAGCAGATCAATGTCCGCGCCGTTGGGCTGGTAAAAAACGTATCGGACATTCAGAACACACTCATCAAATCGCAGAACGGCACGCCCATTCGCATCCGCGATATCGCAGTAGTTCGGCAGGGTCCGAGAATCCGGCTCGGAAAAATGGGCAAGGCCATCCGGCGCAACGACGGAACCATTGTCGATAACGACGATGTGGTGGAAGGCATCGTGCTGCTGCGCAAGGGCGCGAACTCTGACGAAACGCTGGATGCGATTCACGAAAAAGTAAAAGAACTGAACGAGCATATCCTTCCCCATGGCGTGAGCATCGTTCCGCATCTGGATCGCAGTGACCTGCTGCGTTACACGACTCATACGGTTCTGCACAACCTGACTGAGGGAATCATTCTCGTCGCCATCATCCTGTTTCTGTTTCTCGGCAACGCGCGGGGCGCGCTCATTGTCGCGCTGACGATTCCCTTCTCTCTGCTTTTTGCTTCCATTTGTCTGGATCTGAATAAGATTCCCGCCAACCTGCTCTCTCTGGGCGCGCTCGATTTCGGGATGGTGGTGGAAGGCGCGGTGGTCATGGTGGAGAACATCATCCGCCATCTCTCGCACCGTGAAGATGGGGCCCGCACGAATATGGATTACATTCGCGCGGCGGCCCATGAGGTCCAGCGGCCGGTCTTTTATTCGATCGGCATCATTATTACGGCCTATATTCCGATCTTCACGCTGCAGCGCGTCGAAGGCCGGCTGTTTAAGCCCATGGCGTGGACCGTGTCTTTCGCGCTGCTCGGCGCGCTGATCTTCGCCATGCTGATTGCGCCGGTTTTGTGCAGTTTTCTTCTCGGCAAACGAGTAACGGAATGGCGCAATCCGCTGATGCTCGCCGCAACCCGCGGCTATGAATGGGTGCTGCGGCGAGCCATCCGGTTTCGCTGGGCTACATTGTCAATCGCGGCCGTGGCGTTCGGCGCATCCGCATGGATCATGGTGAGCGGCGCGATCGGCTCCGAATTTCTTCCGCATCTGGACGAAGGCGCGATATGGGCCCGCGCCACGCTCGCGCCAAGTACTGGTCCGGACGCCGGCATCGCTGTGATGGACCGGGCGCGCCTCATGATCGCGGCGTTTCCGGAAGTGAGACAGGTGGTTTCGCAAATCGGACGACCGGATGACGGAACCGACACCAGCGGCTTCTTCAACACCGAATATTTCATCGACCTCAAGCCCAAAGAGAACTGGCGCCCGGTATTTCATGAACGCAAGGAAGAGTTGATATCCGCGATTGACCGCGAAGTCGAGAAGATTCCCGGCGCTCTCTGGAATTTTTCGCAGCCGATTGCCGACAACATGGAAGAAGCCGTGAGCGGAGTGAAGGGCCAGTCCGCCATCAAAATATTCGGTGACGATCTGAAGACGCTCGAGGCCAAAGGCAGCGAAATCGTAAACGTGATGCGCGGCATTCGAGGCATCTCCGACCTCGGATTGTTCCGCGTGATCGGCCAGCCCAATCTCGAGTTCGCCATCAATCGGGCGCAGGCTGCTCGCTACGGCCTCAACGTGTCCGACGTGCAGGACGCAATCGAAACGGCGGTGGGCGGCAAAGCTGTCACGCAGGTATTGCAGGGTGAGCAGCGGTACGATCTCGTGGTCCGTTACCAGGCGCCGTATCGCAATACAAAGGACACCATCGAACGCATTCGTCTGGTGGCGCCCTCGGGAGAGCGCGTCGCGCTTTCACAGGTTTGCGACGTAAATGTGCTCGATGGAGCTTCGGAAATTTACCGCGAGGGCAACTCGCGTTATGTCGCCCTGAAATACAGCGTGGTGGGGCGCGATCTCGGCAGCACCGTTGAAGAGGCGATGGCGAAAGTATCGAAACAGGTGAAGCTGCCCGCGGGATACCACATCGATTGGGCAGGCGAATACGAAAGCGCCAAACGTTCGCAGAAGCGGCTGATGATCGTGGTTCCGATCACGCTGCTGGTGATCTGCCTGATCCTCTACACGATGTTCGGCTCCATCAAGTGGGTGCTGCTGATCATGGCCAATGTCGCGATGGCGCCGATCGGCGGTCTGCTGGCCCTGCTGCTGACCGGCACGCACCTGAGCGTTTCTTCGGGCGTTGGATTTCTTGCGCTGTTCGGCGTATCCGTGCAAACAGGCGTGATTATGCTCGAGTACATCAACCAGCTCCGCTCGCGCGGCGAGTCGATTCTCGATTCCGCGATTCATGGCTCAGTGCGGAGGCTCCGCCCGATCATGATGACCATGCTGGTGGCGAGCCTGGGGCTGCTGCCCGCCGCTCTTTCGCGCGGTATCGGCTCGGATTCTCAGCGGCCGTTTGCGATCGTGATTGTCGGCGGACTTGTAGCCGCTTTGATTCTCGGCGTATTTCTGTTGCCAACGCTGTACGTCTGGGTGGCGCGAGACCGCGACGTGATGCCCGCGCTCGCAACGGAATCCGGCGAACTCGAGTAGGTTCTACTGGTCCGAGTCCGGCGCCTTGATGTAAGTTCCGCGAAACCTGCTACGAACCTGGGGTTTCGGCGTCATGATCTTCACCGGCAGCGTCGCTATTGATGAACACAACACCAGTGGCTTTTGCGCGAATGGCAAGCCCTGCATGGTCGCCATATACACCGGCCATGCGCCGGCGCAGTCCGGAAAACCCGCGTTCGAAACTCAGAACATCGCTTTCAGCAACGATCGCGGACGCACCTGGACGAAATATGCGTCCAACCCGGTTCTCAACCTGAACCTTGCCAACTTCCGCGATCCCAACGTCTTCTGGTCCACTCAGTCGAAGCAGTGGATCATGGTCGTCGCCCTGCCCAATGACCATCGCGTTCGCTTCTACGGCTCGCCGGATCTGAAGCATTGGACGCATCCTGGCGATTTCGGCCCCGCGTCCGCCTTCAACCACGCTCTGGACCGACTACGGCAAGGATTGCTATTGCGCGCTCGTCTTCAATGACATCCCCGCGTCCCTCCCACAAATCATGCTCGGCTGGATGGATAACTGGCAGTACGCGTCGAAACTCCCTACCTCTCCATGGCGGGGGCAGATGACGATCCCGCGTGAGATCACGCTAAAGACCTTTCCCGATGGGATCCGTCTGGTGCAGAAACCCGCCGGCATCTTCGATAAAGCGGGAAAACCCACCTCCTCGACGCCGAATGCGCGTAGTTTCGAAATGACCGCAGTACTCGGGATCGGGAGCGCACGCGAAGCCGGCTGGAAACTCGACTTCGGCAACGATGCTTTCGTCCTGATCGGCTATAACGCCACGCGCCACGAGGTCTTCGTAGACCGCATCCATTCCGGTCTCGTCGCCTTCAGCCGCGATTTCCCCGTTCGAGTCTCCGCGCCCCTCCCTCAAATCGGCAGCGCTCTCGATTTTCGCGTTCTGATCGACCGCAACTCCGTCGAATTATTCGCCGCGGGTGGCCGGGTCACGCTCACGAATCTCGTCTTCCCGCCCAACACCGCGCCGCCCCACATCGAATTTTCTCCGACGGCGCCGCGCGGCAATCAGCGCTCACAATCCGGTCCTTGAACAACATTCGGGCGTCTACACTGAAAGACAAATGAAATACGGAAAGGCCTGTGTTGCGCTTCTTTTCGCCTCGGCGCAAGGCATTCGTCCTGCCGCGAACGACGCGATCCTCGGCTTCGATCCAACCTCGCAATCGACCGAAGTGAAATGGGAGGAGCAGGCGCGCGCTATCCCGGATGCTGCCCGAGTCCGCACCTTCATTGAGAAGCTCTCCGCCAGAGCACACCTCGCCGGAACGCCCGCCTCCAAACAGACCGCCGAATATCTCCTCGCGCAGCTGCGTGAATTTGGCCTCGACGCCCACATCGAGCAGTTCGAAGCGCTTCTGCCCACGCCCCGCTCGCGTTCCCTCGAACTCGTCGAGCCCGAGCATTTCACGGCGAAACTGGAAGAGCCACCGGTCCCCGGCGACAAGAATTCGAGCGACCCCGGAATGGTCCCCTCCTACAATGCCTACTCCGGTGATGGCGAGATCACCGCCCCCATTGTCTACGTCAACTACGGCGTCCCGGCCGATTACGACGAGCTCGCCAAACAGGGGATCGACGTCCGCGGCAAAATCGTCATCGCCCGCTACGGCGGAAGCTGGCGCGGCATCAAGCCCAAAGTCGCGCATGAACACGGCGCCGTCGGATGCCTCATCTATTCAGACCCGCGCGACGACGGCTATTTTCAGGGCGACGTCTTCCCCAAAGGCGCTTACCGCCCGCGCGATGGCGTACAACGCGGCAGCGTCATGGACATGGTGCTCTATCCGGGCGATCCGCTCTCGCCCGGCTGGGCTTCCGAACCCGGCTCAAAACGGCTTTCGTTGAGCGAAGCGAAGACCCTCATGAAGATTCCGGTGATTCCGATCTCTTACGCCGATGCCCAGCCCTTCCTCTCCCATCTCGAAGGCCCGGTCGCGCCCGAAAGCTGGCGCGGCGCGCTGCCGATCACCTATCATCTCGGCCCCGGTCCCGCAAAGGCCCACCTGAAAGTCTCCATGGACAACGCCACCCATCCTCTTTACGACGTGATCGCGAAAATCCCGGGCACCGAGAAACCCGACGAGTGGGTTCTGCTCGGCAATCATCACGATGCGTGGGTGCACGGCGCAAGCGATCCGCTCTCGGGGGCCGCACCCGTCATGGAAACCGCCCGCACTCTGGCCGAAATGACGCGTAAAGGCTGGAAGCCGAAGCGCACCATCATGATCGCCTTCTGGGATGGGGAAGAGTTCGGACTCGTCGGCTCCACCGAATGGATGGAAAAACATGCCGATGAGCTCAGCCGCAAGCTCGTCACCTATATCAACTCGGATTCGAACGGAAAGGGCCGGCTGGGCGCAGGCGGCTCGCATTCGCTCGAGGAATTCGTCCAGGAGATCGCGCGCGATATCCACGACCCGCAAAGCAACAAGCCGCTGCTCACCGAAGTTCTGGAACATGCGTCACACCCCGGCGGCTCGGCGGCAAAGACCGGGCCCCAGCCGCCCGGATCTCTCGAGAACGCGTCCGGGCCGAACGAGTTCCATATCTCGCCTCTGGGATCGGGTTCCGACTATACTCCCTTCCTGCAGCACCTCGGTATCGCGACGCTCGACGTGCGCTTCGGCGGCGAAGGCGGGGGTGGCGTGTACCACTCCATCTACGACGATTTCTACTGGTACAGTCATTTTTCCGACACGACGTTTGTTTATGGCCGAACGCTCGCCCAGGTGATGGTCACGGCCGTCATGCGCCTTGGCGACGCGCCCGTGCTGCCATTTGAGTTCACCCGGTTCACCGCGACCGTGAATCGCTATCTGGACGAAATCCAGAAAATCCGGAACGATAAAAAGCCCGTCGATCTCGCCGATGTCCGCAAGGAAGTCGGCCACCTCGAGCAGACCGCAAAAACCTTCGACGCCGACTACTCCGGCGCCGCCACGAAACTCGCCGCCGCGCCGGCCGCGAAGCTCGACCAGATGAACCAGCTGCTGTTCCACAGCGAGCGCGATTTGACTCTCGATCCAGGCCTTCCCGGCCGCCCCTGGTTCCGCCACCGCATCTACGCGCCAGGCATGTACACGGGGTACGCCGTCAAAACGCTGCCCGGCATCCGTGAAGCCGTCGAAGCCGGTCGGATGGACGAAGCGCAGACTCAGGCCCGTCAGCTCACTGATGTCCTGCGCACGCTCGATACTCACCTCGAACAGGCCGATGCAATTCTAAAAGGGCTATGACCGCGAGCCCCGGGATAGACGTCTTCGACGCCCATGTGCATTTCTTTTCACCGGCGTTTTTCAGAAGCCTGAGCGAGCAGCTCGGGCCGCCCGCCTCCGAAGCAGATATCGCCGGCCGCCTCGGCTGGGATGTCCCCGAAACCGCAGAATCGCTTGCGGACCGTTGGATTGACGAGCTCGATCGAAATGGCGTGCAGCGAGCCATGGTCATCGCCAGCACACTCGGCGACGCCACCTCGGTCGGCGTGGCTGTCACCCGCCATCCTGATCGCCTGAGCGCAGTCTACATGCTGAATCCGATGCTGCCGGGCGCCGACATGAGGCTTTCGAGCGCGATTGCCGAGCATAAGGTCAGCGGTTTTTTCCTGTTCCCCGCCATGCACCATTACCTGGTTCAGGATCACCATGTCCGCTCTCTGCTCGGGATTGTCAGTTCCTATCCCAACACCATCGTGTACGTGCACTGCGGGGCCCTGAGCATGGGTTTCCGGCGAAAACTCGGCCTTCCCTCCCCGTTCGACCTCCGCTACTCCAATCCCCTCGACCTCCAGGGCGTTGCTCTCGATTACCCTCAGGTTCCGTTCGTCATACCGCATTTCGGCGCCGGTCTGTTCCGGGAGGCTCTGATGGTGGCCGAAATGTGTCCCAACGTTTACCTCGATACGTCGAGTTCGAACGGGTGGATGCGCTGGCAATCCGGCGATCTCGATCTGAAAACCGTTTTTCGCAAAGCGCTGGAGGTGGTCGGCCCGAAGCGGCTGCTGTTCGGTTCGGATTCCTCCTGGTTCCCGCGCGGCTGGGTCAAACGGATCTTCGAGGAACAACGCGAGGCTCTCGACGCAATCGGCGCCCCCGAGGAAACCGTCCGCGCCATCTTCGGTGGAAATCTCCGGGCGCTTCTCCTCGAATCCTGAGAGAATTTCCGCGCCGCTCCGGCACCATCCCGGCAGAAGACGTTCCTGCTCTTGCTGAAACTATCCCGCCGGGCCGGCTGGATGCCATCCACTCGCCCCTCGGACCGCTCCGCCAGACTCCGTCTCGCTCTCGAACGCGCAGGTATCCGGAATCCCTCCGGAGACCCCCGGGCTATCCTCAACGACCTGCCCGCCTCAGATCCCCCCGCGCACCCCGAAGCCTCGATCTGCGAACCGCTGGTGTTTCCTCTGCCGGTCGCCCCCTCCAGAATCGCAATCATCGGCGGCAGGTTTTCCGAGGCGAAGAACGTCCGCGATTTCGATGTGACAGATATCAAAGGCCTCGCCGAGTGGAAGCCGGAGGCGCTGGTCGCGCCAATTGAGGACGCACTGGCTCTCGCGTCCCGGAGTTCGTTTGATCTTTCGTCCGCAATCATAGTTTTAACGTGCCTTGGCAGAGCTCCCCTTGATGACTACGGACGGAGCCGCCTGTGGGAAGCGTTCGGCGTTCCGGTATTCGAACAGCTGCGATCCTGGCGCGGCGCCGTGATCGCCCGTGAGTGTGAGGCCCATGCCGGCCTGCATATCGTGGATGACTCGGCGATCCTGCACCGGGATCCCGAGGGCGAAATCCTCCTGACGCTGCTGACGAAGCGGCCCGTGTTTAAATGCCGGACCGGCCTGGTGGGCGAAATCGTGGAGTGCGAGTGCGAATGCGGCAGTGGAATCCCGCGGCTGCGGCACCTCGCGGCGGTTGCGGAGATAGCGATCGAAGCCGAAGCCAGCGCCGGCGATTAACTCGGCACACAAACAAAAAGCCCGATCCTTTCGGATCGGGCTTTCTGATAAACCGGGCGACTTCCTGCTCTCCCACACACTTGCGCGTGCAGTACAATCGGGGCTGAGAGGCTTAACTTCCGTGTTCGGGATGGGAACGGGTGGGTCCCTCTCGCTAAGGTCACCCAGAACTTGTTCACCGGCCACCGCGTTTTGTCGACGCGGGCTGCCGGTTCGAATACTTTGACGGGCCACTTTCATCACAAGTGAACATCTGATCACTTTGCGTGGGAAGTAAATTTTATGGTCAAGCCGAACGAGCGATTAGTAACAGTCAGCTCAACGCATTACTGCGCTTACACACCTGTCCTATCAAACTGGTCGTCTTCCAGTGCTCTTCATACTTTCGTTGGGAGATCTCATCTTGGGGAAGGTTTCGCGCTTATATGCCTTCAGCGCTTATCCTGACCGAACTTCGCTACCCAGCTATGCCACTGGTGTGACAACTGGAACACAAGAGGTTCGTCCACCCCGGTCCTCTCGTACTAAGGGCAGGCCCCCTCAAATCTCCTCCGCCCACCACAGATAGGGACCGA
>Ga0157369_10006752_pt1 | contig 13243 bp, 12 predicted proteins | sample C25metaG_FD_113461 | JGI IMG/M metagenome (GOLD analysis project Ga0157369, IMG submission 113461) | Corn rhizosphere microbial communities from Kellogg Biological Station, Michigan, USA - C2-5 metaG | ecosystem: Host-associated > Plants > Roots > Rhizosphere > Soil | place: USA: Michigan...
CGCACCGAGGAAGAGCAGTTCGCCAAGACCCTGGAGCAGGGCCTGAAGATCCTCGAGCAGGATCTGGCGCAACTGCAGGGCGACACCATCCCCGGTGACGTGGTGTTCAAGCTCTATGACACCTACGGCTTCCCGGTCGACCTGACCAACGACATCGCCCGCGAGCGCAACCTCAACCTCGACGAGGCCGGTTTTGAGCGCGAGATGGAAGCCCAGCGCGAGCGTGCCCGCTCCGCCAGCGCCTTTGGCGTGGATTACAACAGCCTGGTGAAGGTCGAGGGCGAAACCCGCTTCCTCGGCTACGACACCACCAGCGCCTCGGGCACCATCGTCGCCCTGTACCGTGCCGGTCAGCCGGTGGACAGCCTGGCCGAAGGCGAGGAGGGCGTGGTCATCCTCGACCAGACGCCGTTCTACGGTGAATCCGGTGGCCAGGTCGGTGATACCGGTACCCTGGAAAGCGCCGGCGTCGGCTTTGCCGTGCGCGACACCACCAAGACCCAGGGTGCCTTCCTGCACCATGGCGTGGTGACCAGGGGCAGCCTCAATGTCGGCACCGCGCTCATGGCCCAGGTCGACGCCAGCCGTCGCCAGGGCATCGCCCTGAACCACTCCGGTACCCACCTGCTGCACGCCGCACTGCGCCAGGTGCTGGGCGATCACGTCCATCAGAAGGGCTCCCTGGTCAACGACCAGCGCCTGAGATTCGACTTCAGCCACTTCGAGGCCATCAAGCCCGAGGAGCTCAAGCGCATCGAGACCATCGTCAACGAAGAGATCCGCAAGAACAGCGCGGTGACCACCGAAGTCATGGCCATCGACGAAGCCAAGGCCCGCGGCGCCATGGCGCTGTTCGGCGAGAAGTACGGCGACGTGGTGCGCGTGGTCGGCATGGGCGGTGAGTTCTCCGTCGAGCTGTGCGGTGGCACCCATGTGGCCCAGACCGGCGACATCGGCCTGCTCAAGCTGGTCAGCGAAGGCGGCGTGGCCTCCGGCGTGCGCCGCGTGGAAGCCATCACCGGCACCGCGGCCCTGGCCTACCTCAATGGCGCCGAGGAGCAGCTGCGCGAAGCCGCCAGCCTGCTCAAGGGCAGTCGCGACAACGTGCTGGACAAGCTGGCCGCGCTGGTCGAGCGCAATCGCCAGCTGGAAAAGGAAATCGAGCAGCTCAAGGCCAAGGCCGCCAGTGCCTCGGCCGGTGACCTGGTGGATCAGGCGCAGGACGTCAAGGGCGCCAAGGTACTCACCGCGCGCCTCGACGGTCTCGACGGCAAGGCGCTGCTGGCGCTGGTCGACCAGCTCAAGAACAAGCTCGGCAGCGGCATGATCCTGCTGGGTGGCGAAGCCGACGGCAAGGTGGTGCTGGTGGCCGGCGTCACTGCCGACCTGACCGCCAGGCTCAAGGCCGGCGAGCTGATGAAGCGCGCCGCGGCCGTGGTCGGTGGCAAGGGCGGCGGTCGTCCGGACATGGCCCAGGGCGGCGGCACCGATGCCAGCCAGCTCGAAGCGGCCCTGGCCTGTGCCGGCCAGTACGCCGAGGAAAGCCTATAGGAGCCATGATCTCGCGAGCTAGAGTCAAACAAGGCGGAAGTGCTTGGGGAAGCGGATCGGACTCGCGTTCGAGTTTACGAATGGTAAATGAGCATTCCGAAAGCAATTCCAACGCCGTTTGGCCGACGCGCAGCAGATTATGAACGGGCTCGGGTCGCCGGGGAGGGCGGCCCGCTTCCTCCCTCAACAACTTGAATCAGATTTTTCTGCGGACGGGCAGCAAGCAATGGCATTGATCGTACAGAAATTCGGCGGTACCTCGGTGGGTACGGTGGAGCGTATCGAGCAGGTCGCCGACAAGGTGAAACGCTTCCATGAGGCGGGCGACCAGATCGTGGTGGTGGTGTCGGCCATGAGCGGCGAGACCAATCGCCTGATCGGCCTCGCCAAGCAGATCATGGAGCAACCCGATCCGCGCGAGCTGGATGTCATGGTTTCCACCGGCGAGCAGGTCACCATCGGCCTGCTGACCATGGCGCTGCTCAAGCGCGGCGTCCAGGCGGTTTCCTACACGGGCAGCCAGGTGCGCATCCTTACCGACAGCGCGCACACCAAGGCACGCATCCAGCAGATCGACGACGCCCGCATCCGCGCCGACCTCAAGGCGCGCAAGGTCGTGGTCGTGGCCGGCTTCCAGGGTGTCGACGAGCAGGGCAACATCACCACCCTGGGCCGTGGTGGCTCCGACACCACCGGCGTGGCCCTGGCGGCCGCGCTGAAGGCCGATGAGTGCCAGATCTACACCGACGTCGACGGCGTCTACACCACCGATCCGCGCGTAGTGCCCCAGGCCCAGCGCCTGGACAAGATCACCTTCGAGGAAATGCTGGAAATGGCCAGCCTCGGCTCCAAGGTGCTGCAGATCCGCTCGGTGGAATTCGCCGGTAAATACAACGTGCCGCTGCGCGTGCTGCACAGCTTTCAGGAGGGTCCGGGCACCCTCATTACCCTTGATGAAGAGGAATCCATGGAACAGCCGATTATCTCCGGCATCGCCTTCAACCGTGACGAAGCCAAGCTGACCATTCGCGGTGTGCCGGATACCCCCGGCGTGGCCTTCAAGATCCTCGGCCCGATCAGCGCGGCCAACATCGAAGTCGACATGATCGTGCAGAACGTCGCGCACGATAACACCACCGACTTCACCTTCACCGTGCACCGCAACGACTACCAGGCGGCCCTGGAGATCCTCAAGCGCACCGGCGTCGAGATCGGTGCCCGGGAGTCCGTCGGCGACACCAAGATCGCCAAGGTCTCCATCGTCGGCGTGGGCATGAGATCCCATGCCGGTGTGGCCAGCCAGATGTTCGAAGCCCTCGCCAAGGAGAGCATCAACATCCAGATGATCTCCACCTCCGAGATCAAGGTGTCGGTGGTCATCGAGGAGAAATACCTCGAACTGGCCGTCCGTGCCCTGCATACCGCTTTCGAGCTCGACGCCCCCGCACGCGGCGCCGAGTGACCGGTGAGATGAGGTCCCTGCCACAGGGACCTCATCTGACGCGGGTTCTACGGAACTTTACTTGCATGGACAGAGGTCAATAGCGACTAGAAGGTCCATTCAGGGATCGTTTCGGTTCATACGTGCAGACTGAGTTAAAAGCTTAAGGAGAATGGAATGCTTATTTTGACTCGTCGGGTTGGTGAGACCCTGATGGTGGGTGATGAAGTCACCGTGACGGTACTGGGAGTCAAGGGCAACCAGGTCCGCATTGGCGTCAATGCACCCAAGGAAGTCGCGGTTCATCGCGAGGAAATCTATCAGCGCATCCAGAAGGAAAAGGACCAAGAACCAAACCACTGATTTTTTTTGAATTTTTCTCTTTGCAAACGGGCAAACCTTCGATATAGTTTCGCCCCGTTGCGGTGAGGTGGCCGAGTGGCCGAAGGCGCTCCCCTGCTAAGGGAGTACACCTCAAAAGGGTGTCGAGGGTTCGAATCCCTCCCTCACCGCCATTTGCTTCAAACTGGCTCCGCTGTACTGACCGATTGGTAAGTACCTGATAAACAAGCAAATTTGCTTGACACGTCAGAAACGGAAGCTAGAATACGCAGCTTCAACGCACTCGTAGCTCAGCTGGATAGAGTACTCGGCTACGAACCGAGCGGTCGGAGGTTCGAATCCTCCCGAGTGCGCCAAATCGACGAAGCCTCTGGCTTCAGCAGTACCAGCGGTGTCCTGGTTAAACTCACAGAAACGCACTCGTAGCTCAGCTGGATAGAGTACTCGGCTACGAACCGAGCGGTCGGAGGTTCGAATCCTCCCGAGTGCGCCAAACATGAAGAAGGGCCTGCAGCGATGCAGGCCCTTTTTTATTGCCCGTGGATTCGTGCCAGTATCCGCGACCGGTGACCTGGCCGGTTTCGTATCGGTCCGGCTTCCCGTCTTTCGACCTTGCCCGCGAGAGGGTCTCTTCATGCAGTGGGACAGACCGACTCCCCATCTCCTGCCGCTGCGCATCGGCGCCGAGCACATTGACGGCCTGGGCCATGCCAACAACGCCGTCTACGTCAGCTGGCTAGAACAGTGCGCCTGGCAGCACTCGGCGGCCCTGGGTCTGGATCTGGCCACCTTCCAGCGCCTGGATCGCGCCATGGCCGTGGTGCGCCACGAGATCGACTACCTCAGCAGTGGCTACCAGGATGATGAGCTGGTGCTGGGCACCTGGCTGGTGGACTGGGATCGACGCCTGCGCATGACCCGGCAATTCCAGCTGCAGCGCCCCGCCGATGGCGTGACCCTGCTGCGCGCCCGGACGACCTTCGTCTGCATCGAGCTGTCCTCCGGCAAACCCAGGCGCATGCCACCCGAATTCCTGGTTGGCTATGGCCAGGCGCTCCCTGGCGAGGACCTCTGAGCATGGAGATCGCCCTGGCGCCCATGGAGGGTCTCGTCGACGACATCCTGCGCGAACTGCTGACCGAGGTGGGTGGACTCGACTGGTGCGTGAGCGAATTCATCCGCGTCTGTGATCGGCTGCTGCCGGCGGCGGCCTTCGCCAAGCTGGCACCGGAGCTGGAGGAGGGCGCGCGCACGCCATCCGGTACGCCCATGCGGGTGCAACTGCTGGGCTCGGATCCGGCCTGCCTGGCGGACAACGCGGCCTTTGCCTGCACCCTGGGCGCGCCAGTGATCGATCTCAACTTCGGCTGCCCGGCCAAGACCGTCAACAAGTCCCGCGGCGGAGCGGTGCTGCTCAAGGAGCCGGAGCTGCTCAACCGCATTGTCGAGAGCGTGCGCCAGGCCGTTCCGGCGCACATTCCGGTCACCGCCAAGATGCGCCTGGGCTATGACAGCCCGAACGGCGCCCTGGCCTGCGCCGAGGCGCTGGCGGAGGGGGGCGCGGCGCAACTGGTGGTCCATGCGCGGACCAAGGTCGAGGGTTATCGTCCGCCGGCGCACTGGGAGTGGGTGGCGCGGGTGGCTGACCGGGTGTCCGTGCCGGTGCTGGCCAATGGCGAGATCTGGACCCTGGACGACTACTGGCGCTGTCGCAGCGTCAGCGGCCAGGCCTCGGTGATGCTGGGGCGCGGTCTGGTCTCGCGACCGGACCTGGCGCTGCAGATCGCCGCTGCCGTACGCGGAGAAGAGGCCGTCCCGCAGAGCTGGGCCGAGATCCTGCCGCGGGTGCAGCGCTTCTGGAGCATGGCGCAACGCAAGCTGGCACCGCGCTATGCCCCGGGACGCCTCAAGCAGTGGCTTGGCATGCTGACGCGCAGCTATCCCGAGGCTGCGGCCCTGTTCGCCCAGGTGCGGCGCGAATCCGATTGCGCCCTGATCGACCGCCTGCTTGGCATGACCGGACAAAACCCGGCAAATTTTGATCTCGATCAAGAGCGGCGGCTGCAACTCGGCTAGTCTGCAGGGAGTAATGACGACGGAGCGTCGTCGCTCGAGCACGCAAGGCACTTCAGGCGACCCCGGGTCGCCTTTTTTTCGTCCGGCATAACCGCTGGAACTTCGCCTGGGCCGCGCGGCCTATGCTGGATCCCCCGCAATCCAAGAGCCGACGTGCGTCTACCCTGGACGGTCTTTCTCGCTCCCACGCCGACGGCACTCCTCTTTGCCGGCAAGACCCTGTTCGCCGCCGGACTGGCGCTCTGGCTGGCCTTTCGCTTCAGTCTCGAACAACCGGTCTGGGCCTGCATGACGGTGATGATCGTCTCCCAGCCGCTGTCCGGCATGGTGCTGGCCAAGGGATTGTTCCGCCTGCTCGGCACCCTCGTCGGCACCTGCATGGCGGTGGTGCTGATGGGCTTCTTCGCCCAGACGCCCTGGCTGTTCCTGCTCGCGCTGGCCGGCTGGATGGCGCTGTGCACGGCGGCCTCGACCCTGCTGCGCAATCACGTCGCCTATGGCTTCGTGCTGGCCGGCTATACGGTCGCCATCATCGGCCTGCCCGCCATCGCCCATCCGCTGACGGTGTTCGACCAGGCGGTGGCCCGCTGTACCGAGATCTGCCTGGGTATCGTCGTGGCCTCGGCGGTGAGTGCGCTGTTCTGGCCGCAACGGGTGGAGCAGAATCTGGCCGTCCAGGCACGCCGCACCTGGGAACAGGGCGTGGCTGCCGCCCGGGCGGAGCTGGCCGAGGCCCAGGATGCAACCCAGGGACTGCTGGCCATGCTCGGTCAGGTGGTGGCGGTGGATGCCCAGCGCGATCACGCCTGGTTCGAAGGCCAGCGCGGCCGGCAGCGCGCCAGGGCGTTGCGGCTGCTGTCGCGGGACCTGCTCAGCCTGTTGCGGACCGCTCGCGGCGCCATGCGCCAGTGGCGTGGCCTGGACGAGCCGCGGAGGGCCGTCCTGCAGCCCTGGCGCGACGAACTGCTTACGACCCTGGCCGACCCCCAGGCTCCGGCCCTGGAAGCCCTCCTGCAGCGTCTGCGAGAGGCTGCCGGCACCTCGCCGCAACTCGACAACGACCAGCGCTACCTGCTGGCCCGTTTCGCCATCCTGCTGGACAAGATCCTGCTCGCCGGTCGCGCTCTGGACAGCGTCCATACGGCCCGGCTCAGCGCCGTGGCGACCTCGGCGCTAGCCCGCCATCGCGATGTCCAAACGGCGCTGCTCTATGGCCTGCGCAGCGCCTGTGCGTTGCTGGCCGTGGGGGTGTTCTGGCTGGCCAGTGCCTGGCCGTCCGCGCCAGGCGCCATGCTGATGGCCGGCGTCATCTGCAGCCTGTTCGCCAATCGCGACAACGCCGCCGCCATCGGCCTCGGTTTCCTGCGGGGCATTCTCTATGCGGCGCCGGTCGCCATCCTGATCAGCCAGGTGCTGCTGCCGCAGATCAGCGGCTATCCGCTGCTGTGCCTGGTGCTGGGGGTGCCGCTGTTTTTTGCCGCCCTGGGGATGGCCGGGCCTCCCAGCGTGGTGGGGACAGCGACGGCCTTCGCCATCCATCTGCTGGTGCTGGTCTCGCCCAACAACCACGGCCAGGTGGAGATGGGTGCCTTGATCAACCAGCTGCAGAGTCTGCTGATCGGCGTCGGTTCGGCCGTGCTCATGTTCCGGCTGATCAGTCTGCGCACGCCGCGGCGCACCAGTCGCCGGATCCTCGAGGCCACCACCCACGACCTGCAGCGGCTGACCACGGTCCCCCTGGCCAATGCCGAGACCTGGTTCGGCGGGCGGATGGCGGATCGCCTGCTGCTGCTGGCGCGGCATATCGAGCAGTTGTCGGCCAGCGAACGCGGCCGCTGGGAGCGGGGCCTGCTGGCGCTCGATCTGGGCAACGAGCTGCTGCACCTGCGCGCCTGCCTGGCAGGTGCCCGGGGCGAAGTGGCACGGGCGCGGGATGCCTTTCTCGGGCGCTTCGCCGAGCAACTGGCGGTCGGCTTCGATGACCTGCAGCCGGACGCGCTGGACACGGCGGCCCAGCGCCTGCGCGTGGCGCTGGGCCAGGCCCCCGACGATGAGCCGCATCGCCTGGCGCGCGGCGCCATCGGCCAGCTCCAGCAGACCTGGCGTGGCTGTTGTCTGAAAGCGGTAGCGGAGGAGGGCGCGGATGAATCTGCATGAATGGGCCATCGGCGGGGTCTATCTGGGGCCGCTGTTCGTCTATGGCGTTCTGGCGCTACTGCTGACGGCGCTGTCGCTGTGGCTGCTGCAGCGCAGCGGCCTCGGCCGCCATCTGTGGCACAGCGCCCTGTTCGGCTGTGCGCTGTTCGTGCTCTGGCTGGCCGGCCTCGTCGCTGTCCTGGCCACCTGAGCCCCCTGACAAGAGGATCCCCAAGGCGATGCACAAGACCCTGCGTGTGGCGATAACCCTGAGCGTGGTACTGCTCGCCATCCTGGCCGGTACCTGGCTGTGGCATTTCTACCTCTACACCCCCTGGACCCGCGATGCGCGGGTACGGGCGGACGTGGTGGTGGTGGCGCCCGACGTGTCGGGCTGGGTGACGCGCCTGGCAGTGGTGGACAACCAGCTGGTAAAGCGCGGCGATCTGCTCCTGCAGATCGACCAGCAGCGCTATCAGGCCAATCTCGACCACGCCAAGGCGGTGGCCGAGACGCGTCAGCAGCAACTGCGTCTGCGCGAAAGCGAGGCGGCCCGGCGCCAACGCCTGGGTACCAGTGCCATCAGCGCGGAGGACCGCGAGACCGCCCAGGTCAATGTCGCCGTCGCCCGCAGCCAGTACCAGGAAGCCCTGAGCGACGTGAACCTGGCCCAGATCAACCTGGATCGCAGCCGGGTGCTGGCGCCGCGGGAGGGGCGGATCACCAACCTCAGATTCGCCGAGGGCAACTATGTGCAGACCGGCCAGGCGGTGATGGCGCTGGTGGATACTCGTTCCTTCTACGTCATGGCCTATTTCGAGGAAACCAAGATCCCCCATATCCACCCCGGCGCTGCGGTACGGGTGCGCCTGATGAACCAGGCAGCGCCGCTGCAGGGACGGGTGGCGAGCATCAGCAGCGGCATCACCGATCGCAATGCGGCCAATGATGCCCAGTTGCTGGCCAACGTCGAGCCGACCTTCAACTGGGTACGCCTGGCGCAGCGCATTCCGGTGCGCATCGAACTGCTCGACGTACCGGCGGATATCCACCTCAGTGCGGGGATGACAGCGAGCGTTTCAGTGCTCGATGGCGAGGGTCACCACCCGTTGCAGGGCTGGCGTCGCCTCTGGGATTACTGAGGTCTGGAGGGGTACGACTAAAGTCGTCTGGAAGCCTTACCGGGCGGGCCTAGAGTAGAGCTCGACGCTCCCGTCATGCTGTAAGGAACAACAATAATGAATGACAGCACCTACCGGCGGATTGAAGCTAGTCCGCGTTTCCAGGAACTGGTGGCGAAACGCGGGCGATTCGCCTGGACGCTTTCGGCCATCATGCTCGGACTCTATTCCGCCTTCATCCTCCTGATCGCCTTCGCCCCCAAGGTCCTCGGCACCCGTATCCATGCGGAGACCGCCATGACCTGGGGCATTCCCCTGGGCGTCGGTCTGATCCTTTCGGCGTTTGTCCTGACCGGTATCTATGTACGCCGGGCCAATGGCGAATTCGATCGGCTCAACGCGGAAATCCTCCGGGAGGTGCAGCCATGAGACGTCTTTCCCTGACCGCCGCGCTGCTGGCCCTCTCGCCTTCGCTCTGGGCCGCCGATGCCATCAGCGGCGCGGTCCAGCGCCAACCCCTGAACGTCTCCGCCATCCTGATGTTCGTGGCCTTCGTCGGCGCCACCCTGGGCATCACCTATTGGGCTTCCAAGCGCAATCGCTCTGCCGCCGACTACTACGCCGCCGGTGGACGCATCACCGGTTTCCAGAATGGCCTGGCGATCGCCGGTGACTACATGTCGGCCGCCTCCTTCCTGGGCATCTCCGCCCTGGTGTTCACCTCCGGCTACGACGGCCTGATCTACTCCATCGGCTTCCTGGTGGGCTGGCCGATTATCCTGTTCCTGATCGCCGAGCGCCTGCGCAACCTGGGCAAGTACACCTTCGCCGACGTGGCCTCCTATCGCCTCAAGCAGAAGGACATCCGTACCCTGTCCGCCTGCGGGTCGCTGGTGGTGGTCGCCCTCTACCTGATCGCCCAGATGGTCGGTGCCGGCAAGCTGATCCAGCTGCTGTTCGGCCTGGACTACAGCATCGCCGTGGTGCTGGTGGGTATCCTGATGGTGCTCTATGTGCTCTTCGGCGGCATGCTGGCCACCACCTGGGTACAGATCATCAAGGCGGTGCTGCTGCTGTCCGGTGCCAGTTTCATGGCCTTCATGGTGATGAAGCACGTCGGCTTCGACTTCAACCGCCTGTTCGCCGAAGCCATCGCCGTGCATCCGAAGGGCGAGGCCATCATGAGTCCCGGCGGTCTGGTGAAGGATCCGATCTCGGCCTTCTCCCTGGGTCTGGCGCTGATGTTCGGCACCGCCGGCCTGCCGCACATCCTGATGCGCTTCTTCACCGTCAGTGACGCCAAGGAAGCCCGCAAGAGCGTGTTCTACGCTACCGGCTTCATCGGCTATTTCTACATCCTGACCTTCATCATCGGCTTTGGCGCCATCCTGCTGGTCAGCACCAACCCGGCGTTCAAGGACGCCGCCGGCGCCCTGCTGGGTGGCAACAACATGGCGGCGGTGCACCTGGCCAACGCCGTGGGTGGCAGCATCTTCCTGGGCTTCATCTCGGCGGTGGCCTTTGCCACCATCCTCGCGGTGGTCGCCGGTCTGACCCTGGCCGGTGCTTCGGCGGTCTCCCATGACCTCTACGCCAGCGTGATCAAGCAGGGCAAGGCCAACGAGAAGGACGAGATCCGCGTCTCCAAGATGACCACCGTGGCGCTGGGCGTCGTCGCCATCGCCCTGGGCATCCTCTTCGAGAAGCAGAACATCGCCTTCATGGTGGGCCTGGCGTTCTCCATCGCCGCCAGCTGCAACTTCCCCATCCTGCTGCTTTCGATGTACTGGAAGCGGCTGACCACTCGTGGCGCCATGATCGGTGGCTGGCTCGGCCTGATCACCGCAGTGGCCCTGATGGTGCTCGGCCCGACCATCTGGGTGACCATCCTCGGTCATGCCAAGCCGATCTACCCCTATGAATACCCGGCGCTGTTCTCCATTGCCGTGGCCTTCATCGGTATCTGGTTCTTCTCCATCACCGACAAGTCGGCGGCTGGCGAAGAAGAGCGTGCGCGCTTCTATCCGCAGTTCGTCAGATCCCAGACCGGTCTGGGTGCCAGCGGCGCCGTCTCGCACTGACAGATATCTGCGACAAGACCAAGCCCGGATCTCTGATCCGGGCTTTCTTTTGGGCGTGAAAACACCGACTTGGCATGGGCAGCCGGAGTTACCTGACGACGTCGGGATTTTCCGTCGCTGGCGCGGGTCCATGGAATAGGCCCGTTGCTTCGTATCAAGCTGTTACGGCGACGGTCGACCCCTGGCCTTCATGGAGAATGGCAGATGACTCTCTCGACCATCCTGGTTCTGGTACTGCTGGTCCTGCTCATCGGCGGACTTCCGGTATTCCCGCATTCGCGCAGCTGGGGCTATGGCCCGTCCGGTATCGTGGGCGCCATCCTGGTCGTCCTGCTGGTACTGCTCTTGCTCGGCATGATCTAGCCCGTCAAAGGCCTGAAAATGCCCCACAAGGGTGCGTGGGACAAAGTTCTTGCCCAATGCGGTGCAGCGCGGTAACGTCGGCTTTCCGGCCTGCCTTGCCGAGTGTGGTAAACAAAACCGGCGTCTGCGCAAGCAGGCGCCGGTTTTGTTTTGCGCGTCAGTTGGCGACCGCGCCGTCCTGGCGGCTGCGCTGATAGAGGTCCAGCACCACCTCGTCCAGGATCGACGAAGCTCCCCAGGGGCGGCTGCTGTTGAGAATGGCGACCACCACCCAGTTGCGCGCGTTGGCGTCCCGGACGAAGCCCGCCAGGGCCCGTACATTGTTCAGGGTGCCGGTCTTCATGTGGGCCTGGCCGGTCAGCGGTGAATTCTTCATGCGCTTGCGCAGGGTGCCGTCCATGCCGGCCAGCGGCAGTGAAGAGATGAACTCCGGGCCGTAGGGACTCTGCCAGGCGGCGCGCAGGATCTCCGCCATCTCCCGGGCACTGACCCGCTCGGTCCGGGACAGGCCGGAGCCGTTCTCCATGATCAGGTGACTGGCATTGATGCCCTTGCGCGCCAGCCACGAGCGGATGACCCGCAGCGCCGCCTTGCTGTCGTCGGCATCCGCCGAGGTGCGGAATTGCGCCCCGATGGAGAGGAACAGCTGCTGGGCCATGGTGTTGTTGCTGTACTTGTTTATGTCGCGAATGATCTCCACCACATCGGGCGAGAAGGCCCGGGCGAGCAGCTCGGCATTGCGCGGCACGCTGCCCTCGCGGGTACGGCCCTTGATGCTGCCACCCAGTTCCTGCCAGATGGCCCGGACCGCGCCGGCGGTATAGGCAGGATGATCGAGCAGCGACAGATAGCTCTGGGCGTTGCAACCGTCCGGCAACTGGCCGCTGACGATGAGGCTGGTACTGCCATCGGCCTGAGGCACCGGATTGAAGCGCACTTCGGGCCAGGCCGGGCAACCGCTCTTGCCGGTGGCGCGCATCTGGTTGTCGATGTTGACGTTGGTCAGCGGCGGATCCATGGAGACGCTGACCCGGCCATCGGCCGAGCGGACCACCATGCGGACCGACTTGAGATTGACCAGCAGCGAGTCCGGACCGACCAGGAAGGTCTTGTTCTCGTCTTCGCCATCGTCGTTGAAGGCCGGCAGATTGGGTTTCACGAAGCGACCGCGATCCAGCACCAGGTCACCGGTGACTTCCAGCACGCCATTGGCGCGCAGATCACGCATGAGCAGCCACAGCCGCTCCATGTTCAGCTTGGGATCGCCGCCACCCTTGAGGTAGAGATTGCCGTTGAGGATGCCGTCCTTGAGCGTGCCGTCGGTATAGAACTCGGTCTTCCACTGATAGGTGGGACCCAGCAGTTCCAGGGCGGCAAAGGTGGTGATCAGCTTCATGGTCGAAGCCGGATTCACCGAGACGTCGGCATTGTAGTAGTCGTTCTCGCCCGGGCCATCGAGGGGCAGCATCACCAGCGACAGGTCGCTGCCGGGAATCTTGTTGGTCTGCATCGCCTTTTCGATTCGCGGCGGCAGGTAGGAGGTATCGGCATTGACGGGCAGTGAAAAGCCCAGGGCGCAGCAGCTCAGCAGCAGGCCCAGAGATCGGAAGGTCTTTCGCATCGGGACACACACCTTGGCAGGGTATCGGCCTAGTTGAAGAGAAAAGGGGCCGATAGACGTCGGAGTGTGGGCATTATGCAGTAAGGAGGGAGGGGCGAGCCAACCCCAAGGGGCAGGGCGCGGATAAAGAAACGACCGCCGCAGCAGTCGTTTCCGGAAAGGCGGGATCAGTTGTAGCCGGTGGCGTCCTTGGTACGGTCCGGACTGTTAGGCGAAGGCGGATCGCGCCCGTCGTCGGTCTTGGCGTGCTCGGTGCGCAGGGGCTTTTCGTCCTTGGGCAGTTCGCGTTCGTCGGCTTTGCGCTTTTCTTCGGCCATGGGATCCTCGTCTACGTGATTGCCGGTCAAGGTGTGACCGGCGCAGACGTTTCGCCGTTCCCCTGGGGCGAGGAGTGGTCAGCGAACACGCCGGCGTTCTGCAGCTGGCGCAGGGCTTCGTTGACCTGGCGGGCGAAGGATTCCTCGATGGCGGTCCCGGCCTGATGGCTGGCGGCCAGGGGCAGGAACCACAC
>Ga0157369_10006754_pt1 | contig 13243 bp, 12 predicted proteins | sample C25metaG_FD_113461 | JGI IMG/M metagenome (GOLD analysis project Ga0157369, IMG submission 113461) | Corn rhizosphere microbial communities from Kellogg Biological Station, Michigan, USA - C2-5 metaG | ecosystem: Host-associated > Plants > Roots > Rhizosphere > Soil | place: USA: Michigan...
GCTTCCGACTTCTCGATCTTCGCGATCACGTGCGCGTGCGAGCCCGCCTGCTCGATCAGCGCGCGCAGGTCGCGCACGTCGGCGGCCGAGCGCACGAACGAGAGCGCAACGAAGTCCACCCCGAGCGAGAGCGCAAAATCGAGGTCGGCCGAATCCTTGCGGGTGATCGACGGGATCGGAATCGGGACACCGGGCAGGTTGACGCCTTTGTGCGAGGAGACGCGGCCGCCCACGACCACCTGGCATGTCGCGCGACCGCTCTCGACGCCCTCGACGTGCAGCCGGACGAGGCCGTCGTCGATCAAGACGTCGTGGCCCGGCTTCAGCACGTCGCCGATCACGGCGGGCGCGATCGGGAGCTCGCCGTTCGTGCAGGTCTCCTCGGCGCAGACGACGATCTTGTCGCCGCGGGTGAGAACGACAGGCTCGTCGAGCTCGCCGATTCGGAGCTTCGGGCCCTGCAGATCGGCGATCAACGCGACGGGGTGCCCGCTGTCGGACTCGACCTCGCGGATGCGCCGCACGACTTCGGCGTGGTCCTCGTGCTTGCCGTGCGAGAAGTTCAGACGTGCCGCGTTCATGCCGGCGGCGACGAGCGCGCGCAGACGCTCCGGCGTCTCCGACGACGGCCCGATCGTTGCGACGATTTTCGTGCGACGCTCAGGGAGCATGACAACGAGGTTACTCATAGCCGTGGAAGGGACGAGCGACCGCACGGTCCTGGAATTACTCGCGCGTCGCGCGGGGCGCGATCTCGGGTCCGAAGGGATCGAGATCGTTCCGATCGGCGGCGCGCAGGCGATCCGGCGCTTCGTCGCCGGACTTCCGGCCGGCACGCGCGTGCGCGGCCTCTGCGACGAGAACGAGGCGTACCTCTTCCGCCGTGTGCTCGACGATGTGCACGTGTGCCGCCCCGATCTCGAGGGCGAGCTGATCCGCGCGCTCGGCATCGAGCGCGTGCTGGAGATCGTCGACCGCGGAGCGTTCGCGAAGATGCAGCAGCAGCCGGCGCAACGCGGGCGTCCGCTCGAACTGCAGCTCCACCGGTGGCTACGCTCGAGCTCCGTGCGCTTCCACCGCTACCTGCCGCAGCTCGCTGAAGCGCTCGACCTCGACCACATCCCGGCGCCACTGCGGGACGTCCTGTGGTCGTAGGCCAGCTCGCGTTCGTGCCGGCGGACGGAGGGCTGCTCGCGATCGAGGGCGAGCTGCCGCACGTGAGCGGCGACGGGGAGATCGAGCAGCTCCGCTCCGTCTTGCCTGCGGGCCTGCGATTCCTACGCGTCGCGGCACATGTCCAGCTCGCGGCCGAACAGACGCTGCGGCTGCGCGTCTTCGAGCACGTCGACGCCACAGGTACGCCACCCGACCAGATCGAGGTCCCGGACGCGCTCCGCGCCGCCTACGACCAATGCCTCGCCGAGCTGGCCGGTGCGCCGGTACCGGCCGCGCGCCCGGCGTGGGCGCGCGAGGGCTGGCACGAGCAGGCCGAGGCGTGGGCCGGAATGCCGCTCGAGCAGGTGAACAGCTGGCCGCTCGCGACCGTGCTCCGGAACGGCGACGTCTGGTTCAAGGCGGTGTTCCCACTCTTCCATTACGAGCCTGCGGTGACGGAGGCGATCGGCATGCCGCACGTGCTGCGGAGCGAGCGCGACCGCGGTTGGATGCTGCTGCAGGGCGCGCATGGCGACGAGGACGATCACACGGTCGCACTGCAGGCGATCGCAGCGGTCCATCGCGAGTGGAGCACCCGTATCGACGAGGCGCTTGCGCTCGGCGCGCCGGACCGGCGCGCAGAATCGGAGCTGCCGCACACGTTGATCCACGGCGACTACCACGCGGGGAACGTGCTCGGCTCGACGATCATCGACTGGTCGGACGCCGCGGTCGCAAACCCCCTGCACGACGTCAACCACTATCTGTTGTTCAACGTCGAGGATGAGCAGCACCGTGACGCGCTGCTTGCGGCATACGGCGATGCCTACGGGGCCGACGTCCGCGCGGCCGCGAACGCGTGCGAGGCGGAGACGTACGAATACATCGCGCAGTCGTATGCGGGAATCACCGCGGCGCTCGCCGACGACGACAAGTGGTGGTTCGCGAAGGAGGAGGCGCGCTGGCTAGGCTGGGCTAGCGACGTGCGCGCGGGAAGGCGTCCCAGCCGGGGTACGTAGCCCGCGGGCCGAGCTGCTCCTCGATGCGGAGGAGCTGGTTGTACTTGGCGACGCGGTCGCTGCGCGCGGGCGCGCCCGTCTTGATCTGCCCCGTCCCGAGCGCGACCGCGAGATCCGCGATCGTCGCATCCTCTGTCTCACCCGAGCGGTGCGACATGACGGCGGTGTAACCGCTCTCCTGCGCGAGCCGCACCGCCGCGATCGTCTCCGTCAGCGTGCCGATCTGATTGACCTTCACGAGGATGGAGTTGCCGACGCCGCGATCGATCCCCTGCTGCAGCCGGTCGGGATTCGTGACGAACAGATCGTCGCCGACGAGCTGTACACGCTCGCCGAGCTCGTCGGTCAACGCCTTCCACGCATCCCAGTCGTCCTCGGCGGCACCGTCCTCGATCGAGACGACCGGGTAGGCGTCGACGATGCCGCGCCAGAAGCCGGGCAGCTCCCTCGACGACAACTCGCGGCCTTCGAAGCGGTAACGGCCCTCGCGGTACACCTCGCTCGTCGCGGGATCGAGCGCGATTGCGACGCGATCGCGATGACCGGCTCGCTCCGCCGCCTCGAGGATCGACTCGATCGCCTGCTCGCTCGAGTCGAGATCGGGCGCGAAACCGCCCTCGTCGCCGACGCCGGTCGAGAGGCCGCGCTCGTCGAACAGCTTCTTCAGGGCGTGGTAGACCTCGACCCCGACGCGTAGGCCTTCGGCAAACGATTCTGCGCCGACCGGAACGACCATGAACTCCTGCAAGTCGATCGAGTTCGTGGCATGCGCGCCGCCGTTGATCACGTTCATCATCGGCACGGGCAGCGTCGTCGCATCCTCCCCACCGAGAAAGCGGAAGAGGGGTTCGCCGGCGTCGTCGGCGGCGGCCTTCGCGACTGCGAGCGAGACCCCGAGGATCGCATTCGCGCCGAGCCGACCCTTGTTCGGGGTGCCGTCGAGCTCGATCAGCGCACGATCGACCGCCTCCTGATCGGAGGCGTCGAGGCCGACCACGGCGTCGGCGAGCTCACCGTTCGCGTTGGCGACCGCCTGCGTCACGCCCTTGCCGCCGAAGGCGGGCCCGCCGTCGCGCAATTCCACCGCTTCGTGCACGCCGGTCGACGCACCCGACGGAATCGCGACGCGCCCGGCCGCGCCCGACGCGAGCTGCACGTCGACCTCGATCGTCGGATTGCCGCGCGAATCGAGGACCTGGCGGGCGTGCACGGCGGCGATCTGCGTCATTCGGTCTTCTCCTTGGCGAGGTCGAAGTAGCGGTCCTGCTGCTCCAGCGGCAGCGTCGACCAATCCTCGCCGTTCTCGCGCGCGAGCGCCTCCGCTGTCGTCACGCGGTTGCGGAACCGCGCCGTCGCACGCCGCAGCTCCAGCTCGGGATCGACGTCGAGCTTGCGCGCGACGTTGACGGTCGCGAAGAGGACGTCGCCGAGCTCCTCGGGTGACCAGTCCGCCTTCAGCTCGCGGATCTCGTCGTCGAGATCGGCGACCGCGCCGTCGAGATCGGGATACTCGAAGCCGACCGACTTCGCGCGCTGCTGCACCTTCCGCGCCAGCGAGAGCGCGGGCAGAACCTCGGGCACGTCGTGGAAGACGCCTTCGCGTCCCTCCTGTTGCCGCTTGATCAGCTCCCAGTTCGCCTTGACGCGCTCGCCTGTCTTGGCCTCGACGTCGCCGAAGACGTGCGGGTGCCGGCGCACGAGCTTTTCGTGAATCAGCTGCGCCGCGGCCGCGAGATCGCCCTGACCGCGCTCCTGCAAGAGCAACGCGAGGAAGTAGACCTGGAAGAGCAGGTCGCCGAGCTCGTCGAGGAGCTTGGCGTCGTCGCCCGCGAGCGCGGCGTCCGCAACCTCGTACGCCTCCTCGAGGGTGTGCGGCACGATCGTGCGCTCCGTCTGCTCGCGATCCCACGGACACTCGCGACGCAGCCGCTCGGTCAGCGACTGCAGCTCGAGCAGCGCGTGCGCGAGATCAGCCAGTGGTGGTCGGCGGCGCGGTGCTCGTCGTGGACGTCGTGGCGCTCGGCTCGTACCCGGCCTGATAGCGGATCTTCTTCGCGTAGTCCTTCTTCATCGCGTCGACCCACGTGTTCATCGCCGCGGTCTTCTTCGACTGCAACAGCTGCGTCTTGATCGAAGACTCGACATCCTTGAGCGGGGTCTGCTTCGCCGGCCTCACCGGCGAGAGCGCCTGGATGATGTGCCATCCGTACTGCGTGTGCACCGGGAACGAGAGCTCGTTCGTCTTGAGTGAGAACGCGACCTTGTCGAACTGCGGCACCGTCTGACCCTGCGACACGGTCAGCTTGCCGCCGTTCTTCGCCGAGCCCGGATCCTTCGAGTACTTCTTCGCGAGTGCGCCGAAGTCGCCGCCGTGCCTCAGCTTCGTCTCGAGCTGATCGGCGAGCTTCTTGTTGTTGACGAGAATGTGACGCACGTCGCGGCTCGCAGCCTGCGAGTAGTCGCTCTTGTGCGCTTTGTAGTACGCCTCGATGTCGGCCGGCGTCACCTTCACGTCCGCCGTCACCTTGTTGTAGACCTTCTCGCTCAGGATCTGCGCGCGCAGGTCGCTCTTGATCTGCGTCTCGGTCAGCCCCTGCGACTTGAGCTGCGCCTGGTACTTCGCCTCACTGCCGCCGAAGTACTGCTGCTTGATCTGCGCGAGGCGGGCGTCGACGTCCTTGTCCGTCACGGTGACGCCGAGATCCTTCGCCTTCTGCTCGAGCTCGGTCTGCTGGACGAGGTACTGGACGGCCTGATCCTGGAGCGACTTGTACTGCGTCGTCCCGGCCTTCGGGAACGGCGACTTGCGAGCCGCGTACGTCCGCCGCGCGCCGTCGAGCAGGAAGTTGAACTGCGCCTTCGTGATCGTGGTGTTCCCCACGACCGCCACGGCATCGGAGGGGACGGCCTTCGTGCCGCCGCCGCAGCCCGCGGCCGCGAGTGCGAGCGCCGACAGCAGGGCAAAAGTGAGATAGCGCAGTTTCATGAGCGAGTGCCAGGGCCTCAGGCCGCCTGGCGGGCCTCCAAGATAGCATCGACCAGGCCGAGTGCCTGTGGAAATTCCTGGCTGCGGAGGGACACTTCGCGATTTCCTACGGCGTAGACGGCCGTGTGGATGCGGTTGTGGAGCTCCTTGAGCTCGCCGGAGCCCAGGACGAGGCGCCCCACGGTCGCCTTGCCGCCGCGGTAGACGAGGTAATCCGCGCCGAGCCGCGCCAGCTTGATCTTCGCCTCCTGGATCGCGAACAGGTGCTGGACCGGATCGGGCAGCGGCCCGTACCGATCCTCGAGCGAGGCCTGGAGCTCGCGCAGCTCGTCCTCCGTCTCTGCGAGCGCGAGGCGGCGGTGGATGTCGATGCGCAGCGGCTCGGAGCCGACGTACACCTGGGGGACGTAGGCGTCGATGCGCGCGTCGACACGGACCGGGCGGGCGGCAACACGGCGCTGACCCTGCAGCTCGGCGACCGCCTCGTTCAGCAGCTCGACGTAGAGCTCGAACCCGACGGCGGCGACATGACCCGACTGCTCCCCGCCGAGCAACTCGCCGGCGCCGCGGATCTCGAGGTCGCGCATGGCGATCGCGAAGCCCGCGCCGAGCTCCGTGTGGTCGGCGAGCGTCGAGAGCCGTGCGCGCGCTTCGGGCGTCAGCTCACTCGAGTCCGGATAGAAGAGATATGCGTATGCGGTCGCATCGCTGCGGCCGACGCGTCCACGGATCTGGTAGAGCTGCGCGAGCCCGAGCATGTCGGCGCGCTCGATGACCAGGGTGTTCGCCTGCGGAATGTCGAGACCGGACTCGATGATCGTCGTCGACACGAGCACGTCCGCATCGCCGCGGAGGAACGCGTGCATGACGTCCTCCAGCTCCTTCTCGCGCATCTGGCCGTGCCCGACGAGGAAGCGCAGGTCAGGGCAGAGCTGCCTGAGCTGTTCTGCCCGCTCTTCGATCGTCTCGACGCGGTTGTGCAGGTAGAACGCCTGGCCGTCACGTTCCTTCTCGCGCATCAGCGCGACCTTGACGAGCTCGTCGTCGTACTCGCCGACGGTCGTACGGATCGGGCGACGGCCTTCGGGCGGCGTCTCGATGATCGAGATGTCGCGCATGCCGGCGAGCGACATGTGCAGCGTGCGGGGGATCGGCGTGGCGCTCAGGGTGAGCACGTCGACCTCGAGGCGCAGCGACTTCAAGAGCTCCTTCTGCTTGACGCCGAAGCGCTGCTCCTCGTCGAGGATGACGAGACCGAGCTCCTTGGGGATGACATCGCGCGAGAGCACGCGGTGCGTGCCGATGAGGACGTCGACCTTGCCCTCGGCGAAGTCCTCGAGGACCTGCTTCACCTCTTTCGGCGGGCGGAAGCGCGAGATCATCTCGACCCGCACGGGGAAGTCGCGGAACCGCTCCTTGAACGTGTTCCAGTGCTGCTCCGCGAGGATCGTCGTCGGCGCGAGCATCAGCACCTGCTTGCTGTTGATCGCGACCGCGAACGCCGCCCGCACCGCCACCTCGGTCTTGCCGAAGCCGACGTCCCCGCAGACGAGCCTGTCCATCGGCTGCGCCGACTCGAGATCCTCCTTGACCGCCTCGATCGCGTTCTCCTGGTCCGGCGTCTCGCGATACGGGAACGACGCCTCGAGCTGCTGCAGCATCTCGTCGCTCAGGTCGAATGCGATCCCCTGTTTCGTCTGCCGCTGCGCATACAGCGAAATCAGCTCGCCGGCGAGCTCCTGCACCGACGCGCGCGCGCGCGACTTGAGCAGCTCCCACGCCTTCCCGCCGAGCTTGCTGAGCGCGGGCGCCTTCGCGTCGGCGCCGATGTAACGCGAGACCTTCCCGAGCTGCTCGTGCGGGACATAGACCTTGTCGTCGCCGCGGAACCCGAGGAGCAGATAGTCCCGCGTGACGCCCGCGACCTCCTTGGTCTCGAAGCCGAGCAGCTTGGCGACGCCGTGATCCTCGTGCACGACGTAATCGCCGGTGCGCAGGTCGGCGAACGACTGCAGCGCGCGGCCGCCGATGCGACGCTCGCGGGGGGCCCGCCGCCTGAACACCTGGTGGTCGGGCAGGAGCACGAGGCCGAGGTCGCGCCAGACGAAGCCGCGGCGTGCCGGCGAGACCGTGAAGAACAGCTCCGCCTCCTTGGGCAGCTCGTCGCCCGGCTCGAGGATGCGCGCGGTGACGCGGCGCAGCATGTGCTGCGTGCGCGCAGCTTCGCCGCGATGCGGGAATGCGACGACGACGCGTTGCCCCGCGCGCACGAGCTGGGCGAGCTCGGTCTCCGCTTCGGCGAGACCGCGCGACGCGATCGCCGGCCGCTGCGCCTCGAACGCGTGCGGCTGCGACTGCGGGAACGGATCGAGCTCGCTCGCGCCCTCGAGGTCCGGAGCGGGCGTGCCGTCCTCCTCCCAGACGCGCTCGACCTCGTCGGGCTGGAAGACGAAGTCGGGCGCGCGGTCGAGCACCGGCACGAGATCGTCGGGAACCGGGCGGACTTCGGCCTCCTCGCCGTGCCACTCCGCGACGAGGTCGAGCCGCCGCTCGGTCGCGGGGAAGATCGTGCAGGCGTCCACGGGATGCAGTGCGCGCTGCGTGAACGGCGAGAACGCGCGGATCGACTCCACCTCGTCGCCGAAGAACTCGATCCGGAGCGGCTCGCGCCCGGTCGTCGGAAAGACGTCGATCAGGCCGCCGCGGACCGCGAACTGGCCGCGGTCGTCGACGCGCTCGACGCGCGAATAGCCGGCCAGGGCGAGGTCCTCGGAGAGCCCGTCGACGCCGGTCTCGGCGCCGGCGCGCAGCTCGAGCGGCTGCGGGCGCGAATCGGAGGGCGGTGCGGGCTCGGCGAGGCCACGCGCGCTCGCGACGAGGATGCCGCCGCGCTGGAGCACCGACAACGCGCGCGACCGCTCGCCGACGAGGTGCGGGGGCGGCTCGAGACCGGATTCCCAGGTGACGCCGCGGCTCGGCAACGTCCCCACGACGTCGTCGCCGAGAAACCAGGCGACGGCGTCGGCAGTGTCGCGCGCGTCGACGTCCTCGGGCACGAGGCAGACGAGCGGACGCTCGAGGCGCTCGTGCAGCGACGCGAGCACGATCGGGAGCGCCGCCTCGCTGACGCGGGCGCGCTGCGGGAGCGCGTCCGCGAAGGCGGTGAGCTTTTCGTGCTCGACCAGCTCGCGGACGAAGGCGTGAAGAACGGGCCGGTCCAAAACGGCCAATGATGGTACTGCGCGCTACCCGTTCGAGGGATGAACGGCCGTCGGAGCGGCGGCCGATTGACGTCGGGTCAACTGCGGATTCGGGGGTCCATGGACGATCAGACGCTCACTCGCGAGCGCAGCGATCGGAAGAAGAGCGAACGTCTGGCCGTCCTGACGTTGGTCGCCGTCTTCCTCTTCAACGTCTATCGCTTTCTCAACATCTAGCTCACACTCGGTCCAGTTCGTCACGCACGGCGGTTGACGCGCGACTGCGCGCGCTCGAGCCCGTCGGCGTCGAGCTGCTCGACGGCGTCCGCCGCGCGCGCGATCAACTCCTCCGCATTGTCGTGCGGCTCGAAGTTCGACAGCACGTAGTCCGCGAGCGGCCGCTTGTCGCCGCGCGCGGGCCGGCCGACGCCGATGCGCAGCCGTAGGAAATCCGGCGTCTTCAAGTGCTGCGCGATCGAGCGCAGCCCGTTGTGCCCGGCGAGCCCGCCGCCGAACTTCAGCTCGAGCCTGCCGAGATCGAAGTCGCCCTCGTCGTGCACGACGAGGATCGCGTCCGGGTCGACCTTGTAGAAGCGAGCAGCATCCGCGACCGCGCGGCCGGACTCGTTCATGTACGTCTCCGGCTTGAGGAGCGCGAGCTTGTGGTCGTCGATGCGGACGTCCGCGACCTGACCCTTGTGCTTCGTCCGCCACGAGCCGCCGTGCCGCCGCGCGAGCTCGTCGAGCACCATCCAGCCGGCGTTGTGCCGGTTGCGCTCGTGCTCGCGGCCCGGGTTGCCGAGACCGACGACGAGCAGGTCGAGCGACGACCCCTCGCGGCGGGGCCACAACCGCATGGCGAATTAGCCCTCGACGGTGCCCTGGTCGCCGGCGGCATCCGCCCCCGGCTCGGCCGGCGCTTCGGCGCCGCCCTCGGGCGTCTCGCCCGCGGCATCCTCGGCGAGCGCCGCGGCCTCGCCCTCTTCGAGCGTCTCCTCGGGCGCGATCTCGCGCGTCGGAGCGGTCACCGTCGCCACGACCGTCTCCGCGTCGTCGAGCAGCGTCACGTTCTCGCCGACCGAGATGTCGGCGATGCGCAGCGTGGCGCCCACCTCCATGTGCGACACGTCGAGGTCGATGTGCTCCGGGACCTCGAGCGGCAGCGCTTCGACGCTGATCTCGCGCAGCGGCTGCGAGAGCACACCGCCCTCGCGCACGCCCGGCGCCTCGTCGCCGCCGATCAAGTGGACGGTCACCGTCGCGGTGATCGGCCGGTCGAGATGCACCTCCTGCAGATCGACGTGCGTGACGAAGCCGCGCACCTTGTCCACCTGGTAGTCCTTGAGGATCGACGCGTGCGACGATCCCTTGCCGTCGATCTGGACGTCGAGGATCGAGTGGAGGCCGCCGGCGCCCGTGAGCGCGCGGCGCAGCTCGCGCTCCGCGACGCAGATCGAGATCGGCTCACCCCGACCGTAGAGAACGCCCGGCACGAACCCCTGCTTGCGCAGGCGTCGCGTCTCCGGCGAACCGAGCCGGGTGCGCTCCTGAACCGTCAGCTTTGTGCGTTCGCCTGCCATACCGGCGGCGGAGTGTAGCGGAATGCAGGCAGTATCCATCCGTGTTCGAGGAGCTGTTCGAGCGCTGGGACGGCGAAGAAGCAGTCGTCCGGTACGACCACGAAAGCGGCGCGTGGATCTTCGTCTGCATCCATTCGACCGTGCTCGGGCCCGGTGCCGGCGGCACGCGCATGCGCGTCTACCCCACGCCCGCCGACGGGCTCGCCGATGCGATGAAGCTCTCCGCCGCAATGACCGCGAAGTGGGCCGGCGCCGATCTGCCGAGCGGCGGCGGCAAGGCCGTCCTCGCCGTGCCGGAGCTGCCGACCGGCGAGGCGCGGCGCACGCTGCTGCGCCGCTACGGCCAACTCGTCCAGTCGCTCGGCGGTACCTATCGCACGGCCGGCGACATGAACATCACGCCGCAAGACCTCGACGTCGTCGCCGAGACGTGCGACTTCGTCTACGGGACGACGAGCGGCGGCGGCAACAGCGGCCGCGGGACGGCGATCGCGGTCCACGCCGGCATCGCGGCATCAGTCGAGCACGTGTTCGGCTCGGCAGATCTGGCGGGCCGCAGCGTGCTCGTACAGGGCGCGGGCGCGGTCGGCTCCGATCTCGTCAAGCTGCTGCAGGCCGACGGCGCAGACGTGCTGGTCTCCGACGTCGACGACGAGCGTGCACGACTGACCGGCGCAACCGTGATCTCGCCCGACGACGTGTACGACACCGAGTGCGACGTCTATTCGCCGTGTGCGGTCGGCGGGACGTTGAACGCCGGGACGATCGCCCGCCTCCGCTGCAAGATCGTCGCCGGCTCGGCGAACAACCAGCTCGCGCAGCGGGAAGACGCCGCCCGGCTGCACGAGCGCGGGATCCTCTACGCGCCGGACTTCATCGTCAACGCCGGCGGGATCATCCAGCTGTTCCTGCTCGAAGACCGCGGCGCGAGCGAGGAGGAGATGCAGCGCCACCTGCGCGCGGTGGGCGACACACTGCGGGACATCTTCGCGCGCGGCGGCGATCCGGCGGACGCTGCGGACGCTCTAGCCTCGGAGCGCATCGCGCAGAAGCGCGACGAAGCGCTCGCGTGACGCAGCGACGACGACGTCGCACTGAGGATCTCCTTCGGCGCGGAGGTGCGTCTGAGCCGTCTCCGGATCGATCTCGATCCGCGCGCGCACGGTCTGCGTCGCAACTCGGCGATCGAGGGCGACGGCCATCGCGATCGGGTCCGGCAGGTCGTAGCCGTCGAGCTTCGTCTTCGTCCGGCAGAACTCGATCAGCGTCTTCTGGATGTCCACGCTGAACGCGCCGAGTGGGCCGAGCGCGCGCAGCTCGTCCTGATCGGCCGGCGCGAAGACCGCGTACCTCCGCGAGACGTCCCAACCGACCATCGTGATGCGCGCGCCGCTCGCGAATACCGTCGCCGCCGCCCGCGGATCGGCCCAGACGTTGTACTCGGCGTGCGGCGCGACGTTGCCGACGTCGTCGGAGGTGCCGCCCATGATCACGACGTCGCGCAGCATCGCCGCGACCCCCCGTTCCAGCAGCGCCGCGATGTTCGTCAGCGGGCCGAGCGTGACGAGCGTGTACCGATCCGGCGCGTCACGGATCAGGCGTTCCAGTGCGTCGACGGCGTCACCCGGCGCAGGGTCGCGGCCGCTCAGCGGCAGGCCGATGTCGCCCATCCCGTCGTTGCCGTGGACGGCATGCCCGAAATGCGTCGTTCCCGTCCGTCCCGCGTAGACCGGCGTGCGCTTGCCCGCGAGTTCGACGGTGTAGAGCGCGTTCTGCACGCCCTGGTCGACCTCGACGTTGCCGGCGACGACCGTGATCGCATCGACCTCGACGCCTGGGGTGCGCAACGCGAGCAGCAGCGCCACCGCGTCGTCGGAGGCGGTATCCGTGTCGATGAGGAGCTTCAGGTTCACGAATGAGTCTCGATCCCGGCAAGCTCGCCGAGAAGGCCGCGGAGCGCGGCATCTGGAGCCTCTAGGTGCACAGCTCGAAGAGCGAGACGATCGGCTCCAACCGCGCGGGATACCCGTCGCCCGCAAACCCCTGGACGACGCCGCGCACCTGCGGAATCGCGAACGGCCAGGGATCGAGCGTGATCCGCGCTGCGCCGTCGTAGACGAAGGTGATTCCCGCTGCCGTCCGTTCGTCCGCCAGCTCGAAGCAGAACGTGAACGCGATCGAGTCGCAGAGCTCGGTGAGGCGATCGGCGGCACGCGCTTCCGGCGGGACGTCGCCGAGCCTCTCGTCGATCTCCCGTGCGAGCGCGGCGCGCGCGGGATGCTCGACGTCGTCGCCGATCAGTCGCCTGATGTGGAGCGCGACCACGAGGTCGGCCACCGCGTCGCCGCTCTCTGCACGAAATCCGGCTGTCTCGATCTCGCCGGCCCACCGCTCTTGCGACGTCTCGCCGATCGGATCCTGGTCGAGCTCGCCGTAGCCGCGGTCGTGCAGCGTGACGCCGCGGACCCACGACTCGAACGGAAGCGGCACGTCCTCCGGCCGGAACGCGGCTGCGATTGCACCCGCCATCCGCGCGTGCTCCGCCTGCGGATAGACGACGTCGCGCCGCTTCGAGCGGAACAATTAGAAGAGTTGGTTCTCGCCGCCGAAGATCGCGGAGACGGAGTCGTCGGCGAACACGTTCATGATCGTCTCGGCGAGCAGCGGGGCGACCGAGAGCACCGTCATGTTCGACGGACGGGAGATCGGGTCGATCGGCACGGTGTCCGTGACGACGATCCCGTCGAGGCCCGCCTCGCCGAGCTTCTGCAGTCCTTCGGACGACAGCAACGCGTGGGTCACGTAGACCCAGACCTCGCGTGCGCCGTGCTCGCGAAGTGCCGCCGCGCCGGCGATCAGCGTGCCGCCCGTCGTCGTGATGTCGTCGCCGACGATGCAGATCTTGTCCCGAACTCGACCCGCGATCTCCGTCACGGCGACGACGTCGTGCGCCGGGCGCGTCTTGTGCATGATCGCGAAGTCGGCATTCACCATTTCCGCGAAGCGGACCGCGTGCTTCGCGCGACCTGCGTCCGGCGCGACCGAGACGACGCCTTCGCCGTGCAGGCCGAGATCGCGGAAGTGCCGCGAGAAGAGCGGGAGCGAGGTCATGTGATCGACCGGGATCGTGAAGAACCCCTGGATCTGCCCCGCGTGCAGGTCCATCGTCAGCACGCGGTCCGCGCCTGCGAGCTGCAGCATGTCGGCGACGAGGCGCGCCGAGATCGGCTCGCGCGGCTTCGCCTTGCGGTCCTGCCGCGAGTACGGGAACCACGGGATGACGGCGGTGATGCGCTTCGCCGA
>Ga0157369_10006755_pt1 | contig 13242 bp, 12 predicted proteins | sample C25metaG_FD_113461 | JGI IMG/M metagenome (GOLD analysis project Ga0157369, IMG submission 113461) | Corn rhizosphere microbial communities from Kellogg Biological Station, Michigan, USA - C2-5 metaG | ecosystem: Host-associated > Plants > Roots > Rhizosphere > Soil | place: USA: Michigan...
GATACCGATGGCGGTCAGACCTTGGATGTTGGCGATGAAAGCTTGCATGATCACTCCTTTGTAAAAGACTTTTTGGAACTGGATTTAAAGAAACGGAAAACGATTCTGCTTATGCGACGACACGCCCCGAACCTTAGTGCGAATCGTGCGCCTGACCGATGTACACGAGCGTCAGCATCATGAAAATGAACGCTTGCAACAGCACGATCAGGATGTGGAAGATCGCCCACACGGTGCCCGCAATCACGTGACCGACGAAGCCGAGCACGGTCGTGTCCGCGCCGAAGGTCCAGAGGCTGCCGAGCAATGCGATGAGCAGGAACAGCAGCTCGCCCGCGTACATGTTGCCGAACAACCGCAACGCGAGCGAAACCGTCTTGGCGACGAACTCGATGATGTTCAGAGCAAGGTTCGGGATCCACAAGAGCGGATGCCCGCCGAACGGGGCCGAGATCAGCTCATGCAGGAAACCGCCGGGGCCCTTGATCTTGAGGTTGTAATAGATCATCAGCGCGAACACGCCGAGGGCGATGCCGAACGTGCCGTTCAGATCGGCCGTGGGCACGATGCGGTGATGCGAGATGACGTTCGACAAGCCCAGCCAGCCGATGACGTGGCCCGGCAGATCGACGGGGATGAAATCGAGCGAGTTCATCAGCGCGACCCAGACGAACACGAACAGCGCGAGCGGCGCGATGAACGTGCGATTGCCGTGGATGATCGCCTTCGATTGATCCTCGACCATCTCGACGAGCATTTCGATCGCGCATTGGAAGCGGCCCGGTACGCCCGGGGTCGCGTTGCGCGCGGCCATGCGCAGGATGAAGATCGTCACGAGACCGCACACGATCGACCAGAACAGCGTGTCGATATTCAAGACATGCATGTCGATGATCGACGTCTGGTGCGCGGTGGCGAAGTTCTGCAAGTGGTGCGCGATGTACTCGGACGGATCCAAGTGCGTGCTTTCTGTAGCTGCCATATCGTTTGTTGCCACCTAAATTGTCGAAAATCTTTCGATGCTCGCGCGGCGCCGGACTGCAGCCGCTGCGCCTTGCGAAGGCGACAGGCACGGGCGCGCCGCGCTTAGCGTCGCGCACACCCCCTGCCGCTCACCGTCATCCCTTTTTCAGCGCCAAGCAAGCGCCAGCCAGTACGTCTGCAGCGTGACGAGGAAGGTCACGAGCAGCGGCAGCCACCGCACGTCGTGATACCAGAGCGCTATCGCGACGAACATCGCGACCGCCATCCCCATCTTGAGCATTTCGCCGATCATCCATGTGAGGATCGACCCTGCGCCGCCCGCTGCTTTCAGACGTGCCGCGAACAACGCGCTCGGCACCCAGCAAACCGCTCCTCCCAACAAGGCCGACAGCGCAGCATCGCCCGGCGGCTTGTAGAACAGCCACCAAACCAGCGCGACGACCAGGGACAAAACCACTTGCGCCACCACCACCTTGAAAGGCGTGACGCGCGACGGGCGGCTCACGTCCGAACCAAAGAGCTTTTCAGCCTCGGCCCGCGTGAGCGGAACGAAATTCGTATCTTGCTGCTCGGCATCCCACGCATCGTCGAACGGTTCCGAACGACCGACGGCGCGAGCGGAAGAAGGATCGTGTCGCGCGCGTTCGTCGTGCCTTGTGTCCGGCTCTCGATCCGCCATCGCCTCTTACCTGCAAAACGTCTGCAAAACCCGGTTCCCACCCGCAGCATTCACGGCGTGCTTTCAACGCGCCGCTTTCATCGTGCTTACGGGACTGCCTAGCAAATAAATCCGGGCGATTGTAAGCGATAGTTGCAGGTGATTCAAGACTTTAGCTGCGACAAAAAACTGCTCGGAAACGACGCTCGGCATGCTCGGCATGACTGCGCGAGGCATACATGTGACTCAATCGAAAGGTGTGGCGAATGTTGGCGGCGCCAGCTTCATAGATGCAGCAGCAACCATCCGCCGAGCAACCCGGCGATGAGCCAAAACGGAAGGGAGACGAGGTGAAACGGTAGCCAAATGCCGCGCTCTTTCGCGAGACGCACCGCAATGAGGTTCGCCAACGAACCGATTGCGATGCCGAAGCCGCCGACGCTGACGCCAAACGCGAGCGCTCGCCAATCTTTCGTGAACTCGGCCAGCATGATGGCCGCGGGCACGTTGCTGATGCCCTGCGACAACACGGCGCCTGCGACATATGCGCGCAGGGGCGTATCGAGCCCGAGGTGGGCCACGCTTTGATGGATCCACGGCAACGCGGCCACGCTACGCAGCACGATGAACATCAGCACGAAGATCAGCAGCAGCGCCCAATCGATCTTCAGCACGGCCTCTCTACGCCAGAACAAAAAACCGCAGGCGATGCCGATGAGCCCGATGCCGGGGCGATGCGAATCGGCCAGCAGGACGAACGCGACGAAAAGAATCGCCGCCACGCTCGCATACGCGCGATCGACCCGCTCTTGGTTCGCGTCTCGCGAAAGATCGAGCTGCTTATCTTTGAACGCAAAGAACGCGAGCCCGTAGAGCATCGCCATCAAGGTTGCGCATAGCGGCGCGAGCGCCCACACGAAGCGGCCGAACGAGACGCCGCCAACCTGCCAGAGAAAGAGATTTTGCGGATTGCCGAGCGGCGTCAATACGGAGCCCGCATTGACGGCCAACGCCAAAAAGATCGTGAGGCGCTTCACGGGCAGCGGCGTCAACGCATGCAACGAGAGCACGAGCGGCACGACGACGAACAACGCCACATCGTTCGTGACGATCATCGACAAAATGGCCGCCAGGGCGATCAACAAGCACGCGAGCGTGCGCTCGGATCGCACGTGGTGAACGACGCGATGCGCAAGCCACATCAAGAGCCCCGATAGCTCGATCGCCTTGGTGAGCATCAAGAGGCCGGCCAACGTCATCACGGTCGGCCAATCGACAAGCCGCGGCAACGCAAGCCAGGGCTGCGGGCGCACGCACTGAAGCACGATAAGCGCGATGGCCAGAATCGACAGGACCGGCTCTTTCAGCGCGAACGAAAGCAGCTTCGAGAGCACACCCGCTTGTGTCGCGCGCGGCTGTTCCGCCATCGACATTAGGCTGTGGCCCCGCTGCGCAATCGCGCCAGGATGCCGTCGAGCGCATCGAGATCGCCGAACTCGATTTGCAGCTGGCCCCGCCCTCGCCGCCCGAGTTTGATTCTCACGGCAGCGGCCAGCAGATCGGATAGTTCCTCTTCGAGGCGTCGCGTATCGCGCCCGCCGTCTTGGTTGGCCCGGGCTTTGACTGCGGGCTCGGCCTTCGTCGTCGCTGTCACCAAACGTTCGGTTTCGCGCACCGACATCCGCTTGTTGACGACTTGATTGGCCAGCGTGATTTGGGTGGCCGAATCGACCGCCAGCAACGCGCGCGCGTGGCCCATATCGAGATCGCCCGCGAGCAGCATCGTCTGCACGGGCTGCGCGAGATTCAGCAAGCGCAGTAGATTCGACACGGCGCTACGCGAGCGTCCGACCGATTCGGCCGCCTGCTCGTGGGTGAAGCGAAACTCGTCGAGCAACCGTTGGATGCCCTGCGCTTCTTCTAGCGGATTCAGATCTTCGCGCTGAATGTTCTCGATCAGCGCCATCGCCGCGGCGGCTTGGTCGGGCACATCCTTGACGAGCACCGGCACCTCCAAGAGGCCCGCGATATGCGCGGCTCGGAAGCGACGCTCACCCGCGATGATCTCGTACTTCTCCTCAGACACAGGGCGCACGAGGATCGGCTGCATCACGCCCTGCGCGCGAATGCTGGCGGCCAGTTCTTGCAGGCTACCTTCATCCATGCGCGTGCGCGGCTGATACTTGCCCGCCTGCAATCGGCCCAGCGGCAGTACGCTCGGCTGCCCTTCGCTGCGCACGGCCGTCGTGATGTCGGGGTTACCGCCAAGCAGCGCTTCCAGCCCGCGCCCCAATCCCTTCTTCTTCGCTACGGCATTCATTCGATTTCCTCGATCCGCTTTCGTCTCGCGCTGCGCCGTCGTTACAGCGCGCGCACGCGTTCAATCATTTCCGCGCCGAACTGCACGTACGCCTGCGCGCCGCGCGACGCCCGGTCGAACACCACACCCGGCAAGCCATAGCTCGGCGCCTCGGCCAAGCGCACGTTGCGCGGGATCACGGCGTCGAACACTTTGTCGCCGAAGTGTTCTTTGAGCTGGTCGGATACCTGCTGCTGCAATGTGATGCGTGGATCGAACATGACGCGCAGCAGGCCGATCACCTTCAAATCGCGATTGAGGTTCGCGTGAACCTGCTTGATCGTATTGACGAGATCCGAGAGCCCTTCGAGCGCGAAGTATTCGCACTGCATCGGAATCACCACGCCGTGGGCCGCGCAGAGCCCGTTCAGCGTCAACAGCGAGAGCGCCGGCGGGCAGTCGATCAGCACAAAATCGTAATCGTCGGCGACATGCGCGAGCGCCGCTTTCAATTGCCTTTCACGATTATCGACGCTGACGAGTTCTATTTCGGCGCCCGCCAGCTCGCGGTTAGCCGGCAGCACGTCGTACGACACCGCTTCCGACTTCACCCGCGCATCGGCCACGGATACGCCATCGACGAGCACCTCGTACACGGTGTTTTCGCATTCGGCCTTGTTGATGCCGCTGCCCATCGTCGCATTGCCCTGCGGATCGAGATCGATCAGCAGTACACGTTGCCCCTGCGAAGCGAGACTCGCGGCGAGATTGACCGCCGTCGTCGTCTTACCGACACCGCCTTTTTGATTCGCCACGCAGAAGATTTTTGCCATCGTTCGAAAGATCCTCGTTACCGCACTGAATGCCGCAATGCTTACGTTGTTGCGCGCTTAATCGAACACGACCTCAACCAGATGCCGCTCCGCGTCGAGCGACGGCACGCGCAGCCGTACGATCTGCGCAACGCGCGCCCCTGCTGGTAGGCGATCGATCTCCGCATCGGGCCGCACGCCCTTCATCGCCCAAATCGATCCGCGCTCGCTCACCAAATGCCGCGCAAGTGTAACGAAATCGGCGAGCTCTGCGAATGCGCGCGAGACGATTGCGTCGAATTTTTCCGGCACTTCCACACCCGGGCGAAGATTTTCTACGCGCCCCGTCACGACCGATAGGTTTTCAAGCTTGAGCTCAGCCTTCGCTTGCGCCTGAAACGCCGTCTTTTTCTGAACGATGTCGTTCAAGGTGACGCTGCGTTCGGGCAGCGCGATGGCAAGGACGATGCCCGGCAATCCACCGCCCGAGCCGACGTCGAGGATCGAACGGCCTTCATGCGCCGCAAGATGCGGGACGATCGATAGCGAATCGAGGATGTGTTGGATCAGCATCTGGCGCGGATCGCGGATGGCCGTCAGGTTATAGACGCTGTTCCACTTCGCCAGCAACGCCACATAGTCGGCCAGCCGTTCGATCTGCGCGTCCGACAACGCGACGCCCAACTCACCCGCACCCGTGCGCAACAACTCGATCCATGCGGCCCTATCGTTCGCGAACGCGCCGTTGGCGCGCGTCGCCGTCATTGAGCTGCCGGGGCCGCGCCGGCCCCGCTTCCGTCGGCGCCGCTGGGCTCGGTAGGAGCCGACGCTCTACGGCCCAACCCTTTTTTCAGATGAACCATCAGTAAAGAGATCGTGGCCGGGGTGATGCCAGAAATACGCGACGCCTGGCCGATCGTTTCCGGCCGGAATTGACTCAGCTTTTGGCGAGCCTCGAAGGACAAGCCCCGGACCGACGCGTAATCGATGCCCTCGGGCAAGCGCGTACTTTCGCTCGCCTCGTTCCGTTCGATCTCGTCGGCCTGACGCTCGATGTAGCCCTGATACTTCACACCAATTTCGATCTGTTCCTTGATTTGGGCCAGCAGCACCGGATCGTCGGTGAGCGGTGCGTCGGGGCCGCAGGCGCCCTCCCGCAAACCGCAAATGCCTTCATACGTTATGCCCGGACGGCGCAGCAAGTCCGCCAAGTTGTATTCGTGATCGATGGGCTTGCCGAGCAGGGCCGTCGCCTCTTCCGCGGAAAGCGTCTTAGGATTCACCCACGTTGAGCGAAGACGTTCGGTTTCACGTGAAACAGCGTCGCGCTTGCGGCAGAACGCATCCCACCGAACATCATCGACGACACCGAGCTCCCGCCCGATCTCGGTCAAGCGCATGTCGGCGTTGTCTTCCCGAAGGCTGAGCCGGTATTCGGCGCGGCTCGTGAACATGCGGTAAGGCTCGGAGACGCCCCGCGTCACGAGATCGTCGACCAATACGCCGAGGTACGCTTGGTCCCGACGCGGGCACCATGCATCCTTCTCCTGCACGTAGCGTCCGGCATTGATGCCGGCGAGCAGACCTTGCGCGGCCGCCTCTTCGTACCCTGTCGTACCGTTGATCTGGCCCGCAAAGAACAGCCCTTGGATGACTTTCGTTTCCAGCGACGCCTTTAGCCCACGCGGATCGAAGTAGTCGTACTCGATCGCATAGCCGGGCCGCAGGATGTGGGCGCTCTCTAACCCCGCCATCGAATGGACGAGATCGAGCTGCACATCGAACGGCAGGCTCGTTGAGATCCCGTTCGGGTAGAACTCGTTAGTGGTCAGCCCTTCCGGTTCAAGGAAGATTTGGTGCGAGGTCTTTGACGCAAACCGGTGAATCTTGTCCTCGATCGAAGGACAATAACGCGGCCCTACCCCTTCGATGACGCCCGTGTACATCGGCGAGCGATCGAGGCCGCTGCGGATGATGTCGTGCGTGCGCTCGTTCGTATGCGTCACCCAACACGGCAACTGCCGGGGATGCTGTTCGACGCGGCCGAGGAACGAGAACACAGGGATCGGGTCGAGATCGCCCGGCTGCTCCTCGAGCTTCGAGAAATCGATCGAACGTCCGTCGATGCGCGGCGGCGTGCCGGTCTTGAGGCGGCCTTGCGGGAGCTTCAGCTCCTTCAATCGACCCGACAATGAGACGGCCGCGGGATCGCCCGCGCGACCGCCCGTGTAGTTGTTGAGCCCGACATGGATCTTCCCGTCCAGGAATGTACCGGCCGTGAGCACCACGGCGCGCGCACGAAACCGAACACCTACTTGCGTCACGGCCCCGACCACGCGATCTCCCTCGACGATCAGATCCTCGACGGCTTGCTGGAACAGGCTGAGATTCGGCTGATTCTCGAGGCGATGACGGATAGCCGCCTTATAGAGAATGCGGTCGGCCTGCGCACGCGTCGCACGCACAGCCGGCCCCTTCGACGAATTGAGGATTCGGAACTGAATACCGCCTTCATCGGTGGCCGCCGCCATGGCGCCGCCAAGCGCATCGACCTCCTTCACGAGATGGCCCTTGCCGATGCCGCCGATGGACGGGTTGCAGCTCATCTGGCCGAGCGTTTCGATGTTGTGGGTCAAAAGCAGCGTCTTGGCGCCCATCCGGGCCGATGCCAATGCGGCTTCCGTGCCGGCGTGACCACCGCCGACGACGATAACGTCAAATTCAATGGGATAAAGCATGGGGATCCCACGCCGCACGAGGTGCGTGAGCCTGTCGGGAAAATGTATGCGCGAAATTATAGCGGGGATCGTGGATGAGGCGGGCTAGCTAAATGGCTAAGGAACAGCGAATTTGATCGCAGGCGTGTTTCACGTGGAACAAACACGTCTTCGCCGCGCGCCCGGCCACCCAAGAGCGATGCCGTAAAACGCAACGCGCCTAGGTGGCCCGGACGCGTCGCCCTCGTTCGCGGTCTCGCAAGATCAAGCGCTCTTCTTCGCCAAGCCGAGATACGTCTCGATGACGCGCGGGTTTTGCGCCAGCGATTGCGCTGGCCCCTCCAGCGCCAGCTCCCCCGTTTCCAGCACATAGCCGTAATCGGAGATCTGCAGGGCCGCCCGGGCATTCTGCTCGATCAACAGCGTCGCGACTCCCGTGCCACGCAGCGCGCTGATGATATGAAAGATTTCTTTGACGATGAGCGGCGCGAGCCCGAGGCTGGGCTCATCAAGCATGAGGAGATCGGGCTTGCCCATCAGTGCGCGCCCGAGCGCGAGCATCTGGCGCTCCCCGCCCGATAGCGTACCGGCGGCCTGCTTGCGCCGTTCCTTTAGCCGAGGAAACCGTTCGAAGACGGGATCGAGCTGATCCAGAAAATCGCGCTCGCCCGCGCGCTTGCGCCGATACGCGCCAAGAATCAGGTTGTCCTCCACCGTCATCGACGCAAACAGCTCCCGCTTCTCGGGCACGAGGCACATCCCCCTGGCCACGCGCGTCTCCACCGGCAGCGCGTCAACCTCCTCGCCGGCGTAGTACACGGCGCCCTTGGCGTGCCCGATCGTCGGCAACGCACCCATGACAGCGCCTAGCAACGTCGACTTCCCTGCCCCGTTCGGACCGATCACGCTGACAATCTGCCCGGGCCGGACTTCGATCGATACATCATGAAGCGCCTCGACCTTGCCGTACCGGACGGACAGCCCCGAAACGGACAAGATCGGCGCGCCACCCGTCTGGCTCTCACCCGCTGTCGTAGTCGTTATCGTATTCATTCCACACCGCCGAGATAGGCTTCGACCACGGCCGGATCGTTCTGCACGTCCTCGGGCAGTCCATGCGCGATGCGCGTCCCGAATTCCATTACGACGAGCCGATCGGCAAGGTTCATCACAAAATCCATGTCGTGCTCCACCAGCAGCACGCTCATGCCCTCAGCCTTGAGCTTGCGCAGCAATTCGGCGAGCTGCTGCTTCTCCCGGTACCGCAAGCCTGCAGCCGGCTCGTCGAGCAGCAGCAGCGTCGGATCGCAGCACAGCGCCCGCGCAATCTCCAAGATGCGCTGCTGACCGAGGGCGAGACTGCCCGCCTCGTCATACATGTGCTGCTCGAGCCCGACACGGCGGATCTGCTCAGCCGCATCGAACATCAATTGCGCCTCTTCGGCGGCGTTCAGTCGCACCAAGCTGCGCCACACGCCACTGGAGCCGCGCAGATGCGCGCCGATGGCGACGTTCTCGAGGACGGACATGGTCGGCAGTAATTTGACATGCTGGAACGTACGCCCGATGCCGCGCTTGACGATTTCACGTGAACTGAGCGCATCGATGCGCTCGCCACGGAAGTGAATTTTTCCGCTTGTCGCTTGCAGTACGCCCGTGACCAAGTTGAATGTCGTCGACTTGCCCGCTCCGTTGGGCCCGATCAGCGCGACGATCTCCCCCGCCTTCACTTCGAAGCTCACATCGTTGACGGCCACGAGCCCGCCGAACTGCTTGCGTGCGCGATCGACGACGAGCAGCGCATCGCCTGCCGCCGGTTTCGATCGCCGCGGCAACGGCTCAGCCTGCTCAGGCGCTTGCGCATGGGGGCCGCGCGGAAACCATCGGGCGACGAATGGCCAAACGCCCTGTCGCGCATATTGCAGTAAGGCGACCATCAGCACGCCGAACACGATGATTTCGAAGTTTCCGCTTTCCCCGAGCAGCATCGGCAGCAACGACTGCAGGTAGTCTTGCACGATGGTGAGAATAGCCGCACCAAGAATCGCACCCCAGACATGCGCCACGCCGCCCACCACGGCCATGAACAAGTATTCGATGCCGTGATTGAGGCCGAACGGCGTCGGGTTCACGGCGCGCTGCAGATGGGCGTAGAGAAAACCGGAAATCGCCGCCAGGATAGCCGCGTACACGAAGATAACGACGCGCATCCAGCCCGTATTGACGCCCATCGCCTCGGCCATCAACCTCGCCCCACGCAAGGCGCGAATCGCCCGTCCAGGCCGGCTATTAAGCAAATTCTGAATCGAGATGACGGCGATGAGGACAACCACCCAGATGAGGTAGTAGATACTGCGTCCCGATTCGAGCGAAACGCCGAGCACGCTCAAAGCCGGGATGCCGTTGATGCCGTCGTACTTGCCCAGCGCATCGAGATTGCCGAACAGGTAATAGAGCGAGAGGCCCCAGGCAATCGTCCCGAGCGGCAAGAAATGTCCTGACAAGCGCATCGTGACAGCGCCGATGACGAGCGCGACGAGGGCCGTCAACGCAATGCCGACGAACAGCGCAATCCACGGGGAGAGGCCGAACTGCGTCGTCAAATAGGCCGTCGCATACGCGCCCACGCCGACGAACGCAGCCTGCCCGAAGCTCGTCATGCCGCCGACGCCCGTCAGTAGCACGAGCCCGAGTGCGACGATCGAATAAAGGCCGATGTAGTTGAGCAGCGTGATCCAGTATTCCGGCACGCGCAGCGGGTGCGGCAGCACGGGAAGCAGGAACAGCACCACGAGAAAGCACCAAAACGGCTTCAACCGCGAGAGTGGATGCTTCATCGCTCACTCCTCCTCTTCTTCGACGTGCGCCCGGGCGAGACTGCGCCAGAGCAGCACCGGAATGATGAGCGTGAAGACGATCACCTCTTTGTAGGCGCTCGCCCAGAACGACGAATACGATTCCAACAGCCCCACCAAGATCGACCCGGCGGCGGCGAGCGGATAGCTGACGAGCCCGCCGATGATCGCGCCGACGAAGCCTTTCAATCCGATCAAAAAGCCCGAGTCGTAATAGATCGTCGTCAGCGGCGCCACCAGGACCCCCGATAGCACGCCGAGCGCTGCCGCCAAGGTAAAGGCCAGCCGCCCAGCCTGTGTCGTGCCGATGCCGACGAGCCGCGCGCCGAGCCGATTGACCGAGGTGGCGCGCAACGCCTTGCCCGAAATCGAGCGATCGAAGTACAGGTACAACGCTGCGATCAGGACGAGCGCCGTCACGACGACCCACACGCTCTGCCCCGAGATCGATAGGCCGCCGATGTTGAACGAGCCGTCGGAGAACGGCGTCGTGCGCGACCCTTCCGCGCCGAACATCAAGAGCCCCAGCCCGACCATCGCGAAATGCACGGCCACGGCGACGATCAAGAGCAGCAGCGTGGTGCCCTCGGCGATGGGCTCATAGGCCAACCGATAGACGAACGGCCCGAGCGGCACGACGATCGCCAGCGTCAAGGCGATCTGAGCGGCCATCGGCAGCGTCAGCCCATAGAAGTGCTGCGTGATCGCATAGACGGCGATCGGACCGAGCAGATAACGGCTCGCGAGCGAGGACAGCACGCGCGGGACGTGACGGCGCCGCTCGGCATGCGCGAGCAGTCCCGCCACCTCGATCGCGAAGCAGATCGCTCCGAGCACCGGCAGCAAAATCGCCGTCGGCGGAAACTTCTGCGCCTGCAGCATCGCGAGCGTCAGCGCGCCGTATGAAACGAATTCCCCTTGCGGGATGAAGATGACGCGCGTGACGGAAAACACCAGCACCAAGGCGAGCGCCAGTAGCGCATAGATCGCCCCGGTGGTGATGCCGTCTTGCGCGAGAATCGCCGCAATCGATAAATCCATGCTTATTCGAGCCCCGTACTACGACTTGACGTGATCGACGAAAACGAAACTAACGGCCGTGGGCGCGCGATGTCCGACGGCCGGAGCGTCATGCGATCGATCGACAAACCCATCAAACGATCAACCGGCCGGCCGGTCGACGATCAAATGATCGTCGAATGCCGCCCTCACCTTCCGTTACTCGCCCAGCAGCTTCCACTTGCCGTCGGTGATCTGCACCATGACGCGCGCGCGCTGATCGAGCCCGTTATGGTTGGCCGGCGACATATTGATGATGCCGTGGGAGACCGCCAGCTCCTTCGTGCTCTCGAGCGCGTCGCGCAGCGCCGAGCGGAACGCTTCCGTGCCCGGCTGCGCCTTCTTCAACGCTTCGGGAATCGCCCGCTCGAGCAACTGCCCGGCATCCCATGCATGGCCGCCGAACGTGGCCACGGTACCTACCCCATAGGCCTTCTCATAGGCATTCTTGTACGCCGTGGCCGATTGCTTGACGGGGTTGCTGTTAGGCAATTGATCGACGACGAGGATCGGGCCGGCAGGCAGAATCTCGCCTTCGCAATCCTTGCCGCAGACACGCAGGAAATCGTTATTCGCTACGCCGTGCGTCTGATAGATCTTGCCCTTGTAGCCGCGCTCCTTGAGCTCCTTCGCCGGCAAGGCGGCCGGCGTACCGGAGCCCGCGATCAGGATGGCGTCGGGGTTGGCGCTCATGAGCTTGAGCACCTGCCCGGTGACGGAAGCATCGGTACGGTTGTATTGCTCGTTTGCGATGACTTTCAAATGATCGCCGGCCGCGGCCTTGTTGAATTCGGCGCTCCAGCTTTGGCCGTATGCATCGGAGAAGCCGATGAAGCCCACCGTTTTCACGCCATGCTTGGCCATGTAATCGGCGATGGCGTTGGCCATGAGGCTATCGTTCTGCGGTACCTTGAACGCCCACTTACGCTTGTCGTCCATCGGCTCGACGATCTTCGCCGAGGCAGCCAGCGAGATCATCGGCGTCTTGCCGGCCGAGGTGGGATCGAGCATCGCCAGCGAGTTGGGCGTCACCGTTGAACCGACGATCGCGTCGACGTGATCTTCGTCGATGAGCTTATGCACGTCCTGCACGGCCTTGCCCGTATCGGAGCCGTCGTCGAGCACGATGTATTGCACGCTCTTGCCGCCGATCTCCTTGGGCAACAGCGCCACGGTGTTTTTCTCGGGGATGCCGAGCGACGCGGCGGGCCCCGTCGTCGAGAGCACCACACCGATTTTCACTTGCGCGAAGGCCGATGCGCCTGCGCACATCATTGCCATCGCCACGCCGCTACGTACCCATTGCTTCATTGTCATTGCTGATCTCCAGAGGCATTTACGCGAGAACGCGCGTTGTCATTGCCGACACTTGTTGGCCGGCTGAAACTATTATTTTCGAAAACCGATCGAGCAGGCGCGCAGGCGCGCATCGATCGCTTAAAAACGAACGAATACGCGCCCGCGCACCGATAACCCCATGCACGAGAAAACGATAAAAAGGAAATAAAAACGGTAGGCGAGAAACGAACGCCTGCGAGCGGCATCGCGGCGGGCCATCGCGGCATGCCGTATGGCGCGCGGGCGGGCCTGCGGGATAATGAGCGGAAACAGGAAGACCGCCGGTCGTATAAACGGATAAACCGCATCGATCGGCATGAATGAGCGCGAATCGAACGCGCAAATAAAAAGCGCTGTTGGATTCCCTCCAACAGCGCTTCCGTACGGGCACTGAGTGCCTCGATTGTCTCCTCGTTCTCCACCTGTAAATTCGGTGCATCAGAACTGAGACGAAGATTAAACAACCCCGTCTCCTGCGACAACCTAGCACTTTCCCTAGTGGTGCAGAGCAGCACACAAC
>Ga0157369_10006759_pt1 | contig 13237 bp, 8 predicted proteins | sample C25metaG_FD_113461 | JGI IMG/M metagenome (GOLD analysis project Ga0157369, IMG submission 113461) | Corn rhizosphere microbial communities from Kellogg Biological Station, Michigan, USA - C2-5 metaG | ecosystem: Host-associated > Plants > Roots > Rhizosphere > Soil | place: USA: Michigan...
ACCCTGGCCAGCATCACCTTCCGCGATCGCCTGGGGTGGCGCTGAAGCCACAGGATTCCGCGGAGCAATCGACTCGCCGGCGTGGAAGGTGTAGGTCCAAGTCTCGCCGCCGGGGCGCACCTGTTTCTGCCAAGTCCCATCTGCGGCATTTTGTTGGGTGGCCTGTCCCGAGGCCCGCATGCATCCAAATATGACAGTCCCGATCAAGATGAAAAGAGGCCAGCGCACGGTTCGCATCCGTCCGGTCATAGGAATTCGACCTATCCTTCCGGCATGCGCATACGCCGTTCCGTCACCCGCAATGCCGGGTCGTATCATTTTTCGGGGCTTGCAGTCGGACAACACAGACGAGCGTCGTCCGTTTTACTTGAATTTCAGGAGCGGTGGCAGAGCGTAACCGCGTTGCTGCCCAAAGTCAATTGCCATTAGGTCGCACTACGATCCGAAGCGCACGATGTCCCTTCGGCCGGCACGATTACGGCTGGGCTGCAGCTTTGGTCGTTGCAGCGCGAACTTGGTCGACGACCGAGCGAACGGCGTCGATGACGACTTCCGGCGCTTCGTCGGCGATGCCGTGATCGGCCTTGTCGACCACGATCTGCTTTCCGCGCGTGGAGAGCCGCGCCAAGTCGGCTTGCAGTTGGTGAATCCAGATATCGTGAAAATCCTCGGCCTGCTTGGCTGCAACGGGGTCGTCCGGCTTGCCATACCGGCCAGCGGTAAGCACGATCAGCGGACGGTCACCGAGCGATCCGGCGCGTCGCGCGGCATCGTCGACCTCGGGGTTTCCAGTGCCGCCGTCTTCGACGATCGCGCCGCCGTGCGTCGCCGCGCAAGTCTGATCCGACTGCGCACGGAAAGCGGTTGGCTGCGATTGCAGCGTCGCAAGCAACGTCGCCTGCTCAGGCGTGAAGCCGGGACGGTGTGACGACCGCGGGCGAGGCGTAAGCAGTCGCATGATCCCGAGGTTCACCATCCACGGAAACGCGCCGCACATGAACCGCCGCTGGCGGACGGACATGCGATTCATGGGTCCGAGCATGAAGGGAGGCTCGTGCTGGTCCGGATGGCTCGAATCCACAAGCACCATGCCCGCCACCTCGTCGGGATATCGAGCGGCGTAGATGCGCGAGTATTCCCCGCCCACCGACGCGCCCACGAAGACGTATGGCGGATGTTCGCCGGCAGCGCGCAGCAGCGCGTGAAGATCTTCCGCCATGTTCGCGCTCGTCCGAACACCGGCGGGTGGATCGCTCCAACCTACGCCGGCGCGGTCGTACCAGCAGGCGCGCGTGAACTGCGCGATCTGCGGTTGTACCGGAGTCCACGAGTAGCCAGGGAAATTTCCGCCGGCTTCGAAGACGACGGTCGGCGAGCCGGCGCCCGAGCAGTACAGGTTGAGGCTGTGACCGCTGACGCGGTAGCTCTGGCCAATTTGCGGGGAGACGCGGCGCCGGTCGCGAACGCGTCCGATTCGTTCGTAGACGAAGCCCGTCAACACGAGCAGGGCGACGAGCCCGAGGAGTGAGAGCGCCGCGATCCGAAACCAGCGCATGAGCCACCTCCGGTCGGAGATGGCACATTATGACATGTCGTCATACGTCATGTCGAGCCGGACTCACACGAAATCGACGAAGGAGTCGGTCACGTCGGCGCCGGCGTTGTTGGCGGTCTTGATGGCTTCGCGTTCGACGTTCTTCATCAGGCCGTCGAGGTAGTCGCGCGAACTGGAGATAGCGACTACGCCGATGGTGGCGCGCTGCCACGCGTCGGAAGGATCGAGTTCCGCGACCGACACGTTGAACCGGGCGCGCAGCCGGTCTTTCACCGAGCGCACCACCTGGCGGCGGTCCTTGAGCGAGTGCGCGACCTCAATGCGGAGTTCGAGAGTCAGGAACGCGATGGGCATAAAAGGCAGTGGCTAGTGGCCAGTGGCTAGTATCCCACCAGAAATGGGGGTTGGAACGCAGAGACGCGGAGATGCAGAGATGAGACAGCAACGGGCAGGCGCCGCCCTCCATTTTTTTTCTGCTGCTCTGGTCGCATCCGACGTTCTTGTTTATGGGTGCGGTGTCTAAAGGTCTTGGAGGAGGATTCGGATGCGTTGCAGGCTTTTCATTGCCACAGTCATGATGTGCGCGCCGCTGTTGGGACATTCGCAAACGTCGTCACCGGTCGCGCTGACGATTTACAACCAGAATTTCGCGGTCGTGCGGCAGCCGTTGCATCTCGACTTGCGAACCGGCGAGAACAACGTTCGTTACACGGGAGCGACGCGGCAGGTCGAGCCCGACTCGGTGGTGCTGCACGATCCGAGCGGCAAGCGCGCTCTGCAGATCCTGGAGCAGAACTACCAGGCCGACCCGGTCTCGCTGCAAAGCCTGATGGAAAAATATGAAGGCCAGACGATCAAGTTCGAAGTCCACAATGGTGACAAAACAGAACTGGTCGAGGGCAAGATCATCCGCGCAGGCGGGCCGGTACCGCGCAACGGGACTCCCCAGCAGCCTTGCTACAACCCTCCCTACGGCCCGGGGTGCCAGCAGAATGAGCAACCGCTGATCGAGGTGAACGGCAACCTGGTGTTCAGTGCGCCCGGAACGCCGCTTTTCCCGGCTCTGCCGCAGGGGACAAACCTGCTACCGACACTGGATTGGACGGTGGCGTCCGACCGTCCGGGGCCGCTTGACGCCGAACTGAGCTACGTGACCGGCGGGATGACCTGGGAAGCCGACTACAACGTGATCGCGCCTGTCAGCGGCAACACGCTTGACCTGGTTGGCTGGGTAACGATGGACAACAACACCGGGAAGACGTTCGAGAACGCTCGCATCGCGCTGATGGCCGGCGATGTCAACAAGGTGCAGCCGGGCCAATACGATCGTCTCCAGATGTTCGCGCGGAACGGGCCCGGTATTGGCGGCGGCATCGGCGGACAGCCTCCGGTCACGGAAAAAACGTTCGATGAGTACCACCTGTACACGCTGCAGCGCATGACGACGCTGCGCGACAAGGAGACGAAGCAAGTCGAGTTCGTGCGAGCAGCCGGTGTCAACGCGAAACGGGTCTATGTGTACGACGGCGGCCGCATCGATCCGCTGCGCCTGCAGCAATACGGCGGGAACTGGGACTATCTGCGCCAGCAGCGCGACCTGGGGACGGGTTCGAGCCCGAAAGTCTGGGTCATGCAGGAGTTCAAGAACTCGACGGAGAACCATCTGGGCATGCCATTGCCGAAGGGCCGGATGCGCTTTTACCGGCGCGACGAGAACGGCACGATGCAGTTCATCGGCGAGAACACGATCGACCACACCCCGAAGGACGAAACCATTCGCGTGTACACCGGCAACGCGTTCGACCTGACCGGGTCGCGGCGGCGGACAAATTTCCGCATCGACACGGCGCAGGGAAACGCCGACGAGTCATTCGAGATCAAGGTTCGAAATCACAAGAACGAGCCGGTGGAGATCACGGTTGTGGAGCACATGTACCGGAGCGCTACCTGGGAGATCACGTCGTCGTCCGCGAAATACGAGAAGAAAGACAGCCAGACGACGGAGTTCGCGGTGCAGGTTGCGGCGAACGGTGAGCAGACGGTGATCTACTCGGTGCATTACACGTGGTGAAAGATTCGGTGACCGGTTGCCAGGTGCAGTATCGCACCAGCAGGACAGTTTGAACGTTCAGTTGCAAATCCAGAGCGATTAGAATGGCGAGCTGTCCTGAGTCCGGTCATGCAGATTCCGCGTCGAACATTTATTGAGCTCGCGACATACGCGATCGCCGCTCCGGCGATCGGCCGCCGCTTTGGCTTCGCGCAGGCAGGGAGTACAACGTCGGGGCCGTCCGTGATTCGCGAGCGCCTCCTTCGCATGCTTGCTCCCGCGGACGCGCAGGAGCGACAGGCCGCGGAGTCGCTCGCGAAGTCGCTGGGGCCAGATGGACGCTGGCCGGACATCGACTATGCCGACCTGTCGCGAAGCGAGTGGAAGCCTTCGTCGCACCTGGTGCGGGTGCTGCGGATGGCTGCGGCTTATCGCCACGTCGCTGACAGCGGCGGGCCGGACGATGAGTTGAAGAAGACGATTGCCGCCGCGCTCCAGTGGTGGCTCGATCACGACCTGCACAACCCCAACTGGTGGCACAACGAGATTGGCGTGCCCAAGCTGCTCGGGCAGACGGCGCTGTTCCTGGGCGATGCGCTTGACGAGCGTCAGCGGGCGGGCATCGTCAACACCATGAAGCGCAGCAACTGGAGCCGCTGGACCGGGCAGAACCTGGTGTGGGGGTGCCAGATCCAGGTCATGCGCGGCTTGGTCACACACGATGACCAGACGGTGCGTGACGGCTACGGTCGCCTGTACGAGGAAGTGCGGATCGGGCCGCCTTTGGGCGAAGGCGTGATGCCCGACTTCAGCTTCCACCAGCACGGGGCGCAACTCTACTCCGGCGGCTACGGACTGAACTTTGCCGATGACGTGGGCGCATTTATCTACTTCTCGTGGGGGACGGCGTACCAGATTCCGGCGGCAACCATGGCCGTCTACACGCAGTACATGCTCGACGGGCTTGCCTGGATGACGCGCGGGCGATTCATCGACTACTCCTGCGCGGGACGCGAGATCACGCGCAAGGGGAAGGCCGCCGTGCCCGCTCGAAGCCGCGACGGAGCCCTGACCAATATCGCCGCGTCGTTCCGGCTCGACGACGTAGCTGAGAGGCTCGCGTCGCTGGAAGTTCCGCGAAGAAACGAATTCGCCGGGTTCGCCGCCAGGTTGGCTGAAAAGCCCGGCGCAGCGCCGCTTTCCGGCAATCGCCACTTCTGGTGCTCGGACTACATGACGCACCAGCGTCCGGAGTTTTTCGCGTCGGTACGGATGTTCAGCTCGCGGCTGCTCAACACTGAAATCATCAACGACGAAGGCAAACAGTCGCATCACCTGGCCGACGGCTGCACGCTCATCTATCGCCGAGGCGACGAGTATCGCGACATCTTCCCGGTGTGGGACTGGTCGAAGATTCCCGGCACGACGGCCGAGCAGATCGACCTGCTCGCGCAGAAGAGCAACCCGCGCTACAAGACCGACGCGGACTTCGTGGGCGGCGTGTCGGACGGGACTTACGGCCTCGCTGCACAGGAGCTGCATCGCGAGTCGCTGCGCGCGCGCAAGGCCTGGATGATGTTCGAGGACGGATTTGCCGCGCTCGGCGCAGGCATCGATTGTGACAGTTCGCGGCCGGTCGTGACTTCGCTCAACCAGTGCCTGCAGCGCGGGGAGGTTTCGGGATCGCCGGAAGCAGGAGCCGTGTGGCATGACGGCCTTGCCTACGTTTTTCCCGGAAAGCAAAACCTCCGACTCACCCACGGAGAACAGACCGGCAAGTGGTCCGATATCGGCGTCGGACCGGATCGTCCGGTCAGCGAAAACGTGTTCCGCTTGTGGATCGAGCACGGCGCGCGGCCGCAAAACGCGACGTACGCGTATTTTGTCTTCGCCGGCGGTGAACCGGCCGCAGCGGCGCGATTGTCGAAGGATTCGGGCCTCGCAATCCTGAGCAATTCGCCGGAGCTGCAGGCCGTCCGGCATCACGCTTTGAAGCTGACGTACGCGGTGTTTTGGAATGCAGGACGGCTGGAGAGCGGGAAACTTACCCTCGCCGTGGATCAGCCGTGCGTCCTGATGCTTCGCGAGATCGACGGCAAGCGGCAGATGAGCGTCGCGAACCCGCGGAATGAAGCGCTGCGCGTGAACGTGACGATTGGATCTTCGCGTGTGACCATCGACTTGCCTGGCGGCGCGATGGCGGGATCGAGCGTCGTGCGGCAGGTGTGAACCGGCTGAGAAAAAAACGAGGAGCCCAATGCCGGGCGCGGGAACAAAGAAAAACCCCACGTCAGCCAAAGGCGAACGTGGGGCGCGAATGGAAAGCTTCTTACGCCATCGTTTCGGCGGCGATCTTCTCGGTCACGAAGGCCTCGATGATGTCGCCCTTCTTCACGTCGGCGTAGTTCTGGATGGAGATACCGCACTCCAGGCCGTGCCGGACTTCGGACACGTCTTCCTTGAAGCGCCGTAACGATCCAACCTTGCCCTTGAAGATCTGCACGTTATCGCGCAGCAGGCGGACTTCCGAGTCGCGCTTGATGATGCCGTCCTGCACGTACGATCCGGCGACCATGCCAACCTTCGGGATGCGGAAGGTGTCGCGCACTTCGGCGCGCCCGAGATAGGTTTCCTTGATGACCGGTTCGAGCAGGCCCTGCATGGCCTTTTTGATCTCGTCCTGGAGCTCGTAGATGATGGAGTGCAGTCGGATGTCGACCTTCTCCTGCTCGGCGAGTTCCTGCGCCTTGCGCTCCGGCCGCACGTTGAAGCCGATGATGATGGCGTTCGACGCCGAGGCCAGCAGAACATCGGTTTCGGTGATGGCGCCGACCGAGCTGTGAAGCAGCTTGATCTTGACCTTCTCGTTCGAGAGCTTGCCGAGCAGGTCGCCGATGACTTCCACCGAGCCGCCGACGTCGCCCTTGAGGATGACCGGCAGCTCTTTCACGCCGGCGGTCTTGATCTGTTCGGCGAGTCCTTCCAGCGAAACGCGCGACGACTTGGCGAGCGTGGCTTCACGCGCCCTGCCCTCGCGGAACTCGGCGATGTTTTTCGCCTTGTCGCGCTCGGCGACTACGAACTGGTCGCCCGCGGCGGGCAGACCTTCGAGTCCGATGATTTCCACCGGCGTCGAAGGCACGGCCACGTCGATCGGCTTGCTGTATTCGTCGAACATGGCGCGAACGCGTCCGTAGATGTTGCCGGCTACGAAACTGTCTCCCGCGTGCAGCGTGCCGTTCTGCACCAGCACGGTGGCGACGGGACCGCGTCCGCGGTCGAGCTTAGCTTCGAGCACGGTGCCGCTGGCGGAACGTTCGGGATTCGCCTTGAGTTCCTTAAGGTCGGCCACCAGGCAGATCATCTCCATCAGCAGGTTCAGGTTCGTCTTCTGCTTGGCAGAGACATCGACAAACACGGTGGTGCCGCCCCACGCTTCCGGCATGAGTCCGCGGTCGGCGAGCTGCTTCTTGACGCGGTCGGGCAAAGCTTCAGGCTTATCGATCTTGTTGACGGCCACGATGAGGGGGACTTCCGCGGCGTGCGCGTGGTCGATGGCTTCCAGCGTCTGCGGCATCACGCCGTCATCCGCGGCAACGACCAGCACAACGATGTCCGTGACCTTGGCGCCGCGCGCGCGCATGCGGGTGAAGGCTTCGTGACCCGGCGTGTCGATGAACACGATTTCGCGACCGAAGGCCGGCGACTTCTCGTCGTTGATTCTGACCTTGTACGCGCCGATGTGCTGTGTGATTCCGCCCGCTTCGCCTGCGGCGACGTTGGCCGCGCGGATGGAGTCGAGCAGCGTCGTCTTGCCGTGATCGACGTGGCCCATGATGGTGACCACCGGCGGACGCGACACGGACGCAACCGCGTCGCCCACGGAAGCTTCCGCCGTCATGTCCTTCGCGGTCTGTTCTTCGAAGGTGATGACGCTGGTTTCGGCGCCGAAGAAGCGCGCCATTTCCTTGGCCAGTTCCTGGTCAAGCGTCTGGTTGACGGTGGCGAATACGCCGCGTGCCAGCAGGCGCGTGATCAGTTCCTTGGCGCGGATGCCGAGCTTCTCGGCAAGATCCTTGACGCTGATGCCTTCCGTGATCTCGATGCTGCGAGTGATCGGCATCGGCTCGTTCGACGCCATGAGGCGCGGCGGCGGAACGAAGCCCTTCATCGGGCCTTCCTTCACACCACGCGGAACGTAGCGCTGGCCGGGACGACGCGCGGGAGCAGGACGTCCAGCCGGACGGCCAGCACCGGGAGGCGGGGGCATGCCCGCACCGCCCATGGGGCGAGGACCAAGTCCACCGGGACGCGGGGTGGTGGGATGCATCGGGCGGCGTCCGGCGGGACCCATGGGTCGCGAGCCGGGTGCGCCGGCGCCCATGCCAGGACGCGGACGCTGGAAGATCGGTTTGCCGGGTTCTGGACGTCCGACCATACCGGGACGAGCTGCGATGGGCTGGCCGGGAGCGGGAACGCCGGGGCGTCTCGCGATCGGCATGCCGGGCAACGGCGCCTGAGGCGCGTGGTACACGGGACGGGGGCCGGTCTGGGGAACAATTACGCGGCGCGTCTGTTGTGGCACGCGCGCGGGTGGAGCTTCGGGCTTGGCAGGCAATTCGCCGCCTTCCTGTTCGACTTGGGGAGGAGCCACGGGTGGCGCTGCCGCAGCGGGTTGTTGGGGCGCTGCGGGGGCCGCAGGAGGCGTAGTAGCCGCCGGCGCTACGGGTGCGGGCGCGGGCGGCGCTGGAGGTGGCGTGGGGCGCGCGGGCGCCTCGACGGCCGGAGCTGGCGGCGCGACATGCTGCGGAGGCGCTGCTGGAGCTATGGGTGCGGCCGGCGCGACCGGGCGTGGTGGCGCGGCCGGAGGCGCTGCTGGACGCGCAGGAATGGCCGGAGCCGCAGGCTTGGCGGCGGGCGGAGGTGTCGGGGGCGCCGGCGGACGGGCCGGCGGTGCGGCCGGGTGCGTCTGCTGGCTGATCGCCTTGAGCACATCGCCGGGACGCGAGATCTTCGACAGGTCGATCTTCGTCTTGATCTCGGGTTCGCCGTGCGAGGCGCGTGCGGTTTCCCTCGCCTTAGCGGCTTCCTGCTGCCCGGCAAAGTGTTTGCGCACGCGGACGGCTTCGTCTTCCTCGATCGAACTCGAGTGCGTCTTCTTCTCGGTGACGCCGACTTTCGGCAGGACTTCAAGAATCTCCCGACTCTTGACTTCCAGCTCACGCGCCAGATCGTTGATTCGAATCTTCATCCGACTTGTGTGTTCCTCCGCTCGTTACCCTTAGACCTTCATTAGCATCCTCGCGGTTTTTGAGCTTGCGTCGTGTTCAGACGCTTGTATTCGCCAATTCCCTATTGTTTCTCGGGAGGTACCTGACCCTCATCCGGGTGTTCGCCGTGCGTTTCCACCTCGGCGACATCGGCCGGTGGAGCATTCTCCACTCCGTGCTCGATCCCGGCTTCCACGGCTTGCCCCTCTTCGAGGAGCTCCTGCTCCGATTCGAATCCGGCCTCCTGGGTCTGCGACACGCCGGCGGTGCTGCCCGACTGTCCTGCCGAATCCGGTCCCAAGCCGTCTACTGCGGCGGTCGCCACTTCGGCGTCTGCCGCAACCTGTTCGGCCGGAACGTCCTGCGGCGGCGCCTCTACGGGCGCTTCTCCGCTCTCCAGGCTTGCGAAATAATTATTGACCGCAATACTGATCTTTTCCACCGTTTTCGGGCCGATCCCGGGGATCGCCTCGAGTTGCTCCGGCGTCATGTCGGCGAGGGATTCCACTGTCGTGATGCCGGCTTCCACCAGCTTCTCGATCACGCCTTCGCCCAGGTCAGGCACGCGCTCCAGCGGCGTGGTCTGGCCGACCAGCGCCTGCATCTGCTGCTCGACCTCCTGCCGCTTCTCTTCCTCGGACTTGATGTCGATCTTCCAGCCGAGGAGCTTGGCCGCCAGGCGCACGTTCTGGCCCTTCTTGCCGATGGCGAGCGAAAGCTGCGTGTCATCGACGATGACTTCCAGCTGCTTGTCGGCGGAATCGACGATGCTGACGCGGCTGACCTTCGCCGGCTGCAGCGCCTTCTCCGCAAACGTAACCGCGTCTTCGTGGTACTCGATGATGTCGATCTTTTCGCCGCGCAGCTCGCGGATGATCGACTGCACGCGCATACCCTTCATGCCGACGCACGCGCCCACCGCGTCCACGTCCTTGTCCTTCGACATGACCGCGATCTTGGTGCGTTCGCCGGCTTCGCGCGCGATGGCGCGGATGATGACCGTGTTGTCGTAGATCTCGGGAACTTCCGTCTGGAACAGGTGCTGCACCAGCTCCGGCGCGGCCCGCGAGACGACCACCTGCGGCCCCTTCGACGCCTTCTCCACGTTCTTGATGATCACGCGCGCGCGCTCGCCGATGGCGAACGATTCCAGGCGCGACTGCTCCTTGCGCGGCATCCGCGCTTCCGCCTTGCCGATGTCGAAGATCACGTCCGGACCTTCGATCCGCTTGACCGTCGCGTTCACGATCTCGCCGACGCGACCGATGTACTCGTTGTAAACCGTGTCGCGCTCGGCCTCGCGCACCTTCTGGAAGATGACCTGCTTCGCCAGTTGCGCGGAGATTCGTCCCAGCCCCGAGGGGTTCGACATCTGGTGCGACGCGCGCTGTACCTTCAGCTCGCCGCCGACTTCCAGCTTGGGATCGACGCCGCGAGCTTCTTCGAGCGTGACCTGCGAATTCGGGTCTTCCACCTGCTCCGGCGTCTCGACGATCGTCCGCACCGAGTACACGTTGATCGTGCCGGTTTCCTTGTCGAGTTCGGCGCGCAGGTTCTCCTGCGTCTTCAGCGACTTGCGCGTCGCGATGACGATGGCGTCTTCGACCGCGTTGACCACGATCTGAGGATCGATCCCCTTCTCGCGGCTCAATAGCTCGATGTTGTTGTACAGATCGCTTGCCATTCAGTTCTCAGTTCTCAGCTATCAGCTTTCAGCAGGTTTCACGTTTCGAAGTTTCACGTTTCAGTGATCCGACATCTCGTGAAACGCAAAGCCTCGAAACTTGAAACCTAAATCTCCGGCACCAGGTTCGCCCGCTCCACGTTTGCCAGTTCGATCTCGATCTGGCCATACGCGGGAGCCAGCTTCTGCTTCTTCTTGCTGCGCGGCGGTTCTACGCTCAACGTCAGCCGCCCACCCGCAAAACTCTGCAACCGTCCTTCAAAATGCCTTTGCCCGTTGACCGGATCGCGCGTCATCAGCTTCACCAGGCTGCCGGTGAAGCGCTCGAAATCGCGCGCCCCGCTCAGCTTCCGGTCCAGGCCTGGGGACGAAACTTCCAGTGTGTAAGATGCTCCCGGAATCGCATCTTCCACGTCCAGAATCGTGCCAACTTCCCGGCTCATGCGCTCGCAATCGCCGTGTGTAACGCCCGTCGGAGCCGCCGCCTCGCCCTCGGTCGCTGCCGCTTCCGGCCTTGCTTTCGCCGGATCGCGGTCGATGACGATGCGCAGCATGCGCGCCTTCCCACCGCCGCGCAGCTCTACTTCCACGACCTCAAGGCCATACGAGGACGCGACCCGCTCGGCGATCTCCCTGACGCGCTCTTCGACCGTCATGCCGCTGAAAACTAGTCAAACAAAAAGTCGGCTCTCGCCGACTGATGTGCTTCGACACGGGATGGTTCGACACAACAGCTACACATTGATTACTATACGCCCCGCCTCGGCAAATGACAAACCGCCCTGGCGCGCGGTGGCCGCGCCTGGACCTTCCAGGGATACACCTGCGGCCGAGCCTCTGTGCGAAGTTAACTATCCTAGAATCAGCAGCTTGGCCATGTCCGCTCCCCGCGCCTAGACTGCCACCTGGCGCGGATTCGCGTTTGCCGTCGCCAGCGTCTCCAGCCGTCGATTGACCAGGACGCCCGCCAGGATCATGGCGATGAAGGCGACACCGAAAGCCAGTAGCCATCCCCAGTACTCCAGCGGATGCCGGAGCACGCGGATGATGTGCCGGCCGTAGATGTCGGCGACCAGCGCCAAGGCTGTATACCGGACCGCGCGGGCCATGGCCACGATGGTGAGAAACTTCCGGGTACCGTAGTCGCGGGACGCTCCCGCCGCCGCGAAGAACACGCTGGTCGGAAAAGGAAACGGAATCGCCGCCGACGCTGCCAGCGCGCCAGTTCCCCACCTCTCGAAGAACGTGAGCACCCACGGCGCGCGCCGTTCGCCGAACTTGCTTTCCAGATAATGCCGCCCCGCTCGCCTGGCCAGCCGAAACGTCAGGTATGCCCCGATCACCGACCCGACGGTCGCCACCACCGCGTACTCCCACCATGGGTTCCGCCGCGCAACCACAAGAATCACGGTCAGGATGTCCGGCCCCGCCAGCGTCGGCACAGGCGAGCTGTCGAGGATGGCGAGGAAGAACAGCCCTAACGCGCCGAAATGGCGGAAGAACACCATGACGCCGTTCGGACGCCCCTGCGCCGTCTGGATCAAACTGGCGAGCATACCGCTTGGATGCGGCAGCGCCGATCGAGGGCTTAGTAATGATTTGTCATCGGCTCGCCGGCACTTCGTTGCGGTAGACGCGACCGCCCTTCATCACGAACACCACGCGCCGCACGGCCGTGATATCGGTGAGCGGATCGCCCTGTATCGCGATGATGTCGGCCTGAAGACCGGGCGCGATGCTGCCAATCTGGTCGGCCAGCCCTAGCGACTCGGCCGCCGTCGAATTCGCCGCCACCATGGCTGCCATCGCCGGTTGATGCCCGTCGCGCACGCGGAAGATGAACTCCTCGGCGTTGCGTCCATCGGCGCCCGCCACCGCATCGGTGCCGAAAACGATTTTCAGCCCGGGCGTCGCCATCGCCTGCTGCATCAGCTTGTCGGCAAGCGGCAGTGCGCCCTTCAGATCGTCGAGGCACTGCTGGTTGAGATTCGGGAAGTGCTCGCGGTTATCGAGATAGTTGGTAAAAACCAAGCCAAGCTGCGGATCGAAGAAGGTGCCGTGTTGTGCCATCGCGCGCAGATCAGCGTCCGTGGCCCACACGCCATGCTCCACCGCGGTGCAGCCAGCCTTCGCCGAAACACCGACGGCTGCTCCGAATGCGTGCACCACGGATCGCAAACCCTGCTGCTTCGCCTCGCCGCAGGCCGCGTCCATCTGCTCCTGCGACATGGTCTGCTTGCCCGCCGAGCACAGGCCGGTAGAAGCGAAGATCTTGATCACGTCCGCGCCTTCCGCCTTGCGCTGCCGCACGATGTCGCGAATCTGGTCGGGCGTGAGCTTCGGGTCGCTGATCGGTTGCAGCGAGGTCAGGATGCGCGGTCCCGGAATGTCGCCGTGGTTGATGGCGTCGCGCAGTTCCTTATCGTGCGCGGAGCCGAGCGCCTGCACGGTGGTGAAACCCGCAGCCAACGTCTTCCAGGCATTGCTCGCGTATTGAAGCGACGCGCGTTCCGGCGATTCGTCGCGCTCGCCCAGCGTGCCGTTCGGACCGAAGTGCCAATCGATGTGGACATGCGTGTCGATCCATCCCGGCAAAACGGTCACGCCGGTGAGGTCATAAGTGACCGGAGCGGCCGTGGGATCGATGCGCACGATCTTGCCGTCCTGCACGACCAGGC